>ERZ773022.374-NODE-374-length-38328-cov-9.674235_pt1 | contig 38328 bp, 33 predicted proteins | sample MGYA00580839_ERZ773022 | MGnify/ENA primary metagenome ERZ773022 (study PRJEB29015, sample SAMEA2738020) | human oral metagenome | biome: human oral; feature: human-associated habitat; material: dental | place: China | collected 2044 ... | reverse complement strand
GCAGCACTTGCACCGTCTTTTACATCCGGCTTGTATGTCGTTTTAAATCGAACGATTTCCGCAATCTCCGCGCGGTTTGCAAAATCCGAGTACAGACCTTCCATCATCGGGCGGTTGAACTGCGCGATAAACGTATTCCATTTTTCGATCGCTTTTTTTTCGGCGTCGGTCGGCTTTTCGCTTTTCCGCGCTTTATCGGCTTCGTCTCCGAGTTTTTTGAATTCGCCGAGCAGCTTTTTTACCGACTGCGCTTTGATCGTTTCGAGGATGCGGTTTTGCTGCAGGATTTCGCGGCTCACGTTGAGCGGCAAATCTTCGCTGTCAATGATGCCGCGCACGAAACGGAGGTATGCCGGAAGCAGTTCGCGGTCGTCATCGGTGATAAACACGCGCTTGACGTAGAGCTTGATACCGCTTTTGTAGTCGGCTTGATACATATCGAAGGGCGCGGTTTTCGGAATGTAAAAGAGCGTCGTATATTCCTGCGTACCTTCGGCATGCGTGTGGACGTACATGAGCGGATCCTCGCCGTCGCGGCTCATCGTTTTGTAGAATTCGTTGTAGTCCGATTCTTTCAAATCGCTCTTCGATCGTTTCCACAGGGCGCTTGCGCTGTTTACCTGATCGACTTTATTTTCGCTCGACGTAACGTTACCCTTGTCGTCGTATTTGTTTTGCGTATAGTGAAGATAGATCGGAAACGCGATATAATCGCTGTATTTTTTAATAAGCTCTTCGATCTTCCAGCGGCTCGCGTATTCTTTGCTGTCGTCGTTTAAATGCATGACGACGGCGGAACCGCAGCTTTCGCTTTTATCGAAACCGTATTTTTTCGCTTCTTCGCTGTCGCATGCGACTTCTTCGATATCGTACGAGTTCGTGCCGTCGCTCGACCAGTGCCAAATTTTTCCGGACGGATCAGCCGCTTTCCGCGTGTATACGTCGATTTTTTTTGCAGCCATAAACGCCGCATAAAAGCCGACACCGAACTGTCGTATTAAAAAAGCATCCATTACGGACGCCTTCTGTGGCGCTAAAAATCATCAACAAAAATAATATTGTTGATCCTTGCACATTTCCTTTGATCACATCACAAGACAAGGTCCTTTCGAAACGCACTGATAACAGGAAAAAAAGATGCATCAATGCGGCGATGCTGAATTTATCAATGTTTCCTTAATTGGGCTGCACGAGGCTATGCATCACTCTATGCTGTTGATGTTCGGTCAGCACGCCGTTCATTGGAACATATGTTTTACGCTGAGGGTATATGACCGTTCTTTGGCAGCCTCTCCGGCATAGAATTTACGGTTCAGGAGATTCTCGATGCTTAGCTGAATCTTTGCCTGTTGATTCAAATTATAGTTAAGGTATAAATTGACGAGAAAGAAGCTGTCCTCTGCCCCATATTTTCCTGTCGCTGCATCGACCTTCTGGCGTGCGCCCACATATTGAGCATCCAAAATCTCATTAAATTTCTTATGCGTATAGTCGCCACCAAAACGAACCATATGTCTGGGCAAGTCCCAATTTCGAACGGTATTTCCACTCTCCGTCAGACTTCCTGACTCGAATGTATAATTAAGATATGTCTGCCAAGCCCGGCTCACGCAATGACGAATATCCATCTCAAGCCCCTTCGTTGTCGCTGAATTTATTTGGTATAAAACAGTGGCTGGATACCTCGACCTGAAGATGGCGGCTGGCATTCCGTGCTCTGATAATTATTACTTTTTTCTATTCGACAATAGTTGTTGACGATTTATCTAAATTGTGCTAAAATACGAAATACAAAATCCTTTTGGTTTATTTGGCCGATAAACCCTGCCGTATCACATCTATATCTAGTAGGAGGAAAAAGCATGATTGTAGGCGTTGCAAAGGAAATCAAGAACAATGAGTTCCGCGTCGGTATGACTCCCTCGGGCGTTGAGGCAATGCGCCGTGCCGGTCATACGGTTCTGATTGAGGCGAGTGCAGGCGTTGGCAGCGGCTTCACGGATGCCGACTACAAGGCAGTCGGCGCCGAGATCGTCTCGGACAAGAAGGCTCTGTTTGATCGCTCTGAAATGATTGTTAAGGTAAAAGAGCCGCTGGAATCCGAGTATGACCTCTTCCATGAGGGGCAGATCCTCTTCACCTACCTCCATCTCGCAGCAGAGCCCCAGCTCACGAAGGCACTCCTTCAGAAGAAGGTTGTCGGTATTGCCTATGAGACGGTTCTCGGCAAGCAGGGCCGCGGTCTCCCGCTGCTCGCTCCGATGAGTGAGATCGCAGGCCGTATGTCTGTCCAGATCGGTGCACAGTTCCTCGAGAGCCGTTACGGCGGCAGCGGCGTTCTCCTCGGCGGCATCGCAGGTGTCTCCGCTGGTCAGGTCGTCATCATCGGCGGCGGCAATGTCGGCACGAACGCAGCTAAGATCGCTGTCGGTCTCGGCGCACGCGTCACGATCATCGATCTCTCGATTGAGCGTCTGCGTCAGCTCGACGATATGTTCGGCGGCCGTGTTGTCACCGAGTATTCCTCGAGCTACAACATCGCAAAGTGGGTCAAGGAAGCTGACCTCCTCATCGGCTCCGTCCTCATTCCGGGCGCACGCACCCCGATCTTGGTCACCGAGGAAATGATCAAGACCATGAAGAAGGGTTCCGTTGTCGTCGACGTCGCGATCGACCAGGGCGGCTCGATCGAGACGTGCGACCACTGCACGACGCATGAGAACCCGACGTTCGAGAAGCATGGCGTTGTCCACTACTCCGTGGCAAACATCCCGGGCGCTGTCTCCCGCACCTCGACGCTTGGCATCACCAATGCGACGATCTCCTATGCGGTTGACATCGCAACGAAGGGCTACAAGGCTGCCCTCCAGCAGGTGCCCGGCCTGAAGTATGGTCTCAACACCATCGACGGTCACCTCACGAACGAGGCGGTCGGCAAGGCACTGAACCTCCCGTTCAAGTCCATCGATGAGTTCCTTAAGTAATCTGTGAACTGACTGCTGAGGGGCTGTTTCACTCTCATATACAGATATATGTCGTGAAACAGCCCCTTTTACAAGTTTTAATTTACAATATAAAGAAAGGCGTGAAGGCTTTATGTTTTTTAAGAAAAAAACACTGGAAGACTTCAGTGCCCAGCGCGAGGACAGCGGTATGCTCCGAACGTTGAGCACCATGGATCTGACCTTCCTTGGCATCGGCGGCATCATCGGTTCAGGCGTGTTCGTTCTGACCGGTATCGGTGCGGCACGCTATGCGGGACCCGGTATTGTTCTTTCCTTTATTGCAGCTGGTCTCCTCTGTATGCTCGTTGGTCTTGCCTACGCAGAGCTGGCATCGCTTATTCCGGCGGCGGGCAGCGCATACGCCTATACGTTTGCCTCCCTCGGCGAGGGCATGGCGTTCCTCTGCGGATGGTCGCTGATCATCGGCTACATCGTTACCGCGAGTGCGGTCGCCGTTGGATTCTCCGCCTACTTCTCCGGGATGATGGCGTCCCTCGGCATGGAGATACCGAAGGCACTCCTCACAACAGCACCGGAGGGCGGTATCATCAATCTCCCCGCCGTCGTCATCACGCTCATCATCGGCGTCATCCTCGCTCATGGCACGAAGGAGAGTTCGCGTCTCAACACGATCCTCATCTCGCTCACGCTGTGCGCGATCGTCGCCTACGTTGTGGTCACGTCGCCCCATGCCGTAGCGGCGAACCTCGATCCGTTCCTCCCATTCGGTGCCGGCGGCATCATGGCGGGCGCAGCGGTTGTGTTCTTCTCCTTCATGGGATTCGATACGGTCGCAACCTCCGCCGAGGAGTGCAAGACACCGGAGAAGAGTCTCCCGATCGGCATCATCGCATCGGTCTTTGTCTGCCTCTGCATCTACTCTGTTGTGGCACTCGTCCTCACGGCGACAATCCCCTACACGGATCTCGACCGCGCAGATCCTGTCGCCTACTGCCTGCGCCTCATCGGCTACACGAGCCTCGCGAACCTCGTCACGGTCGGCATCCTCTTCGGTATGATCACGACCCTCATCGTCTACATCTTCGGTCAGGCACGCGTCTTCTTCGCCATGTCGCGTGACGGTTTCCTCCCAAAGACGATGGCAAACATCCATCCGAAGTATGGCACGCCGTACTTCATCACGCTCGTCGGCTCGGCGATCATCGCGTTCATCGCGGGCTGCGTGCCGATGCTCTACATTGTTGAGCTCGCGAACACCGGTGTTCTTGCGGCATTCTTCATCGTCTTTGTCGGGCTGATCCAGCTCCGCCGCAACTCCCCCGAGCTGCCGCGCACGTTCCACTTCCCGGCGCTCTACCTCTTCGCACCGATCGGTATGGCAGTCTGCCTATATCTGATCTGGGCACTGTCGGCGGTCACGAACATCACGTTCATTGTGCTGATGGTGGTTGGCTTCTTCTTCTACAACAGCTATGCGCCGAAGCATCGCTGTTGGGATAAGAGCTCCTCTAGCAGTGCGAACGGTGAATCATCCTACAGTGACAGCACCACATCGTCCTAAGTATTTTCTCCTGTAGGCAACTGGCTGCTGCAGAAAGACGGAATGTCTTCCTGCAGCAGCTTTTTCTTGTCCTCCCGCTGGCATGGAGGATAGATTTCACAACGGACTATGGCACGACGTTTATTTTTGTGTTAAAATAGAAGTGTTTTGAGTAATGTAGGAGAGTGACATGAACGAGCGGTACGGATGGATTGGTGCGGCACTTTGTCGTGCGTTCGTCCTCGTCTGTGCCGCCGTGCTCGTGCTCACTGCGACGGCAGCACTGCTCACGCGTGCGGGGATGCCCTTTGCGGGCGCATATACAGGCAGCGTACTCGTTGCTGCGGTTGGGACACTCATCGTCTCGCGCAATGGTGCAACGCGGGTTCTTCTCCCCTCCCCTGCCATCACGGCATGGCTGGTCTACGAGGAGATCATCGCGCGCGGCATCGCATGGCAGGATGCGCTCATCGTCTCTGCTGTCACGGCACTCATTGGTGTACTGCTGATGCGTACCGTATTCATGGGGCGCATGATCGACGGACTCCCGCCCGTGATTCGCACGGGACTCCTGCTGTCACTCGCACTCGGGATGCTGACGCAGGCGGCACAGGCGGCGCGCATTCTCCTGCCGTCGCCATGGGCGCTCACGATGGGCGGCATGCTGTCCGATCCACTGACGTACTTCACGCTCGTCGGCATCCTCCTCGTACTCCTGCTGTATGTGCAGCAAAAAACGGCGGCTCTGCCCGTCGGCATTGGCATCATTCTGCTGCTCACATGGGGAGAAGGGTTCTGGGAAATCCCTGCCGCACCATTTTTGCAGCCCGCGTTTGTCCTTCCGATGGAAACGATGGTTGGGACACTCGATATTCCCGCTGCCATTGGACTTGGCATAACACTCCTCATTGCACTAACAGTGGAGAGCACGGCCGTCCTCGCGGCAGATGTACGCTGTGTACGTACCGCCGATTCTGTGCTCACACGCGTTTTTGCCGTCAGTGGTATCGCCAGCCTCATCGGTGCAGCGCCGCTCATCATCGCACCGATCTCTGCGGCACTGCCCGCCGCAGAAGAGCGGCACATCGGCGGCATCCCATCCACGGCGATGTGGGTGGCTTTGCTGCTTCTCCTGCTGCTCCCCTGCGCGCCGCTTCTCGCGGCACTCGCGGAGTTTCCCGCCGCGCCTGCGCTTGCACTCACTGTGCTGGGGCTCATGCTGCTGCGGCATGCACTCGTGCAGCTGCGGATAACGACCAGTCTCACACTGCGCGATACCGCCGTCCTCGCTGTCTTCGTTCTCACGTCCTATGACCTGCAAACGGGACTGACACTTGCCCTCTTGACATGGGTGCTGCTCACGGCAGCGGGTGGGGCTCATCATCATATTCACCGCAGCACAGCCGTGCTGACGGCAGTTCTTGTTCTATCGCAGCTGTTTCCACAGCTGCGATAAGGAACACGGAGCATCTCCGTGCTTCTGAAATATGGGAGGTACATTCTTTTGCGTAAGGATATTCTTTTGCGCGGCACTCTTGCCGCCGCCCTCGGTATTTCTATTTTGGCAGTACATACGGCGGATGCACGCCGCATTCATGATCCAAGTACAGCGACCAAGGTGCACACGGAGCGTGGCTCAGACGCGGCAAAGGATGATGATTTCCGCGCACGCATCGGTCATCTGCTCAAAGCGGCAGAAGAAACAGAAGTACATCCGCAGTTTAGTGTCCCTAAGACGCTCTCGGAATACGATACAGCGATTATCGGCACTCCGCTCGCCAGTCAGCAGCAATGTGTGGACTATCTTCTCAGCATAAATCCCTCCCCCGCCATCTCGGTCTCACCGAAGGAACTTGTCTCCTATTATTATGAGGAGGGGGAACGTGAGGGAATCCGCCCTGATGTTGCCTTTGCACAGGCACTCAAAGAGACGGGGTTTTTCCGTTACGGCGGTACAGTCACGCCTGACCAGAACAACTATTGCGGACTGGGAACGACGAGCACAGAGGTCAAGGGAGCGTATTTTGCCACCTCACAGCTTGGTGTCCGCGCTCATATTCAGCATCTGCTTGCCTACGCATCGACGCGGCATCCGGCATTTCCCATCGTTGACCCGCGTTACAGCCTCGTACGCAGCGTCTACGGCACGGGCACACTCGGCAACTGGCAGGATCTGAACGGACGTTGGGCAGTGCCCGGCGACTCTTATGGACAGAGTATTCTTTCGATGTTCCGCGACATCCTTCGCAAGTAGAAAAGGAGAACGGATAGATGATTACCGTCAACAATCTCAGTCTGCAGTTCGGCAAACGCGTCCTTTACAAAGACGTCAATCTGAAGTTTACACCCGGAAATTGCTACGGCATCATCGGTGCGAACGGCGCGGGGAAGTCTACTTTTCTCAAGCTGCTCTCTGGGGATATCGAACCGACAGGCGGCATCGTAGATATCACGCCGGGCGAGCGTCTCGCTGTCCTGCAGCAGGATCACTACGCCTATGACGAGGTCGAGGTGCTGCGCACGGTTATCATGGGACATGCACGTCTCGTGGAGATCATGGATGAAAAGGATGCACTCTATGAAAAGCCCGACTTCTCCGACGAGGACGGGATGCGAGCCTCTGAGCTCGAAGCGGAGTTCGCCGAACTCGACGGATGGAATGCGGAAACAGAAGCGGCGCAGCTGCTGAACGGTCTCGGTGTATCGGACGACAAGCACCATCTCAAAATGAACGAGCTTACCCCTGCGGAAAAGGTACGCGTCCTGCTTGCACAGGCTCTCTTCGGCTCACCCGATATTCTCCTGCTCGACGAGCCGACAAACCACCTTGACGTTGCCTCGATCAATTGGCTCGAGAACTTCCTCGCGGACTTCCCGAATACGGTCATTGTCGTTTCACATGACCGCCACTTCCTCAATCAGGTCTGTACTTACATCTGTGATGTGGACTTCGGCAGGATCTCGCTCTACGCTGGCAATTATGACTTCTGGTATCAGTCCAGCCAGCTCGCCCTCCAGATGGCAAAGGATGCAAACAAGAAAAAAGAAGAGAAGATCAAGGAGCTTCAGACCTTCATTCAGCGTTTTGCCGCCAACGCTGCGAAGTCCCGTCAGGCGACTTCGCGCAAGAAGCTGCTCGAGCGCATCACGCTCGATGACATCAAGCCCTCAACGCGCCGCTATCCGTACATCGCCTTTACACCTGACCGTGAGGCGGGCGATCAGCTGCTCACCGTTGAAGGGTTGTCCAAAGAGGTGGACGGCCGTCAGCTTCTTAAGAACGTCAGCTTTACCCTGAAGAAAGGTGACAAGGTTGCTTTCGTCGGACCAAACGGTGCGGCGAAAACGATGCTCTTCAAGATCCTCATGGGCGAGGAGGCGGCGGACGAGGGCACGTTCAAATGGGGCGTCACCACGACGCAAACCTACCTCCCCTCGGACAATTCCGCCTACTTCGACGGCGTAAAGCTCAACCTTGTCGATTGGCTGCGCCAGTACTCCAAGGATCCGGATGAAACATTCGTGCGCGGCTTCCTCGGGCGGATGCTCTTCTCGGGTGAGGAGAGCCAGAAGCGTGCCGAGGTACTCTCCGGCGGCGAGCGTGTCCGCTGTATGCTCTCGCGCATGATGCTCTCGGGCGCGAATGTGCTCATCTTCGACGAGCCAACCGACCATCTCGACCTCGAGTCGATCACGGCCCTCAACAATGGGCTGATGTCATTTTCGGGCACGATTCTCTTTGCCTCGCGCGATCACGAGTTCACACAAACTGTCGCAAACCGCATCATTGAAATTACACCTGTCGGCATCGTTGACCGCATCTCAACCTACGACGAGTACCTGAGCAACGAAACAGTAAAACAGCAGCTGGCAGAAAAGTACAAGACTGTGGGGTAATCCGACAACGTCTGTGTTGGACAGCACGATAAACATAGATATAATCCAATTCTGTCGGGAGGTGAGATCATGCTGGGGGCACTGCTGCACAGCACCGAAAACAAAAACGCCGCACTGCGTCTGCGCGAAATGGTGACGGTGCTGCGCCGCCACGACATCGTCCATGGTCTAACCCCCGCGAAACTGCGCGCCATCTTCGAGGATCTCGGCCCCACCTTCGTCAAGTTTGGGCAGATCATGAGCATGCGCCCGGATTTTCTTCCGACGGACTACTGCGACGAGCTGATGAAGCTGCAAACGGCAGCGCGGCCCCTCGCCTTCCCCGTCATCCTTTCCATCGTCGAGCAGGAGTATAACCGCGAGTGGAACAAAGTTTTCCGCACGATCGACAGTACACCCCTCGGCTCTGCCAGCATCGCACAGGCGCACCGTGCCACACTTTCCTCGGGTGAGGAGGTTGTGATCAAGGTACAGCGTCCCGGCATCCACGAGATCATGCGCACCGATCTCACTCTGATGAAACGCGCCGCCACCCTCATCCGCCTTGTCAGCAGCGACGATGTCGTTGACTTTCGCGCTCTGATGGATGAGATGTGGAACATTGCAAAACAAGAGATGGACTTCCTCATTGAGGCAAGTCACATTGAGGAGTTCGCACACCTCAATCGTGATAATCCGTTTGTCTCCTGCCCACGCGTACTGCGTGATCTCTCCACCCAACATATTCTCGTCATGGAGTACATCGACGGCATTCCCCTCGATCAGACGGATGCCCTCCGGACGGCAGGGGTCAACGTCACGCAGATTGGGCGACGGCTCGGTGAGAACTACGCCAAGCAGATCATTGAGGACGGTTTTTTCCACGGTGATCCTCATCCCGGCAACATCCGCATCCGCGGCGGAAATATCGTCTGGATTGACCTCGGTATGATGGGGCGCCTCAGCAACCGTGACCGCACGGCATTGCGGCGGGCGATCTGGGCACTCGCCACGCATGATACCTTTGAAATGAAGGCAGCCGTCCTCGCACTTGGCATCGTCAAGGGGCGCATTGACCATGCACGACTCTATCAGGACATCGATGTCATAATGGAACAGTATGGTTCTCTTGATTTTACCGACGTACACATGGGGGTACTGACGAATCAGATTCTCAGTATCCTGCGTATGCACCACATCGGCTGTCCGAGCGGTCTTGCCATGTTTGCGCGCGGTGTCATGACCGTCGAGATCGTCATGCGCCGCTGCGCCCCCGAGGTCAGTTTCCTTGAGATCTTTGCACGCAGCCTCTCCTTGGGATTCGTACAGGATATGACGTGGCGCGAGGGTCTCTCAAAGGCACGCCAGGAGGGCATCATGCTCCTGCGCAAGTCCGTACAGATCCCGGAGCAGCTTGCCGACCTCCTCAAGATGACCATGGGCGGACAGACCAAACTCAACATCGATCTCACAGGGTCGGAAGAACCCGTGCAGCGTCTCGATAAGATGATCAATAAGCTTATCATCTCCCTCCTCTGCGCGGCACTCCTCATCGCATCGAGCACCATCTGCACCACGAATATGCAGCCGCAGATCGGCGGTATCCCCCTTCTCGGCATCCTCGGTTATCTCATCGCATTCATCCTGAGCCTACGGCTCATCTGGGATATTCACAAGGGAGTGTAGAGTATGCGTGGCATACGCGGCGCCATTACCGTTGGACGCAACGAAAAAGAAGAAATCTGGCAGGCAGCCCAGGAACTCGTCACGAAAATCCTGTGCACAAACAACATCACGCCTGCCGACATCGGTGCTGCCATCTTCAGCGCCACTGAAGATCTCACGGCGGCATTCCCCACGGCAGGTGTGCGCCGCATCGCAGGATTTGACCTCGTCCCACTCTTTGACGCGCGGCAGTGCGCCATCGAGGACAGTCTCCCGCACTGCATCCGCGTCCTCCTCCTCGTCAATACCGATACGCCCCAGAGCAGCATCCACCACGTCTATCTCCGCGCTGCAGCAGATCTGCGGCCGGATCTGGAGGGGTAAGTATAACACAAGAAAAGCGTCACTGTATTTGCAGCGACGCTTTTCTTATAAACTAAAGCAAGCACAATAGTTCCCACCAAAAATACTTTATGAGCACTGCGCAGATTGAATGAGGCGAACCACATTCTCCTGGATACTGCGCTCTTCCGTAAAGAGTCCGGAGCTTCCCCCAGTAAAGATCCGTGCCCCTGCTTCATACAGCGTGTGCACTGTTTTCTCATTGACATTACCATCTGCTTGTATACGGCAGCCTATCCCGGCATGAATCAGTCGATCTGACATTTCTCGAATATGCCGAACTGCCGCGTCCTGAATTTTTTGACCAGAAAACCCAGGATTAACAGTGAGTTTTAATACCCACGCACACTTCTTTGCCAAATCAACAAAATCCTCACCTGGAGGAGTCTCGGCACGATAGGCGAGAACAGGCAGTGCACCGCACTCACGAATTCTTCTGAAAACACGCTCCGGTTCGTTCATTGTTTCAGCATGCACGGCAATATAATCGAGTTTATAGCGCGAAAAGATGTCAATATATCGTTCCGGCTGCTCTACAGCAAGGTGTATCTCTATGGGAAGCCGGCTCTTCTCCTTGAGATATGGATAGAGGAGATCACCTAGGATAAGGCACTGGTTAAATACTCCATCCACAACATCGTAATGCCAGAAGGCGACATCCGAACGATTGACTTTATCAATGGCATCACTCAAATGACCAATATCCATACAGGAAACAGAGGCAGACACGGCAAGTGCATGATCTGTAAATTTTACACTCCTACCCACGGTCACATCTCTCTTTCTCATATGCCATCATATGTGCCACACGAGCCGCATACTTTCCTCCCAATGGCTCTGCAGCAAGCCATGTTTTTGTAATTTCCAATGCCATATTTTCAGCAATAATACGTGCACCAAGGCAAAGGACATTCGCCGCATTATGCGCCCGCGTCATCTTTGCAGAAAACAAATCAGAAACCAATGAGGCACGGATTCCAACCACTTTATTTGCCATCATGGACATACCAATTCCGGTACCGCAGATCAATACCCCCAGTTTTACCTGCGGATGCCGTGCTACTTCCTCAGCAACAGCAATGGCATATATCCCTGAATCAACAGGATCTTTACAAAAAGGGCCCCTATCTTCTATTTGATAACCATTCTGTTCAAGTTCTCTAATCAAAAACTCCTTCATATGATAGCCGGCATGATCTGAACCAAACACGATTACAGGCCTCATGAATATCCCTCCTCTTTCTGCTTAGAACCCCTTCTCCAAGGCTGCTGGCAAAAGCGGGCACAGCACCCACACAGTGCTGTACCCGCTCAGCATCATCTTTCCTGCATCAGCATCAGCCGATTGGATGCATGACAATCTTCGTCGCCTCTCCGCTCTTAAGCAGATGATATGCTCGATCCCACTCATCGATGCCGACTTCATGTGTAATCATCTTGTCTGCATCAATCTTATGCTCACTCATAAGTTTCAGCGTGGGCTCCCAATCATGCGTGTTTTGACTCCGGCTGCCGCAAACGGTTAGTTCCTTCTGGATGATCTTGGAGAAATCGACAGAAACTTCATCTTTTGCAAAGAGACCAATTTGCACATACTGCCCCTTCTTCTTCAGAAGATCCATTCCAAGGTGCATAGAGGGAACCGCTCCCGTGCAGTCATAACAAACATCGGCACCGTAACCATCTGTCAGTTTTTCGACGATCGCCTTGACATCCTCCTTCTGAACGTCAACAATGTGTTCAACACCAAACTTCTCCTTTGCGATTTTAAGGCGTCCCATATCCTGTGTCAGACCTGTCATAACAACACGTCCGCCATAAGCCATAACCACCTGAGCAACAAGCAGGCCAATTGGTCCAGGGCCCAGCACCAAGACAATAGCACCTTTGTCGAACTTTGCCTTATTTACGCCATGGTGTGCACAAGCTGCTGCCTCAGTGATAGATGCCTGTCGCGTCGTTACATTCTCTGGAAGAATATGCAGACTCTTGGCACGCGTCAGCACATACTGTGCCATAGCGCCATCCTGTTGTGTTCCGAGGCCTTTGCGGCTAGGACACAGATTATATTCTCCGTTTGCACAATAACGGCAATGTCCGCAGATGGTGAATGTTGTCTCGGAGGTAACACGATCTCCAACCTTGACATTCGTAACGCCAGCTCCCACTTCTGCGACAACTCCGGCAAATTCATGACCAATCGTCAGACCTTCGGCATTAACATTGTAGTGCCCTTCAAAGGTATGCAGATCACTACCGCAGATTCCAATATATTCGACACGCACCTTTACCTGGCCTTCTCCGACAGAGGGCTCAGGCTTGTTGAGGATCTCCCAGTTCCCTGCCCCCTTTTGTGTCTTAACTAAAGCTTTCATCTGTTTTCCTCCCTCACTCCATAACAAACAGGATTTTATTATACTCCTCTTTCCTATCCCTGATCATATCAAATACAGTTGCTACATCACACAACGAGAACTTATGTGAAATAAACGGCTTAAAATCAATCGTCCCATCCTGAAATGCCTCGATGCTCTTCATCCACGCGGGGCCAGGGAATGGTGCCGCATAAGAGTTCCAAAATCCTCGCAGTGTAAGCTCATGGCGGAAAATACTCTCAAAGGATTTTTCCTTTAACAGAATATCAGAGCGCGCAATACCAAGGAATCCGACTTTGCCACGCTTCTTTGCGACCAGCAGACATTGCTCCTGCGTAATTTTGGAGCCAGCTGTCTCCATCGCAATATCTACGCCTTTTCCATGTGTCAGTTCAAGAATTGCTTCAACGGTATTCTCTTTCATCCCATTGACACATTCATCTGCCCCAAGAGCACGTGCTTCTGACAGCTTGACAGGTGAAATATCTACAGCGATGATACGGCGAACACCGGCAAGACGAAACCATCTCAACGCAAGCTGTCCAATCGTTCCGCAGCCAAGAATAGCCACCGTATCACCAAGTACAGGCTGAATACCAAGGACACCATAAAGAGATACAGCACAAGGCTCAAGGAGTGCGGCTTCGACAAGATTCACATCACCAAGCACAATAGCATTAGTCGCCGGCACTCGGCAGTACTCAGCATATCCGCCCGGCATATCTGCCCCCAGCATCTGTGCCCCATCACACATGGACACATATCCTGCACGACAATTATCACAAGCATTACATGGAATAAACGGCTGAACAGCTACGTTGTCTCCGACATGAAATTTCCTGACATTTTTTCCAATTTCAACAACCGTTCCGGAAAACTCATGCCCGGGAACACCAGGAAGCGGATATTTCCAACCACTCAAGATGCGCGGCGAATCCGATCCGCAAATACCACACGCTGCAACGCGTACAATAATATCATCCGCACCACAGGTTGGATCTGGAAAATCATCATAACGGATATCACCGGTGTTATATATAACGCCTGCTTTCACGATTTACCCTCCATATTCAGATAGTGCAAAAACCTGTACCTAAAAGTACCTAACATGAAACCCCAATTGCTCAACACCTCAAGGTGTGAACTATCGGGGCTCTCATGTTCAGAACATAGCAATATGTGTATTAGAAAAACTGGAAGACCTTAATAACTGCCCAGTTAAGGAAGTTGCCGCCAAGATCAAGACTTGAAATCATCGTCGTATTTGCCGGCATCTGGAACTGTGCGTCAATTGCCATGGATGTATGGAACTCTGCAATATTGGTCGCCATCAGAAGCGCCAGCCCCATAACAATCATCCCTGCCAATACAGAATGCACAATATTTCCGCGTGCTGCACCAACAATGAATGCTACATAGAAACAAATCGTAGCAAGATCACCAAACGGAAGAACGTTGTTGCCGGGAATAACCACAGAAAGGAAGAGCGTACAGGGAACTAGTACAAGAGCCGTAGCGATAACAGCTGGATGACCAACTGCAACAGCTGCGTCGAGACCTATCGTAAGTTCACGATCTTTGCCAAAATCTTTCTTTTGCAGATAGGCTTTAACAGACTCAGATACAGGGATGAGCCCTTCCATCAGGATCTTGACCATACGCGGCATAAGGAACATGACACCAGCCATGATGACACCGATCTGGAGAATCTTTGCCAGAGGATAGCCTGCAAGTGCTCCAAGGAGGAGGCCAAGGATCAGCCCCATCATAAGAGGTTCACCGAAAATACCAAACCGCTTCTGAATGGCATCCGGATCCGCTTTAAGATCCTTAATAACTGGAATCTTTGAAATTACTTTAACGATAGGAATACCAATTAAGCCCTGTGCACACGTGGATCCCGTTGGGAAGGAAAGCCCCTCCATGCCGAAATAATCACGTACCATTGGCGCTGTCCAATCAGCAATCTTCAGGACGGCAATCTCGTAAACAACACCCGCGATAATAGCAAGAATCCAATTGCCGCCAGTGAGCACAAGCACCGTGGCGGAAGCTGCTGCAAAGTGCCAGTAGTTCCAAATATCGATATCGACAACATTGGTTGTCTTGGTCATGAGCATTGCGATGTTGACGAGCATACTGATTGGAATCATGATCGCGGCAATTGGAGATGCCCATGTCATAGCAGCTGCAGCAGGCCAACCAACATCAATGATGTTCAGCGCAAGACCATAACGTTCAACCATTTGATGCGTTGCATCACCAAGATTGGAGGTCAGAAGCCCAATAACCAAGTTGATTCCAACAAATCCAACACCGATCGTAATGCCAGATTGAAACGCTTTCTTAAATCCCTGACCAAAACACATGCCTATGATCGTTATAACGATCGGAAGCATGACGGTTGGCCCTAATCCAAGAATAAACTGCACAACTTCTAAAACCATAACTTTTCCTCCATTCAGTAAAATTCACACGCAGTTACTGCAGTGCCGACAAAATTTCCTGATCCGTTTTTTCCGTCTGCATGCCGGTAAGATAGTTCACAGCTTTTACAACGGGAATTTTATATTCACGGGATGGAATCGTTGTCGTCACAAGCAAATCTGCCTGCTCCTCATAAGTACCAATTTCAGCAATCTTGCACTGAATCACTTCCGCTTCAATTCCGTTATTTTTGAGAAGATCTTCAACTCGTTTACACACAACTGTCGAAGTTGCTATACCTGTACCACATGCAACAAGTACGCGCTTTTTATCTGCCATTTTAAATTACCTCCATACTGGGTATAAAAAATATATTAACTTTTCCACCGCACAAATAAGACAGATTAACTTCTACTCCGCCACTTGTGACAAGCGCCCCTTTACAAAGGCACAAATTTCCTTTGCCGATGTTCCTTCTTTTACAAGTTTCAGGGCATCAGCATCCTGGAGGATCCCCATCAGATTCTGCAGCAGTGTCAGCTGGGCGTGAGCCTCCTTCATTGCCAGCATGAAGATGCAGTCCACAGACACTGTCTCTGTGTCATCCCCCATGATAACGAAATCTACCGGTTTTTTGAGTCGTACAATACAAACTGCAGGGGTATTTACATGTTCCACGTCAGTATGTGGAATCGCTACACCCCCCATCACTGTCGGCAGACCAGTCGCAAATACCTTCTCTCTTTCAATGACCGCATCCGCATAACTTTCCTTAACATAGCCATGCGTTTGAAGGCACTGCGCTGCCTGGCGAAGAAGATCGAACTTATCTTTTGCATCCACCTCCATGAGTACCAAATCCTCATTAAGTGCAACGTCCATGCTCTTCCTCCTTCCACTATAAAGAATATAATATTATTATACTGTTTCTACAACACTCTTCATAGACATATCTATTTCCTGAAATATTCCTGTAAAGCGGAAAAGTAAGAATCATGTCGTAACTCTTTTCCGCAATTGTAAATGCGGAAATAGGAATAGCAGCAATAAAAAAGCGGTTATAAAACCGCTATAAAATCTTCCATGAATTGCTCGTATGATTTATGCTTCAGCAAAGATTCCAATCCATGATATTCTTTGATAAATGAATAGAGTTTCAGGAACATCTTCTCCCAAAGAGATGCCTTACTTTGTTCAATGTTGAGCAGAAACACAACACGTACAGGAAAATCTTCCCACTGAACCGGCTCCTTTAAGATAAGAACTGATATATTGGAAATCATATGCTCTGTGAGCAGTGCATGAGGGATGGCAACGAAATCGCCTATTGCGGTTGATGACATATGCTCACGCTCAAAGACAGAACTTTTTCCTTCCGCATCCATCCATCCGTTGCGGACGGCTTCATCCGTCAGGAAATTTAAGCATTCGTCTCTCGTATGAAATAACTGATCCACGTAGAACCCTTCCGGCCGAAAAAATTGCCGTACAACATTTGCATCAAGTGTACTCGCTTGTTTAAACAGGATACGGCGAATTTTTTCAATATCATCCGTACGCAGCATGTGATTAACGCGTATGATTTTCGAGGAATTGGAGGGAAGAGGAACCGTAGAAATGATATAATCCGCTTCTTCCTGCATTTTTTCTGTCAGTTTATATGCCGGAAGGATATCAATTACATGGATGCTGCTACGGAAATGTTCCTTGAGTTTTGCCTTCATAAGAACGGAAACACCTAGTCCTGCTGAGCATACAACATAGACATTTTTCGGCTGTTCCTCTTCTGCAATGCTGTTTCTGCTCATAGCAGCACAAAAATGCAACGCAATATATCCGATCTCGTTTTCATTGAACTCAATATGATCGATATCCCGAACCAATTTAGCTGCGTAAACGGCAATCTGAAACGCCAATGGGTAATCCTGTTTGACCGAACTGAGGAGCTCATTGCGGATATTTACATGGAAGTTTACACGGGCAATGGCAATCCGCAAATGAAGGGCAAGCCCATCCTTAAGATATTCATCTGCGGTAAAGTCCAAGCCAAATTTTTTATCCACATCAACAAGAACTTTTTCAACAAGTTCCTTGACATGTTCATCATTGACTCCGCTGCCTGCATCCAACAATTTCTTTCCGGTCAGAAGGCATTGGGTAAGATAAAAGACTTCACTATATGGAATATCCACCCCTATGCTGTTCAATATTTTATTTAAAATCTCTTTTGCTGCACTATACTCGAATGTATCTTCCAGCTTTTGTGCCATGCTGGAACTGCATTCAATCCCGTGTCCCGTTAAAGAACGCTGAATGGACAGCGCTGTCTGTACAGCAAGATCATGCCTTGCCGAATCGGTCAACTGAAGTCTGCGAACATTTCCCGCCTCTGACAGAATCTCTTCCATTTGGTCATAAGTAATTCTCTCAAAAAGTATATGACACAGTTTTTTATCCTGTACTTCATGCAGGTAATCGACAAAAAAACTCCGTAGAGTCCCCTCTGCAGCTTCGATGCGCAGACCTTCTGTCTTGTATTGGACGATATGAATGTTGTATGCATCAAAATGTTTGCGTGTGCTGTTGAGATACGATTTGATCGTTGACAGCCCGACATACATTTCATCAGCGAGCATCATTTGTGTAACAGATACATTTTTCAAGCAGCATTCCAAGAATCTGCTGATAATATAGTTTTGCTGGTCTTCGATTCGAATCAATCCCACCTGTCCTGACTCATCATCGACTAGTTTGACAAGGTCTGCCGTGCTCTCTTCTTGGACAATTCGATAGCCACGTTTTGGTGCAGCCAGGATCTCTGTCCGACAATTCGACAATCGCGTCTGGAGCATCTTTATATCCGAGCGAATGGTGCGGGATGAAACATCAAAATGCTTGGCCAGCGTTTCTCCTGTCATGCCTTCAGGATTGTTGATCAGCACTTCTAAAATTTGTCTGCATCGTTCCTGTTTCTGCATCCTCATTTTCTCCATATACAAATACAAACATACGTTGTCAAGTCTCTTGTGAAAATGCCGTTACAAGGTACTGATACATAAAAACCGCAGGAGAAGATCTCCTGCGCTCCTTATTTTATATTTCATCCATGAGATGTGGTGTTATTCCGGAACTGCTATATTCCTCTGTCTGCATAAATTTTAACGCTTCCGCATCCATGAGGGAATATCAATGATATCCGAGCCGTCGGCACTGCTGTTTGGCTCAACAATATTCATGCGGCTCTGGCGTTGCTGCGGGCTGCGTCCCGTCGGAGGGACGATCGCAGATGCGGGGCGTGCCTGCGGCTGTGCAGGTCTTTCGGGTTCTTTTGCCGCGCTCGTCGCACCGCCAAACCCTGGCGGCATACGAATCCAGTCCTCTGTGATAGCGGCAGAAGGTTCTTCCTGCACGGCAGCATTCACTGAGCCCCCGCCTGAATTACCGCCGTCAAATCCCGTCGCAACAACGGTGACACGCACAGTATCGCCAAGGCTCTCGTCGGTACCAATACCCCAAATGATATTGACCTGATGTCCATTCACTGCATTTGTAATCATCCCATTGAGCCACTCAGACGCCTCAGTCACCTCATACATACTAAGATCCTTTGATCCTGTAAAGTTGAGAATGACAGAGGTTGCTCCTTCGATACTGGTTTCGAGGAGCGGAGACTCGATGGCCACCTTTGCCGCCGCAATCGAAGCTCCTTCGCCACGTGCCTCGCCGATGCCCATGATCGCTGCACCGCCGTTCGACATGATCGTCTGTACGTCGGCAAAGTCAAGGTTGACTACGCCCTGGTTTGTAATGAGATCCGTGATGCCCTTGACACCCTGCCAGAGAACGTTATCGACCTTGCTAAATGCCTCAGTGACAGGCGTGCTCTTGTCGATAATTTTCATCAGGCGGTCATTGGGAATGGTGATGATGGTATCAACATGCTGCTGAAGATTCTCGATGCCGGAGTCTGCATTGCGCGCGCGCGTCATCCCCTCATAGGAAAAGGGACGCGTAACAACGGCGACCGTCAGTGCACCGACCTCACGGGCACATTCGGCAACGACAGGCGCAGCTCCTGTTCCCGTACCCCCGCCCATCCCTGCAGTGATAAATACCATATTAGCGTTGCGCAGAGCTGCAACGATCTTCTCACGGCTCTCATTGGCAGCGGCTTCACCGATCTCCGGTTTTGCGCCTGCACCAAGACCATTTTTCCCAATCTGGATGCGGACTGCTGCTTTGGATTGAAGCAGTGCCTGTGCATCCGTATTGATTGCAATAAATTCGACGCCCTGCAAACCGGAGTCAATCATGTTATTGACCGCATTGCCGCCGCCGCCGCCAACACCGACAACGATGATCTTTGCAACATCCTCAAAGTTATCATCCATTTCGAACACAGCTTCAGCCTCCATATATTATCTGTCACGTAATCTGCAATAAACAGCAATTTCCTTTTGTATTCTACCATGAAAATCGTTATATTTCCATAGAAAAGTAAAATTTTTAGACAAAGGCAAGCATTCACTGTGCGGAGAATCTGCAGTTCTTAGGGTCTTCTCAGCATCGGCTTCTGTGCATCGTCACGATAATCTTTCAGCAAGTATCGGCGCAGAATAGCGAGATTCTTAAAGATCCGGAATCCGAAAGCGAGCAGTGCGACATAATAGAGATCAATCGCGAGACGATCACCGATAAAAACAAGCGTTGCAGCGAGCAGCGTGTTCGAGAAGAAGCCCGTAACGAAGACGCGCTTATCAAAGCGTTCTGCCACGGCCGCCCGAAGTCCACCAAACGCAGCGTCGAGGGCCGCGACCAGTGCGACAGAGAACAGCTTGGCGTACGCCAACGGTATGACGATCGGGCTGGCATATCCGATGAGCAGGCCGATCACCAAACTGACCAAAACAATGTAGATCATTTGCTCTCCTCCTCCCGCTCACTGGTCTCATGTGCATAGGTCTGCCGAATGCTTCCGCGATACGGCGGGATATAGACGTTATCACTTGTTTTGATGTCAATCTGAATGCCCCACACGCCGAGTGTCTCAGCTACGCCGCCGCGCATACGCAAGGCACTCTCGAGGGATTTCTTGTCGCCGATGGCACGGATCTCAAACGGCGCAGATGAACGAACATTGTTTACGGAGAGTGTCGGCCCCGCACAGCGGATCTCGGAGATCCCTGTGAGCCTTTGCCCGTTGACAGAGATCGCCTCTGCGCCGGCAGCACGCAGTTCATTGATGACACGCAGAAGATCGTCATCGTGGATGACATAGAGGTTCGGATTCTCCCCCGCCTTCACCGTCTTGGTGCTGTCATCCATATGCACAATAACCCCCTCTCCTGCGAGTGGGATGAGTGCCGCCCGATAGCGCAGCATGTCCTGGTCCTGTGTATTTTCGGCATCTCCTGTCGCAGTCTGCATCTTGTGCAGCTCCTCGCTCAGCTCATCACGCTCATGTTCCGTTTTCAGCAGGCGATCAGACAGTTCTTCAATACGCTGCTGAGAGAGGCTTCCCTTTGAGTCCTGTGCCGTTCGAAACTGCACGGCAATCATAAAACCAATCAATATACAAACGAGGGCAATAAGCCACCCGCCTCGACGGAATTGTTCCATTTATTTTCCCTCTGCTGTCTTGTCCGCCAACTTGATAAACGGCGCATCATAACTGAAATCCACATACTCTACGGTATGTCGTGTGGTTTTTTGATCCCGGAGGAAATCCTGCGTCAGTGCCGACTTGTCCGGAATTCCTGTAATTTTCCCGAGGCGAATGGGAAGGGCTGTCTTCGTGTAGGCGACAACGGCATCCGGATCAGCAACACTGACTTCCGAAATTCCTCCAATATCTGTGGGGTCAATATGCGCAAGAAAGCTGATCACCTGCGCGACCTGTGTGTCATTGTTGTCGTCGCCGATATAAAGATCACGCAGCTTCACCCCTGTAATGATAGGAATGTCCGCTCCCTTAAGGGAACGATAGCTTGCAATTACCTTTCCCTGACGGTCAAAATCGAGATATCCGTAATCGCAGGCAACTGTCGCAACAGGGATGCGCTCGACGATATCCATCTCGATTTTGTGCGGAAGCTGACGACGAACGACGGCAGACTCAATGCGCAGGTCCCGCATGAGATTTGTCGTCATCTCATCGGTCTTTAGTTCAAAAAGCCGTTGGCCATAATGAATCCGTGCAATCTCACAGAGCTCATCCTCATCGAGATGCACGTTGCCATGGACGACAAGCTGCTGAAAAGTGAAAAGCGGCGAATAAATGAGCGCTGCAATGACGCCGCATGCACACAGCAAATAGAAGGCTCCGCGCAGGATGCGACGGGATTTCATCGATGATACCCCGCCAGTGCGAGGATCTTCTCACACAGCTCTGGAAAGTCAATGCCAACGGCACGCGCCGCATCGGGAACAAGCGAGGTCTCCGTCATGCCCGGTACGGCGTTCAGCTCAATGACGTAGGGCTGATTCTCTGCACTCAGCAAAAGATCAACGCGTGCCAGTCCATTGCAGCCACAAGCGGCATACGCGCGGCGTGCCAGTTGTTCTACTTCTCTTCTGCACTCTGCAGAAATAGGCGCAGGGACGAGATGCGTCACTCCTCCCGGTGTATATTTACTCTCATAATCGTACCGTCCAGAGGGAACTTCGATTTCAATGATGGGCATTACCTCTGCTGCTGCAGGGCTTCCCCAGACGACAACAGAGAGTTCCCGTCCTTCGATGTATTCCTCGACAAGCACCTCGTCACCATAAGTGAATGCCGCATCGAGTGCGGGAACGAGTTCCTTGTCCGCCGCAACAATGTAGACGCCAATGCTCGATCCCTGCTCCGGTGCCTTGACGACGAGCGGTAAGGAGAACGCCGCACGAATCTCCTGAGGAGTATGCTCCGTGCGTTCGCTCGCATAAAAACTCATACAGCGCGGTGTTGGGATCCCCTCGGCAGCCAGCACTCGCTTTGCCGTAATCTTATCCATTGTCAGTGCGGCGGCACGCACGCCCGAACCCGTATAGGGTATGCCGAGCATATCGAGCGTGCCTTGAAGGATGCCGTCCTCTCCATATTTTCCATGCAGTGCATTGAATACAATCGCAGGATGAAGTGCCTGAATCTCCTCGGCAAATGTGGCAGGGTTCAGTTCCATGCCTACGGCAGGATAGCCCTTTGAGAGAAGTGCCTGCAGGATGGCTCCGCCCGAGCGGCGCGACACCTCTGCTTCAGACGAAGGACCGCCCATGACGACAACAATCGGATGCGCATCCGATTCCGTGATGCCCGCCGTTCCTGCCGTTCCCGCACGCAGCTGCGCCACGAGAGCCTCGCCGACCTCGAGGATGTTGCCCGCTCCCATTGTGATGACGAGATCACCCGCACGCACCTGCTGGGCGAGATAGCGCTCGAGATCCGCGCGGTCGGGCAGGTAGACCGCATCCTGCCCCGTCTGTTTGGCGACCTCCTCCATCACAGTCTCGCCGCTGATGCCTGGAATCGGAGCCTCACCGGCCGCATAGATGTCGGTAAGGAGAAGCAGGTCGGCATCTGCGAAGCATCTGCCGAATTCCTCGCGCAGGAGCTGCGTCCGCGAGTAACGATGCGGCTGAAAGACGCAGATGAGCCGCTCGGGGTTCGTCTGGCGCGCCGCCGCGAGTGTCACGGAAATCTCCGTGGGATGATGCGCATAGTCGTCTACAACCCAGACGCCGCGCTCCTTTCCCTTAGTCTGGAAGCGCCGCTTGGCGCCGTGAAACTGTGCAAGGGCAGCACGGATGGCGGGAAACTCCACGCCCACGAGCCGCGCAACAGCAATACAGGCAAGTGCATTGAGCACGTTGTGCCGCCCTGGGATATTAAGGGAAATGCGGCCCATCTCTGCGCCGCGTTCGTGAACGGTAAACGAAATGAGTGATCCACGCGTCTCAATGTCCGATGCACGATAGTCCGCCTCATAGTCAATGGCATAGGAAACGACACAGCGCTTTGTCTCACGCGCAATATTCCGCAGATTTGCATTTTCAAAGCAGAGCACCGCCGCACCGTCCGTATCTACCTGCTCGATGAACTGACGGAACGCCGCGATGATCTTCTCCATCGTGCCGTAGTGATCCATGTGGTCGTCCTCGACGTTGGTCACAACGGCGATATGCGGGCGCAGCTTGAGGAAGGAGCCGTCGCTCTCATCCGCCTCCGAGACGAGGTAGCGGCTCGTGCCGAGCTTCGCATTCGTCCCGAGGTCGGGCACCTCACCGCCGACGATGATGGTCGGCGATGCGCCGACGTGATCGAGAGTCACACCGATCATGGAGGTCGTCGTCGTCTTGCCGTGCGAGCCCGCGACAGCGATGCCGTCGTACTCATTGACGAGTGCTGCATTGATATCCGAACGATGAAGTTTTGGAATACGCAGATCCCATGCCGCAATCACCTCAGGATTATCGTACGGGATCGCCGTGGAGACGACAATGGCATCTGCTCCGCGCACGTGTTCCGCATGCTGACCATCCGTCCACACATGCGCACCGAGACGGGCAAGCTCGCCGATGAGCGGAGAGTCGCCCGTGTCCGAGCCGGATACCGTGTAGCCGAGCTGGAGGAGGATCTTTGCCAAGGGGCTCATCCCCGCCCCGCCGATTCCAACAAAATGAATCTTCTGAATCCCCTTCAATTCCTTGAGCAACGCCTTCACCCTTCTCTTTTCCCGATACGCAGCGCGAGTGCTGCAATTTCCTCCGCCGCCTCTGGTTTTCCGAGGCGTTTCATTGCCGCCGCCATCGCATCCCTGCGTGCGTCGTCTGCCAGCAGGCGATCGAGCGCCGCTGCAAGCACTGTGCCGTCGAGGCTGCGGTTGAGGATCACCTCAGCTGCGCCCGCCGTCTCCATGGCGCGTGCATTCTTCTCCTGATGATTCTCCGCCGCATACGGATACGGGATGAGGATCGCGGGCACCCCCCGTGCCGCAAGTTCCGCCAGCCCTGTCGCCCCCGCGCGAAAGACGGCAACATCCGCCATCGCCATCGCCTGCGGCATATTGTAGAGATACGGCACAACGCGCAGATGCGGATACTGCGATACATCGACGCCCGCATCGCGGATGCGCGCGCACGTGTCCTCGTACTCCTCCGCACCCGTGACGTGGAGGTACTGCACCTCTGTCTGCTGCGCCGCGCGGCGGATCACCTCGACCATGGCACGGTTGATCGTGCGTGCCCCACGGCTGCCGCCCGAGACGAGCACTGTTTTCTTCGAGGCGTCAAAACCAAACGCCGCCGCACCCTCCGCCCGCGTCGCCGTGAGCACCTCGGGGCGGATGGGATTGCCCGTGACGTAGGTCTTTTCCGCCGGAAAGACGCGCCGCGCATCCTCCATCCCGACGGCGATCGCCGTCGCAAAATGGGAGAGGATGCGGTTCGTCACGCCCGCCACGGCGTTCTGCTCCTGCACGAGCGTCGGGACGCCTGCGAGACTCGCCGCGAGGAGAATTGGCCCCGCGACATAGCCGCCCGTCCCGATGGCGATATCGGGATGAAAGCCGTGCACGATGCCGCGCGCCCGCGCAACGGCACGCACGGCACGCCATGCCCGCAGCACATTCTCGAACGAGAGATGCCGCTCGAAGCCTGCGAGATCAACGGCGATGAAGTTCAGCCCCTCGCGCGGCACGATGTCCGCCTCCAAGCCGTGCGGTGTACCGACGTAGAGGATGCGTGCCGACGGCTCACGCCGCTGGATCGCGCGGATGATCGTGAGTGCGGGATAGATGTGGCCGCCCGTGCCGCCGCCCGATACGATGATGTTCATAGTTCGTTCACAAGCCTCTTGAAATCGCGCCCGCGCTCCTCGTAGCCGCCGTACATATCGAAGCTGGCACAGGCAGGTGAGAGAAGGACGATCTGTCCCTCCGCAGCGAGCTCGCGCGCCAGCTGCACGGCCTTTTCCATGTGGTAGCCGACGCGGTGGATCTGTGCCTCCGGAATGCCCGCATCCCGCGCGGCTGCCGCAAACCGCTCTGCCGCATCACCGACGAGGATCAGCTCATCGACGCGTGCGTGCACGAGCTCCATGAACTCTCCCAGATCGGTCAGCTTGTCATCACCGCCTGCGATGAGGATGATGTGTCCGTCGAACGCCTCAAGTGCCTTGATCGCGGAGTCCGTATTCGTCGCCTTGGAGTCGTTGTAGTAGCTGACTCCCGCGAGCGCACGCACAAACTCGATGCGGTGCTCAACGCCCTTGAAGGCGCGCAGCACAGGGCGCATCTCCGCGGGCGTCACCCCGGCAAAGAGCGCCATCGCCGACGCCGCGAGTACGTTTTCCACGTTATGCGCACCGGGAATGCCCAGTTCATCGGCGGGAATCAGGACGTGCTCCGCGCCGTCCCAGCGAATGACGATCATGCCGTCCGCACGAACGCACGCTCCCTCCGCCAGTTCCTCCCTGCGGCTGAACAGGCAAACGCGCCCCGCCGCACGCTCCGCCATGCCGCGCGTATGCGGGTCATCGGCGTTCAGCACGAGGTAGTCCTCCGCCGTCTGCGCGGCAAAGAGCTTTTCCTTCATCGCCTGATAGACCTCCATCGAGCCATGGCGCACGATGTGATCCGGCGTGATGTTCAGCTCCGCGACGATGTGCGCATGAAAATGCGTAGTTGCTTCCATCTGATAGCTTGAGATCTCAGCGGCAATTGCCCCCTCGGCAGGCGTCTCCTGTGCCACGTCGATGAGCGGTACGCCGATGTTGCCGCCCACGCCGACCACAGGAAAATGCGCGCGCAGAAGCTCACCGAGCAAGGTCGTCGTCGTCGTCTTGCCGTTCGTCCCCGTGATGGCGCAGATCGGTGCACGTGCGATCTCGCCCGCCAGCTCCACCTCGGTCGTGACACGGATGCCGCGCGCGCGCGCCGCCTGTACGAGGGGGATGCGCTCGGGCACGGCAGGGGAAAGGACGAGGAGATCCACCCCGCCGAGCAGTTCTTCCCTTTGTGCACCAAAGACGCAGGTGATGCCCTGCGCCCTTAAATCCTCAATATGCTGCTGTGTGAGCGGATCGCGTTCAGCATCCGTCTCGTCCTTCGCGTCCGAGAGTACCACCCGTGCGTCCTGCGCTGCCAGATACTTTGCCGCCGCAAATCCGCTGATGCCCGCGCCGATGACGAGTGCCGACTGATTATGATAGGACAATTCCCGATATCTCCCTTGGTGAATCATTCAAAAGTTTACGTGACGCAAAACTCTACGACACGAGCACAAGCACCCACGCAAGCAGTGCACCGAGGGCGCCGACGCCCCAGAACGTATAGACCACGCGTGTCTCGCACCAGCCGCCGAGCTCGAAGTGATGATGAATCGGGCTCATGCGGAAAATCCGCTTGCCGCGCGTCTTGAACGACGCGACCTGCAGAATGACCGAGAGTGCCTCACAGACGAAGATAATACCCACGATGGGCAGCAGTGCCTCCGTCCGCGAGAGAATCGCTATGCCTGCGAGCGCACCGCCGAGAGCAAGTGAGCCCGTGTCGCCCATAAAGATGCGTGCCGGATGATGATTATACCATAAAAAGCCGATGCATGCACCTATTATCGCGGCGGAAAACGCCATCAGGCTGCTGTCTGTCCCATAGAGGAGCATTGCATAAAAGAGCGCGGCGACCGCCACGGTTCCCGCCGCCAGACCATCGAGGCCGTCCGTCAGATTGACCGCGTTCGACGTGCCCACGAGGACAAAGACAACGAGAACGTAGTACCATGCACCGATATCGAGCGATCTCCCGAGGACGGGCACCCAGGCGCTCGTATCATGCCCGAGGAGATGCCGTCCGATCAGAATGGTGACCAGGGAAATGCCGAGCTGTCCGAGCAGCTTCTGATAGGCACGCAGCCCGAGATTGCGCTTCTTGACCACCTTGATATAGTCGTCCGCAAAGCCGAGCAGAAAATGTCCGAGAAAGATGAAGAGTACGAGCAGGGTCGTCACCGTGAGCGGTGCAAAGAGCAGTGTCGCCGCGGTCACGGCGAGTACAATCATCACGCCTCCCATCGTCGGCGTGCCGCTCTTCTGCTGATGGCTCGCGGGCCCCTCTTCGCGGATGCTCTGCCCGTATTTCAGGCGATGCAGGAGCGGCAGAAAATACACGCCGCTGAAGAGCACAATGGCGAGCGCCGTCACGGCGGACAGCAGGAGACGCAGCTGCGGGCTCAGGGATTCGAGGAGGGCTTCCATCAGTGTGCTCCCTCCCCCGTCAATGCAGCGATGATCTGCTCCATGCGCATCCCGCGCGAGCCCTTAAAAAGGACGGTGTCGCCGTCCATGAGATGGCGGCGGAGATAGGCCGCCGCATCGGCATGGGAGGCGGCATGACAGCAGTCAGGACAGCCTGCCGCCTCTGCCGCCTCATGCGTCCACTGCGCCTGTCTGCCATAGGTCACAATCATGGCAAACCCAAGCTCCGCCGCCCGTCTGCCCACGTCGCAATGCGCCTTCTCCGCCGCCGTGCCGAGCTCGAGCATATCGCCAAGCACAGCGACGCGCCGTCCGGGGTAGAGTGCTGCCGTTGTCTCAAGCGACGCGCGCATCGAGGAGGGGCTGGCGTTGTAGGCGTCGTTGATCAACGTCCACGCACCGACCTGATGTACTTCATAGCGCATCTTTTCCGCCGTTAGTTGGGTCAGCCCCTCCTGCATCTCCTGCGGCGTCATGCCGAGGACAAATCCCGCTGCGAGCGCCGCCAGCGCATTGCTTACATTATGCCGTCCCGGCAGGGAAATGGCGTATTCATGACGCTCGCCGCCCCACGTCACCATAAAGCGTGAGCCGTCTGCCATGCACTGCAGTGCCTCGGCACGCACATCCGCAGCAGCGGAAATGCCATACGTCATGACGCGCACCCCATCTGCCGCACTGCTGCGCATTGCCGCGACACGTGGGTCGTCAGCGTTGAGGATCACCGTGCCGTCGGCGGGAATCGCCGTCACCAGCTCCGCCTTTGCCTTGGCAATGTTCTCGATCGAGCCGAGGAGCTCCATGTGCACCTCGCAGACATTCGTTACAATGCCGATCGAGGGTTCGGCAATCGGCGCGAGCGCAGCGATCTGCCCCATCCCGCGCATCCCGATCTCCACGACCGCCGCCGTGTCCTCCGGCGTGATGCTGAGCAGGGTCAGCGGCAGACCGACTTCGTTATTGTAATTTGCCGCCGTGCGGCAGACCTTGCCGCGCCCCGAGAGCACCGCCGCCGTGAGATCCTTCGTCGTGGTCTTGCCGTTCGAGCCTGTGATCGCAACGACGGGGATATTGAACTTCATGCGCCATGCGTGCGCGATGTCCTGATAGGCGCGGAGCGTATCCTCCGCCACAAGAACGCCGCCGTGCGCGGCATCGAGCGCCGCCAGTACGGACGCAGGTGTCTTCTGGTCGACGAGAACCGCCGCCGCACCGCGTTCGAGTGCCTCCGCCGCAAACGCCGTGCCGTCAAAGTTCTCCCCGCGCAGCGCGACAAAGAGATCGCCCGCCGCGATCTTGCGCGTATCCGTCGTAATGGGCAGAATGGTATCCCCTGCGACGCCCCCACGACGAACAGACGCATCCGTCGCCGCGCAAATCTCGTCCCATGTCAGTCCGTTTTTCATGCCCTGCTCCTTATCGCTTCGCGTGCCTGCTCGCGGTCATCGAAGTGAATCGTTCCATCCTTCAGAATCTGATACGTCTCATGCCCTTTGCCGAGGATGACGACCGTATCCCCCGCCTGTGCACGCTGAATAGCGTGAAAAATCGCCGTACGGCGGTCAACGATCTTTTCGTATGGCTTATCCCCGATCACGGGGAGGACGCCGCGCTCCACTTCATCCACAATCGCGGCTGGATTCTCCGTGCGCGGATTGTCCGAGGTCAGGATGGCAATATCCGCCATCTCCGCGCCGATGCGCCCCATGATGGGACGCTTGGTCCGATCGCGGTCACCGCCGCAGCCAAAGACGGCAATGATGCGTCCCTTGGTCACCGCACGTGCCGTGCGCAGAACATTCTCCATCCCATCCGGCGTATGCGCATAGTCCACGATCACAGCGAAATCCTGCCCTTCGCGCACGAGCTCAAACCGTCCCGGCACGCCCGTAAACGCCGTGAGCGCGGCAGAAATATCCGCCGCCTCCACGTGCTCGGCAAGGCTCGCACCTACGGCAGCGAGCACATTGTGCACGTTGAACAGCCCCGTGATGCCCGTATGCAGATGAAAGAGGCGTTTCCCGCCATGCATCAGCGTCAGCTCCATGCCGTCGCACGCGAGCTGCACATCCTGTGCCGTCAGATCGGCAGGATGGTCAACGCCATAGGTGATGACGGGACAGTGCGTATGCGCGCGCATCGTCTCCGATGCAGCATCATCCGCATTCAGTACCGCCGTTTTGCCTTCTTTCGTTCCGGGCGCGGACACGAGCTCAAAGAGATGTGCCTTGGCAAGCGCGTAATTCTCCATCGTCTTATGGAAGTCAAGATGATCCTGCGTCAGATTCGTAAAGACCGCCGTGTCAAACTCGATCCCTGCCACGCGTCCCAGCGCAAGGGCATGAGAGGAAACCTCCATGACGACCGTATCTATGCCGCGCATGCGCATTTCGGCAAGCATCTGCTGAAGCACGATGATATCAGGCGTCGTATTCGACGTCGGCAGCACCTCGTCCTCGATCATCGCCTGGATCGTACCGATCAGCCCGACACGATGTCCCGCATGGCGCAGGATGGCGCGCACGAGATAGCTCGTCGTCGTCTTGCCGTTCGTCCCCGTGATGCCGATGACACGCATGGCACGCGCGGGATAGTCATAGAAATACGGCACAATCGTATCCAGTGCCTCCTGCAGATTTGGCACGTAGAGAACGGCAACCCCGTCAGGAACGTCCACCGATGCCCGTTCTGTCAAAACAGCGCGGGCTCCTGCCCGCGCCACATCCGGTATGAAACTGTGTGCATCTACGTGTGCACCGCTGATACAGGCGAAAAGGGCCCCCTTCCCTGCCTTGCGTGAGTCACGCTCAATGGAGGTAATCTCTGTCCCCGCATTGCCTGTAACGTGCGCCCCTGGCACGAGGGCAACAAGCTCCTCCAATTGCTTCGTCATAGAACCTCATTCCCCTTCATGTGAAAAATATATGTGTTTTGGGATCTGCATATGCAGCTGATCCACAGCAATCGATTCGATGCGCGCAGGTGATTTCAGCTGTGCGATCTCGATCTTGAGGCGCTCGTTCTCCTGCTCCAGCTGATCCGCCTTCTGCCGTGTCTCAAGGAGAGTGTAGGCACTCTTTGCACTGATACCGCCAAGCAATGTCACCGTCATTGCGCCAAATGCAATAAGAAAGAAAACAGCACGCAGACAGTTGCGCAGATTGGTATTCAATTCATGACGCACAAGCGGTCCTTTGGGGGGATCAATATGACCCACAGGCGGCTCGATCGGCACATCATAAAGATGTTCTTCCTCTTTCTGCGCCAACATGCGCCCCACCTCCTCTTATTTGATCTTCTCTGCCACACGCAGCTTTGCACTTCGTGCTCTCGTATTCGCGGCACATTCTTCCTTACCTGCCGCCTTTGCCTTGCCGACAAGCCGCACTTCGGGGGTATGCCCGCAGACGCAGACCGGCGTATGCGGCGGACAGATACAGCCCTGTGCCAGGCGCCGCAGTGTATTCTTTACGATGCGATCCTCAAGAGAGTGAAAGGTAATGACCGCGAGCCGTCCTCCTATCCTCAGGACATCTACGGCAGCTGTCAGCGCTCCCTCCAAAATTCCGAGTTCATCATTTACTTCAATGCGGATCGCCTGAAATACACGCTTTGCGGGATGTCCGCCGCGCGCGCGCACCTCCTTCGGTACGGCACGGTCAATCACGGCAACGAGGTCTCCCGTCGTCGCAATGGGATGCACCTGACGCTCCTTTTCAATAAAGGCGGCGATGCGCTTCGCCCAGCGTTCCTCTCCATACGTGTAGAAAATCTCCGTGAGCTGCTCCGCCGTATAGGCATTGACTACATCGTACGCACTGAGCCGCGCTCTCTGGTCCATGCGCATATCGAGCGGTGCGTCCTGCATATAGGAGAAGCCGCGCTCCGGCGTATCGATCTGCGGTGACGACACGCCGAGGTCAAAGAGCACGCCGTCCACATAAGGAATTTCCTCCGCCGCGAGAATCGCGGACAGATTGCGGAAATTATCCCGCACGAGTGAGACCTGACAGCGGACATCCGCCAGCTGTTCGCGCGCGGCAGCGATTGCCGTCTCGTCCTGATCGATGCCGATCAGACGTCCGTGTTCCGACAGATGCGCAGCGATACGCCGTGCGTGTCCCGCGCCGCCGAGCGTTGCATCCACATAGATGCCGTCTGGCATGACGTTCAGCGCACCGACCGTCTCCTCCAACAGAACACTCACATGATGAAACTCTGTCATATCGTAATCCCGTAGCCCGCAAGCTGGGTCGAGATCTCCGTAATGTTGGGATCCACCTCGCCCGCATAGCGCGTCCACTTCTCCTTATCCCAGACCTCGATGCGCGTATCTGCCCCCGTAAGGATAACGTCCTGCTTCAATCCGATACTTGCATAAGCACGCAGATTCGCAGGCACGAGAAAACGACCTTGTTTATCACACTCCAGCGTCCGTGCTCCTGCGATAAAGAATCGCGCAAAGGCGCGTGCATTTGGATCAGCAATGGACAGCGTACGCAGCTTTGCTGCAAACTCATCCCATGCCGCCTGTGGGAAAAGAAACAGACTGCCGTCCAGTCCCTTCGTAATGATAAAGGAGACGCCGAGTTCCTGGCGAAAGTCCGCCGGCAGGATGACGCGGCCCTTGGCATCGATGCTGTGGGCGTACTCCCCCATAAACATCCGACCGCACCACCTTTCAGGTTCTTATCGCCACATCGTGACACAATCCACCACAATTCGCCACTTTTATCTACAGTTATAGCAAAAAAGACATTTTTTTTCAAGAAAACAGACATTCGTTTTTCTCTGTATACAATGGATGAAATCTTCTGTAAGCCCTAATATACAAGACTTTCTTTCCATTTCTCGGAGATGAGACAAACATAAAAAAGGACTTACCTCCTACCGGAAGCAAGTCCTTTTTTATGCTGTCGTTCAAACGAGATCGTGTGCGATCATGTATTCTGCGATCTGGAGTGCATTGAGTGCCGCACCCTTGCGGATCTGGTCGCCGCAGATCCAGAAGTTCAGCGTATTCTCCTGCGACTCATCGCAGCGCAGACGGCCGATCTCCACATCGTACTTGTTCGAGGTGAAGAGCGGCATCGGATACTCCTGCTCTGCGGGGTTGTCACGCAGGATAATGCCCGGGAACGCCGCAATGGCCGCACGTGCCGCCTCGAGCGTCACCTTGTCCTCAAACTCGACGTTGACGGACTCGGCGTGGCTGCGATAGACGGGCACGCGCACCGTCGTCGCCGTGATGCGCATACGATCGTCCCCCATGATCTTCTTCGTCTCGTCGATCATCTTCATTTCTTCTTTGGTGTAGAGGTTGTCCTTGAAGACGTCGATCTGCGGAATGAGGTTGAACGCGATCTGATAGTGCTTTGGCAGTTTGCCGACGGGCAGAACCTTTGCCACGGGCTCTTTGCCGGAAGCGAGGGCTGCGACCTGCTCCTCGAGCTCCGCCATGCCCTCCTTGCCCGCCCCCGAGACCGCCTGATAAGTCGACACAACGATGCGGCGGATCTTCGCAATATCGTAAAGCGGCTTCAGCCCCATCACCATAATGATGGTCGAGCAGTTCGGGTTTGCGATGATGCCCTTGTGCGCCTTAATTGCCTCGGGGTTGACCTCGGGGACGACGAGCGGCACCTCGGGGTCCATGCGGAAGGCACTTGAGTTGTCGATAACGATCGCCCCTGCCTTGACGGCATGGGGCGCAAACTCTTTGCTTGCCGCACCGCCCGCAAAGAGTGCGATATCAATCCCCGCAAAGGAGTCCGGCGTTGTCTCCTGCACCGTGTACTCCTTGCCCATAAACGCGATTTTCTTCCCTGCAGAACGGCTGGACGCAAGCAGGCGCAGCTCCGAGAACGGGAACTTGCGCTCCTCGATGAGCGTCAGGAATTCCTGTCCGACCGCACCAGTTGCGCCGAGTATCGCGACACGATATTTCTTCATATTCTTCCCCTTACAGCAGCTTATCCAATCCGACCGTGAGCGAGGTGAGCGAGCGCACCTTCTTCGCGGCGAGCACAACCCCCGGCATGAACGACTCACGATTGATCGAGTCATGGCGGATCGTGAGGGTCTGCCCGAGCCCGCCGAAGATGACTTCCTGATGTGCGACATAGCCCGGCAGGCGCACGCTGTGGATGCGCATGCCCTCATAGTCCGCACCGCGCGCACCGTCGAGCGTCTCCTTCTCACAGGGATGCCCCTGCTCATGTGTCTCACGCACCTCGGCGATCATCTCCGCCGTCCGCACGGCCGTCCCTGAGGGCGCATCGAGCTTGTTGTCGTGATGCAGTTCGATGATCTCCACCTCGGGCATGTACTTCGCTGCCATGCGGCTCATCAGCATCATCAGCACCGCACCGATGGCAAAATTCGGTGCGATGAACGCCGGCGTATCGTTCTTCTCCGCCGTTGCCTTGATCTCCCGCTGCTGTTCCTCCGAGAGCCCCGTCGTCCCAACCACAGGCGACACCTTATGCGTGAGTGCCAGCAGGACATTCTGATAGACGACATCGGGACGCGTGAAGTCGATCATTACGTCCGGATGCAGACGATCGAATGCTGCCGCGAGATCGGTCTCCACGAGCACGCCGTTCTTCGTCAGCCCTGCAAGTTCCCCACTGTCTGCTCCCTCAGAGACATCCACCGCACCGACAAGAGCAAGTTCTGGATCCTCGATCACAGCTTTCAGTACGGCGCGCCCCATGCGCCCGCAGGCACCGTTGACCAAAACATTTGTCAAGGCAATCTCCTCCTCTGTTATCATTTGTCCTATTCTATCGCAGAGAATCCACTGCTGTCAAGGAATACACTCATACCTCCCGTATATGCTCAAACTGCTCTCGATACTGCTGCAGGAGTACCGGCCGGACAAAATCGAGTGCCGCAGGATCATCGACAGTCGCAAGTGCCGCACGCCGCGCCAGAAGCAGCAGATCCATGTCAGCGAGCACGTCGGCGATCTTCAGGTCACCCAGCCCATGCTGCATTGCGCCGAAGAACTGTCCCGGCCCGCGCAGCCGCAGATCCTCCTCTGCCAGGCGAAATCCGTCGCTCGTCTCCTCGATCACGCGCAGCCGCTCCGCTCCCGCCGCCTGCCGCCCCGCGATGAGAATACAGTAGGACGCATCACTGCCGCGTCCCACGCGGCCGCGCAGCTGATGCAGCTGGGCAAGGCCGAACCGCTCCGCATGCTCGACCACGAGAACCGTCGCGTTCGGCACATTGACGCCCACCTCAATCACGGTCGTCGCCACAAGCAGCTTGATCTCCCCTGCGTAGAAGCCACGCATCACGGCCTCCTTATCGGACGCCTTCAGCCGGCCATGGACAAGCCCGCAGCGGATGCCGCGAAAGGAGCCGCATGAAAGTTCATTGTAAACTTCCTCTGCCGACGGCAGATCGCTCTCCTCATTTGCCTCAATGAGGGGGCAGACGACATACGCCTGACGCCCGCACTCGATCTCACGGCGGACGAAGGCGTAGATCTTCGTCCGCGCCGTCTCGTCGCGCAGGAAGGTACGGATGGGCCGGCGCCCCGGCGGAAGATGTTCGATGCGCGAGACATCCAGATCACCGTAGACCGTCAGCGTCATCGTCCGCGGAATCGGCGTCGCCGTCATGACGAGCACATCGGGCACGACGCCGCTCTTTTTTTCGAGCGCGGAACGCTGCGCCACGCCGAAGCGATGCTGCTCATCCGTCACCACGAGCCCGAGACGGTCAAATGCCACCCCCTCCTGAATGAGTGCGTGGGTTCCGATGACGACGTCGAACTCATGTGAGGCAAGAGCGGACAGCACCTCCGCGTGCTCCTTCTTCGTGAGCCGCCCCGAGAGGAAGCCCACGCGGATGCCGAGCGGCGTCAGGAGTTCCCGCAGGCCGTCATAGTGCTGGCGCGCAAGAATCTCCGTCGGTGCCATCAGCGCGCCCTGACAGCCGCTCTCCACTGTCTTGACGAGGGCAAGAAGCGCAATCGCCGTCTTGCCCGAGCCAACGTCGCCCTGCACGAGGCGCCGCATGGGCAGCGGAGCCTCCATATCGCGCGAGATCTCCGTCCAAACCTTCTCCTGATCCTCGGTCAAGGCAAAGGGAAGCGCATCGCGTACACGCGCAACGAGTGCACCATTTGCACGATGAGCAATCCCCTCCTCATCCTCCGCCGTCTGCTTTTTAAGTGCTAGCAGCCCGCATTGGATGAGGTAGAGTTCCTCAAAGGCGAGCCTTCGCCGCGCCGCTGCGAGCTCCTCCGTATCCTTTGGGAAATGGATCTGGGAAAATGCCGCCGAACGCCCAATCAGATGATACTCTGCCCGAATCTGCTCCGGCAGAGTCTCCGTCAGCTCCTCGCCCGCGTGCGCGAGTACATCTGCCGTCATCTGCCGCAGCTGTTTCTGCGTCAGTCCCTCCGTTGCTGCATAGATGGGCAGAATGCCGAGATGCGCCGCGGCGTCCTCCTGTGCACCGAGCAAAACAAAGGATGTGACGGGCGAGAATGCCATCTGCCCGCCTCCGCCATAGGCATAATCCACCTTCCCCGTGAGGAGGATACGCTGCCCTGTGCGCAGCTTTCCTTTCAAAAAGCGTTGGTTGAACCAGACCGCCTGCGCATACCCTGTCCCATCACCGACGAGCGCCGTGAGGACAGTAAAGCCGCGCCGCCGCGTCTGCCGCTCTGTCACCTGCTGAATCATGCCGAGCACGGTCGCGCGCGTCCCTGCCGCGAGATCCATGATGCGCGTGATGCGGCTCTGATCCTCATAGGCGCGCGGATAGAACGTCAGAAGATCGTACACCCTCCGTACGCCGAGCCGTGCCAAGAGGGCTGCCTTCCTGACGCCGACGCCGCGCACGGCATTCACACTGTCCGTCAGCTTCACGCGGTGCCTCCATCCTTTCAAAAAAGGCTGCCGCATTTCTGCGGCAGCCTCCATTTATCTAAGAAAACATCAGAGCTGAGGGCCCGCGGCAACAAGCGCGTCTGCGTCCTCGTTGCCCGCATACTTGTCAAAGTTCTTGATAAAGCGTGCGGCGAGATCCTTTGCCTTCTCCTCCCACTCCACGCGGCTTGCATAAGTGTCACGCGGATCGAGAATCTTCGGATCGACGCCTGGCAGCTCCGTCGGAATCTCAAAGTCAAAGTACGGGATCTTCTTCGTCGGTGCGCTGTCGATCGCACCGCTCTGGATCGCGTGGATGATGCCGCGCGTATCCTGGATGGAAATACGCTTGCCCGTACCGTTCCAGCCTGTATTGACGAGATAGGCGCGCGAGCCATGCGCCTGCATCTTGCGGACGAGCTCATGTGCATACTTCGCCGGATGGAGTTCGAGAAAAGCCTGACCGAAGCATGCAGAGAACGTCGGCGTCGGCTCGGTGATGCCGCGCTCCGTACCTGCAAGTTTCGAGGTGAAGCCCGAGAGGAAGTAATACTTCGTCTGCTCCGGCGTCAGAATCGAGACCGGCGGCAGGACGCCAAACGCATCGGCAGAAAGGAAGATCACGTGCTTTGCATGAGGACCCGCCGACTTCTTCGCGACTTTGCCCAGAACGATATGCTCAATGTGATTGATCGGATAGGAGACACGCGTATTCTCGGTCACAGTCTTATCCGCAAAGTCCACATGTCCGGCGAGATCAACCGTCACATTCTCGAGAAGAGCGTTGCGGCGGATGGCGTTGTAGATGTCCGGCTCTGCCTTGGGATCAAGGTTGATGACCTTTGCGTAGCAGCCGCCCTCATAGTTGAAGATTCCCTCATCATCCCAGCCATGCTCATCATCGCCAATCAGCAGGCACTCGGGATCCGTCGAGAGCGTCGTCTTGCCTGTACCGGAGAGGCCGAAGAACAGTGTCGTGTTCTCCCCCTTCATATCCGTATTCGCCGAGCAATGCATGGAAGCGATGCCCTTCAGCGGGAGGTAGTAGTTCATCATCGAGAACATACCCTTTTTCATCTCGCCGCCATACCACGTATTGACAATGATCTGCTCACGGCTCGTGAGATTGAACATGACCGCCGTCTCGGAGTTCAGTCCAAGATCGCCAAAGTGCATGACACGCGCCTTTGCCGCATTGTAAACCACAAAGTCGGGTTTGAAGTGCTCCAACTCCTCCTCTGTCGGACGGATGAACATATTCGTGACGAAATGTGCCTGCCACGGCACCTCGACAATAAAGCGAACCGCCATGCGCGTATTCTCGTTGGCACCACAGAACGCATCGACAACGAAAAGGCGCTTGTTGCAGAGTTCGCGGATGGCAATTTCACGAACAGAGTTCCACGCTTTCTGCGAGGCGCGATGGTTGTCGTTCTTGTAGGCGTCGGATGTCCACCACACTGTATCGTGCGATGTCTCGTCATCCACGATGTATTTGTCCTTCGGCGAACGTCCCGTGTAGATGCCCGTCATGACGTTGACGGCATCCTTCATATTCGTGACCTGTCCGCGCTCATAGCCCTCGAGATCAGGGCGCAGTTCCTCGCGGAACAGCTGATCGTAGTCTGGATTGTGGACAATCTCCGTCGTCCCCGTGATACCATATTGTGTCAGATCAATTGTTGCCATAGTTACCTCTTCCTTCCAAAAGATCGGCGTCATGGATGCGGGATGAGTGATTTTTTCTCTCATCTCACACTCTGTCACAATTCTACATAAATACGAAAAACCCTCTTTTATTGTGAAAAAATTCCGCGATTCAAGGAATCGCTGATAAAACAGTCCCTTGGATTGGTGCAGATTTTTTGTCCTGTCAAGAAGACAAACCGGACGCATAGCCAAAGCTATGTGGAGGATTCTAGGGCACAGACAGGGCGAAAAAGATGTACTAAGACGG
>ERZ773022.372-NODE-372-length-38334-cov-49.723922_pt1 | contig 38334 bp, 31 predicted proteins | sample MGYA00580839_ERZ773022 | MGnify/ENA primary metagenome ERZ773022 (study PRJEB29015, sample SAMEA2738020) | human oral metagenome | biome: human oral; feature: human-associated habitat; material: dental | place: China | collected 2044 ... | reverse complement strand
GCTGCGCAGCGTCAGCATGCGGATGATCTCCTCCTCCGACATCTCAGGTGATGAGGTCAGGCCGAGCTTCATGTGATCGAGCGGCCCCTGCAGGGACAGGAATACGCGCGTATTCGTGAGGCGCGCTTCCGCGTAGAAGCTGATCTCCGGCAGAAACGACTCCATCTGGTTGAATGTCGCCGTCCCCTCGCGGATCTTGAATACGGTCCGCAGATAGCTGACCGTGTCACCGCGCCGCACAGCGATCTGTCCCGTCGTCCTCGGGTGCCGCGTTGTTCCTCCGAAGTGCACATGCCCGGACGGGTGCATATCGTAGAGATTCGAGCTGAAAAAGCGCACATGACGGCCAACGTTCAAATCGACATCCAGAATGATGTTCGGCAGCTCATCGTCCGTCTCGGGAATCGACGGAATGGAGACAAGGGCACGGTCAATATCAATATGACCCGCGAGCTTTGGCAGCTGCTCGCCCCAGTATTCATCCTCCGTCAGCGTCAGCGAGCCGGTCAAGGGTCCCTCGAAGAAGGAGGTTTTGAGATCGAGTGCATTCATCACAAGGGTAAAATCATATGCCGACGGCCGCATGCCGGCAAGGCCCATGCGCCCCGTCAGCAAATAGCTGCCCGTGCCCATGCGTCCCGTACACTCACGCACGGCGATGGAATCGCCGAGCGCATCGATCTGTATCCGCATATCCGTCAGCGGATGCTCGACACCCTTGAACTTCACCGCGCCGCCGGCAACGCGCAGCGAGCCCTCAAGGCGCGGTGCGGCAAGCGTGCCGTGCAGCTTCAGATTGCCCTCGGTACGCCCGAGCGCCCACTCTACGCTGTTGGAGAATACCGGCAGCAGGGACAGATCGGCGTTGTCAAGCACAAACGTCAAGTCGATCTGCTCATAGGAGCTCAGCGTTTCATCGCTCCGCGCCGTGAGCGCGCGCAGAGGCAGCGTGCCGCGGACACTCGCCATATATGCAGTTCCGTCGATGTATTTCGTCACCGTGAGCTGGTTCAGATAAATGACAGAACCGCGCAGCTGCGCCTCTCCCTCCAGCTGATCGAATGAAGAGCCGCGTATACCGCCGTTCTTTGCCGTGAGATGCACATCCACCTCGGGATTTTGCGTGCGGCCGCCGATATGCACGGTCGCCGACGCCGTTCCCGACACTTTTTCTTCCACTCCGGCAAATCCGGTAAAGATGCCGAGCGCGATATCTGACGCCTCAATGTCTACATTCGCAGTGCCGTTGAAGTCCGCTGTGCCCGAGGCGGAGAACGTACCGTTCTCCTGCCGTCCCGTCAGTGTACGCAGTGTCAGCACACGGTTCTGGAGAGCGACATCGAGCGCGACATCGCTGATCGGATAGGAGGCAAGCGCCCCCTCCTCGATGCGCCCCGTCAGGGCAATGGACGGATTTTCGCGCGTCCCTCCGAGCTGCATGTGACTCGTGATTTTTCCCTCAACGCGATCCTCCTTCTGATTTGCAAGCGCTAGCAGCGCCGCCACATCCATCTGCTCAATATCCAACGTGCCGCGCAGCGCCTCCGTCTGCATATCATAATGCAGACGCGCCGCAACGGAACCGTTCTCCCCTTGGCGGAATCCCGTCCGGTCCATCTCAATGATGCCGTTTTCATAGTGCACGAACCCGCGAATATCCCGCAGTTCCACGCCGTTCATCGTGATCGTATCGGCTCTGAGCTCGCCGCGGAAGATCGGATGCGAGATCACGCCGCCAACCTTTCCGTTAAAGACACCATGCCCGGAGACCTCGTAGGGGAGCTTGTGCTCCAAGCGCTTCATATCGAGATCGCGCACCTCAGCGTCGAGATCGAGCACGCCCTGCGCGCTGATCGTACCGTTCAGCACCATGTCCACCATCGGCGAATAGATGTGGAACACCTGCAGGCGAATGATGCCGTTGTCGAGGAAGTAGTCACCGTCCATGCCCGAGAGCAGTGCGCCTGCATAGCTTCCGCGGTAGAAATGGACATAGCCCACCGCATGCGGATTGTCGAGCGTCCCCGTGAACTTGATGATGTTGTCAATATTGCCCGTAATCGGCTGATCCGGGGCAACGAGTGCGGCCACGTCCTCCATGCGCGCGCCCATCGTATCGATCTGCAGATCGATGCGGCGCTCGCCGGTGAAACCGATCGTGCCGTTCACCAGCCAGACCTCGCGCCCATTCCGCTCCATCGAGAAATCATGGATGCCAACCCCCGAGAGCGACCCCTCCGCGCGAAAGAGCAGACTGTCAAACGGCTGATGCATCAGCTGTCCCTTTGTTGCCGAGACCTTGATATCCACGTGCGGATCGTTGATGTCGCCGTGCACCTCACCGCTGAAATCCGAACGCCCCGCAAAGCTGAGCCGCTCGTCAAGGCGGTTCAGCAGGGAGAGATCGACATGTCCGCCGTAAAAGCGCAGATCGAGCGCAGAACCGTTCGTAATACTTCCCTCAAGGCCGAGATCCGTATCGTTCGGGAGATTGAGGCTGAGGAAGTCGATGGTCAGATCGTTCCCCTTGCGCATAAAGGACGCGCTCGCGCGCTCCACGGGGATATTGCGGTATGTTCCGTTCAGGATATCGGCACTGCCGTAGACCGTGAGCACGGCAGGATCCGCCCCCTGTCCCGCGATGCCGAGATCAGCGTGCAGGGCACCGTCCATCCCCTCGGGCAGCGGCGCATCCGCATCCGTGCGCAGACGCGCAAGCTGCACGCCGTCCGTCACGAGATGCGCCGTATAGGAGCGGTCTCCCGTATCAAAGATCCCCTCGCCCGAGATCGTCCCCCCGAACGCCTTCGCATTCAAATTCTCGAACGAGATCGCACCGCCTGCATAGGAAACATCCGCAGACGCATCCGTAAAGGAAGCGCCGTACGCAGCCCCCTCCGCCGCCGTCAGCTGACCCGCCGCCATGAGATCGGCAAGGGTCCCCGTCACATGAATATCAGCCGTTACAGCCCCCGTATAGGGACTTTCCTTGAGGATTTTATGCACGTCAAAATCTTTCGCACGCACCGTAAGATCGAGATAGGGCGCATCCGTATCCATCCGGATCGTCCCGTCAATGCGCGCCGTTTCGCCCTCCGCCTCGGCCGTCGCCGCAAGGAAAAGCTCACGCTCGCTGAAAGTCAGCGCCGCACTCTCGATCTGCGTCTGCGTTCCGTAGACATCCGCAGCCGCCGTTACGCCTGCGGCGCGCCCCTCTGCGGTAAACGTACCGTCCACCCAGCGCATGGATGCGTTCACATGCGCCGCGTGAAGTTTCTGGACGCGTACGTCTTCGGAAATTGCCCCCGACGGGAGGAGGTCAAGCAGAGGCGTCAATTCGCTGTCATCCAGCATCAGCTGAAGCTCCCGCGTCCCTCCAACATTCTCGCCGCGCACACGAACAGGAATGCCGGCAAGCGCCGCCGTAAGGTCATAAGAGAGATCGCCGCGGTCGATATCCGCGGTGCCGGTGATATCGGTCAGTTCATAAGAGCGCGCTCCCGTCTCGATCTCCGCCGTCGCATCCGCGAGACGAATGCGTCCCTCGAACGTGCTCGGCTCGGTATCGTCTGCAGCAAGATCGTTGTAGTTCCACGAGCCGTCCGCACGCTGTACAATATGAGCATGCGCTCCCGTGAGCAGGACCTCATCAACGGATGTTTCAGGCGACAAAAGCAGCGAAAGCAGACGAAGCGTCACCCGTGCCTCGTCGGCACGGAGAACGACATCCGCCTGCTTATCATAGACCACAATATCATCAATTGTCAGTTCATGCAGAGAGCGGATCTCCACCGTACCGATGTGCACATCCGTCCCGAGCCTCTGCGCCGCAAAACGCTCTGCCATCCTGCCTGCCTCGGCCATGAATGCCTGGGCCCGCACGATGTGGATGATAGCCGCCGCGCAGATAAGTATTGCTGCGAGTGCCACAACACCGATATACGCCTTCCGTCTCATAGAACTCCCCTTGCAGGAGCACCCCTGCAACACGCCCTGTTACTTTCTCATATCCGTTTCGTAGGCGGCGTGTGCCGTCTGCACACGCTGCACCGCAGCAGCGGCTTCCTCTGCCGCCGGCGCCGGAGATGTCGCACGAACTTCCGCACCTTTCGGCGTCTCAAAGAGGGCATCATCATGCAGCTGTGCCGCCTCCCGCGCCGCACGGGCACGCTTGCCGTCCTCCTCCGCCGCACGATAGCGCACGGCATCGAGGTCGACCGGCACGCCCATCGCGTTGTCGAGGCGCGCCTTGCTCGTATTATAGTTGTAGAGCGCCGTCGAGTAATTCATGCGCGCCGTCGTCAGATTATCCGATGCCCGCATTACCTCCAGATTCGTGCCCACACCCGCATTATAGCGAACGCGCGCAATGTTGTAATCCTCCTCCGCCTGCTGCACGGCCTTTTCCGTCGTCTTTATATTCTGCTCTGCCGCGTGCAGATTCAGATATGCTGTATGGACATCGAGGCGGATCTTCTCATCCGTCTCTGCAAGAGTCTCCTCCGCCTTGCGCAGCGTTGCCCTTGCCGCCTTTACCTGTGCCGCCGTCACGCCGTTGTCAAAGATATTCCACGACGCACTGACGCCTGCGGCCCATTGGTTGCTGCTCGTATGGTCGTCCTTAAAAGCACGCTCGCCCGCGATGGAACGCGTTGCTGCCGCATTCACCGTCGGATGATAGCCGGCCTGGGCCGTCCGCACCCCCGCCTCTGCCTGCTTCACCGCATAGGCCGCCGCTACGCCGTCCGCGCGGTAGAGCAGCCCGTAGTCCGTGCAGTCGGAAAGCGAGAGATCATACCCCGTATAGCGGAGCTCATCATTGATCTCAAGGCTCGTATCCGTCGGCAAGCCGATCACATTGTTCAGCGTCGCGACAGCAACCTCGTAGTTGTTCCGCGCCGTCGTCAGATTCTGCTGTGCATTCGCAAGCTCAACCTCAGAAGCGAGCACATCCGCGCGCGCCACCGTCCCCACGCGGAACTGCGCGTTGACATCGGCGAGATGCGTCGTCAGCGTCGCCACCGTATCCTCGCGCACCTTGACCAGATTGCGTGCCTGGAGGATGTTGAAATAATCCGTCGTCGCCGTCAGGCGAATCGTCTGCTTTGTCTGTTCAAGTGCAAAGTCGGCAGCGTTCAGCCCATAGCGCGCCGCCTTGCGCTGTGCGTTCAGCGCGGCATTGTAGACCGGCATCGAAACCGTGCCTGTATTGCCGTAGTTATAGTCGTACTTGATCCCCGATGCACGCGCCTGAGCATACGCCTCGCCGCCGATACGGTTCGCCGACGTCTCCCACGTGAGCTTCGGACCCATCGAGCGGTTCGCCTGCGAAAGTGACGCGTGCGCAGCGTCCACATCCGTCAGTGCCTCCTTGATCGTGCGGTTGTTCTCGAGCGCCATCTGCACGCTCTGCGCGAGATTGATCTTCACCGTCTCCGCCGACACGGAACTCGTAAAAAGTCCGACCGCGGCGGTCAGTGCCAGTGCTCGTACAAGGTGTTTGGCAAAACGTCCCCTCTTGTTCAAATCCATTTCCTCCTCGTCCGTTAAGGATGCACCCGAACGGCGGGCTGCTCCAAAATAGCGACAGCACAATAAAACTGTATTGACAGGTTCTCTCATTGTACCAGTTGTTGCGGGGTTTTTCAAATAAATTTATCGTTAGCGGTCCTCTGTCCCTGACAAATGATGCGTGCAGCAGCGGATCCTCATTCCTGCTTTATCTGCCCCATTACGATTTCCAACAAGCAATCCGTCTGATCTGTCATAAATAGCGGTATATGTATACGTACCATAAAACGCCCTCCGTCCGACCATAATGATCAGACGAAGGGCGTTTTCATGTTTACTGAAAGAATTACCGTTTCATACCAATAAGTGTTTCCAACATTTCATCAGAGACTGTAATGGTCTTGGAGTTTGCCTGGAATCCACGCTGTGTGACAATCATGTCAGAAAACTGCTCAGCGATGTCGACATTTGACATTTCAATTGCCGACGGAGTAATCGTACATCCGAGATTTGCCGCTGTCTTCACATTCGCAACGCCGGAGTTGTTTGACTGCTGGAAGAAGTTGCCTCCGACACGCGTAAGCCCTGATGCATTATTGAACTGAGCGACTGCAATCTGTGCCTCAGCTTTGATCTTGCCGTTGGAGTAGACACCAGTAATCGTCCCCGTGCTGTCAATTGTGACGTTTTTAAGAACGCCCTCGGCATTGCCGTCTGACTCTGCCTTGATCGTACTGCTGCCGCTGTACTGCGTGAGTGCTCCAAGGCTGACCGTGACGCTATGAGGCTTCGGCTCCTCTTCCCCCGCACGCCGATAGGAAAGTGAAATCGCAGCGTCCCCACTGACATAGCGCCCTGTCTGATCAAATTTTAGACGTGTCTTTATAAGACTTGCCCTTACCTCCATACCGTTGGATTCTCTATAACTATAGGTATCATCTCCAGCAAGACTCATATCCCACTCATTTGCGCCTACCTTACGGAAGATAAGTGGAATGCTGTGTGCACCTCCCAGGCTGTCGTATACGGTAAAGGTTGTAACCGATGGCGGATAGAACATCCCACCGACGGTGTAGTCGCCATTAACTGCGCCGGTAAAGACCTGACCGTCCTTCATAGTCAGTGTAACCTCTGTCGGCTGTTTTACAGTGCGGTCAACCCGATTTACCGTCCCGTCGCTGTTGTCAAGACGCCCTTTATAGATATATCTTTGGTTCTTCTCGGTTACTGTATATGCGTTTGTTGCTGTTGCCTCATTCGCATCCAGCGCCTTACCATTGCTGAATGTATTCTCGGTATGCACCTTTGCTCCGGGCTGACCCTCCAACTTGGTCGCAGATAAATTAAAGTTCACTGTCTGCCCATCCGCATATGTAAAGTTTGCCGGATTCGGCACTTTGATTTTAACCTTTTGGCCCATTCGAGCCGTTGGCTGCGTCAGCGTCACTGTTAGCTCCGTAACGCCGGGCTCTGTCCCGTTTGTAGTTACGCCATTCGTGTCAATTGTTCCAGAAATTGCTTCCTGATCTCCAATTGCATATGTTCCGGATGTTTGTTTTATTGTAAAAGGCTCCAGAACGCCTCCTGCCCCTACTAGCTGAACATCGTAGACATCTTGTTTGTTGCCCTGATAGGTGACGGTAACTTCTTTGCCAGCTCCGCCTGCTTCTAGCGCGGTCACCTTCGTTTCAAACAGCGCTTTCCCTGCCAAATGATCTCCCGTGGTAAATGCATATTGTGCATTGTCATCGAGCTTGACATCCGCCCCCGTACTTGTTCCGAGCGTGATCTCACCAATACTCCCCGTCGTGTATGCCGCAAGAGATTTCTGTTTTCCATCCTCAAACTTTGCCATGATACTTGCAATCTCATAGCCCTTTGTATCAGCATTGAGGTTATTCAGATAGTTTGCTGCTGTCGTCATCTGTGGCCGCATATTCTTGTCTGATCGAATCTGAATATTGCCAGGTTGACCGGTTGTTACAAGTTCACCGTCCTCGCTGGCCATCCACCCCTGAACGAAGGCCCCATTCCCGGGGAGGACATAGTTCCCCTTTGCATCAAACTCAAAGGCTCCGTCACGCGTATAATATGTACCCGAACTATTTTTCACGACAAAAAGTCCATTGCCCGAAAGTGCCACATCCGTATTTTTCCCTGTTCCTTGTACGCTGGCATCTCCAAAGATTGTGTCGATGGAGGCGATGTTCATGCCAAGACCAATCTGCTTCGGATTAATGCCGCCCAGATTTCCTGTGGGCGCAGAAGCACCAGAACTTGTCTGGTAAAGTGTATCTGCAAAAGTCACACGACTCGCTTTATACCCAACAGTATTGACATTCGAGATATTGTGTCCAATGACATCCATTCGGGTTTGGTGGCCCCTAAGCCCTGATACCCCCGAAAACAGAGAACGCATCATAATAAATCTCTCCCTCAAAAAATTATAGAATTGCGGCGCTGTCGATATTGGTAAAGATGTTTTCCTTCGCACTTGCCTCGTCGAGCGCTGTGATAACAGTGCGATTCTTCACGTTGACGACCATCGCAAGCCCCCGACTCATATAGACGAGCGCATCGCGCACGCCCTTAGCCGCCATGCGGTCAACTGCGTCGTCCAAGCGCGCAAGATCATCTGCCGTGAGACTGACACCGCGTTTTTCGATGCGCGCTTTTGCGTGCGCCGAGAATTTCGTGCGCCCGCCGACCTCGTCGAGCAGCGCTTGGAAAACATTCTTGGATAGAGACATTCCCTGTCCCCCGCCGACGCGTGCGCTTCCCTGCTCGGCGCCCCCATGTACAGCAGGATGTATCTCCATTCATTCACCTTCTATTTTTTATATTATATTTTATAACATAATTTTACATATACTATATCGTTAATTTTATATCATAACTTAAACTACAAGTAGATATGTTTTACACCAGTTTGTCCAACATATAATTTGTAGTGCCTCATATATAAACTAAATAATGAGGTGATATATATGAACGCAAAACTGATGATTACAAAAAGAAAACGCGGAGAAGACGGGCATAAGACCCTGTCCATCCGCGTAAGAGAAGATATTATCAAACGGCTCGACACGCTCGCCGATCAGACCGGACGCTCACGCAACGAGCTCATCGGGCTTCTGCTCGACTTCGCCATCGAGAACAGCGAAGTCGTCTCCGAGAGATAATTCGTTCTTGCACCACGGTACTAAATGCGGTACTATTGGATGAGGAGGAGAGTGTTGTGAGCAAGTGGGAGAAACTGCTTAAACGAATTCGCCGCAATCCAAAAGCTGTGCGATTCAACGATGTGGCAAAAATTCTTGAAAGTATGGGCTATGAACGGCGGCAGCCAAATCGCGGTTCAAGTCATTGGACATTTCGTAAACACGGCTGTATGCCGATCACGATACCGCGCCATAGAACCGTATGTGAAGGAAACCTATGTTAAAATCATCATAGATATGCTCGGTGAGGAAGAAGGTGTGTGAAATGAAAAAGGATTTGCAGTACTATATGTCTCTGCCGTACCGCGAAGTCATCGAAGCCGATCCGAACGGCGGCTTTGTCGGTCATATCGCGGAACTGCCCGGATGCATCACACAGGCAGAAACAAAGAACACACTTCTGGATATGCTGGATGATGCAAAGCAATCGTGGCTCGAAGCGGCGCTTGCGGATGGTATCTCGATTCCGGAACCGGCACATGAGGAGGATTACAGCGGTCGCTTTAATCTGCGGCTGCCAAAGAGTCTGCATAAGGATTTGGCGTTGACTGCTAAGATGGAAGGTGTCAGTCTGAACCAACTTGCGATGTGCCTCATCGCAGGCGGACTGAAAGCCTCTGGCGTAAAACAGTAAAGGAGGTCTCTCATGTACGAGCACATAAAACGCAGTGTCGAGGGCGGCATTGCAACGATTACGATTGACCGTCAGTCCTCGAACAATGCCCTCAACGCGCAGATGTTCCGCGATCTGATCAGCACGGTGGAGCACTGTGATGCGGACGATGCGGTGAAGGTTGTCATCGTTACGGGCGCAGGCAAGAATTTTTCTGCGGGCGGCGACATCAAGGAGATGGCAACGTTCGAGTTCATCAGCTACGAGCTCTCGATGCTGACCGGTCAGGCGGCACTCTCTCTGCGCAAATGTTCAAAGCCCGTCATCGCGATGATCAATGGCGCGGCTGCAGGCGGCGGCTGCGGTATTGCACTCGGTGCGGACTTCCGCATTATGACGGAGGAAAGTTATCTCCTCACGGCGTTCTCGAATGTCGCACTCCCCGGCGACACCGGCTGCATTTACAACCTCCATCAGATTGTAGGTCTTGCCAAGACGATTGAACTCATGGCATTCAGCAAGCCTGTCTACGGCGAGGAGGCGGTTCGTCTGGGACTCGCGACGAGACTCGCGCCCGAGGGAAAACTGCTTGAGGAGACAACCGCGTTCGCGGCAAAGCTCCTGCGCCGTCCGCTCGGTGCGATCGCGATGCAGAAGCAGCTCTACTATGAGGTCTTCTATCGCGACTATATGACATACAACCGCATTGAGGCGGAGAATCTCGCCAAGGCAGGCACATCCGCCGATCACCGCGAGGCCGTGACTGCGTTCCTCGAAGGACGGAAGCCGCAGTTTAACCAATCCTGAAAATATTTTCCCGCACGCAAAAACCCCCGACACTTTTGAACCGTGTCGGGGGTTTTTCTATGCATTTGCAAAATTGCTTATCCGCGGACGATTTTCAGCGGTTTTCCCTCCATATAGCTTGCCGGATTGCCGCTCTCAAGCGCCTTTTTATAGACGCGCATCGCGTCTTCAAAGACATTGAGCGTCACGTCCAGATCTTCCTGCGTATGCGTATAGCAGGGGAAAATGCTCCAGCCGAGGAGCACGCCGCGCTTCGCGCACTCCTGCATAAAGATCGAGTTATAAAGCCAGTCGCGCCGACCCTCGTAGTCCGTATAGTCAAACTGCATACGGCAGGGATAGCCTTTGAGATCGATGGAGGCACCGATCTCCTGCGCCAGCTTGCGGAAGGCCCCCTGCAGATACGCCCCTTTCTCCCAGATGCTGCGGATCACCTGACCGGATGCGAGCAGCTGCATCTCAGCGATGGCCGCGGCGAGAGAGAGGCATTCCCCGCCGAACGTCGTGGAGATGAATACCTTCGGATCAACCGTCTCCATCACCTCGCGCCGCCCGGCAACAAAGGAGAGCGGCATGCCATTCGCCGTCGCTTTGCCGAAGGTGGAGAGGTCCGGCGTAACGCCGAAATATTCCTGTGCACCGCCGATGCTGAAGCGGAATCCGTTCACGACTTCGTCGATGACGAGCAGTGCACCGTTCGCATGACAGAGCTCCTTGAGCTGCGCAAGATAGCCTTCCTTAGGAATTTCGGTCAGTACCGCCTCGGTGATGACCGCGGCGACTTCCCCCTTGTGTTCATCAAACAGCCGCTGCACTTCATCCAGATCGCCATAGGCGAACGCATGCACATAGGCACGCGCTTCATCGAGGATACCGCCCTGGCGGACGCCCTCTGCCGCCGCCGTCCACTCATGCCAGCCATGATAGTTGCCGCGCAGGATATGTTTGCGCCCCGTAAAGGCGCGCGCGATGCGAATCGCGGCCTCGGTTGCTTCCGATCCGGTCTTGAGGAAGCGCACCATGTCCGCGCTCGGAATATGCTCCACGCAAAGCCGTGCATATTCCACTTCCTCCGGCGCCATAAGGGAAAAGCCCATGCCGCGCTGCATCTGGCGAATCACAGCATCGTCAATGGGCTTATAGCAATAGCCGAACAGCACGGGCCCGAGGCCCATGTCATAGTCGATGTATTCGTTCCCGTCCACATCCCAAACGTGTGCATCCTGTCCGCGCTCGATGTAGATCGGAGAAACGCCCTGGACGTGCGTTTCCGGTCCCTTGCTGTACAGCTGACAGCCGGATAAGATGATCTCCTGCGCCTCCTTCCAAAGAGCATCCGACTGCTGAAGTGTTCTGTTTTGAATTTCTGCCATACTTCGTACTTCTTCCTAACTTACTTTTGTACTGCCGTTCCGCTGTAAAATCGGCACCTTCCGCACGGCGTGCGGCAGGACTTAAAACTCCTTCCGCACGCCCGTGTAGAATGCGCGGTGCCTGCTGTCGTTCACGTCGTTCCACTCACCGAAAAGATATGTTCCGCCGCGCAGCTGATACTGTGCGCGCAGACGGAGGGTCACGTCATTCGGATCGTAGGCGTCAGCGGAGAACTTGAACTTTTCCCCCGCATAGGCGTCAAGTCCGATGCCGGCCGCACCCGCCACGACGCCCGCACGCGCGCCGAACGATGTGCCGCGCGTACCGACCTGCGCGTTGAACTTGTCTCCGCCGCCGATGTCGTCAACGCCAAACGTCGCATACAGCCCCTTTGCCTCTCCGATGTCGAGGTTAAAGTTCGTCCGCCAGTCATCCGCCTTGCCGCTGTATATCGCGTCTACTTTCGGCGTCACCTTGATATTGCCGAGGCGCCCCATGAGACCGTTCGTCTTATCCGTCATCGTGCGTGCGTTGTGGATGAGCGCACGTGCATCCTCCTGCGTCTTCGGATCGCCGGCGACGGACTCGATCCCCTCGGCAATGCGTGCAATGCGCCCGGATGCCTCGGTGATATTCGCGAGTGTCTTTTTGAGGTTCTCCGCCGTCGCGGGGTCGGCGCCGACGGTCTCGAGGTTCGACACGATGCGCTCGACGCTCGCCGTTGTCTGTGCGAGGTTCGCCGCCATCGTGTTCATCTGTGCGAGCATCCCCTGCAGATTGCCGCGATTCTCCGCCGCCATCTGCTCGAGCGTTGCGGTCAGCCCGTCGAGATGCGCCGTCATATGCTCCATGTTGGACACGAGCTGCACCACCGATGTCTGGAATCCGGGCGCTCCTACGATGGAATTGATGGAGGTGAGCATCTCCTGGACGAGGATAATCATTTTATTCAGCTCGGTGAACATGGCATCCATGCCCATCTCGTCTGCGCCGTAGAGATAGTCACCGTTCCCATAGTAATCCGTCGCGGAGGACGGCGTGATGATGACGAATTTATCCCCCATGATGCCGGGCTGCGCGATGGTGACGGACGAGCCGCGCGGAATCTTCACGCCGTTCTGGATCACCATGGAGACGGTGACGCCTGTGCCGTCGCTCGCGATATCCTCTACGCGCCCGACGGGAACGCCTGCAAGGAGCACCTGGGCCTCGGGATTGAGCCCAATCGCGCGGCCAAAGCCGGCGTACAGCGTATAGTCATGGCTCCCGCTGAAACGCAGCCCGCCGAAGAACACAACAACCGCGATAAGGAGCGCTGCTCCCCCCAGCGTAAAGGCGCCGACCTTTGCCTCAGCACTCATGCTCCTGCCTCCCTTCGGTGATGCAGCGTACGGAAAAATGCCTGTACGCGCTCATCCGCTATATTCTGAAAACGCTCGACGGTATCCACCGCTATCAGCTCTCCATCGTAAATCATGGCGATGCGGTCGGCGATGCGGCTCGCGCTGACCATATCATGCGTAACGACAACGGAGGTCACGTCAAGTTTCCTCTGCATGTCGATGATGAGCTCGTCGATCTTCGCCGTCATGATCGGATCGAGCCCCGAACTCGGTTCGTCATAGAAGATGATCTCCGGATCGGTCGCGATCGCCCGCGCGAGCCCGACGCGTTTTTTCATGCCGCCGGAGAGCTCCTGCGGCATCATCTCTTCCACGCCGGGGAGTCCGACAAGTTCCAGCTTTTCCGCGACGATGTGCCGGATCTCATCATCCCCCTTGTCCGTATGCTCACGCAGTCCGAACGCAACATTTTCGCCCACGCTCATCGAGTCAAAGAGCGCAGAGTACTGGAACACCATGCCCATGCGCAGGCGCACGCGGTCGAGCACATTCTCGCTCATCGCAGTGATGTTGTCGCCGCCGATATGGATCTCGCCCCCGCTGGGGCGGTCCAGTCCGATCATCAGACGCAGGAGCGTGGACTTGCCCGAGCCCGAGCCGCCGATGATGGCGATGGTCTCTCCCTTTTCGATCGTCAGGCTGATGTCCTTCAGCGCCACTTTTTCCCCGAAGCGCTTCGAGACATTTTTCAGTCGTATCATAGCGCCCCCTACCTAAAACAGGAAAAACGTCAAAACGGCGTTCAGGATAAAGATGACGATGATGGACGTGACGACAGTATGCATCGTTGCTTTGCCGACGCCCTCCGCGCCGCTCGGCGCGTTCAGCCCGTAGTGGCAACCGAGAACGGCGATGACATTGCCGAAGAAGATCGCCTTGATGAGGCCGCCCGTCATATCGTAAATCAGCGCAAACTGCGTGATGGAGTTGGTAAAGGTATATGCGGAGATCCCCGAGTAGTACACCGCCGTGAGATAGCCGCCGAGAACACCGATCACGTCGCCGAACACGGTGAGGATCGGTACGACGACCATACACGCAAGCATGCGCGGCACGATGAGATAGTTGACGGGACTGACGGCCATGACGCGCAGCGCATCGATCTGCTCCGTGACCTTCATCGTCGAGACCTCGGCTGTAATCGCCGCGCCCACGCGCCCTGCACAGACAACGCCGACGAGAACGGGGCCGAGCTCGCGCCCGATGCCGATCGCAATGACTGCGCCGACCGTACTCTGCGCACCGTAGCGGATAAACTCATGCGCGATCTGGAGCGTCAGCACGACGCCGGTAAAGAGGAGCGTGAGCCCGACGATAAGGAGGGAGTCCGCGCCGAGATGTGCCATCTGATAGATGATGCTCCGCACGCGCAGACGGCGCGTAACCTGCCGGATCGTCTCCCCATAGAGTAGGGTAACACGCCCGATATTCGCCAAATGCGTGAGAACGAACGCCCCCACTGCCTCGAATATGCGCTGCACCATCTTCCCTCCTCCCCCAGTTTTTATATATACCTCGACCGCCGCAGGCAGCGCCTTCCCTCGTCACTGCAGGGCCTGTACCCGGCAGCGGGCAGAAGCAATGCCCGATAGGGACGCTCAGCATCAGCGTCTGTACTGCTCCGCCTCTGCGCGGGCGAGTGCATCACAGCGCTCGTTGCGCGAGTTTCCCGCATGGCCCTTCACCCAATGGAACTGCACATACCGCTCTGCGAACGCTGCATCAAGCTGCATCCAGAGGTCCTGATTGAGCACGGGTTCGCCGTCCGCTTTTCTCCAGCCGCGCTTTTTCCATGCGGGCAGCCAGAACTTCGTGAATGCATTCTTCAGATACTGACTGTCCGTATAGAGCGCGATGCGCACACCTGCCGGCACGGATGTGACCGCCGTCAGCGCCGCAGTTAGCTCCATGCGGTTGTTCGTCGTCTCCGCCGCGCCGCCGCTCCGCTCCTCGACATCGCCTGTTGCAACCGTCTCGATGACGGCAGCCCAGCCGCCCGGCCCGCCCGGATTGCGCAGGCAGGAGCCGTCCGTATGGATGATGTAATCCGCATCAAGCGGCCTCGATGTCTCTGCCGCAGCGCTCTTCTTCACGGTGCGCTCACCGGCCGCGGCAGTATTGTCTCCCCCCGCAAGCCAGGCGCGTGCCTCATCCTCTGTCATAAAGCCCTTGTAAACAGCGCCTTGAAAGCCCTGCACCTGCGCCGAGCAGTCTGCCCACGCCGTGAAGATGCCGTTCTTTCGCCCGTGCTTGACCGCATAATATTTCTTTGCCACAAATACGCCCTTTAGTACGAATAGCGATAGCCGATCGAGAGCCCCACGCCGTTGTACCCCGGATTTTTCGTCCGCTGTCCGTTCGACACATGGTGTCCGAGATACGCGATGCTGAGCGCGTTCCGATCATTGAAGTTGTAGGTCAGACGCGGCCCGACACGCCACATAAAGCCGTAGTTCCTCGTATGCGCGGGATGCACCTTGTTGTAGACGAGAACAGCGCCCGTCGCGTCGAAGGACGCCTCCCATTTCTTCCCGAGCGGTTTCGTCCAGCGTACCATATAGGCAGGTCCCGCGCCGACGGCGGACGAGTCGAGCTCGATGTCCGGCCGATCCTTCTCCGCCCACGAACCGACAGGCCGCGAGACCGTCACGCCCCAATGCAGCGACATGCCGTGCATCTCCTTGTACTGGCGGAATACGTGCAGATTGTAAAGATCAATATGCCGGCGCGCACCGCGCTGCTTCAGATAGTCCATCTGGATCTCCGCCTTGCGGTTCTTTTCCTCCGCGGAGCCCATGTGCATCTGCGTTTTCTGCGGCTCTTCCTTTGTCTGCGGCTCTTCCTTTGTCTGCGGCTGCTGCTGTACCGCAGCCGCATGTCCGCCCTCGCCGATACCGACGGTGTTTTCCGCCGCCTCGGTCACAACGGGTATCGAGAGTGCTCCCGCGAGCAGCAGAGCAGCAACATATCCTGTTTTCTTCGTCATCATAGTTACCTCCAGCGTGTAAAGAGTTCCGCCTCTATGCCGAGGCGGTCGAGTATCTTTCCCACCATCATGTTGACGAGATCGTCCAGCGTCTCCGGCCGATGATAAAAGCCCGGTGCGGCCGGCATCACAATCGCGCCCGCACGCGCCAGGCGCAGGAGATTTTCAAGGTGAATCTCGTGCATTGGCGTTTCCCTTGGCACGAGGAGGAGACTGCGCCCCTCCTTGAGTGTTACATCCGCCGCGCGCGTGAGAAGGTCGTCCGTAACCCCGTGCGCGATCGCCCCCGCCGTCTTCATTGAGCAGGGCAGAACGACCATCGCGTCTGTGCGGAACGATCCGCTCGCGAGTGCCGCACCCACATCCTCGTTCGGATAGAGGACTGTGACGCGGCGCGCGAGATCCTCCTCCGTGACGCCGCACTCATAGTCGAGTACCTGCCGCCCGCTTGCCGTCAGAACGGCATGCACCTCCATGCCCAGATCCCTGAGCACGTCAATGAGACGAACGGCGTAGCAGCTGCCGCTTGCGCCCGTGATGCCGACGATCAGCCGCTTCATCGGATGACCGTCACCCCGCCCATATAGGGCACGAGCGCTTTCGGCACCAGAACAGAGCCGTCCTCCTGCTGATTGTTCTCGAGGATCGCCGCCACCGTCCGTCCGACAGCGACGCCCGAACCGTTCAGCGTATGCAGGAAGGCAGGCTTTGCCCCGCGTTCCGGACGGTACTTGATATTCGCGCGGCGCGCCTGGTAGTCCGTACAGTTCGAGCAGGATGAGATCTCGCGGTATTTATTCTGCGCCGGCATCCATACCTCGAGGTCGTAAGTCTTCGCCGAGGTAAAACTCATATCGCCCGTGCAAAGCTGAATGACGCGGTACGGAAGCTCGAGTATTTTGAGCACATCCTCGGCTGCCTCCACCATGCGCTCGAGCTCGTCCCAGCTCGTCTCCGGCGTGACAAATTTGATCAGCTCTACTTTGTTGAACTGGTGCTGGCGAATGAGTCCGCGCGTATCGCGGCCCGCGCTGCCTGCCTCGGCACGGAAGCACGCCGTATAGGATGTGTAGTATTCCGGCAGCTGCTCCGCCTCGAGGATCTCATCGCGGTGATAGTTCGTCGTCGGCACCTCCGCCGTCGGCACGAGGTAGTAGTCAAGGCCGTCGAGCTTGAACATATCTTCCGCAAATTTCGGCAGCTGCCCCGTGCCGATCATGCTGTCCTCATTCACGATGTAGGGCGCGAGCATCTCCGTATAGCCGTGCTTTTCCGCATGCAGATCCATCATGAAATTGATGCAGGCGCGCTCAAGGCGCGCGCCGAGTCCCTTGTAGAACGTAAAGCGCGCGCCAGTCACCTTGGCCGCGCGCTCCGCATCAAGCACGCCAAGTTTTTCCCCGATGTCCCAATGCGCCTGGGGCTCGAAATCAAACGTGCGCGGCGTGCCCCAGCGGCGCACCTCGGGATTCTCCGTCTCGTCCGCACCGATCGGCACATCCGCCTTCGGCATATTCGGGATCTGGAGCAGGAGTTCACGCAGCTTCAGCTCCACATCGCGCAGATCCTCATCGAGCGCCGCGATCTCATCGCCGAGCGCGCGCATCTCCGAGACCGCTGCATCCGCACTCTCGCCCGCTTTCTTGCGCACGCCGATCTCTTTCGAGACCGCGTTGCGGCGTGCCTTCTTCTCCTCCACATCCTGCAGGATCGCGCGGCGGCGCTCATCGAGTTCCGTGAACGAGGAAAGGTCGAGCGCGTTGCAGCGGTTCTTCAGCATCGTACGCACCGCATCCAAGTTCTCGCGCACAAATTTCATATCCAACATCAGAAATCACTCCATCATGTAGATTTACTATGTGCCATGATAATACAAAGGCCGCCGTTTGTAAAGAAAAGTCCATTTCTTCATTCGCGTTTCACACATCTGTGGTAAAATACATATGAAAAGGAGAGCCTCTGAATGAAAATTCTACCGTGGGCGGGGAACTCCATCTTCCCCGTTCTCTGCAATACACTGCTTACGTGGCGCAAATCTGCGCCCGACACGCGCGATCTGCCGTGGCGCGATGAGCCGACGCCCTATCATGTCTGGATCTCGGAGATCATGCTCCAGCAGACACGTGCCGCCGTCGTGCGTGCCTACTATCTCCGCTTCCTCGATGCCCTGCCGACGATCGCCGACCTCGCCGCATGCGATGACGATGCACTGATGAAACTCTGGCAGGGACTCGGCTATTACAGCCGCGTGCGCAATCTCAAACGCGCCGCCGAAGCGATCGTCCGCGAACACAGCGGGCAGCTGCCCAGCGACTTCGATGCGCTGCTTGCCCTTCCCGGCATCGGCCGCTATACCGCGAGCGCCATCGCGTCCTTTGCCTACGGTCAGCCGCGCCCGGCCGTCGACGGCAACTTTCTGCGCGTCGCTGCGCGCGTCACTGCAAACGGTATCGATATCGCAAAGGACGCAAGCAAGCGCGCTCTCGAAGCGGCGCTCGCTCCCTCCTACCCGACGGGAAGAGATGCAGGATACCTCAACGAAGCCTTTATGGATCTTGGCGCGACGATCTGCCTTCCGAACGGCGCACCGCTCTGTCACACATGCCCGGCCGCCCGCCTCTGCCTTGCGCATGACCGCGGTACGGAGCAGGACTATCCCGTAAAAGCCGCGCTCAAAGCACGCCGCAAGGAAAGCCGAACCGTCCTCATACTCTCCTGCGGCGACCGCATCGCCATACGAAAAAGGCCTGCAAAGGGACTCCTCGCAGGCCTTTGGGAATATCCGAATATCGACGGGAAGCTGACAAAGCGCGCGGTGCGCGAACAGCTCACAGCTGAAGGCTTCCGCGTCCGCAGCATTATGCCGCTTCCTCCCGCGCGCCACATCTTCAGCCATATCGAATGGGAGCTCACCGGCTGGGCGGTCAGCGTCGCGGAGCGAAACGAATCTCCGCTGCTCGCGGCCGAGAGCGATGCAAATGCTCCGTCCGCCCTTCTCTGGGTACGCCGTGAAGAACTCGCCGCGGCGTACAGCATTCCCGCTGCATTCGGCTACTTTACATCATATTAGTCAATTGATTGCACCAAATAAAATATTTGTGTGCAACCTAAAAGTGTCAGGATAAGAAGCCTGCATATAAAGGCTTCTTATCATTTGGCAACTCTCCAATCATACGAACTATTCTACTTTTTATAACAGCCGGTCTACTTTGAACACCAACATTATCTCCCTCTATAGAAATCAGCTGTGGAATCCACCCCTTTAAGACCCGTATGCAATCCTCTACTTCCTTGGAAGAATAACTTCTTCCCTTTGTATTTTCATTAAGTTTATAACGTACTACTTGAATATTGGGAGGCTCACTATCCTTTGTCTGGAGTTCATATATCAACTCGATGATTTCATCGTAAGGTGGAATTGCGACTGCTTCATTCTCAAGATTATCTACCCAGTGCTTTACATCAAGCGGGGTATAACAAGTATCAAATAAACTTCTAAGCTTATTCAATCCTAATTGTTTTGGCGTAGCAAGAAATAATAAACGTATAAGATCCTTCACACATATAGCCGTTACCTGTTGCTGTTTAGCTTCTTTTGATATAGCACTTGTATCATCATCTTCTCCTTGATACCCAATGGCAACTACAACAGAATAATCTGCGTTATAATCTAGTCGATGTCTTTTTAGACCTGATAGATGGGCTGTTGCTGCCTGGATTTTATCTTTACTCGTGCTTTTTGCATCATAAGTAAGCGAATATCCCATCGCCTCTCTATTCGAATTATAACCCAATAGAGCATCGGCCTTCCCATCCGGTTTTCCATTTCCTCCTATTTTGCTGGTTTCAAACCCAAGTGCAAGAAAAGCACGATAAACGGCTTCTTCTAAAGCTGTGGGGTTCGCAATTGCCTCTTTCAGTAAGAGTGCCACAGCCGGTATTCCTTCTCTATCTGACAGAGCCAGTTCTCGCAATGTAGTATCTCGTTTACGCATTATCTCGTTAATCTTTTCCTCTTCTATTGCTAACTCATAGAGATGAGCCTCTGTTAGCACCTCTGTAACAGCAATACTTTGCAATGGCAATGTATTTTGATAGGCATCAATATAATTAGCAATATAAGGGTGTAGCAGATTGATAACAAGACATCTTTTTTCCAGATTTAATTTGGCGATAGGTGCAAGCGTTGAAATAGACGCCCAATTGATCTCCTCTATCACCTGGCTTCCTGTATCAATGTCTCTTTCATAAGCCTCTAAAATAACATTTTTTCTAGATGCCTCTGGTTTTTCGATTAAGTAAGGGTTGAGTATTTGCCCTGCAAAATATTTTTTTGCAAAGTTATATATGGGTCGTTTTGATGTCGTATAAGATGTCTGCGATAATCGGTATGATATTGTTCGCTGGTTCGCTACCTTATTTTCTTCATCAAAGTAATGTACTCTCACCTCATTATTGAATTTTCGCCTTATATATACTTTTAACTGTTCATATGGTAATGAATCCTTCACTGACTCACGAGTAGATGTCAAATTATCATCCAATCCATCAGCATAAATAATAATTTGTGTTCTGTTAAATGCACCATGTGAGAACGCTTCCATTCCTAATAAAGGGTCATCTAAATTCACTAGTCGTCCCCTGATATACAAAAATATACCATGACTTCTCCCTAGTCCAGAAGATTTTCCACTTACCAAAGAGTCCTTATATAGAACAAATTTCCCAAAAACTCCTTTTAGCTTTTCAAAATCAACTGAATACTTCCCGTCTACTTTCTTACATTCTGTATTTTTCAACTTACTCGCAGTCTCATCCTCTTTCCCAACAATCCATTCTTTCAATATAGGAACGTCCACTTTTGATGATTGTATTCTTTCTCCATTATAAAACAAATTAAACTCTGGATTCAGAGGCAAAGCAGTCCGAAGAATCCATTTTAGTCTGCCTTCTGAAATCTCTTGTGCTTTAGGTCTTAAATCCGTTAATAGAGAAAATGTCCATGATTTTTCAGACCTATCTCCAAACAGCTCAAATTCTAGCTGTCCTGAATTATAGTTTCGTAGGTAGGATGACATAAGGCGTTCTGCCGCGCTTTCGTCTACTTCTCGCTCATCTAACATTATTTCCTTTTTTTCACCATGAATATTATCATAATCCATTGTGACCAAAATATATCTATTTTCCTTCTTTGATATGTAGGTTAACTTTCTAGCAAGGATATATGTCGCCAATTTCCCTATTCCAAATCGTCCAATTTGTAGTCTCCTTCCATCTCGTATAGAGTCACGTTTTTTGGATTCGCCTATCCTCCATAAATCTTTCAATTCTGTTTCATTAAGACCTTCTCCATTGTCGCAAACCCAAATAAAGGCTCCGTCCACAGATAAATCATTCGGAAGATATACTGACACAGTATTTGCAAAAGCATCATATGAATTACATATCAGTTCCTCAAAAGCCTTATTGGGGCTAGAATAAAGCCCTGCCGAAAACAATTGAATAATTTTATAGCTTATCTCGACTGGAATATCTCCAATCTTGTTCCCAATAGTAGTTATATCCACGACACTATCTCCCAATCACAATAAACTCTTCACTATATACTTTCTTCTTATTCTGACTCGCGGAGAAACGCCCTTTTTCATCTCGGTATGGTGTTAATATCTTCCCTGATATTTTACGCTTAGTGACTAGAATTCGATTGAAGTTACTATTAAACATAGACTCACATAAATGTTTTACATTATCAATTTGAACGCCTTTATATTCTGTATTGCCGATTACCATTAGTAACATACCTCCTGGAGTAAGCATATTTTTGCAAACACTCGTGACCTTTTGCATGTCAATGTAGTATTTTGCAACACTGCAAGCCTTAGCTCTATCTTTCTTAACCAACTCATCAACTATAAGACGTCCCGAGCAATTAAGATTAGGCAAATATTCTCCTACCCCTTTATGATGATACCTTGATCCAATAGATTTTTTTCTTAATTCCCTATAATCAGACGCATAGTCAAGCCACAAAGCAGAAAGCTGATGTAAGTCTGCATATTCATAAGAAGTAACATAGGGGGGGCTTGACACAATCAAATCCACAAATGATTCTTTTTGAATTGTCAACACATCTCTACACTCTATAACGCTTTTTGAATCTCGCCCTATACTTTTCCTTTCAGTAAGTATCGATCTCATCAAATCACACTGTTTCTCAAAAGCAAGCATAACAGGCATGGGATTCTTATTAGGATCAATTTGAGGCTTAATAGACTTTGTAAGCCATCTAGACGTTGTTTTTAGTATATTAGAAAATGCGCACAAAAACAATATTTGATATTTACTATTGTGGGGTATTACTTTCATAATACATTCTTTGAGAAGTTTTAACTCTCTGATTTTCACTTCTTCAAACCAATATTGAATTCTTTCATTGATATGAAATGTTTTTTCTAAAAAAAAATTTCTTTCATCAACTTCTTTTATGATCTCTTGATAATATTCATCAAACTTTCTCTTAGAATATTTATTTCTTTTTGCTCGTGCAATCAGTACAGCTACAGGATTCAGATCACAGCCCCAAAAATCTATTCCCAATCTCTTTGATTCATAAGCAACAGTTCCACAACCACAGAAAACATCTGCAACGCAATTGATAGATACCCCCATATCACACGCATAGGCCATTGCCTTTTGCGTAATAAAAGCAGGAAATTTTGCTGGATACGAATGTATTTTATGCCCTTTACATTCCTTTTCATTTCCAATATTCCAAAATGGATCAATATCAACACTCTCAAAGTCAAATGACAGCACATCGGTAACTTCAATCATATAGGATTCTTCCTCTTCCTATCAGAAAAATGACAATACAGAATTACTATTTTGATTATAGTTCAACACGTTTTTTTTTTCAATTACCCTCTATATCATTTTCCTGTTATGAAAGTTGATATGGTATCAGTATAACAAGGACAGCCTGCCAAGATGCACAAACATCTTGACAGGCTGTCTATCTATAATATATTACACAGCTTTTTCCATCTCACGCGCAGAGGTGCGCATGACGGTATTGAGGTCGGGCGCGGAAGCATCACTTGCGGCGCGCTCTTTCTCCCGACTCTTTTCGATGAGATTTTTCAGCATCTGCATATGCGGATGGCTCTCCAGCTCCGGCGTGAGCTTCCCCTGCAGCGCCGCTGCCATCTGCGGAGGCATGCCGTCGGGGAACATTTCCTCGAGCATGGAGCGCACTTCCTTGGGGATCATATCCTGCAGCGCAACATTCTCCTTGCGGAGCTTTACCGCGTCCTCCTGCGTGAGAGCATAGGCCTCGAGAAAACTCTGGATGAGATTGTCATGCCAGAATTCACCCGCGAGGGTCGAACGGAAGCCCGTCGCCGTGCGCATAACAAGGCCGTTCTCCTCCCATGCAGCGAGGAGGGGCGCAAGAGAGGAAAGGAGGTCGACGGCGTATTTCTTTTCGAAATAGGGCGCGTAGAAATAGCCGTGCTCGATCTGATCGCCGATCTCGCTGTGCATGCGGTGCTCATCCGCCTGCTCGCCCATGAACTGGAACGGCTTCGCTCCCTCCTCGACCATCTTTTCATACGCGGCGAGCGCACCGTGGTTGCGCCACATCACGTCCCCGACAAAGCCGCCCCCGCCCGAGCCGAAGGCAAGGACATCATTGCCGCGCTTTGCGAGGGTGTTGTAGATGCTGCGCTCGCGGTGATCCGTTGCCCAGTGTGTGATATCAATACGCCGTGCCATCGGGTTTTCTGCAATAATCTCGACGCCGCGCCGGAAATATTCCGACTGCTCCTCCGTCGTCGGGAGGATCGGCAGATCGCCCGACTCGATGCGGCGCGCCAACTCGCTCGCAGGGAATACGTTGAGCTGGTAGAGATCACCGCCCGCAATTCCAATCTCGAACTGCGTGCGCACGTCGTTCTCCCATGCCTCCATCGACTGATACGGCAAGCCGTAGATGAGGTCGGCAATGACGACGGCGCCCTGCCGCTCCACCATCCGACGGAGCGTTGCAATAACCGTCTCACGGTTGTCGATGCGTCCGATCGACTGGCGGACGCGTGTGTCAAAGGACTGCACGCCAAGCGAGAACCGGTTGATGCCCGCATGCAGCGCCGCCTCCACCTTACTCTCCGAAAGGTCGTGGATACGACCCTCGAGGGTGATCTCACAGTCGCTCGTGAGCGGCAGGCGTTCGCGTACCGCACGGACAAGGCGCACCAGATCAGCCTCACTGAGCGCCGTCGGGGTGCCGCCGCCAAAGAATACCGCCTGGAAGGGCGCGCCCATAACATAGGGCGTATCTGCCGCGGCATCCAGCTCCTCCAGGAGAACATCAACGTAATGATGCGCCGCCTCCTCCCGTGTGAAGTTTTGGAAAAATCCGCAGTAGCTGCATTTCTTATCGCAGAACGGGATGTGGATGTATACCGCACGCTCGTCCGCGGGATCCGGCGCCGCTGCCATGTGCTCCTCCCAGATGCGCGCCTGCTCCGCCTTGTCCATGATCATGCGCTTGCCGCCCGCGCCGGGATGCACAACGCGCTTTTTCGTGAAGGCACAGCCAAGCGGGTTCTCCGACTTCGTTCCGAGCAGCCAGCCGCGCGCCTCTTCCGAGAGGGCGCCGATCTTATCCTGCAGCGTATTCATGCGAGCGCCTCCTTTGCAGCTGCGATCACCTTTGCAAAGTCTGCTGCATCCGGATGACTTGCCGCTGCTGCATAGCGCGCCGCACTCTCCGCGGTATAGGCGTGCACATTGTCCTTCGGCATGCTTTTGAACATTTCGATAAGCGCGGGATCAATCGCGCCCTGCACGAGAATCGCGCCGAGGATCTCATTCGACGGATCGAAGAGTGCGCGGATGTTCGCGATGCACTTTTCCGCATGCTCTGAGTCCGGCTCTGCGCCAAGGGTGCCATAGATGAATACGCGCCGTCCGCGCAGCGTCTCAATGTACTTCTTCGCCGCAGCGTCCGCTGTGCCTCGGTCAACCCACATGCCGACACAGAGATCGGCATTCTCCGGTACACCTGCCGTATCCTTTACGCTGCGGCAGGATGCGCCAAGTGCCTCCGCAAGATGCTCAGCGACTTTCTGCGTGTTCCCCGTACGCGAGGAATAGATCACAGCAATTTCGTTCTTCATAATAATATGCTCCTATATATCAATATGAATATATTCTCTTCTCGATTCACATATATAATATAACAGCTCTTCAAAAAAATCAAGTGTTTTCCATAAAAGTCATAAATAAAAATTATGAACTGCATTCAGTTTTCCAGACAGTATGCCTTTGCATAATATAGACAGATATTCTATATCAATTACGCCTCTTTATTTTTCATGATATTGAGTTGGATTTTACTTCCTGCACATACTGTTTTCCTTTTGTCAATTGTAAATGAATATACATGCTCTATATTTCACCTTAATCTTTTATCAATAGTTATAAGTTATTTCATTTACAGGTTGTTTTCATCGTGCAGGCGAGATATATGAGCGTGAAGATATTGACACCCATGATAAAATAATTATGGAATGCAGACACACTGATAGGAGGGCACCCTATGAAGAAAATCATTGCCGGTCTGTTCGCCGGCCTCATCCTTGCGGCCGGTGCACAGGCACTCGCATACGGCTGTGAGGACGGCGCATGCACTCTGCCGGAGCGTGAGGACAAGGCATACTGCTATGACAACAGCAGCGCTTACTGCTACGGCGACCGTGCACCACAGGCACGCGGCGGCGGCTGCGGCTGCTGACGCGAAGCGCTGAACGAACGAAAAAACGGTTCTATGTTGAAAGGTTGACACTTTCCAACATAGAACCGTTTTTTTATATTTACAATAATAAGCTCAGCGCTTCACCAATACGACGCTGCCCTTCATGATGGAGACAAGCTCCGTTTCCATGCCGATTTGATTGATATAATCCGCATATAAGCTATCGTCATCGGGGACCTTCCGCGCCGCAATACGCGCAATGCGTGCGCAGACCTCATAGGCATCGAGGGGCGCATCACGATAGGCAGCCTCAAACTGCTCCGGATTCAGCGAGGTCTCCAGATCCTCCAAAATATAGATGCCGCCGCTCGGCAGCACATCGAACAGGGTAAACAACGCGAGGATCTGATGGCTGGTCATATGAGATGCATCGTCTATGATAATCTGAGGGCGTATATCTTTCAAACGCGAAACTGCATCCGTATTCGAAAGATCCGCCTGCAGAATATGAATCCGTTCATCCGCATATTGACTGCAGTGCTCCTCAATATCGACGCCGAAAATTTCTGCCTGCGGGAAATACTCCTGCCACATCCGAAGGCTTGCGCCCTTGAAAATGCCAAGTTCCAGCAGCCGCAGCGGGCGTGAGCGAAAGCGCTCCAAAAAGAACTCATACTTGCGGAGGTAATTGTGGATCATGCTGCACTTGTCCGTGCGGTATTTGATGCCGACAGCGTCAAGTCCCGAAGCATCGCGGAAATACCCTTGCGGCAAAGCCCCGTTCGGATCGATGCGTCTTTGGCTCCACGCATGGAGCAGGGAACTGCACGAGGTTTCGGCACGTCCCGCGCTGCGCGTAAAGACCGCGGCAGTAATCTCCCCTGCTGCGTCACTTGTCATCATCTCTAAACTGCATCCGGCAAACAACCTGGGAAGGTCATCCGCATCATAACGCCATACATCCTCATACGCATTGATCTCATGCCGTGCAGAGAGTTCCTGCGGAGTTCGTGCCGCCACAAAAATTTTCCCGCCCGGGCGGCACACCTCTTGAAGCTGTCGGACGCCTTCGCAAATGTTGCGCGTCTTTTCCATCCCGCCGAGCACAATAATATAGTCATAGCGCGATGTGCCGACCGCCTGCTCTACATCCGTCAAATCGCAGAGCGAGTCCAGATCGTCCGAGTTAAAGAGCACAATATGGTCACATTTCGCAGCCCCTGTCTGCATGAGGCTTTCTTCCACGGCCTGTGCGTAAATCTTTCGCCAAAGTCCAACCCCGCCCATCGCACAGATGATCAGGCACTCTTTTCCTGCGATATCTTCCGGGGACAGTATGCCGCCGGACTGCAGTTTGATAAAAAAGATCTCTTCCGCTAAAAGTTTATCATAGGATTCCATCTGACATTCCCCACCACTTCTTTTGCCGCTGCTGTCCCAATTATTTTATCATCATATGTCCAAAATGCCAATCTCTCTCCTTATATCTGCTGCTGCGGAACAATGTGCCGAAAAACTGTGATCATGCAGGGTCTTTTCCGGATCAATGCAGCAGGATATACGCGCCTGACAGCGAATAGCAAAGAGAGAGAATTCTTTTGAATGCACAGCGAAACGGAGGCAGTGAGAAATGCCCGCACAGAAAAAAATCGCCCGGCAAACGTCCGCATCTCGATCAAAACCTCTCGCATGGTGGAAGAAGCTGGTGCTTGCGGTGTTCGGCACGTACATTGCAGCGAAGCTCTTCGGCATTCTCGTACCGGATAACGGCATCACAGAATTTCCATCGAACACAGACCGGGATCGTCAGCAAAGCATACCGAACGGCCCGGCAGACGAATCCCTCGACGATACATGGGACCTCCCTGCGGATGACCGCTGCGAGGAGGAACACATCCATGAGGACGGCACGCCTCCCGGGTTTCATCTCTATGACGATTGGGATGACTGGGGGGAGGGCTACGACGACGACCATTTCAACTGATATAGAAGCAAAAACAGCTCATCCGTGCGGATGAGCTGTTTTCAGTACCGTATGTGATTTAGTTGATCTTGAATGTCGCAACAGAGGCCTGCAGCTCATCTGCCATTTCAGAGAGCTTCTTGCTCGCCGAGGCGACCTCATGTACAGATGCGGTCTGCTCCTCGGTCGCAGCGGAGACGGTCTGCGTCTCATCTGCCAGGGAGGCCGCGACGCTCTCGATGCTGTGAACCGATTCGGTAATACGGCGGCTGCCTTCATTCGTCGCCGTAATCGCAGCGGTCGAGTACTCAATCTGCTTCATGAGCTCCGAGATCTGTGCAACGATCTCACGGAATGCGCTGCCCGCTTCGTTCACGGACGCCACGCTGTCAACGGTCATCGCCGTACCCGACTGCATGGAGACGACGGCCTCCTGCGTACGCTTCTGGATCTCGTTGATGATGGTCGTAATGTTCTCTGTCGCGCTGCCGGACTGTTCGGCAAGCTTGCGGACTTCCTCCGCAACGACCGCAAATCCGCGGCCGTGTTCTCCGGCACGTGCCGCCTCGATCGCGGCGTTGAGTGCGAGAAGGTTCGTCTGATCGGCGATACCGGAGATGGTATCGACGATCTCGCCGATCTGCTTCGACTGCTCGCCGAGCGCGCGGATAATGCTCTCGGTCTCCTTGACGGTCTGCTCGAGCTGGCTCATGTTGCCGACCGCATGCTCAACCTTGTCTGCGCCGACAGTTGCCGCGCTGTGCGCCGATTGCGATGCTTCCGTGATGCTCTTGGAGTTGTCGGACAGGATGGTGAGCTGACGGCCCATCTCTTCGACGACACGGATGGTATCCTGGACGGCTTCCTGTTGTTTTACCGTGCCCTCTGCCACCTGCATGATCGAGTCGGCAACGAGGTTCGACGCCTGCGAGGTCTGCTCCGAGTTCTCCGTGAGCTGCTCGGATGCCGATGCCACGGACTCAGCGCTGTTCTTTGCACCCCGCAGAACAGCAGAAAGGCGCTCGGTCATGTGGTTGAATGCCGCTGCCATGCGGCCGATCTCATCGTTCGAATCGACAGCGAGCTTCTCGATCGTGAGATTCCCGCCTGCGATCTGCTCAGCAGCGCCGCCCATGCGAATGAGAGGCTCCGTCGCCTTGGCTGCGAGGAAGTACGCGAGCAGACCGGCACCTGCAACGAGAATGATGCCGAGGATAACAATGGGGATCGCCGCCTCAGCACCTGTGGAGATGACGTAGGAGCGCGGCGTCGCCGTCGCAATGACCCAGCCCGTGGTGGGGTTCTGCGCATAGCTCACATAGTACTGGTTCCCGTCGAGGAGCTCGACCTCGGTTGTTCCCGACTTTCCTGAGAGTGCATCCTTGACAAAAGCAAATTCATTTTCATCCGTGCGGTCTTCTTCTTTCTCAACTTTTCGCCCGGAATGGGAAAGGAGTTTCCCCTGCCGGTCGATGATGAGGACGCTCGTATGATCATCGGCCGCCGACTTCACGAAGTCCGCCAGGACGCCGAGGTCATAGTCGCGCTGCACCATGCCGATCGGCTGCTTCTGCGCGTTCAGCACGGGCACGGCAATGACGGAGATAAAACGCCCCGTCGCCTTGCTGATGACGACATCGGAGATGCTCTCCTTGCCCGCCATCGCATCCTTAAAATAGGCACGGGTCGACGTATTGACCGGCTCCTTGTGGTCGCTGCGCAGGAGCTGCTGCCCGTTCGTATCCGTGATAATGGTCGGATTGGAGTCCTTAAAAATCTCGTTTGTACGCACGAGCGAGCCGTCCATCTCCTCTGCCCCGACCGTCGGCTCCTGCAGATAGCGGATGGTCTCAGCGTTCACGGCGAGAGAGCGAATGCCGTTGCGGTTCTGCTCGAAAAGCCTCGTGATGTTGGAGTCGATCACGTTGACGCGCTGCTGGCTCACGAGCTCCAACTGTTCGATGCTTTTCTCCATCGTGCTGTAAAAATTGACACCAATGCTGATCAGCAGCGGAACAGCACTGATGAGGACGAGGATGACAACCATCTTCGTCTTGACGCTTGCATTCTGAAACATCCCAACACCCCTTTTATTTAATAACCCCTACAATATTACACTTATATTATATCTATACTTTTATTAAATGTCACGCACTTTTATTTTGAAATATATTATTGTATATTACTGAATTATTGTATTTTTACAATACAATAGAGATTTATATCTTTGCTTTTTGCTTCCTTCGGATGATAAAAGCGGCACTGCCCGTCTTCTCTTCGCCGAATGACTTAATATGAAAGCATAGACGCCGATAATGTTATTAGGAAGAATCGTCCATGGATTGGAGATGACGGCATGAGCACGGTACACGTTTCAAATAAGCTCTCATTCCTGCACGGAGAAAATTCTGCGGCAGCGGGAAAATCTCCCGAGCGCAGACAGAATCCGGCAGCGGAAATTCTAGGCCATGCGGCCGAGGTCTATATCAGTGCAAAGGGAAAAGCCCTCAGCGAAAGCGACGATAGGGATACGGATCTGACGCCTGCAGAGGCAGCTCTTGCGGCAAACGAGCGGGAACGTGCCGATAAGCATGCGAAGAAGGTGCAGGCGGAGGAGATCGAGAAACGCATCCGCACGGATACCGACCTCACGGACGAGGACAGGGCAAAGCTGCAAAAGCGCGCGGACGAACTGAAGCGCGCAGGAATGACGGACGAGGACAAGCTGAACGAGCTGCACGGCAATATGGAGAAACTCGACAAGCTTGTGACGGACGGACTTGCAACTGACAAAGAAATCGAAAAACAGCGTGATCTGTATCAGATGCAGATCGGCCAGCTGAAAATGGAGATGAAGCAAAAAGAAGCGCACAACAGGAAGCTGCGCGGCCAGGCAATACAGGAGCGTGCCGACCGCGATGCCGAGACGGCGAAGGCGCAGGAGAAGGAAAAGGACGCGCTCACATCAGCGCAGGCAGATGATCCTTCTCTCCTTGCCGCGCTGAGGGCATACCAAAAGACCGCTGCCGGAAAGAAGAAGGCAGATCGGAGCGGCATTGCCGTTCCGACCAACAAGAACACAGGCGACGCATAGACCTGCATAAAAAGGAGCTGCCGCACGAAGTTGTTTTGACTTCGTGCAGCAGCTCCTTTTTTTCATGCTCAGATCAGTGCAGCCGGCTCATAGTCCTCGGGCAGGATGCGGCGAAGGAAGCGCCGCGTGCGGTCCTCACGCGGCGCGGTGAAGATTTCGTGCGCGCTCCCCTCCTCGACGATGACGCCGTCCGACATAAAGATGACATGGGTCGCAACGTCCTGCGCAAACTTCATCTCGTGCGTGACGACGATCATCGTCGTCCCCTCCTCGGCAAGCTGCTTCATAACCTGCAGCACCTCGCCGACCAGCTCCGGATCGAGCGCAGAGGTCGGCTCATCAAAGAGGATGACGTCGGGTTTTGCCGCGATGGCACGCGCAATACCGACGCGCTGCTGCTGCCCGCCCGAGAGCTGCGCGGGGTAGTAGTCTGCACGGTTCTCCATGCCGACCTTGCGCAGCGCCTCCATCGCGGTCTCATGCGCCTGTGCTTTCGGGATGCCGCGCCCAACCGTGAGCCCGAGCGTTACATTCTCGAGCGCGGTCTTATTGGCAAAGAGGTTGTAGTTCTGAAAGACAAATCCCGTCTTCTTCCGCACATCCGCGACCGCCCGATGCGATGCCTCCGCAAGGGAAAGATGCACCCCGTGAAAATCCATCACGCCGCCGTCAGCGCGCTCGAGAAAGTTGAGGCAGCGCAGGAGCGTTGTCTTGCCGGAGCCGCTGGGCCCCAGGATGACGACGACGTCTCCCTTTTCGACGCTGAGGCTGACATCCTTCAGTACCTCCGTCTGCGCAAAACTCTTGCGTACATTTTGAACGTGCAGCAGCATATTCTCCCCTCCCAAAGCTCTAATTCTGACCGCGGAAAGCTCCGACGCGCCGCTCCGCTGCCGCAAAGAGCAGCTGAACGCCGGTGCAGAGCACAAGATAGACAAGGAACACATCGAGATACGCCTCGATATAGTTGTAGCCGTAGGATGCGGCGACCTTTCCGACCGCCGTGATGTCCTTGACCGTCATGAGGAACGCGAGCGATGTTCCCTTGATGAGATTGACCGTAATGTTCGCGATGCTCGGCAGCGCCACGACGAGCGCCTGCGGGATAATAACGTGCAAATAGGTCTGCAGCTCGCTGAGCCCGCCCGCCAGTCCCGCCTCCAGCTGTCCCTTCGGGATGGCAAGGAGTGCCGAGCGGAACGCCTCCGTTAGGAGCGCGATCGTATTGATCGTAAAGATGAAGACGGCGTACCAGAAGGGATCGACCGCCTCAAACACATTGATCTCAAGCCCTATGTCCTTCACGAGCACGTTGAGCAGACTCGGCAGGAGGCTGTACAGCAAAAGAATCTGCAGAATCAGCGGCGTACCGCGGACAAACGAGACATAAAAGCGCGCGATGCTCCCGCCGACGCGATAGCCGCGTACGCGCAGAACGGCGAAATAAAACCCAACGGGCGCCGCAAAAATGAGTGCGAGCGCTGTCAGCGAGAGCGTGACGCCTGCTCCCTGCCATACAAGCAGGAAGGTCTCCCGCATAAAGTCAAGATCCAGCTCCAACGGCGTCCCCTCCTCTCAGCTGCGTTCCCCCGTGCTTTTCGGCAGACGCTGCGCGCAGACTCGTCCCTTTGTCCAAGCGCTTCTCCAGCCAGTGAAAGACTTGTTCCAGGAGGAGCACCATCACCCAGTAGACGAGCATGCAGGCAAGATAGATCTCAATGCCGTACGCGCCAAAATTCTGCGCGATGATGAGATTTCCCTTGCCGATGAGATCAATCAGACCTATCGTATAGGCGAGCGATGCCTCCTTGAGCAGATTGATCGCCGCGTTGCCGAAGTTCGGCAGCGCAATGATCGCCGTCTGCCCCAGCATCACGTGACGGAACGCCTGAAACGGCGTGAGTCCCGCGCTTACCGCGGCCTCATACTGTCCGCGCGGGACAGCGGAATACGCTGCACGAAATACCTCCGAGATGTATGCGCCAAAGAGCAGCGTAAACGTGATGATCGCAAAGACGGCCCGGTGCATCGCATTCATATCGTAGCCGAACATCGTATCCAGCAGTTTCGGCAAACCATAGAATACAATGAACAGCAGGACGATCGACGGCGTACAGCGCATGACATACACATAGCCGACAACAAGCCAGCGCAGCGGTGCCGGACCGCCGAGATTCGCCCATGTGATCAGAGCGCCGAGCAGCGAGCCGAGTGCTATGCTGACGAAACCGACGAGCAGAGTCACATCGAGATAGGAAAGAAGATCCGGCATCACCTGTCCGATCATGCCAATGTCAAATGCCCGTGTGTCCACGCTTCGTCCCCCTCAATTCACAGCTTACTTCAGATAATCAGAGAGGCTCTCTCCAAAATATTTCTGCTCCAGCTCCGCGATCTTGCCCTCGGCGCGCAGTTCCTCGATCGCCTTGTCGTACTCATCCGCAAACGCCTGCTCCTTCTTGTTGAAAATCGGGTAGGTCGGAATGCCCTTGTAGCGGATATAGGTCAGCCTGTCGTTGAACTGATGATAGGGCGCATCCGCGTTCGCGATGTTGTTCTTGTAGCTCAGCTCAACCTCGAAATAACCGTCATACCGTCCCTCCAAGACCCAGCTGTATGCGTCCGCAACTTGGAATGACTCGGATGAGGTCAGCTGGATCTGGTTGTCGGGGTTCTCCTTATTATAGGTGTCAATGACCATGTAGCGCGCATCCTGCGGTGCGATCGGCACGAGCTTTCCGCTGAACTTCGCAAAGGACGGGAGATCCGTGATCTCACCCGCATTCTCCTTGCGGATCGCAAGGCCAATGACGCTGGCGCCGATGTTATTCTTCGGGAAGACATATTTCTTCTTGCGCGCGTCCGTGATCCAAATCCCCTTGGTACCGACCGTGTATTTCCCCGACTCGACGCCGATCAGCAGATCGTCGTCCGAGGTCGGTACGAACTGGAACTCGTACTGCGGCAGCTTCTTTGCCACTTCCTTCATCACGGCGACCTCAAAGCCGTCGGATTCCCCCTTCTCATTGACGAAGTCATAGGGCACATAGTAGTTCGTATGTGCGACGGTAATGACCTTCTTGCCGTCCGCAGACTTCGCGCCGCCGTCTGCACCGCTGTCCTTGCCGCAGCCGGCGAGTCCTGCAGCGAGTGCCGCTGCGATCAGTCCCGTAAGTGCCGCCTTGCCGATTTTCTTGAAATTCATCGTACTTCCTCCCTCTTAGGCCCCGCGTGCCGCGCTGCGCACCCACTCAAACCGCTGCCAGTCCGTATCCGAAGGTACGGTGCAGTCCGCACCGAGGATAACGCCGGTACGCCCCGCCGCCGCGAGGATGCGGCGCGTCTCCGCCTCGACCTCTGCGCGCGTGCCGCTGCAGAGGACATCGTTCGGCAGATTGCCGAATCCGCCGAGCAGCGCATGCTGCGGGAAAATCTTCTTCCCCTCTTCGAGCGGAACGCCCTCGACAACCGCCGCCCAGTTGATCGTCTTCGCCTCGTAGTCCTTGTACCAGTCGAGCTCATTGCGATGCCCGAGATAGCCGCAGATGTGCAGAATGTTGTACGCACTCGCATGATTCGCCGCACGCAGGATCTCCTTCTCGCCCGGCGCAAACACTTCATCGTAAAGCGCACGATCCGCACTCCCCGCAAGGTTCTGAAGGCTGAAGTAGACGCCCGTCGCGCCGCCTTCTTTGATAATGCGCTCTGCGAGTTTTGCAATATCGGCGGAGATGACATCGAATGCGGCGCGCACCGCAGCCTTGTCCTCCTGGATCAGTTGGGCAAGGAATTTCTCATTCTCAGAGATTGTGCCCGGGCGGACGAACTTCAAAATCGTCCCCGCGCAAAAGAGGTTGTAGAACATGGCAATATCGCTGCCGTAACGCCGCGTGAGCTCCTTAGCATAGGCAACCTGGCGGACAAAATACGGATCGTCGTCCGAAAGCGGCTGTATCTTTGCAAGTTCCGCCGCCGTCGTCGCCTTTTGGATCGCGGGATTGCGATAGGCGAAAAAGCCGTCCGTCATGATCTTTACAAAATCCGGCTGGACCTCGTCAATGTAGCGAATCTCGCCCTCGAGCAGCTGCTTTTCGAGCTCCGGATGCGTGAACGCGTCCGCATGCGTCTCATCTTTGAGGAAGTGGAACCAAAAGCCCGACGGCACACGTTCCACCTCTTTGCGGTCCATTGCATTCAGAACCAGCTCTTTCTTCGATAGCGCCATAATGTTACTCCCTTTCGTAAAACATTGTTTGTATATAGGTTTTTACTTTATTGTTTCGTCATCATACAACAGATTAACATAGTTGTCAAGCAGGTTTTATATATTTTTTGATTGACAGACTGTCCGCATGCCTATTATAATGTCATCAACCATATGATAGAAGCAATGCATCAGGGGAGGATATATTATGAAAGATTTCTCTGCAGAGGTACACGGCTGTCACCGCTACGATGCGACGGGGGCGCTCAGCAGCCCCGTCTATCTGTCGGCGACGTTCCGCCATCCCGCATTCCGTCAGAGCACCGGCTATGACTACGGCCGCGTCGCGAATCCGACGCGCAGTGCTCTCGAGCAGGCAGTTGCGCTCCTCGAGGGCGGGGGGCGCGCATGGGCGCTCTCCTCGGGAATGGCCGCGATCAATCTTGTCTTTGCCCTCTGCAGTCCGGGCGACCACGCACTCCTGCCCGAGGATCTCTACGGCGGTACCGTACGCCTCGCAAATGATATATACAGCCGTTACGGCATCACCTTCGACTATGTCGATATGCGCGACACGGCGCTCGTCCGTGCGAAGATGTGCCGTGAGACGAAGGTCGTCCTCATCGAGACGCCCTCCAACCCGATGATGTTCATCACGGACATCCGTGCGCTTGCGGATATCGCCCACGAGTACGAGGCTCTGCTTGTCGCAGACAACACATTTCTCTCTCCGCATTTCCAAAAGCCGCTCGATCTCGGCGCAGATATCGTTGTCGAGAGCGGCACGAAGTATCTCTGCGGCCACAATGACGTGATCTGCGGCTTCCTTGCGGTAAAGGATGCAGAATCCGATCTCGCAAAGGAACTCGAACTGCTGGTCAAATCCGAGGGGCCGAATCTCTCCCCGATGGACTCCTGGCTGATGCTGCGCAGTCTCAAGACGCTGGGGGTCCGTATCGAGCGCCAGTCAGAGAGCGCTCTTACGATCGCAAAGTGGCTGCCCTCCCTGCCCGAGGTTACGGACGTCTACTATCCGGGTCTCTCCGATCATCCGGGCTTCGCCCTTCAGCAGAGCCAGAGCAAAGGATTCGGCGGCATGATCTCCTTTAAGGTGCAGACAGCCGCGATTGCGCAGAACGTCCTCGCACATCTGAAGCTCATCGCGTTCGCTGAGAGCCTCGGCGGCGTCGAGAGTCTCCTCACCTATCCCATCGTCCAGACCCATGCAGAGATGCCGCATGAGCTGATTGAGCGCACGGGGCTCGACGATCGCCTCCTGCGCCTGTCCGTCGGTCTTGAGGACGCGGACGATCTGAAGGACGATCTCGCGCAGGCACTGCACGCTGCCGCGCAGAAAGGATAACGATCATGCCTGCTAATTTTGACGAAATCATCGACCGCCGCAATACCTCGAGCATCAAATATGACTTTGCCGCCGAGCGCGGCTATCCGAAGGATGTTCTGCCCTTCTGGGTCGCCGATATGGACTTTCGCACGCCGGCCCCCGTCATCGAGGTGCTGAAGCAGCGTGCCGAGCACGGCATCTTCGGCTACACGCAGCCGAAGGACGATTACTTCACCGTCCTGCAGAACTGGTTCCGCACACGCCACGACTGGGAGGTGGAGCGGCGCGATCTCGTCATCACGCCCGGCGTCGTCTTTGCCGTCGCAACGGCGATTCGCGCCTTTACAGAGCCGGGCGACGGTGTGCTGATCCAGCAGCCGGTCTACTATCCCTTTGCCAATATGATTCGGCAAAACAAACGTGTTCTCGCCGACAATCCCCTGCAGCTCACGGACGGCTGCTATACAATCGATCTCAGGGACTTTGAGCAGAAGATCCTCACGCACAAGGTCAAGCTCTTTATCCTGTGCAGCCCGCACAATCCCGTCGGGCGCGTCTGGCGTCGGTCGGAGCTTGAGCAGCTTGCCGCCGTCTGCCTGCGTCACAACGTTATTGTCATCGCAGATGAGATTCACGAGGAGTTCATACGCCCGGGCTTCCGGCACATCCCGTTCGCCTCGCTTTCCCCGGAGGCTGCAGCCGTCACCGTCACCTGCACCTCGCCGAGCAAGACCTTTAACCTCGCGGGGCTTCAGATCTCGAATATCTTCATTCGAAATGAAGATTTGCGCAGCCGTTTCAAAAAGGAACTCAGCGCAACCGGATATGATGAGCCGAATACGCTCGGCCTTGCAGGCGCAAAGGCGGCATACGAGCACGGTGCCGCCTGGCTCTCGGAACTCCTCACCTACGTGGAGGAAAACTATGCGCGCACGAAGGAATTCCTCGCCGAACACCTGCCGAAGGTAAAGATCATCGAGCCCGAGGGTACGTATCTCCTCTGGCTGGACTTTCGCGCCTGCGGACTTTCGGATGAAGACCTCAACGGGAAGATCATCCGCGAGGCGCATCTCTGGCTCGACGACGGTCCGATCTTCGGCGCAGGGGGCAGCGGCTTCCAGCGCATCAATATCGCCTGCCCCTGGGCGACGCTCGAAACGGGACTCAGAAACCTCGCGAATGCATTTCGCTGAGATCTTCCTGCACAAAAGCGTCTCATCCAATACGGATGAGACGCTTTCCTTTTGCCCAAAACGATGCGGCGCAGGAGCCGCACCATTTCAATTTTTTATTTATCCTGGAAGAGATCCGTCGAGAGATAGCGGTCGCCGCTGTCCGGGAGGAGGACGACGATCGTCTTGCCGGCAAAGTCCGGACGCTTGGCGAGCTCTGTCGCCGCTGCAAGCACCGCGCCGGAGGAAATGCCGACAAGCACGCCTTCGCGGCGCGCAAACTCTTTGCCGTAGGCAAAGGCATCCTCGTTCTTCACCTGGATGATCTCGTCGTAGACCTTCGTATCGAGCGTCGCCGGGACGAACCCCGCGCCGATGCCCTGAATCTTGTGCGGGCCCGGCTTGCCGCCCGAAAGCACAGGGGAGTCCGCCGGCTCCACAGCAACCACGTGAACAGAGGGCTTCTTGCCCTTGAGATAGTGACCGACGCCCGAAACCGTACCGCCGGTACCGACGCCGGACACGAACGCATCCACGCTGCCGTCCGTATCCGCCCAGATCTCCGGTCCCGTCGTACGCTCATGCACCGCCGGATTTGCAGGGTTCTCGAACTGCGAAGGGATGAACGAGTTCGGGATCTCCTTATGCAGCTCCTCGGCGCGTGCGATCGCGCCCTTCATCCCCTGCGAGCCGTCCGTCAGAACGATCTCCGCCCCATAGGCCTTGAGGAGGTTGCGGCGCTCCACGCTCATCGTCTCCGGCATCGTGAGAATCGCGCGGTAGCCGCGTGCCGCAGCGACGGAGGCAATGCCGATGCCCGTGTTGCCGCTCGTCGGCTCGATCAGCGTCGCCCCCGGCGCAATCTTGCCGTCCTTCTCCGCCTG
>ERZ773022.371-NODE-371-length-38357-cov-7.563913_pt1 | contig 38357 bp, 39 predicted proteins | sample MGYA00580839_ERZ773022 | MGnify/ENA primary metagenome ERZ773022 (study PRJEB29015, sample SAMEA2738020) | human oral metagenome | biome: human oral; feature: human-associated habitat; material: dental | place: China | collected 2044 ... | reverse complement strand
CAATCTAAAAAATACCCCCTCTAAAGTAGTTTACTTTTTTTAGTGTCTACTTTAGAGGGAGCATATCAGTATACGTCATATTGCAAAATAACTTTTTGGTCAAAAGCTCGAATTTGTTGGCCTCAAACCTCAAGATTTAGTTGCGCATTTCGACTGCAAAACCATGCACATTTCCATTTAAAACTGCACCCGCCCAATCCATAGCAGCTCTGGCTATGTTAACGTAGAATGTGCAGAGTTATCTTCAAGTGGAGGGAAAAATAAGATTCCAAAGAATGGGCGGATTTTATAATAACCGTTATGGGGAATAGGATTAAATGCGAAATAGCGGCCGTTAGAAATTTTTTCTGTACGGCCGCTTTGAGGCTTTGAAGGTGAGAGACTTCGGCTCGAACCGGTCCCCCATTACAGTTATTATCAATAAATCCGCAAGGATTCTTTGGAATCATTTTCATTGTCAAAAATCAATAAAAATTCACATTTTACCCTGTAATATTTCACATAAAATAACGATTTATGTATCAAAAAGGTCAGTCGTTCGGGTTATGTTACAGCTTTATTACAAGGTATTATCAATTCAAAGAAAATCAACATCGGCCTAAAGTCCTATGGTATTATAGTACCAAGTTAAGTTTTATTAAAAGCCGTGACCGGCTACTTCGAATATATATTAGTGAAAGACAATGGAGGAAAATCACTTGAAGAAACGTTTATTAACAGTATTAGTAACAGGAACAGTATTATCATTAGGAGCTTTAGCGCCATCAGTTAGCGCGCAAGACTTCGATTCACAAATTGAAACAGTTAATTCATCAATTGCGAATATCCATGAGAAAAAATCAGCAGTTAATTCTACAATCGATGCATTAGCAAAAGAATTATCTGATGTACAAACTAAAATCGATACAACTCAAGCTAAAAAAGCTGAAGTTCAAGAAGCAATTGAAACATTAAAAGCTGAAATTGCTAAATTAGAAAAAGTAATCGCAGAACGTAACTCACGTTTAGAAGAACAAGCTCGTTCAGTACAAACAAACGGCGCTCGTTCATACTTAGATTTCTTATTAAACGCTGAAAGCTTATCAGATGCGGTTAGCCGTATCGGTGTTGTATTAGACTTAATGGGCGCAAACCGCGAATTAATGCAACAACAAGCTGAAGACAAAAAACAAGTAGAATCTAAAGAAGAAGCTCAACAAGAAAAATTAGCTGAACAAGAAGCAGCTGAAAAAGAATTAGCTTCATTACAAACAGAATTAAATGATACTTTCTCTAAAAACAAAGTATTATTAGCAAACCTTTCACAAGAAGAGTTAGCTGAAATCGCAAAACGTGACGGAATTGTTGCTGAAAAAGAAGCTTTCCAAAAACGTTTAGCTGAAGAAAAAGCAAAAGCAGATGCAGAAGCAGCTCGTATCGCTGAAGCATCTCGTCAAGCTTTAGCAGCTCAAGCTTCACAATCACAAACAACTGCTACACAAACTTCATACGAAGCACCTGCAGCAGCTAGCACAGCTTCAACACCAGCTCCAGCAGCACAAACATCAAGCTACACTTACACAACTGGTGGAGGATTCCCAGCAGTTGACCCAAGTTTCCGTGCAGCGATCAACGGTGGTTACTTCGGACAATGTACTTACTACGTATTTAACCGTATGGCACAAGTTGGTACTCCAATCGGACACAGCATGATGGGTAACGCGGCTGAATGGCCAGCATACGCTCGTAGCTATGGATACTCAGTATCTAACTCACCTTCAGCTGGTTCAGCAATCGTATTCCAACAAGGTTTAGCAGGTGCTGACCCAACTTACGGACACGTAGGATTCGTAGAAGCAGTTAACGCAGATGGTTCATTATACATCTCTGAAATGAACGTACGTGGATTAAACGTAATCTCTTATCGTACAATCCCAGCAAGCGTTGCAGCTCGCGCAACTTACATCCGTTTCTAATATGAAATGAAATAACCGTCTCCTTCTTGGGAGGCGGTTTTTGTTTGCACTTTTTAGAGCGCCCTTTTAACAGGAATAGGTTGACACACCCTCTCGCATTTCTTATGATAAAGACAAGTCAGATTTAAAGGAGTATTTTAATGAAGAAAATTTTGAAATTATCCATTCTATTATTGGGGGCATTATTTGTTTTACTAGGATGTAGCTCAGAAGCTAAAAGTGAATTTGTTTTCGAGCATAACATGGGAAAACAAAAAATAACATACGTGTACGATAAGGCAAAAGATTCTGTGACTTCACTAACGTTCGATATTAGTTATGACATTGCTAATAACAAGGATATGGAAACACAAATCCGTAACTTGAGAGAATCGATTGTCACTGAAATTAATGGAATCGAAGGAGTTACTGTTACTCAATCAGATAGCGAAAAAGAGCTAAAGGTTACTGTTGCAGTTGACCTTAAGAAATTCAAATATGATGATGAAGAAGGTCGTCAAAAAGCACCATCTCTCTATAGTAGTATTCATACAGCTTTGGTGAAGAAAAATGATATTTATAGCTTTGAAGAATCTAAAAAGAGTATTTTAAAAGAAGGATTTAAAGAAGTGAAATAGTCGAATAGAAACTTGGATTGCAGTGAATGGAATCCAAGTTTTTTATAAATGACGAGTGTGGACTTCAACAGAATTTGACAAACGATAGCTCATTTTCTATGATAAAGGCAAGTCAGATTAAAGGGAGTATATTAATGAAGAAAATCTTGAAATTATCTATTCTATTATTGGGAGCATTATTTGTTTTACTAGGTTGTAGCTCAGAAACAAAAAGTGAATTTGTGTTACAAAAGACGGCTAGTAAGACGAAATTAACCTATGTATATGATAAAGAGAAAGATTCAGTTTCCAAACTAACGATGAATATCGTTTACGACATCACGAAAGATGAACAGTACACAGAAACCGTGCGTAGTCAACGAGACGAGGCTGTAGCGGAGATGGAAGGAATTGAAGGTGTTACATACACTAAGAAGGACGATAGTAACTACGTTGGGCTAACGATTGAAGTCGACGTTAATAAATTTAAGTTCGATGATGCGGCAAGTCGCAAAAAAGCGCCAATGCTCTATAATACCGTTAATGCAGCGTTGAAAAGAAAAAATAATATTGTTAGCTACCAATTATCCAAAGACGCTATTTTAGAATACGAGTTTAAAGAAGTGAAATAAAGGAGTATTCCAATGAAGCGCATATTGAAGTTATCGATTGTATTATTAGGAGCGTTATTTGTATTACTAGGTTGCCGATCAGAAAGTAAATCAGTCTTTGTTTTACAAACAGAACATTCGAAGGTCACTTATACCTATGTATATGACAAAGGAAATGATACAGTTTTATCTCTAACAACCGATGTAGTAGTACGTTTGTCAGGGGTTCAGGAATTTGCAACAGCAACACGTCAAAAACGAGACGAACTCGTGAATCAAATGAAAGATATCGAAGGTTTAAAAGTTACTACGTCAGATGGTGAAAATGCAATAGGTTTCACTATTGAAATAGACGTGAAAAAGTTCAAATTGGATGACGCAGAAAGTCGTGAAAAAGCGCCAAGTTTATATCAAACAATGGATACCACGCTGGTTAAGAAAGATGATAAAGTAAGTTTTTCAGCATCTAAAGAAAGTGTTGAACGTCTTGGACTTGTGGAACAAAAAGAAGAAAAATAAATATAGAAGAACTTGGGTTACATTAAACGTAATCCAAGTTTTTTTATTGGAGAAACAGCATAAATGCAGCTTTATTGAGGCAGAGAGATTGCCTAACGGACGAGGAGGTGCTACAATACAAACATAATAACATTTTCGGGGCAAGGTGAAATTCCTGACCGGTGGTATAGTCCACGAGCCAATTGGCATGATCTGGTGTGATTCCAGAACCGATAGTATAGTCTAGATGTGAGAAAATGGCACTATTTCAACAAGTCTATTTGACGAGCAGTATTGAAAGGTCCATTTCAATGCTGCTTTTTTCTTTGAAACTGAGAAACAGTGCAATTTCCTTCGCCCTATGAAGGAGGACGTACCATGAGTACAAATGTAAAAAAGTCGAACAGAACATCGGCTAAAAAAATTGTTCTAGTAGGAGTCTTTGGTGCGATTAGTACCGTGTTAATGCTGTTGTCATTCAACGTTCCATTTATCCCAACATTCGTGAAGCTCGACTTCTCAGATTTACCAGTGTTGCTGGGTGGGTATCTTCTTGGACCATTACACGGAAGCTTGATTGCGCTCATTAAAGTATTGCTCAACTTCCTCTATAATGGGTCAATGACCTTTGGAATCGGAGAAACGGTGAACTTAATCGGTAGCTTAAGCTTTATGTTACCAGCAGTGCTTTACTATAAACGCCACCGTAATTTCAAAACAGCGGTGATCAGCTTAATCATCGGTACAATTTCAGCGACAGTGGTGTTACTGACAGCGAACTATTTCGTCATGTTCCCACTTTACGCAACAGCGATGAACTTCCCAATGGAAAAAATCGTGGCCGCAGCACATGCATTAAACCCATTTGTAACAGATTTAGGGTCATTAATGGCGTTTGCATTACTTCCATTTAATATCGTGAAGTTTGGGCTAAATAGCGTCCTTGCGATGCTCATGTACAAACGTTTAGCACAAACCTTAAAATTAGAACATTAATCCAGAGTCGGGCTTCGTGCCTGGCTTTTTGTTTAGAGGAAAATTTCTTCTATATAATAGTAGGAAACGGATTGAAAATTTGCGGAAACTCTTTATTTCCAATAGCAATCTATGAAAAAATGAGGTAGGATAGATAAGAATGAGGTGAACCAATGAAAGGAAAAACATGGACCAAGGTGCAACTATCAATCGTTGCACTAAGCGCTGTTCTCATGGGAATAAGCGGCTATTTAACCATTACACAAGGAACATTATTTGGACTAGCGGCACCGACCGTTTCCATTCTATCCATCTTCTTTAGTAGTTTATTGCTTTGGCTCTTTGTCGCAACAGACTGGCCGAGTGTTCTCTGCTATGTGATGTTAGGCATCGGGATGCTTCCTGGAGTGAATTACTCACAGATTTTCAGTCTGTCATTTGGCAATACAACCTTTGTCTTTTTACTATTTACATTTTTAATGACTTACGCTTTGGAACAAACGCCAGCCCTTCGCCGTTTCGTCGCTCGAGCGCTCGGCAGCTCCTTTGCAGGGAAGTCTCCATGGCATTTTATCGGGGCCTTTTACGCCAGCGTTTTGGCCATTAGCCTCTTTATTTCGCCGACAATTCTCTTTATGATTGTCTTCCCGATTTACGAGGAAATCATGGCGGTTCTCGGCTTGAAAAAAGGAGACAGAGAGGCTTCAGTGCTTCTGATCGCACTTTTTGCCACGGTGGCAATCGGTACAGCGATGACGCCGATTAACCACGTCTTCTCGGTAACCGCGATGGCACTGTACAAAAATGCAACAGGAATCGCGATTTCCAACGTGCAATATATGATGATTGGAATTCCAGCCGGACTCGTGCTCTTTATTGCGATGGGAGTTGCTCTTAGAACCATTTGGAAAGTGGATTTGTCAAACGTAGAAATGAAATCACTCGACTCCCTCGATTCCCTTCCTACCAAATCAAAACGCGAAATGGCAACAGTACTGATTTTCATGGGAGTCGTCTTATTATGGATTCTTCCGGAACTCGTAGGAGGATTCTTACCTGACGTCGCGGCCTTCCTAAAAACAGCAGGGATGGCATTTCCACCGATGATTGGGGTCATCGTAATGGCGATTCTATCATTTGAAGGGAAACCACTCTTATCCATTCAAGAAGGCCTACAAAAGGGTGTTTATTGGCCAAGTATGTTCTTGGTAGGCGCCACTTTAAGTATGGGAACTCTTGTCACAAAACCGGAATTAGGAGTCATCGGACTTCTTGAAAGTTCACTCGTACCTGTATTTGTGACACTATCTCCAATTCTTGTCGTGATCATCTTCGTCCTTTGGGCAGGATTACAAACGAACGTCTCTTCAAACTTAGTCACCGTATCGGTCGTCACAACCGTATTAACGACCGTCTATGCGACTGGTTCTGTGGATGTACAAGCCGGAACGATTGCCTGCTTGATTGGATTCATGGCGAGCCTTGCCTTTATGACACCACCAAGTATGCCGTATGTAGCGATTTCGGTTGGCTCTGGTTGGACGAATGCAAAAGATGCCTTTGTATACGGAGGAGGCCTATTCTTACTCAGCGCTGCGAGTGCGATTCTTGTAGGCTACCCATTAGGTATCTTCTTTGGAATTTAAATGAGGAGGAAATCTCTTGTTAGAAAAACAACGCGCAGAAATTGATGCGATCGACCGCGAGATTGTAGCGCTCTTTGAACGCCGCATGCAAGTCGTTGTCGAAGTCGCTCAAATAAAAAAAGAAAATGGGATGGCGATTCTCGATGCCAATCGCGAAAAAGAAGTGATTCAGAAAGTACAATCTTATTTGCAAGATGCCACTTTAAAAGAAGAATTGGCTCAAGTATTTGAAGTGATGATGAAGGTCTCAAAAGACTATCAAAGAAAACAACTAGAACGATAAAGGTGATTGAAAGTGACAGAAATGATTAAACATAAGCGTGTAGAATTTACAGAGCTCTTTTATGATTTAGTGTTTGTTTTTGCAATTTCAAAGACAACATCGCTCATTCATCATCTACATAATGGAATCTTGACATGGGATTCGATATTGGCATTTTTAGTGACGCTTTTAGTGTTAGTGAATAGCTGGATGATTCAGACGGTCTTTACAAATCGTTACGGAAAAAATTCATTAGTGAATATGATCGTCATGTTTACAAAAATGGCATTACTACTATTATTGTCCAATCTCATTACAACCGATTGGCAAGAAAATTATCGCTATTTTTGTACAGTCGTAGGTTTTTTATCTCTCACTCTCTTTATACAATACCTCATTGAGTATCGTCGAAAAGAATCTGATATGGAGAATCAAAAGTCGATTATGGGTTTCCTTTATTTGACAGGAATTCGTTCAGTAGTTGCTTTTATTGCAGCAATGCTACCTATTCAAACGGGATCTATTCTATTTATAGTAGGGATTTTGGTTACCTTTATAATGCCGATTTTCAACACAAGGCGAGATATCGCGTTTAAGATAAACCTACCTCATTTAATCGAACGGATTTCATTACTTGTGATTATTACATTTGGCGAAATGGTCATGGGATTGGCGAATTATTTTACACCAGAAACCTTTAGTATGACCTCTATTTTACTGTTCTTATTAATGGTGATGTTGTTCCTTTATTATTTTGGTCAATTTGATCATGCGATTGATGAAGCTTCAAATTCGAGAGGGATTTTCCTTATCTACAGTCATTACCCCATTTTTATTGGATTAATTATGATTACTGTGTCTATGAGTTTTTTAGTCAATCCAGAAGCGGATCATCTCTTTGTAACAGCCTTTTTCTTCGCAGGAATTGGGCTATTTCAAGCAGCTATTTTAGCAAATGGCCCATACAATAAAGACTATCTTCGCTATAGCAAAGGGTATTATATGATTCAAATCATGATATTCATTGTTGGGACTGCAGTAGGGCTATTCTTTAAGAATGAACCAGTTCTCGTTATTTTAGGGGCAACACTCATGGTTTTCTTAATGGAACTCCACTTTGCTCAATTTTATACGAGGCAGTCGATCAAACATGGAAAACTAGATTGGTATCTCATTTAAAAAGTAAATCAAAATCGATAACCACTAGGATTCTAGTGGTTATTTATTTTGCTATAAAGATTTTATTGGTAGGAGAAGAGTGATAGAATAACATTAGATGAATGCATTAGTATAAAGGAGTGGAGGGCAATGGAGAATTCCTTAGAAATTATTTTACAAAGGACCAAATGGTTTAGACAAGCTCGATTTGGAATGTTTATTCATTTTGGGCTTTATGCGATTCCTGGAAGGGGAGAATGGATTCGCAGTAATGAACAAATGACAATTGAAGATTATCAACCCTATTTTGACGCATTTAATCCAAGCGAATTCGATGCAAAAGCTTGGGTGAAGGCTGCTAAAGAAGCGGGAATGAAGTATGTCGTATTGACGGCTAAACATCACGACGGATTTTGTTTATTTGATTCCGAGTATACAGATTATAAAATTACCAATACACCCTTTGGAAGAGATTTAGTTCGTGAATTTGTAGAGGCAGTAAGAGCGGAAGGGCTTCGAGTGGGATTATATTTTAGTCTACTGGACTGGTATCATCCAGATTATCCAAAGTACGCAGATCGACATCATCCTATGAGAGGAAAAATCGCATATAAGGATGAAACAATCGATTTTGACCGCTATTTGGAATTTATGCATCACCAAGTAGAAGAAATCGTAACGAAGTACGGGAAACTCGATATTCTCTGGTTTGATTTTTCCTACGGCGAAATGTTTGGTGAAAAATGGAAGGCAAGCGACTTAATAGAACTCGTAAGAAAACATCAACCTGATGTGGTTGTTGACAACCGCTTAGAGACTTCTGGAGAGGGCTTCGGAAGTATTGCAAGTGAGGAGATTCATTCCTATTCTGGAGACTTTGTCAGTCCCGAACAGATCGTACCGCATGAAGGGATTCGGAATGTAAAAGGGGAATTGCTACCGTGGGAACTATGTCTCACAATGAATAACCATTGGGCTTATAACCCAAGTGATAAACTCTATAAGAGCCCTAAAGTACTTATTCGTAAACTGGTGGAATGTGTTAGTAAGGGCGGAAACATGATTTTAAATGTTGGACCTACTGCTAAAGGGAACTTTCCAAGAGAGAGCCTTGAAATTTTACAGGGCATTGGAGAATGGATGAAGAAGAATGGCGAATCTATCTATCGTGGAGGATTTGTGGATTTACCAAAACCAGAATGGGGCTATTATACAAAGGATGGTAAAAATCTATACGCACATGTTTTCGAACAACCGATTGGTCCGATTGCTTTAACAGGGATTCATCGGGAACAAATTCAACGAATGAGTTTTGTACATGATGGTAGTGAAGTGAGAATTTCCAATAGTTGGACTACTTTAGCTTTTCAAGACATTTGCTTTGCACAATATGGAGAAATTGGGGCTTACACCTATCCGTTACCTGATGAGATGGACAGTGTTATCAAAATCGAATTAAAAGAAGAAATCTAATGGTATAATGAATGAGCAAAGGAGGGGTTACGTGTTAGAACACTTATCTTTTAAAGGCGAGTGGCGCCAGTATCAAAAACGCATTTTAGAAAAGAGCGATTCGATTATGGCGGATGGTCATATTCACTTAGTGGCGGCTCCAGGTTCTGGGAAAACGACGCTAGGAATTGAATTTATTCGTCGTAATAGTAAGCCGGCGCTTATTCTAGTGCCAACCGTGACGATTCGCCAGCAGTGGGTAGATCGTATTCGTGAGGCGTTTCTGGATGATGAGCTTCTAGCCGATGAAATGATTTCGCAAAATCTCAAACAGCCAAAAACGATCACCGTTGCGACGTATCAAGCGTTGCACAGTGCCATCAATCGTCTGGAAGGCGACGCGGAAGTTGAGGATACGGACGATGTAGTCGAAAACGAGCATTTTGATTTTAAAGGAGTCGATATCGTTGGGCTCTTTAAGGAAGCGAATCTTGGAACATTGTGTCTCGATGAGTGCCATCACTTACGAAATGAATGGTGGAAGAGTCTAGAAACCTTCCGTAAATCCTTTGCGGATATCAATGTGATTTCGCTGACGGCAACACCTCCATATGAAGGAGAGCCTGCACTATGGGAACGTTATGTAGCCATGTGTGGGGAAATCGATGAGGAAATTACCGTTCCAGAACTCGTCAAAGAGGGTAGTTTGTGTCCGCACCAGGACTATGTGTATTTCTCCTTCCCGACGAAGGAAGAAGAGCAACAACTCGATCAGTTCTCTACGCAGAAGAGAGCCTTCTTGAAAAAACTATCCGAGGATTCGATGTTTTGCGAGGCAGTGAGAACTAGCCGTGTGCTCGATGGCACCATTTCGGAAGATGAACTCTTAAACGAGCCAAAGTATCTCTCGGCCACGCTGATTTTTCTACGTCATAAAGGAATCGAGTTCCCGAAACATTTTCAACAATTACTAGGGGCAAGCCTCCTTCCGATGTTTGACTTGGCGTGGTTTGAAATCCTCTTACAAGGAATGTTATTCGACGTGCCGCATTGGTATGATGTATCCGAAGAAGACCTGAAAGAGTTGAAGAGTGAACTGAAATCTCTGGGCTTAATCGACCGCAAACAAGTACAGCTGCTTCGCAATAAAAAAATAGACCAGCTATTAAACCAATCTCTCGGGAAATTAAACGCTGTCCGAGAAATCTTTAAAGCGGAACACGAAACATTAGGCAACGATTTGAGACAACTGATTCTGACTGACTTCATTCGAAAGGACTTTGAGGCGCACTTAGGAAATCCAGAAGTTCAGTATAGCCAACTGGGAGTATTGCCTTACTTCGAAGTCCTTCGTAGAGAGCTTGTGGAGCAACAATTAGACGTTCCTGTGGCCGTTTTAACGGGAAGTCTCGTCATTATCCCAACAAGTATAAAATCGCGTCTAGAAGCTGTTTTTGGAGCTGATAAGATTACCTTCCAACCAGTCGGACAACTAGATGAGAAGGACTATGTGAAGGTCCGTTTAGTAGGTTCGCAACATGACTTAGTTAGCGCCGTGACACAGCTTTTCCAAGAGGGGCAGATTCATGTCGTGATTGGAACAAAATCTCTCCTCGGCGAAGGCTGGGATGCACCATGCGTGAACTCATTGATTCTCGCTAGCTTTGTCGGTAGCTTCATGCTCAGCAATCAGATGCGAGGTCGCGCGATTCGTATTTGGCCGGAAAATCCAGAGAAGACAAGTAGCGTTTGGCATCTGGTGTCGATTAATCTTGCGGAGAAAAAACTCTTCAAGAAGAAAGAAGACGAAGACGATTTACCAATCGGCATCGATAGTCCAGATATGGAATTGTTACAGCGCCGTATGAAGCAATTTTTAGGCCTACACTACAATGAGAATACGATTGAATCGGGTGTGGATCGTTTAGACCTTGGCAATATCGAGTTCACGAAGAAGAATTTGACAAAACTCAACCAAGAAACTATCGTTCGCTCGCGTAACCGCGAAGAGTTGAGAGAGCGCTGGAATGAATCCCTTCCGCTTCTAGAAGACATGGAAGTCTCCAATGAAGTGCAAGTGGACAAGACATTTTTGCCGACCGTTCTTCTAACAGATGCACGAAAAATTCTCACCTATGCGCAAGCCATCGCACTGACGGAACTAATCATCTATATCATCCTCGATTTTGCGAATGGACCGTCCCAACTCTTATATCCAGTGTTCATCCTGTCGCTTATCGCGTTAAATATCGTCTGGTTGAGATATTTCCTATACAAGAGTCCGTATAAACGCCTCGAACTCTTTGCCGAAGCCGTCCGAAAAGCCTTGCTTGCATCCAGACACTTGCAGACACAAAACTGTAAGGCCAGAGTCGTTCATGGGGATAAGGATTCGATTCAAACCGCCACTTATCTAAAAGGTGGAACCTTGCGTGAGAAGGAACTCTTCGCACAAGCGCTATCGGAATTCTTTGCTCCAATCGAGAACCAGCGCTATATTCTAAGGGCTACGACTTGGGTCAATGACCAAACGAAATATTTTGCCGTTCCAAGTATGTTTGATAAACGCAAAGAAGACGCCGTTGCCTTTGTAGCCAACATCGAAAAATACATTGGCAAGTACGAAATCATCTACACTCGTAATGTAGAAGGGCGTCATATTCTCTTAGATGCACGTCTGAATGCATTAGGAAATAAACAAGAACGTACTTTCTCTAAGAAGAAAGTCACGTCTAAATTAAAATAAACACATAAAGAATCTAGCCAAAAATCGACTAGATTCTTTCTATTTTTGCGGTAAAATCCTTGCATTCTATTTCAAACTATTGTAAGATATCTGAGTACGAAATTTTAATATTTGCTGGAGGGGTAGCGAAGTGGCTAAACGCGGCGGACTGTAAATCCGCTCCTTCGGGTTCGGCAGTTCGAATCTGCCCCCCTCCACCATTGGGGTATAGCCAAGCGGTAAGGCAACGGACTTTGACTCCGTCATTCGTTGGTTCGAATCCAGCTACCCCAGTCCTACAGGCACCGATTCCGGTGCCTTTTTTGTTACCCATTTTTCTGCGCACCCCTAATTTTTTCCAGCCGTCGCAGCACCCACCTTGTCCTTCCCCTCCCGCCTCCTGAAACCATTTGTAATTTTCTTATTGACTGAATGTGAATGGCGCAGTTGAAAAAGATGTCTCGAAAGAGCTGAAAAGTTCCATAGTAGCAGTAATAGGGGATAGCATTCAAAGTGAATTACGACCTTTTGAAAATTGATTTTCTAGAGGTCGTTTGAATCTTGAAAGAGCTTGAGACTTCGGCTCAAGCCGGTGCCCCTCTTAGAGAGCAGCGAAACTCTCAAACTTGATCAGCACGTCTCAGCACAAACCTTGTCCTTCCCCTCCCGCTACCTGAAACAATTCGTAATTTATTTTTTCACTCAATTTGTGATGTGCGCTAAAGGAAAATTTATAGAAAGCAGTAATTAAATGGAGTCTCAAAAGAACTCCTAATGGATTTCATCATAATAACAATAAGGTAATCGCAAGCAATGTGAATTACTGAGGGTTAGCGATTTATCACTTATCCTCAGTTTGAAGCTTGCTACCCTTGAGACGAAGACTCAAGGGGGTGCCGTTATTGTTATAATGATGAAAATAATCCATAGGAGTTCTAGGAGACTCCATTTATTTTTTAATACACTTATTATTATGATTTTCCTTTAGCACACCAATCATCCAAAATCAGTCAAAAAGCAAGAAAAATTACGAAATGTTTCAAAAAGGGACTAAAAATTTCCTAACAATAGGAAATGATTTTAGGTATAATGGAACCAAAGAATCTGATATAGTCAAATTGAGGTGGAGGGATTTTTAATGAAACAACGACACCAACAACTACTGCACTTACTTGCACGCCACGAATGGATTAAAGGACGCGAATTAGCTTCCTGCCTCGGCGTTAGCGCAAGAACAGTGCGTTCCGATATCGAGCAAATCAATCGAGAAATGCCGCATATTATCGAAGCGGATCGCCAAAAGGGATATCGTCTCGTGGCCTTCCAACAAAATCGATATGTAGATCCAGAAAGTTTACTACGCACCCCACAAGATAGCGGAGAAAGAAGTGCAAACTTATTGAAGCAACTCTTGTTCAATGGGGAGGGTGTTTCTATCGAAGGTTTTTGCGAACAATGTTTTGTAAGCGCTAAAACGTTTGATATAGACCGCATTCGTGTTCAAAAACAGTTGGAAGAATACGACGGTTTGCTCCTGGTTACAAGAAATGGTTCGCTGATGTTAGAAGGGCCAGAATCCAGTAAGCGAAAATTGTATCGAGAACTACTGAAGAAAGAATTAAACGAAGACTTCTTGAATAGTTCAGAGCTCGCGAATGTATATCCGGAGTTGGATTTAGCGCATTTTGAGACGATTATATGGGAGAAATTGAAGGAGTTTCGCTATTCGATTCGTAAAACACTCATGCCGTTTTTATTATTGCATTTAGGATTAGTCTTACAACGAATCCGTCATGGACAAACGGTGCAAGAGAGTGTTATAGAAAAAGTAGATTTAGAAGTCGAAGCAACGATTGTTCGGTCGATTTTTAAAGAAATTTTAGGAGACGAAGAGATTCCGGAAGGAGAAATTCTTTCCTATGCAAAACTCTTAAAGGCCTATCATAATTCCAGTGTGATTCAATCGGATGTCTATTTTAAGGGCGAGAAGATCGACCTGGAGGAATTGACAAGAAAGATTGATGAAATGCTCTTTAAACGAATGGGCATCTCCTTTGTGGATCAAAAGGAATTCAAGGTGCGATTCCAGTTACACTTGCAAGGGTTGCTCGAACGAGTGCAGATGAACCTAAGCTTACCGAATCATTATGTGCAAACTTTTAAACGACAATATCCGTTGGTGTTTGATACGGCAGTTTCCATCAGTCAGTATTTAATGAACGAGCTGCAATGTCAGATAACCGAAGAGGAAATTGGATTCCTTGCACTGCATATTGGAGCCGCCTATATGCAAGGAGCGACCAATGCGAAACTACGCGCGATCCTTATTGCAAATACGCAATATCCTCTAATTGCTGGAAGTGTTGAACGATTGAAGGAGCAGTTCCAACATCGGATGGAGTTTGTGGCAGAAGAAGCGACGTTTACCACAGGAGTGACGGACTTTTACGAAGCGGATTTACTGATTACCTTCGAGCAAATGGAACCACCCGTTGCGATTCCAGTCGTTCGATTAGGATTATTTTTCAATACACAAGATGAAATTCAACTGATTAGAGTGATGAATCGACTCGAAACGCAGAAGATGAGTGAGACGATTCGCACACAAATTGGGCAGTTGATGGATGAAGCTTTCTTCTATGCGGACGTAGAGGCTACGAGCAGAGAAGAAATTCTACAGCAAATGGGCTCGCGCTTAGAAGCAGCAGGAATCGTGAATGAGGACTTTCTACCATCGGTCTTGAAACGCGAAAGCCTCTCTTCGACGGACTTCGATTATTCGATTGCGATTCCGCATCCGTTGCATCCATCTAGCAAGCGCTCGATGATTTCAATTGCGGTATTAAGAGAGCCGATTCAGTGGAATCAATTCCCAGTGAAACTCGTAATTTTACTCGCGTTGAAGGAAGAGGATATGGAATTCATGCAACTCTTCTTACGATGGCTCGGGAAGCAACTGGACTCCCCAGACAAAATGATGTGTTTATTAGAAGCAAAAAATGTAGAGTCGTTTATTCAGGCGATTCGATAAGGAAGGAGGAAATCGTATGGAAGGCATTGAGCTAGTGTGTTTTAAGATGATTAGCGCACTAGGTGCAGCAAAATCCAGTTTTATGGAGGCGGTGCAAGAAGCGCGTTTAGGACATTTCGAAGAAGCGCGCCGTTGTATTGAAGAAGGAGATAAATATCATGCGCAGGGGCATGAAGCGCACTTTGGATTATTACAACAAGAAACATCCGGTGAGCCGGTGCCATTTTCGCTCTTACTGGTCCATGCAGAAGACCAGTTGATGAATGCGGAATTTCTTAAAATTACAGCAGAAGAAATTATCGCCCTTTATGAACGGATAGAAACAATTAAATAGAAACGGAAGGAGGAAATGAAAATGAAAAGAATTTATCTATTTTGTAATGCGGGGATGTCAACCAGTCTAGTGGCTAGCAGAATGCAAGACGTAGCAGATAAGCATAATTTACCACTAGAAATTAAAGCGTTTCCAGACCCGAAACTTGATACGATTTACGAGCAATACCATCCAGACGTAATCTTGTTAGGACCTCAAGTGAAATACAAATTCAATGCGGTTCATGCAAAATACGATCCGATGGGAGTTCCTGTCGATGTCATCAATCTTGAAGACTACGGAAATGCAGATGGCGAACGTATCTTAAAACGTGCCATTCAATTATTAAAATCTAAAAAAGAACAATAGGAGGTAGTACAATGTTTGCAGGTTTAGAAAGTACAATGGGCCGCGTGGCAGAACGTCTTAGCACGAATAAGGTGCTAGTTGCGATTCGTGACGGGTTCTTAGTAGGTACACCATTAATTATCGTAGCATCTATTTTCCTTGTTATTGCCAACTTCCCAGTGCCAGGGTATAGCGAATTTATGGCGGGATTCTTCGGCAAGGGTTGGGAAAACTCTATGGATGCCGTGATTGATTCAACGTTTAGTATTTTAGCAGTTTTAGGGGCAGTTGGTATCGGGTATTCTTATGCCAAACAATTAGAAAGTGATGCCATTGCGGGTGGAGCTTTATCACTTGTCTGCTACCTTATCATGACTCCAAAAGTTCACCCAAAATTTGTGAATGAAGCCGGTAAAGCATTTAGTGGTTTTGCCTTCTCAAACCTTGGTTCTGCAGGGGTGTTCTTAGCGATGATTACTGCGATTGTGTCAGTAAAAATCTTCGTAACGATTCAGAAAAAAGGATGGGTTATCAAACTTCCTGATGCAGTGCCACCAGCAGTTTACCATTCATTTGCAGCTTTAATTCCTAGTGCGTTTGCGATGTTCTTTGCTTTTGCAATCTATCTCATCTTCTCATTAACAGAATATCAATACGCACAAACATTTATTTATAAAGTGTTACAAGCTCCGTTAGAAGGATTCGGTCAAACAGTATTCTTCGAACCAATCTATCAATTCCTATCAACTCTATTCTGGTTCTTTGGAATTAATGGTCCAGCTGTAACAAATACAGTATTTAACCCAATTCACTTAGTATTAACAAACCAAAACTTAGAAGCATTTAAAGCAGGTCAACCATTACCAAACATCTTCACTGGACCTTTCGGAGACTTCTTCGGTAACTTCGGTGGTGGAGGTAGTACATTATCTCTTGTATTCTTAATGGTCTTCCTTGCGAAATCTGAACGAATGAAGAAACTCGGTCGATTAGCGTTAATCCCTGGTATTTTCGGTATCAACGAAATGGTTACATTCGGCTTACCAGTAGTATTAAACCCAATTATCGCGATTCCATTCTTATTAACACCACTTGTAAATACAATCTTAGCAACAATCGCTACAATGGTAGGAATTATCCCTTATACAACAGGGGCATCTCTCCCATGGACAACGCCATTCTTCTTCTCTGGATGGTTATCAACAGGTAGTATCGTAGCCGGATTCTTCCAAATCTTCTTGATTCTATTAGGCTGCTTGATCTACTTCCCATTCTTCAAAGCATTGGATAACCAATACTTGAAAGAAGAAGGAGGCTCTAGCATGTTAACAGGTGATGAATTAGACGACGTTGACTTAAATGACTTATCATTTGATGACTTATAAAATGACAAATGCATAAGTCACAAGTGTCAAAATTTCGGGTGGCATGCGAAAACGGATGCCACCTTTTTACATAGAAAGGGGTGAACAGATGAGAACACTATTATTATTCGACCAAGTTCAAGCAGGATACGGCGGAAAGGAACGTGGCGATACAGAATTAGGCCTTGAAAAAGGCGGAGTGGGTTCTTATTTAATGTTCAAAGATGACTTTGAAAAAGCAGGACTTACAGCGCTTGCGACGATCTATTGTGGACCAGATTATTTCCAAGCGCATAAAGAAGAAGTGATTCATAAAATCAAAAATCTGATTTTAAAAACGAAAGCGGAAGTGCTCTTTGCAGGACCATGTTTTAACTATGGAACCTATGCGCAAATGGCGGCAGAAATTGCGTTGGCGATTCAAGAGCAAACCGACTGCAAACCTTATGTGATTTGTTCGAAAGAGAATGAAGAAACGATTGCAGCGTATAAAGATAAAATCGTCTTACTCGAAATGCCGAAAAAAGGCGGCGTAGGTTTACGTGAAGCATTAGGCGGAGCCGTTGCGATTATTAGCGGAACAAAAGACGAAAGTGAACAACGATTTCAGTAAAAGAGGTGACAGAGAATGTGGGGTATGATTGCGACATGGAGAATGGCGCTCGAAGGAATCCAGAAGGTGACCCCGAATTTAGAAGCGGGTGGAACGGCAGGAGATGCCATTGAAGGCGCGATTAAAGAAGTGGAGGACTTCCCTTACTTTAAATCTGTTGGATATGGCGGACTTCCAAATGAAGAGATGGAAGTGGAGTTAGATGCCGCTTATTTAGATGGATCAACGTTTGATTTCGGTGCGGTCTGCGCCTTAAAACAGTTCGCCAACCCAATTTCGGTGGCGCGTGCCTTAAGTGCTTACAAAGTAAATAATGTGCTTGTCGGAGAAGGGGCAGCTGCCTTTGCGAAGGCTCATCATTTCGAAGAAAAAGACATGCTGACGGACCGTGCGAAGATTCATTTCCATAATCGATTAAAAGATATCAAACGCGAACAACTCACACCATACGCTGGACATGATACGGTCGGAATGGTGGGATTGGACGCGTCTGGAGATATGGTCGCAGGGACCTCAACGAGCGGTCTCTTTATGAAAAAACCAGGACGTGTAGGAGATTCTCCATTTATTGGATCTGGATTATATGTCGATAGCACGATTGGTGGCGCCACAGCAACAGGCCTAGGCGAGGACTTGATGAAAGGCGTGATTTCGTATGAAATCGTTCGTCTGATGAAAGAAGGCCTCTCTCCGCAAAAGGCGTGTGAGAAAGCCGTGAGAGATCTTTGTGAACGGTTGAAGAGAGCGCGTGGCGAAGCAGGAGATATTTCGGTGGTGGCCATGAATGCCAAAGGAGACTTTGGGGCAGCTTCCAATATCGAGAATTTCTCATTTGTTGTTGCCACAAGTACGCTCGCACCAACGGTATTCCGTGTACATCCACAAAGCGATGGCACGATGAGACATGAATTAGCGACAAAAGAATGGCTTGAAGCGTATTTAGAAGAGCGTATGAAGCCATTGGAGGTCAAAGAATGAATCAAGAAGATTGGATTGCAGAGTTGAGAGGCATTCAACCTGCACTTTTTGAAGGACTAAGACGAATGGTCGCCATTCCAAGTATTCGAGGAGAAGCAGAAGAAGGCGCTCCATTTGGCAAGGGACCTAGACAAGCGCTCGATGAAGTGCTTGCGATTGCGAGTGAACTTGGATTTCAAACGAAGAATATCGATAACAAGATTGGATACGCACAGTACGGGGAAGACCGACCAGACGACGCGTACTATGGCATCTTTGGACACGTGGATGTGATGCCGCTTGGAGAAGGATGGGTTTCTCCAGCGTTAGAACTGACCGTTCGTGACGGAAGGCTCTACGGACGCGGGACATTGGATAACAAAGGGCCCATTCTATCGAACCTGTATGCGTTATATGTGTTGAAGGAAAAAGGTGTGACCTTTGATCGGCCGGTTCGGATTGTCTTTGGGACGAATGAAGAGACAGGATTTGGATGCGTGAAGCACTATTTAACGAAAGAAATTCCTCCGACATTCGGATGGACGCCAGACTGTAAATGGCCAGTCGTCTACGGAGAACGCGGTCGACTCAGAGTACGATTGTCTCTTTCTTCGGAAAAAGTGTCCGGATTGTATACATTTGCCAACGAAAAACTTCTCCATACAAACCATCGCGGGGAAGAATTAGGCATTGCCTATGAAGATAGCGACTTCGGGATGATGCAATTGCGTGGTGAAACGTTTGGAGTGGAAGACGGTCGCCATTATGTCGAATGGACGATGTGCTATCCAGCAAGTTGTACGAAAGACGAGTTGATTGAAAAAATCAATGCGCATGTGCCGGAAGGTGGCGTGCTAGACGTGATTTCGCATTGGGACCCAGTGCTTTATGACAAGGATTCCGCCTATGTGCAAGCCTTACAACAGGTGTACACGGATATCACGCAGAGCGATAGCGTTCCAGTGACGACAACGGGTGGGACCTATGCCAAAATCATTCCGAATATCATTGCGTATGGCCCAAGTTTCCCAGGGCAAAGAGATATTGCGCATTTGCCAAATGAATGGATTGGCATCAAAGACTTAGAAACAGATACGATTATTTATGGATTAGCGCTACTCGCATTGTCGCGCATGAAAGAAGGGACGGTATGACAGTAGAAGTATGTGCTGGAAGCATTGCAGATTGCCTCATTGCAGAGCGTGCGGGAGCTGACCGCATCGAATTGAACAGCGCTCTGTTCTTAGGAGGATTAACGCCAAGCATCGGTACCTTGCAAAAAGTACTCGAGTCTGGAGTGACCCTTCCGATTGTGTGCATGGTTCGTCCTCGTGGCGCAGGATTTTGTTACACGAAGGAAGAGTTTGAGAGCATGCTAATTGATGCAAAACTCTTATTAGAAGCGGGTGCGAAAGGATTAGCGTTTGGATTTCTGTTAGAAGACCGGACGATTGACTGGAACCGTACGAAGCAGATGATTGAGTTGTGTCAGAAATATCATGCCGAGAGTGTGTTCCATAAGGCGTTTGACCTTGTGCCGGATGTGGAGAGTGCCATCGAGGGCTTAATCAGCCTTGGATGCACGCGCATTTTAACAGGGGGACAACAGGCGCAAATTGAAAAAGGAATCCCGCTCTTAAAAGAGTTGCAGTCTCGCTATGGAAGTCAAATTGAACTGCTTTGTGGCGGCGGTGTTACAAAAGAAAATGTACAACACTTAATGCAGGAGACGGGGATTTCGCAAATCCATGGAACGTTTAAGACGTGGAAGACGGACCCAACGACTGCAGGAGAGGGTCTCAGCTATGCCTATCATGAAAATGGAGATTACGAACAGACGGATGAAGCGTTGTTGAAAGAAGTAGTGGCGCTTGTTCGTGGACAGGAGGAAACGAAATGAGTAAACGATTGTTAAATTGTGTGGCCAGTGATTTCAGAAAAATGACAGGAAAAGAATTGAAAAAGGCGATTGAAGCCGCAGAAGGAAGAACGGTGTGCTGTGAAACGGGATGCTCACGACCAACGTTTCTGTATGAATTATCTAACGCAGAAATCGCAAAGGCGTTCGGCGGAGACATGGTGCTCTTGAACGGGTTTGACTGTATTGATCCACTGATTTACGGTGCTGAAGAAAGTGAAAACCCAGTCCAACGTGCGAAAGAACTGAGTGGATTGCCAATCGGGGCGAACTTGGAGCCGGTGGATATGAATGCAGAAATGCTAGAAACCCGTATCGAAATCTCGCCAGGGCGTCAATGTACGGTGGAAACAGTAAAACGTGCCGAAGAATTGGGTCTTGATTTTATCTGCTTAACGGGAAATCCAGGAACAGGGGTAACCAACGAAACGATTGAAGCAGCTCTTGCTATGGTGAAAGAACATTATTCAGGGCTTGTGATTGCTGGGAAGATGCACGGGGCAGGCTCGAAGGAACCTGTGATGAACGTGGACATCGCGAAACGCTTCATTAAAGCAGGGGCCGATGTGATTCTGGTGCCCGCGGTTGGAACGGTGCCCGGGTTTACAGATGAAGAACTTGTAGAAATTGTGAAAGAGGCACATGCCAATGATGCACTTGTGCTTTCTGCGATTGGAACCAGTCAAGAAGGTTCTTCAAGGGAAGTCATCGAACAAATTGCTATCCGTAATAAAGTGGCCGGTGTGGATATTCAACATATCGGGGACGCAGGATACGGCGGTTTAGCGGTAGTGGAAAATATTTACGCATTGTCAGTAGCAATCCGAGGCGTTCGTCATACCGTAGCTCGCATGGCACGCTCAGCGGTTCGATAAGATAGAAAAAAGAACAGCACACTAGCTTAAGGCTGATGTGCTGGTTTTTTGTTTAAGAGTTAAACGCAGTGGGGTAGGTTGGAGTTGTAAAGAATGTATATTGCAATGTCTTATATGACATATACTACTTACTATGCAAATGGCAATGCCCACATCCAAATCCTTCGCACTGTGAAGGATTTTGCAGAAGTTGTTTGTCCTCGTTAACTATTCTCATATTTATACGCATACACGTATACGCAGTGGTTTATTGACTTTCTTTTCATCACTCGTGATTCAAGAAAGCCTAATAAACTTTGCGGGCGAAAGACTACGAAGCAAAAAGAGCTCACACTGTGAGCTCTTTTTTGTCTTCTGTCTTTCTGCCTAGTAGTTGAGTTCGCAAAAGCATAGGATCACATCCTAGTAGTTGAACTCGACCTCGTATCCTAGTAGTTGAGTTCGGGCTCACAGGACTGACGTCCACTTCCCAGAATATACGCACGACTGCAAGCAGTCCCTTGCGTTATTCTGGTCCAGTGATTCAGTCCTGAGCGTTCGCCCTCACATCCTAGTTGTTTTGCAAATCCTCTACTTCCGCTACTGCGTAGTCTTTCTTTTCGAGGCTGTCGATGATTTGTTGTAGGGTATCTTTTGTCACGCCTGCTGGTAATGTCACCAAGATACGACGTAAGCTTTTATCTTTTTGAGTATCGATAGTCATTACGTTGGCGATTGAAGCATACTTGTTGATAACTTTAGAGATATTTGCAAGTGCGCCTTTTTCACCGCCAGAGATGATGGTTAATACATAAGAACCGTTTTTCACGTTCCATGATTCTTGAAGCATGCCAAGTAAGCTGCTGTGTGTCAAGATTCCATAGAAACGTTGTTGTTTATCTAACACGGCAATGTAAGGTAATTCTTTAATCGTGAAGAACACTTTGAAGAAAGAGCTATCCACGCTGATGAATTTTGTAGAATTTTTAATTAAATGAGTAACTGGAAGACTCATATCTCCACCGTTTGCTTTATGGCGATAGATATGCATTTTATAAATGTTTCCTCTAAAGAAAGTTTCCGTTTCATCTAATACAGGAACGCAACGGTATCCTGATTCTTCTAAAATCGTAATCGCTTCTTCTAACGTGCAAGATTCTTTAACAACCGTTAGACTCTTTTTTGGAACTACAAGAGATTTTAATAACATACTCATTCCTCCTTGAGATTGGTTTCATTACAATATTACCACTTTTTAGGCAAATTGTAACTAGAAAAGTTAGGAAATGATGAGAGAATGGAAAGAATCTATCTGAAAATTGCATTAGAAAGGGTTTTAAACATTAAAGAACCATTACAAAACAGTACTAAATCTTGATTTTTCAAAAAAAACTGATATGATATCTCTATACCATTTCATAAAATGGAAGAATATATAGTAAAAAGGGGTTAACAAAATTATGACAGCTGATTCAGATGGGAGTTCGCTGGGAGTCCAGATCTTAATCATTGTATTATTAACTGCATTAAATGCATTTTTTGCTGCAGCGGAGATTGCGTTTGTGTCAATCAATCAAGGAAAAATGGCACAAAAAGCGCAAGAAGGAGATAAAAAAGCGATTAAAGTAATGCGCTTATTAGAGAATTCAGATGAATTTCTCGCAACGATTCAAGTGGCGATTACATTTGCAGGATTCTTCTCGAGTGCGTCTGCCGCTACAAGTTTCTCTTCACGAATTCAACCATTATTGGGGAACATTCCTGGGGCCGAAACATTAGCATTAGTCATTGTGACGGTTGTTCTATCATACCTCACTTTAGTTTTTGGGGAATTATATCCAAAACAAGTGGCGTTACAAGTGGCAGAACCGATTGCGTTACATACTGCAGGGATTATTTTGTTTGTCAAAAAGATTGCAAAACCATTCGTTTGGATTTTGACGTTCTCAACAGGATTATTAAAACGAATTACACCAATTGAATTTACTCAGGTGGAAGAAAAATTAACACGAAGCGAGATGAAATCTCTACTTGACAATAGCCGTAACGACGGAGCGATTGATATTTCCGAATTTGCGATGATGCAAGGGGTGCTTTCTCTAGATACGAAACTAGCACGTGAAGTGATGGTGCCACGTACGGATACATTAATGCTCGACGTGGATGATGATATTTCAGAGAACCTAGAGACAATATTGAACTGTTCATATTCACGTCTTCCTCTTTACGAAGAAGATAAAGATACGGTTATCGGTGTGGTTCACGTGAAAGACGTTTTCCGTGCCGCAAAAGAGCAAGGATTTGACAATATTGACTTACGTGCCTTAGCGCATGAGCCAGTATTCGTTCCATCGACGATTTTCGTTGATGATTTATTAGTAGAATTTAGAAAAACTCGTCAACACTTAGCGGTATTAAAAGATGAATACGGCGGGGTTGAAGGGATTGTTACATTAGAAGACTTGATTGAAGAAATCGTCGGAGATATCGAAGACGAGTACGACGAAGAAGAAAAAGAAGTCGTAGAAATCGACGAAAACAATTCGGTGATTGATGCCGGAATATCGCTCGACCGATTCAATCAAATCTATCAAACGTCATTAGAGTCTGATGAGGTGGACACAATGGCGGGTGCGATTATTGAGAAGCTTGGCTACTTCCCAGATGATGATGAGGTAGTGAAGGTGAGATTCGAAGGGTATCTATTACAACCAACGGAAATCGAGAATGATCGTATTCGTAAAATCCATGTGACAAAGCTTTCCGAAGAAGAACTCGAGCAATTAGCTGCAGAGGACGCAGAAGAAGTAGAAGTCATAGAAGAAAATGAATAATCAAAAAGGAGGGGGCAACCCCTCCTTTTTTGTTTGCAAAAATGGATAGACTTGCGTCTATCTTACAGATTCTCCGGATATCTTCATAATAGTCATAATGGGGCACCGCTACTATAAAGATATCCGTAAAGATTTGAAGGAATCATTCTAAACAAAAACAGACTTAAAACCAACCTTTTTCAAGGGGGATTTTAAGTCTGTTTTTATTTTTGTAGCATTTTGAATGGATTTAGTTTCTCGAACAGTGGAATTAATAAGATCCAGAAGACGACGTTTCCGATGGCGTGGTACGTATCGAATAGAACGCCGTTTAAGTAGTAAATCCAAAAGTTCAGTCCGGGCATGCTGTATACCCAGAAAATCGAGATGATAAAGCCGTATAAGTAGCCCATCAGTCCTGCAAAGATTGGAAAAAGAATCCAAGACAGACGTGGAAATTGTTGTCTTTTTCGCCATAGTGGACGAAGAAGTAATGCACAAGCGCAGACGAGGGCAAAACTGACCATCTGATAGAGTGTCCACAGCCCCATTCCTACTAAAAGGTTGGAAATCAATATGGAGATGCTCCCGATAGCAACGCCGTACAAAAGGCCAAGTTCCAAAGTAATCCAAATGACCACCACGGTAATTGGTTGAACATTTGGAAGTGAGAGAAGTCCAAGTCTTCCAATCACGCAAAAGGCTGATAGGAGGGCGATAAGGGTAATTTTTCGAGTTGAATTAATCATCGGACTATTGAAGTTTATTGAGTTTCCAGTCGATGACGTCGCCTGCTTTTAAGATGACTTCTTTTGCGCCGACAGGGCTCATTGTACCGTTTACGTCGAATAACCAGTATTTGTTTTCGGCTGGGACTTGTTCCACACCGTTAATAGAAGAGATAAAGCCGTCTTTCTCAACGATTTTGAGTTGTGCTTTCATCACGTCTAGAAGATTGTCGCCTTCTTTGAACGTAAGAGTGAACGGGCTACCTTCGATGGCTTGTCCGTCTTTTGTGATATTCAGTGTTACTGTTGTCGATTGCGCTGCAGTCGTCGCAGTAGTTGTTTCCTTAGTCGTTGTTGTCGTTGGGGCTTGTCCGCACGCTGTTAAGATGAGGGCAGCCACCAAAATTCCAATGATTTTTTTCATGAGGGGTCTCCTTTAAAGTTGTCTTTTAAACCACTGCTCATTCTAGCAAGCATCCGTATTGTTGTAAAGTAAATTTTCACGAAAAAACTCTATGAAATCTTACAAAAAGTGGTATACTAAGGTGTAATTAATTTTTAGGAGGAAATTTATGGAACACACGAGTGAGTTCAATACAAAACTTGAAAAAGCATGTCACAAAAAGGAGGCGCTTTTTGACGAGAGTAAGATGCGTTATGCACTGCGTTCAATGTTTGCAGGGGCATTTTTAACGATGAGTACAGCCGCAGGAGCTCATGCAGCACAAATTATAGCTGGATTAAACCCTGCATTAAGTAGATTTACTTTTGCATTTATCTTCACTTGGGGATTAGTTTATGTTGTATTTTTAAACGGAGAGCTAGCTACTTCAAATATGATGTTCTTAACAGCGGGAGCTTACCAAAAGCACATCAAATGGTCTAAAGCAATTGCTATTTTATTCTATTGTACGCTATTTAATTTAATTGGGGCCATGTTTATAGGAGCATTATTCGCAAATAGCTCAGCATTTAACGGAATCAATGCAAATGAATTTATAGCAAAAGTTGCTGAATTGAAATTGTCTCGTTCAAACGAACTAATTTTATTAGAAGGTATTTTAGCAAATGTCTTTGTTAACGTAGCAATTCTTTCATTTATCTTAATCAAGAGTGAAGAAGCTAAATTATGGATTGTTATTTCTGCAATTTTTATGTTCGTTTACTTAGTAAATGAACACGTAGTGGCGAATTTTGCGTCGTTCTCTATCGTGAAATTCTCACCAGTTGGAAACTCAATCGATGCCTTGAATTGGCTCAATATTATCCGTCATTGGTCAGTATCATTTGTTGGGAACTGGATTGGTGGAGGAATCTTAATCGGGCTAGCTTATGCATTCTTAAACCGTACAAAAACTCCATATGTTGATTAATCAGAAATGAATCATGTAAAGGAAAAGAACCGCCATTGAAATGGCGGTTCTTTTTTGGTTGCAGTCTTTATGTTAGATTAGGGATTTCTTTTCTCACATCCAGAGTTGAACTCGGGCTCACAGGACTGACGTCCACTTCCCGAAACGTCCGCAGAACGTTTCACGTTCCTTCCGGCGTTCCGGTCCAGTGTTTCAGTCCTGAGCGTTCGCCCTCGTATCCTTAATTAGAACGGTCTTTTACTTTTGTTTTCGAAGCCTAATAGGATATCTGGGAATTCTTGGCTTACTGCGTAGAAGAATGGTTGTAGTAAGTCATCTGTTTCGTCCCCAACGTTTTTAATGAGTAGAGACGTTTTCTTTCTACGGTATGATTTGTCGTTCGTTAGAACGATTAATTGAGAAGTACGGCTAACAGTCATTCCGTAAGATTTTTGAGTGTAAATGTAGTGATAAATGCGCTCCGCTTTTGTTAAGTCGTATACTTGGAAATTCTTGTATGTCGCAAGTAGGTGGTGTTTGTATAAAACGATTCCTAATTGATTATCAACATAAGTAGCATCTTCTAATACAGAATCCATAGAGTAGTTTAATTCTGGATAAGCACTGTATAATTCGTTATACGCTTTGTCTTCTCCTTTACGTGTTGCAAAAGCACTGTAGAAGAATACAAGGGCGATAATACCAGCAATACCAGCAACGATGTACGCGAATTGACGGTCTTTGTCAAACTCGTAAGCAGAAACGTAATAGTCTGTTTCTGCTAGTTTTGAAACTTTCTCATTTTCGCTAATCATATCTTTAAAGGTAATTGTGTAGTCACGGATGGCGCCGTCTGCACCTGATTTACGAATCTTAGCAGCAACGATCACTGGGGAGTTTACATTAGCAGATTTAATTTTATCAGCTAATTTATCTCCCTCTTTAATTTCGATACTTGCAAAACCGAAATCATCCGTATCTAATCCTGAAAATTCGATAAAATAGAGGTTTGTATTACTTTCTTCGACACTTCCGATAGACTTAGCTTGAGTGTACGTAATTTTTACAGCTACCGTTTCTTCGTCTTTCATTGGGACTTCACCAAAGATTTTACCTTGTTTGTATAAGTTGTCGGCAGTTTGATAGAACTGGAAGAATCCTAGCGCGCCAAGAGCAACGATGAGGGAAAGAACTCCAGCGATAATGAGGCCGACAAAGCCTTTAGTATTGCGTTTTTCAGTCATGATTATTCTCCTTTAATATGGATTGTATGATAGATATAATATAGCACAAATAATTTTGAACTGCAAAATAAATTTTTCACTTTAATGGAGAAAATTTATTGGATTTGCGTATAAAAAACCGACCCGCAATGCGAGTCGGATTGGTGGGTTTGATTTTGTGAATATTAGCTAAGTGCCTTTTCTCACATCCTGTAGTTGAACTCGGGCTCACAGGACTGCAAAACTTCGCACTATGAAGTTTTGCTTCCCAAAACGTCCGCAGAACGTTTCACGTTCCTTCCGGCGTTTCGGTCCAGTGTTTCAGTCCTGAGCGTTCGCCCTCGCATCCACTTCGGCGCAGTGGTTTATTGACATTCTTTTCATCACTCGTGATTCAAGAATGTCTAATAAACTTTGCGGACGAAAGACTACAAAGCAAAAAGAGCTCACACTGTGAGCTCTTTTTTGTCTTCTGTCTTTCTGCCTAAAATGGTCTATTGTTTTCATATCCTACGGCTACGTTAGGGAATTCTTGTGCAACTGCACGGAAGAATGGTTGTAAGAAGTCATCTGTTTCTTGGCCGATGTTCTTAATTTCAATTTTCTTCTTCTTACCTTTGTATGATCTGTCGTCTGATAAGAAAATGATAAATGATTCGATATTCGTTGTAATGCCATATCTCTTATGTGTTAATTGATAGTGGTAAACACGGTTAGCTTTTGTGAGGTCGTATACTTCTAAACCGCTCCAAGTAGTGAAGAAGTGGTTCTTGTAGATGTATACAAACATTTCATCGTCGACATAAGTTGCATTTGTTTTTAATAAATCCAAGTTGTCACGTAATTCTGGGTAAGCAGCGTAAATTTCATCGTAAGCCGCACTAACTTTTCTACGTTTTAAGAAGGCTAAACCGATAAATACAAGACCTGCAAGCGTAAGTCCTGCCGCAACCATTAATCCACCTTTTTTCGCAGAACTATTTTCTGTTAGAGAAAAGTAGTAGTATGTTTCAGCCTCTGCAGAAAGCAGGTTGTTATCTTTAAACACTTTTGTAATTTTGTCGCTATATTCTCTGATGGCTGACTTGTTTGTATCAGAAAGAATAGTCCCGTAAATATACTCTGGGTTGTTTTTCAATGAGTCAGCTTTTGCGACTAATTTATCAGCTTCTTCTTTTGTCATTTCGACACCAACAATACCGTATTTAGGATTCGCTGGGTTATCATCTTTTTGAAAATCAACAAGATAGACGTATGATTTTCCTCCATCTACGACGATGGCAGGATTAGTTGAAATATCTGTTACTTTTAAGGCCGTTTCTTTACCATCTGCACTACTTGTAAATTGCAGTCTAGCGCCTTCTTCATATTGTTTTTTCGCATCTGGTTTTTGGAAGTTGAGAAATGCAACAACACACGCTGCGATAATTAAAATAATTCCGAAATAAAAACGGATATTAAAACCGTGGTTACGATTTTCTGTCATAAAATAAAAACTCCTTTGCAATAATATTGTTTAAATTAACAGTACTCTAGAAAATAGCATTTTGCAAGTGACTTTATTCGAATACTGAAATTATCATATATGGTAATTATCATATATGATAATTTCGTGTTGAAAAAAATAAGGAATCCTACTGGACTCCTTATCACTTACTTTCTTTTTTTGTTCTAATCTCAATACCTGGGAAATCTTGACGTAATTTGTCAAAGAATGGTTGTAGATGTGCGTCGGTTTCTTCGCCGATATTTTTAATTTGAATTTTCGTACTGCGAACCGCAGCATCTGGATCGCTTGTGTCAAACACAAGGTACGATTTCATGAAGCTGCCACCTTCTTCAGGGTAAAAAGTTTTTTCGAGGTGATGTACGCTCTTTGTTTTGTTTAAGTCATAAATCTCTAAGCCTTTTACAGTAGAACAGAAGAAGTTTTTATAGATGTACACTCCTAAGGTATCATCGATATAATCGGCTTTATTCAATAATGCGGATAGACGTTTGCCTTTCAACTCTGGATGACTAGCCACTAACGCTTCGGTGTTTTCATATCCTGCAAAAAGGCTATTGTAGTATGACGCAAATTGATGATATTTTTCCGCTAAATACAAGAGTGCTAGTCCTGGAATGAAGAGGATGAGAGAGAGGATTAGGAATAGTTTCTGTGTATCCTTCCCGGGTTTAATTGATACATAGTTTTGATGACGCCGTGAAATTGGGAATTTGATATATTTTTTCATCGCAGCTTGTGTACGAAGGCCATAGTCCATCACTTTCTTATCATTAATATCGGGCTTAACAAATGTACCTGCAATTTTTTCAGGATTGTCTCTTAATGTATTCTTCTTATCAATTAATTGTTGAGCAGTGTCTCTGTCTAGTTCTAACCCGATGTATTGTGTCGTTTCGTTTCCATGGGAATCTTTTTCTAAATAAGAGACGATATAAAGCGATCATTTTCCAAAGTCTGAGTATTGGACAGGGTTCTTGTCGATACCAGTGACCTTAACGATGGAATCTTCATTTTTTACGATGTCATCGAGGTTAAAATATTTATTTTGTAGTTGTAATAATGGAACGTTCAGTCTTGTCAATGCAAAAACAAGGCAAAGTATAGCCGCCACAATTAGGGCCACTCCGGGATAAAAACGCTGATTATAGCCGCGAACCCGATTCTTACGCATATGAAAAACACCTTTTTCTTGTTAGTTCTATGGTAATGGAGATAGGAGAGAAAGGCAAGGGGGGAGTTCAGGGGGATGTGCAATTACTAAAATGCAGTAGTTGAGTCCTGAGCGCTCTTCGCAGTGTGAATGGTTTGGAATTCAAGAAAAGCAAAAAGAGCTCACACTGTGAGCTCTTTTTGTCTGCTGTCTTTCTGCCTCACATCCTGTAGTTGAGTTCGCCATCGCAGAAATGGCGTGCGTTTCCTCAAACGTCCGCAGAACGTTTCACGTTCCTTCCGGCGTTTGAGTCCAACGTTCCATTTCTGAGCGCGATGTCTCACATCCTATTTAGAATGGGCGTTGTTTTTTATTTGTGACTCCCAAGAGGATATCAGGGAATTCTTGGCTTACGGTATAAAAGAAAGGTTGTAGTAAGTCATCTGTTTCTTTTCCAACGTTATTAATGGGAAAAGAAGTTTTCTTCTTTCGGTAAGTTTTATCATCCGTAAGAATAATCAGTTGTGAAAAACTGCCTGTTGTTATTCCGTAGGATTTATGATTCAAGATACGGTGGTACATTTGTTTTGCTTTTCTTAGGTCATATACTCTAAGTTCCCCTTTTGGAATAATCAGATGGTTCTTATATAAAATAATTCCTAATGCTTGGTCTACATAAGTTGCGTTGCCTAATACCGTATCCATTGAATGGTTTAATTCTGGATAGGAATCGTATAGTTCATTGTATGCTTTCTCTTCGTTTTTTCTTAAAGAAAAGGCACCGTATAGGAAGTATAGTCCAATCAGGATAGTTATCAGAGCAATAGGATAACCTACCAAACGACTTTTATCATATTCATCTACCGAAACATAATATAATGTTTCAGCATAAGGTTTGATATCTTCGTATCGATCCACAAGATTACTGAAATTATAATGATAATCTTGAATAGCGTCTTTAGCGCCAGATTTACGAATAGTGGCGGCCACAATCATTGGGTTCTGGGATAAATCAGGCGCTGACTTTAATTTATCCAGAAGGGGATCGCCGTCTTTAATCTCAATGCTGGCATACCCGAATGGATTTGTATTCATAATTGTCTTTGGTCTTGAAAACTGAATAAAATATAATTTTTTGTTACTTCTAGTGACAGTAGCCATATAATTAGGGTCGAAATACGTGATTTTTACAGCAACCGTTTCTTGGTCGCTCATGTAAGGCAAACCAAAGACTTTTCCTTCTTTATATAAAGTATCTGCAGTTGGATAGAGTAGTGAGTATCCTACCGCACCTATGCTTATAATGAACATAAGAACTGCAATAATGATCATACCGATGAAGGATATATTACTATGCGTTTTTGTCATAATTGTTCTCCTTTAAAATGATGAATTTAATAAGCATAAAATACCATAAAATAGTAGACTTTGAAAACTTATTCTTTTGTGTTTGTCAAAATACCTGGGAAGGCTAACCGTGAAGACTCACATCCTAAGCATTCGAACTCGAAAAAGCAGAAACGACGTCCACTTCCCAACCCATACGCACATCGTTTTTAACGATGCTTGCGTTGGGTTGGTCCAGTGATTCGTTTCTGACCGCTTTTTCTCGTATCATAGAGTTGAGCTCGCCATCGCAGAAATGGCGTGCGTTTCCCGAAATATCCGCACGGCTGTTCCAGCCGCTTACGGTATTCCGGTCCAACGTTCCATTTCTGAGCGCTCTTCGCAGTGGTTGACTTTTTTGTCTCACATCCTGTGTAGTTGAACTCGGGCTCACAGGGCCGACGTCCATTTCAACAAACATCCGCACGACTTGTTCCAAGTCCCTTGCGGTGTTTGTTTCCAATGATTCGTCCCTGAGCGTTCGCCCTCGTATCCTGGTGTAGGCATTAAATTTTGGTGGTTTGGGTATCCATGCTATGATGTATCTATCGCATAGGCGATGGATTATACCAGCAAAGGAGAATTGTTATGAAAAAATCAACCAAATTATTAATGACGACACTACTTGTTTCGTTAGGTTTGGCTGCATGTGGTGGCAATTCAACATCGACATCGACATCAGGTAATCAACAAAGTTTAACAATTACAACATTCGGAGAGTTAGCAACATTAGATAGCGCGGACTACGATGATGTTCCGAGCTCAGATATGTTAGGGCAAATTTTTGAAGGATTATATCGTGTCACTAAAGACAATAAAGTTGAATTAGGAATGGCAGCAGAAGAGCCAACTGTGAGTGCGGACGGCCTTGTATATACGTTTAAATTACGTGATGCAAAATGGTCTGACGGAACTCCTGTAACAGCAGGCGACTTCGTGTACACTTACCGTAAATTAGTAGACCCTAAAGAAGGACACGTGGCGCAATCGGCTGATGTGTTCAAAAACGCGAAGAAAATTCGTTCAGGCGAATTATCGACAGAAGAATTAGGGGTTAAAGCGATTGATGATAAAACATTAGAAATCACGCTTGAAAATCCTGCTCCATATTTACCAAAATTATTAACAGGGTCACGTTTCTTACCACAATCTGAAAAAGTGGCGAAAGAAAAAGGCGAAGGATACGGTTCTTCAGCAGATTCAATCGTGACAAACGGACCGTTCAAATTAGAAGGATGGACAGGTTCTGAACTTTCTTGGAAACTTGTGAAGAACGACGGTTACTGGGATGCAGCAAACGTTCAATTACAAAACGTTACTGTGAATGTATCGAAAGAAGTAGCGACTTCTGTTCAATTATTTGACGGAAAACAAGTGCAATACACAACAATCAGCGAACAATTCGTCGATCAATATAAAACGCAACCAACGTATCACGCTATTCCAAAAGCAACAATGGGGTACATGAATTTCAACGTAGAACGCAAAATCACAGGAAACAAACACTTCCGTCGTGCGATTGCGATGGCTTACGATAAAGCGGCTCTTGTAAACAACGTGTTAAAAGACGGCTCAATCGTTTCAAATGGTCTTGTTCCAAAAGGATTCGGCGAAAACCCAGAAACGGGGAAAGATTATGTGGAAGACCGTGGCGACTTACTCACCTACAATGTCGAAGAAGCGCAAAAAGAATTAGCACTTGCTAAACAAGAATTAGGGATGGACACAATCGAAGTGACCTTATTAACGTCAGATGCAGGTAGTGCGAAAGTGGTTGGCGAATATTTACAAGCGCAAATCCAAAAGAACTTACCAGGCGTGACATTGAACATTAAATCAGTGCCATTGAAAAACCGTCTTGAATTACAACGTGCAGATGATTTCGACTTCTTCTTCGGAACATGGGCACCTGACTATCAAGATCCAGTAAACTTCTTAGAACAATACGTAACAGGTGGAGGAATCAACTTCGGGAACTACTCAAGCGAAGCCTACGATAAAGCCGTTGCTGAAGTGAAAACAACATACGCAACGAAGCCAGCAGAACGTTACAAACAAATGATTGCGGCTGAAAAAATCGTGATGGATGATGTGGCTATCGCTCCAATCTACCAAGCAAGCCAAAGCTACTTACTTGCTGAAAACGTAGACGGATTCGAAGTACTTCCATTCGGACGTACAATCAACCTCCGTCAAGCCTCTGTAAAATAATCATAGAAGCAAAAATAAGAGACTCGAAATTTCGAGTCTCTTTTTCGTTTTGTAAAAAAGCAAAATGTAACATATAAGTTACATTTTAACAATTCTCTCTTTGAACGATTTTGTCCAAAGTGGGATTTTTTATAAGGTTTTCGTCATATGGTAATACGGATGACCGCTTAAGACGCGTTCGCTCTCAGGCGTGTAGCCTAGTTTTTCGTATAATTTGTAGGCCTTCGTATTATCCTTCTCGCAGTTGAGGGCGATTTTGATAGCTCCTTGTTGGCGCGCTAAGTTTTCTACTTCGACCAATAATTTACGGCCGATTCCAAGACGACGATATTCGGGATAGACCGCTAAAATATCGATATACCATTCACCGGGCATCGTCTCCTTGTCCTCGTAGAGCGGAATTTGATGCTCGATCTGGTAATCTTCGTACAATCGGTGAAACGGGTCGTCAATCGCATCTTCTAAGTGTCCGTGATAGCCAAAGATGGCCCCGGCGACTTTTCCTTCATGAATATAGACGAGCGTGTTCTTCAGTCCGTAGCGAAACTGGTCATCGAGCATGGCTTCTTCTAGCATCGCGTAGAGCATTTCCGGGCTTGTATGTTCCAGAATCGGTAGTTCCATATCTTGCATAATCAGTTCGATCAGAGGGATGATTTGTCGTCGTTCATCGCGCTTAGGTTGTCGAATCATTTCTGAACTCCTTGATATTGTTCCCGATAATCCGTTGGCGAAATCCCTGTACTCTTACGGAATTGTTTTGAGAAATACGTTGGGGTGGTGAACCCAACAATATCCGCCACTTGTGAAATCGAGTAATTCGTTGTTCGTAGTAAAATCTTACTTTCTTTAATACGAATGGCAATCAAATATTCCATCGGAGACATGCCGATTTCTTTCTTAAAGCTGTGTGAAATATAGAAACGGCTCAAGTGTGTCATCGAAGCGAGGTCTTCTAGCTGGATACTTTCGTGATAGTACGTTTCTAAGTAGTGCTTGATAAACGAAATATCCTTTGTCGCCTTGCTTTGTTTGCCGACTTCAAGATCGAAGTGTTGGTGACGTAAGATTTTGATTAATAAGATTTCTAATAAGTTATGGCACACTAATTCGTAGCTCATCGATTGGGAAGTGGCCTCTTGTACCATCGCATTCAAATAACGCAAGATGTCTTTTTGCTCATCTCGCAAGTTGAAGAATGAAAATGGATGTCCACCTTCTGAGACAGGTGTTAAGTTTGAGAAAGAGAGCCCCTTAATGCCTAATACAATATATTCCAGCGGTTCATCTGGAGAAGATAATTCTGTATGTTCTACCTGCGGATTGATAATGACAAAGTCGTTTGCTTTTACAGGAAAACGTTGGCCTTGAATATTAAACTCGCCTTTTCCGTCTACAACGTAAAATAATTCCGTAAAAGGGTGCGTATGGAGCGTACTATGCCAGTCGCTGTCATATTTAGATTTTGTGATAGATTCCAATTGAAATGATAAGTTCTTAATATCGGATTCCATCATTAAATAACGTTCATTGCTCATTGTCTAACCTTTCTATTTCTAAAGAGAGTTAATAATATTATACACGTTGGGGAAAACGGTATCAATCTTAAACGTTATATAAATTTTAAGTGAAATATTTAATAAAAGTTATGAAAAATATTGGGAGCAAGTTTTCATTCAGGTTTGAACGGTTTAAACGAAGAAAAATCATGTTTGCTTGACGCAACAAGAAAGGACAGGTATTCTAACCAAGAGTAAGAAAGGAGATTCATGGAAAGTAGGAACTAAATTTTCTAGAACCTAAAATCAGAGTAGACTTTATTGCGTTAAGTGCCCGGAGGATGGAATGTTGCCACTGGGACGAAAATGGAAACATTGCGGTAATTTAGTCGCATTCGCTGCATTTACACAACACTAGAAATAGAAGTAGTTAAATGGAGCAACTCTTTACAAGTAAAGGAGATGCTAATATGGAAAATACAAAGAAATACAATCGAAAAAGAACACTGGATATTACAGTGATGGCGATGGTCGTAGCCATTCGTCTTGTGATGGAAATGTTGCCGACAATTAAATTCGGCCTCTACGTACAAATCGGCTTCGGGTTTATCGGAGCAGCCATCGCAGGTGTGATGCTGGGACCATGGCGTGCAGCACTTGTGGGAATCCTAGTCGATATCCTCGGAAACTTCTTCCGTGTAGAGACTGGACAATTCTTCATCGGATTCACCTTCACAGCCCTTGTCGGAGGACTCATCTACGGATACTTCTTATATAAGAGACCACTCCGATGGGAACAAATCTTTATGACAGTATTACTCGTCACCATCGTTTGTAACCTCGGATTGAATTCAATCTGGTTGCATATGATGACGCAAAAAGCCTTCGCCGTCATTATGCCACTGCGAATCCTGAAAAATATGATCTCGCTCCCATTGAATACCGCCATCCTCACCGTGCTCTTTTCAAACAAAACCATGAAAATTTTAATAGAGAAATACAGGATATGAGGGCGAACGCTCAGGACTGAACCACTGGACCAGAATAACGCAAGGGACTGCTTGTAGTCGTGCGGATATTCTGGGAAGTGGACGTCAGTCCTGTGAGCCCGAGTTCAACTCCACAGGGTGTGAGGCATTTCCAGCACCACGCCTAGTATTCTCTCCCATTTAGGAGTAGAATAGAACCAAAGAGCAACTATATAAACTAGTTTAAGCGAAGGGAGGCGCAACCATGCCATTTATTCATGTTGAAATGATTGAAGGAAGAAGCCGTGAACAAAAAGAAGCCCTTGTCAAAGAAGTGACAGAAGTGGTTTCTAAACACACTGGCGCTCCAACAGAACACATTCATATCATTATTCAAGAAATCAAAGCCGAAAACCTTGGCCAAAACGGCAAATTAAGAGGTTAATCAACTTCATTTAGAAAAAATACAGGACAGCTTAAAAGTTAGAACGCTTTTGAGCTGTTTTTGTTAGGAAAACTATCGAATGAATGAACAGCAAATGATATAATTTAGCTAACAATAATAAAGAGCTCCTAAAGTGAGGATTAAGGATGAATTTTAAGAAATTAATATATGCTTGTATAATGGGTGGGATTCTCTTTCTGTCATTTGGATGCAATCCGAGAAGCAATCGAGCCTATTTAGAAAAGCGTATCGGAACAGAAATGAGCCGCGTGTATCCAACAGAAAGATTAGAGGATTTGTTTGAGCAATTTCCAGGTGGATTTAAGATAAGGCAGTCTTTTATGGATGGCGATGATTTGTTTACAGTAGAAATAATAGCTAAGCGTAAGGGAGAACCTATTAGCGGCACTGTTTCAAAGATTGGAGATAATGGAAGTGATAAAATCTTTGAAACAAGCTTTCAATATCAAGATGGGCAGTACCAATTTGCTAATGAGAGCGATGCAGCATATTGGCCGTACCGAGGCTTCTTATTTGAGAAATTGACCTTAAATCGGGATGTATTATCAAAGCTAGATTTAGAAGAAAAGTTCTATAGTATGATGAATGGTGATTTTGAACTACGTTATAAAGTAACAAATGAAATCATCAATTCCTTTTTAGGGTTAGGGGACTCGAGTTCGCTGAGTGTATCGTTAGTCGGGAGTAATAGTAATCGTGGGTATTATTATTCGATAGTTATTGAAAATGCAGAAGGCTTATATTTTGGAGAAACGGTCTCAGATTAAAAAGGAAAAATAATGTGTAAAAAATAAAGGAGTCGCGAGATGAAAAAAGTACTCAAGTTGTTTGCTATATTATTCGGAATTGGAATGATAGCAGGATGTATGAATAAACCATCAAAAGAACGAATGAATGAGGAGTTAAAGAAACCAGAAGTGGTTGCAGTAATAGAAAAAACAATAAAAAATATTGAGAAAAATATTTCAGGTGAGAATAACAAAATTATAAATTATGAAATTGATTATGAAAAGACTCATCAGAATGCTGGTGGGGGAATCGAGGTTGAAGTTTTTATTAATTGGAATAGAGATTTTAGAATAAGCTTACTAGTTGATAAGAGCCAAAATAAATATAGAGTTGGAACTTCTGTAGTGTCGAAAGAGCTAGCTAATTTCTTGGAGCCGTAAAATGAATAATGGAATATACACAGATAATCAATTGATTGATTTAGCGAAAAAAGAATATGAGCCATACGATATAGGGGGCTGGTTTTTTATAGATGGCGGGAAAACCTTTATTAGTCATGTCTCAGAAGTGAATCACAAGGCTTGGGGAGAATTTACAATTCGAAAATTAGGAGGCGATTAAAATGAATTTAACTAAAATAACATGGGAAGAATTTGATAGCTTTGATAAGATTGAATCACCGAAGGGATATGATTTTCGAACACATGAAGGGAAATACTACACTTTTGGAGAGTTTGGAGTAGCTTCAGTTCGTCGTATCTTTGAAATTAATCCTTCTGATTTTAATGAATATTTATTAGGTAAGAGGACGGCACGTGAAATTGATTTTAAAGCGCAGAACGATTGTTGGCCACCGACAGAAGAAGAAAAGAAGGCTAGTGAGAAACGATTCATAGAAGAGAGTCCTACATCTTTAATTGATTTACCTGAAACTAGAGATTTATTTACTAAAGAAGAACTTGAAAAATTAATTCCGATTGCTGAGCAAATGTGGATTGACTGGAGAGGCAAACTTCCAGATGATTATGTGTCACCATTGAAATAAC
>ERZ773022.370-NODE-370-length-38374-cov-6.019285_pt1 | contig 38374 bp, 36 predicted proteins | sample MGYA00580839_ERZ773022 | MGnify/ENA primary metagenome ERZ773022 (study PRJEB29015, sample SAMEA2738020) | human oral metagenome | biome: human oral; feature: human-associated habitat; material: dental | place: China | collected 2044 ... | reverse complement strand
CGATTTTTGTCGAACCGAGCTTCGTCTTGGTTTGGCTCTCGAATACAGGGTCTTGCACCGAGATAGATATCGCCGCTACGAGCCCCATACGAATATCGGCATACTCCATATTTTTCCCGTAAAACTCGCGGATACATTTGCCGAAATTTTCGCGAAATGCACTCTGATGAGTCCCGCCGTGTATGGTATGTTGCCCATTTACAAACGAATAATACTCTTCGCCATATTGGTTTGTATGAGTGAAAGCTATTTCTATATCGTTGTCTTTGAGGTGTACGATAGGATACAGCGAGTCGTTGGTGATTTTCTCGTCGAGCAGGTCGAGCAGCCCGTTCTGCGAAGTCATCTTACTGCCGTTGAAGCAGATAGATAGCCCCAAATTCAGATAGCAGTAGTTTTTGAGCATTTCTGTAATCGTCTCGTTTCTGTAGGCGAAGTTCTCGAATATCTGATCGTCGGGTTTGAATACTATCTCCGTACCGTCTTTTTCCGTAGTCGGCTCGGGCGAATTGTCTTCCGACAATACTCCGCGACGAAAAACGGCACTCTTCATCGTACCGTCTCTGAACGATTTTACCGAAAAATATTCCGACAACGCATTCACTGCCTTGGTACCTACACCGTTGAGTCCCACACTCTTGTTGTAGCCCGACGTAGTATATTTACCTCCGGTATTCATCACCGATACGGCTTTTACCATAGAGTTTTGAGGTATGCCACGCCCATAGTCGCGTACTCTTACCGTATTGTCGGCCACTGTTATATCTATCGACGAACCGTACTTCATTCTGAATTCGTCTATCGAATTGTCTATTATCTCCTTGAGCAACACATATATACCATCGTCGGCAGACGAGCCGTCGCCCAACTTACCTATATACATACCCGGACGTAAGCGGACATGTTCCAAGTCTTCGAGGTGGACTATCGCTTCGTCTGAATAAGTATCTTTCGACTGTGATAAATCGTTGTGGTCTACCATTTTTCGATCGTAGATATTATGTATATGTCAATGAATCTTTTATTTCCGTACAATTTTCGAGTGTACAAAAGTAATACTATTTTTTCAATTACACCACAGCTAAGCCGATAGCTCCGACGGTACGAGTTCGTATGTCGAAAATAACCAATATACTACAGCATCTATACTACCAAAATAGTTCCGATACTTCCAGCGATATATTCTCGGCACGACAAACAAAAAGAGAGCGATAAACGTCTGTTAATCACCCTCTCTGTTTTTTTCGCGAAAAAAACGCTTACTTTCTTATACCCAATTCTTTGATGATCTTACGATAACGCTCAATATCTTTCATTTTCAGGTAGTCTAAAAGTTGACGACGTCGACCAACAAGCATTTTCAAAGCACGTTCTGTACTATAATCTTTTTTATTCGACCTTAAATGTTCGGTCAAATGGCTGATACGGGCAGAAAATAGCGACACCTGACTCTCTGCAGAGCCGGTATCGGTATTAGACTTTCCGTATTTTCCAAAGATTTCTTTCTTTTCTTCTGATGTTAAATACATAAATCTGACATTATTACTCTTTTAATTGAATTGCAAAATTAATACTTTTTCTTCAAATACAAATATTTTTTATCGCTTACCGCTTCGCCCTATCCTACTGAAACGTATTTTACCGCTAAACCAACCTTTGTCTTTATCGAGCGAAAGCCACACAAAGAGCGGTTGCCCTACGATATGGTCTTCGGGGACAAAGCCCCAATAGCGAGAGTCGGCCGAATTGTGCCGATTGTCGCCCATCATGAAATAATAGTCCATCTTGAAGGTATATCGGTCTGTCGGCTTGCCGTTTATAACGATATTACCTCCGTCGACACTTAGCGTATTATGTTCGTAGTTGCGGATAATATGCTCATATATAGGCAAATTGTCGATAGTAAGACTCACTTCGGCTCCCTTCTTGGGTACCACCACAGGACCGAAATTATCGCGGTCCCAGCCATAATTGGCATACAGCGGGAAGACTTTATCGTATTTGTACGTAGGCTTTGGAGCTATTCGTTCTATATAGGGCAGAGCCTTTATTTTACCGTACATTTCGGCAGTAAGAGGCAAATCCCATATCTTGCGATTGGGGTCGAATTTGGAGTATGTAGAGTCGTTATCGGGAAGATACTGAGCATATTGGCGGTCGGCTTTGCTGATGCCCAGTTTATCGAAAAATACCTCCGTAAGCGGTGTACCGTCTGTCTGTATATAATAGTTATACTGAATATTAGGGTAAGACTCCTCTTTTTTGCCATTGATATAGTTTTGTCGGTCAATTATCTGCAAAGTATCACCAGGTATTGCTACACAGCGTTTTACGTAATTCTCGCGTCGGTCGACAGGTCGCCATACGATATCACCAAAAATACCTTTATTTTCCATCAGAAAACGTCTGCCGAGGCTGTATATATCGTTGTGGTACTTCGCAATATGCGTAAATATCGTATCGGGATGTATGGTACGAGCCAATATCTGCACACCTTCGTTGAATACAAGTGTATAGTAGTCCGGATTGTTTATTCTTAGCGGTACGGTATCGCCCGTAGGAAAGTTGAACACCACGATATCGCCTCGTCTCACACTTCGAAGCCCTTTCAGACGGCGATACTCCCATTGCGGGCAGTCGATATAACTCTTTGTACCCCAAGGAAAAGTATGTTGTACCAGAGGCGCCGACAGCGGAGTATTAGGTATACGAGGACCATAACTCGCCTTGCTTACAAAAAGAAAATCGCCCACGAGTAGCGTCTTCTCCAACGACGACGACGGTATTTTATAGTTCTGAAACAGATACAGATTGATGAAATATACTGCTATCAAAGCAAATACGATAGAATCTATCCACGAAAATATCGAATATAAAGTTTTGTTTTTTATGCTTTTCCAGAAATCCCAAGGGATAAACTTAGTAATAAACAAGTCGAATATAAACGGTAACAAAAGCAACCACCAAAAGTTGCCAACCCAGATTATAAACAGCACATAGACTATAGACCACGCACCGAATTTAATCCAGCTTTTTAAGCCTTTATTAAATCTATTATTCATATAAACAGGTATTTATCTTATTCAAAAACTTCGGCAAAGTTAACAAAACTATCGTATACTATCAAAATAATTATTTCCCCCCCACCCTACTCGGAAGTATACTAATTATATATATATTGTGCCACTTTGTTGCCACAACGACTTCTACGGGTGATATGGCACTACATCTTTTTGATTATCAAAGCACTATTCGTACCTCCGAAACCGAATGAGTTCGAGAGTATTACATCTAATTTCCGACTGCATGTCGATGGTATAATATTCAGGTTTTCAGAGTATTCGTCGGGGGTCTCGAAATTGATATTTGGGGCTATGAAATCGTTTTTCATCATCAGTATCGAATAGACTATTTCGCTGGCTCCCGCCATCCAACATTCGTGTCCGGTCATCGATTTTGTCGACGATATCGGAGTTTTGTGAGAGGTAAAAATCGTATCAAGAGCCACCGCTTCGGCAGCATCGCCCTGAGGAGTAGACGTAGCATGAGCATTGATATAATCTATATCATCGGCTTTAATAGAGGCATCTTTCAGAGATCTGTCTATTGCCGTAATACACCCTTCGGCACTCGGCTGCGATATATTCAGACCGTTCGAAGAGAAGCCATAACCGACCACTTCGGCTAAGATATTGGCGCCTCGAGCTTTGGCGTGCTCGTACTCTTCGAGAACAAGCGAGGCGGCTCCACCACTGGGTACAAGCCCATCGCGAGATTTATCGAACGGACGCGATGCCTTTTGAGGCTCGACAATACGTACCGAAAAAGCTCCCAAAGCATCGAAACTACCCATAGAATAAAGATTTGTCTCCTGAGCTCCTCCACAAAGTACCACATCCTGAAGTCCCTGTTTTATAAAAAGATACCCTAATCCTATCGAATGCGAACCGCTTGCACAGGCTGCCGAAATAGTCATATTGACACCACGCAGCTTGAATATTGTCGATAGATTCATCGTAACTGTCGAGTTCATCGACTGGAAAATAGCACCTGAGCCTATGAGCGAAGTATCGTGTTTTTCCCTTGCGATATTGTTTGCCTCTATCACTGCCTTTGCAGACGAATCGTTGCCGTAGAATATGCCTATTTCGTTGTTTTCGAGGTAATCTGCATCTATATTTGCCCCCTTAAAAGCCTCTAATGTAGCCATATAAGCATACTCTCCCTCTTCGGCAAGACCTATACGCAGCCGACGGTCTAAGACTCCCTTCAGCAGAGGTCTTTCGACTATTCCCGTCAGCGGCGACCGATAGCCGTATTCGGTACGCTCTACCTCTACACCTATCCCCGAACGCCCTTCGTACAACGACTTGGTTACATCGTCTATATTTTTTCCTATGCAGGAGTATATCCCCATACCTGTAACAACAACTCTTCTCATATATAACCGTTTAGTGTATTGAAAAAATTAGCCCGCAAAATTAATCAAAAAAAGCGATACAAATAAACAACCTCATTGCCAACACAATACAAACTACAGAGGATAAAATTACAGTTTCTTAACTATAATTACATATTTTTTACCGCCAATAATCGTACTAAAAAACAACTGTTTGAATGAAACGGGGTAAAAAAAAATGCTCAATTCGAATCAAAATGTGGTATTTCTTGTTTTTTTTCGTTCAAAACAAAAATCGGTAAATAAAAAAAGTGTTACCTTTGCACTACCAAAAAAGTAACATTAAAGTATTAACTAATTATTTTTTCTAATTATGTCAGAAGTAAAACAGAAAGTAAAAGACATTATTGTTAGTAAGTTAGGTGTATCGGAAGCAGAGGTTGTGGAATCGGCTTCTTTCACAAACGACCTCGGTGCAGACTCTTTAGACACTGTTGAATTGATAATGGAATTTGAAAAAGAATTCGGCATTCAGATAGCAGAAGAGGACGCATCTAAAATCTCGACAGTAGGCGAAGCTATTTCGCATATCGAAGCTGCTATAAAATAATATTTTATTTATAACATGGAATTAAAAAGAGTAGTAGTAACCGGTCTCGGTGCTATTACCCCTATTGGAAACACCGTCTCAGAATTCTGGGACGGCGTTGTCAAGGGGAGGAGCGGAGCAGGACCGATTACTCGTTTCGACACAGAAAAGTTCAAAGTAAAGTTTGCTTGTGAGGTAAAAAATTTCGACCCATCGCAATATATCGAGCCGAAAGAGTCTCGTAAGATGGACTTATACACTCAATATTCGTTAGCCGTTGCTACTCAGGCTGTAGAAGATGCCAAACTTGAAACGGATAAACTAAACTTAGATAGAATCGGAGTAATCTTCGGAGTAGGTATCGGAGGTATCACCACTTTCGAACAAGAAATGACCAACTATGCTCTAAACAAAGAGTTAGGCCCGAGATTCAACCCATTTTTCATACCCAAGATGATAGCCGATATTGCTCCCGGACTAATATCTATTAAGTACGGTTTCAGAGGGGTAAACTTCACTACCACATCGGCTTGTGCCTCATCGACCAACGCTTTGGTAGATGCTTTCAACTATATCAGACTCGGCAAAGCAGATATTATACTTGCCGGAGGTTCCGAAGCTGCTGTATGTGAGGCAGGTATAGGGGGATTCTCTTCTATGCACGCCCTATCGACACGCAACGATAGCCCTCAGACCGCTTCGCGTCCGTATTCGAAATCTCGCGACGGTTTCGTACTTGGAGAAGGCGCCGGATGTCTGGTTCTCGAAGAGTACGAACACGCCAAAGCTCGTGGTGCAAAAATATACGCCGAAATTGTTGGCGGAGGCCTCAGTGCCGACGCTCACCATCTTACTGCTCCACACCCCGATGGATATGGTGCTAAAATGGTAATGATCAACGCACTCGAAGACGCCGGAATGCAACCGTCGGATATAGACTATATTAACGTACACGGCACATCGACACCTCTCGGCGACATTTCGGAGCTCAAAGCTATAAAGAGCGTATTCGGCGAACATGCTTACAAGCTGAATATCAGCGCTACAAAATCTATGACCGGACACCTGCTCGGAGCTACCGGAGCGGTAGAGGCTATAGTATCGGTACTATCGGTACAAAACGATATCGTACCGCCCACTATAAACCATGCCGACGACGACATAGACGAAAATATAGACTACAGTTTGAACCTGACATTCAATACCGCTCAGAAACGAACAGTAAGAGCTGCACTATCGAATACTTTCGGTTTCGGCGGACACAATGCAAGTATAATAGTAAAAAAGATTTAGGTCTATTATACATAGGTTTATACATTTTCATGAGTATCTCTACATAAAAAAGAGGTACTCTTTTTTTATATATGCTGCTGTCATCGGGCTGCATACAACAGTGTGAATTACACTATGATAAGCAAATCGCATCACATCATTAGATTTCAATAATCTGCACTTGGCACAAGTACGGAAAATTTCAGTACCTTTGCCTGCGATAATCGGCGCACAGACAAACCCGTGTTTAACCCGTTATTATCAACCACATAAGCAATCATAATCTTTTATACGAATCGAGCATTAATATCGTAGCAAGGTGAACAATTTTTTCAGACGTTATTTCAAAGGAGACCCCATTATCTGGACTATATACCTGCTGCTGTGTGTAGTATCGATAGTAGCCGTATTTAGCGCCTCCTCAGATGCTATAAGCGGTTCGGGTAGAGCCGCAGGACAGATATTGAGGCACGTTGCCTTTATAGCCGTGGGGTTCGGTACTCTGCTGGCAGTCTATTCGTTGCCACTGAGGAGTATAAAGTTTTTCTCTTTCATACTACTATTTTTTTGTATAGCGCTATTGGGTTACTTGCTACTGGCGGGTTCGATGCATCAGGGAGCGGCTCGAAGTCTGGGCGGACTGTTCCAACCGTCTGAGTTCGTGAAGTTTGCACTTATAGTGGTAACCGCCTTTTTTGTCGATGAATTTCGTAACGAAGAGGTACTAAAGCGTTGGTTCAAAATATTTTGTTTCGTAGTGTGGGCTACGGTAGGGCTTATTCTTCCTATGAATCTGTCGCAGGCTATTATCATATTCATTCCCATACTTATAATGCTTATCGTAGGGGCAGTACCTTGGCGTAATATAGCTATTTTCGTAGGTGTGCCCATCGTCGGTATTATATTGCTTTCGGTAGTAGCCACAGTAGTACCTAAGACCGACGGTGGAGTATCGAGCATTTTGGGCAAATTTCGTTTCGAGACGTGGGCTGGACGTTTTAGAAATCACATAGATATAGTAGAACAGTGGCAAAAATCGGATAGTAACACCGAGAAGTGGGCTATCATACGCCAATACGACCAAGTAATATACGCCAAATCTGCAATATACGACGGCAAAATAGGTGTAGCCCCAGGTAATAGCGTATGGCGCAACAGATTACAAGAGGTCTCGAAAGACTTTATCTTTGCTATGATAGTAGAGGAATACGGTACTTTTATCGGAGGATTGGGAGTTATATTCCTGTATCTATGGCTATTGTGGCGAGGCGGAGTCTTGATACGAAAGGTAGATACCGTATTTCAGGCGGTAGTGATAGTGGGAGCCGTTACGCTGATAGTATTTCAGGCATTTGTGCATATCGCTGTAAATGTGGGACTATTGCCTGTTACAGGGCAGACGCTACCTCTTATAAGCAAAGGCGGTACCTCGATAATGGTAATGGGTATGCTATTTGGGCTTATACTCGGAATGTCGCGCAAAATAGAGGAGAAAGACGAATCTACGGAAAATATGACAGATACACCGCAAGAGCCGACAGACAAAGAGACTGAAATAAACGATACCGACCTAATAATCAGCACGGAAGAAGAACAACAAAATAAAGAGACCTTCGATTTCATAGAGATAACCAATACCAACGATACCACAGCGACGAAAGATTATTGATTTTGCTGTCCGTGGAAGCCGACTTTCGATATTTACTCGATTATAGTGGGGTATGTACGAAGGAATAAAAATATAGGCGTACAAATTTGTGCTTTTAAGGCACGTAATCAAAAAAAAGTATTACCTTTGCACTTCCAATTACGGAGAGATGGCAGAGTGGTCGATTGCGGCGGTCTTGAAAACCGTTGACTGTAACAGGTCCGGGGGTTCGAATCCCTCTTTCTCCGCATAAAGTATTTATATATAAAAAACTAAAAGTAACAATGAAAAAAGGAATTCATCCCGAAAGTTATCGTCCCGTAGCCTTCAAAGATGTATCGAACGACGACGTTTTCATATCTCGTTCTACTATAGCTACGAAAGAAACCATCGACATCGATGGGGTAACGTACCCTTTGGTAAAGCTCGAAATTTCTAACACTTCTCACCCGTTCTATACAGGCAAGTCGAAACTTGTCGATACGGCAGGACGTGTAGATAAGTTTATGAGCCGCTACAAAGATAGAGTATCGAAGGCAAAAAAGTAATTATTCGATAAAGGACAAGATAACTGTAAAAAACTCAACTTGTTTGAGTTTTTTTCGTATTTTGTCGGGGTATATCTTTAAATATTAGTGTAACATGCATCTATTGGATAAGTTTAAATATTGCCCTGCTTGCGGCTCAGACAGATTCGTCGAGAGCGACGAGAAGTCGAAGCAGTGTCTTCGGTGTGGCTTCAAGTACTATCTGAATGCGGTATCGGCGGTAGCTGCTTTCGTAGTCGACAACGACAACAGACTGCTCCTATGCCGACGTGCCAACGACCCTGCCAAAGGCACTTGGGACTTGCCCGGTGGCTTTGTCGATCCGGGCGAAACTGCCGAAGAGGCTATCGCAAGAGAGGTTTACGAAGAGGTGGGATTTGACGTAGAGAGCTTTAGATATCTTTTTTCTATCCCAAACGAGTACTACTACTCGGGCTTCAACGTCCGTACACTCGATATGTTTTATCTGGTACAGGTAGCCGACTTCTCAAAGCCGATAGCGAAAGACGATGTCGAGAGTGCTGAATTTATACCGATTGATAGTATCGATATATCGACTATCGGTCTGAAATCCATAAAGAAAGCCGTCAAGAAATTTTTAGCCGACTATATATCACAAGATTAATCTTTTTTGTACTTTTGTGCTTTTATAGCAAAACGTTAAACGGCAATGACTCTCATCGGCATATTATCGCGACTAAAGACAGTAGCAGTATTTATAGTATTGGAGACGTTGGCTCTGGCAATAGTCTCAAACAAAAGTGTTTTCCAGCGTAGCTGTGCCGTACAGTTGTCGATGGAGAGTTCGGCGTTTATCTACTCGAAAATCAACGACATATATTCATACTTCGCCTTAGGGGCTGCAAACAAAGAACTATCGGTCTACAATGCACAGCTGCAAAACAGGATAGAACAACTGCAAAATGCTATCGGCAAGCAGACAGAGCCGATAGATTCGGCTTACTACGATAGCTATATCACATTCATTCCCGCCAAGGTAATCAATAAATCGATAGGCAATATCGACAACTATTTCGTTTTGGATAGAGGCAGCAAAGATGGTGTAAAAGAGGGCTTTGGAGTAGTTTCGAACGGTAAAGTAGTGGGAGTGGTGCAATACGTATCCGAAAACTTCTCGGCGGTATTGCTTGTAGCATCGTCGAAAATGAAGCTAAGCGGTAAAATTAAAAAAGACAATCAGTTGTGTACAGTAATATGTAGCCCGAAAACTATTGGAAAAGGCGAGATATACGATATTCCGCATCACGTGGGAGTAGCGGTGGGCGATACTATCCTCACGAGTGGATTCTCGTCGATTTTCCCGAGCGACTACATTATTGGCACCGTGACCGGTATTAAAAACAACGTAGCGTCTGCCTCCAACGACCTCAGTATCAACTATGCCATCGATTTTATGCGTATCAACTATGTCGATATCGTCGATTTCAGGAACATCGATGAAATAAACGAAATCCGCAATCAAATCAATATAGCAGAATAATGAAAGACATAGCAATCGGATTTTTCTCCTTTGTATTATCGATATTACTTCAGATACTCATATTCAACCAGATAAGCCTGCTCGGATATGGTTGTATTTTTTTTCATCTGATATTCGTACTGATATCGCCACTTCGTTTCAAGACCATACCGCTGATGCTTATGGCTTTCGTTATGGGGCTTACAGTAGACGTATTTTCAAACAGTTATGGCATACACGCTTTTTCTCTTACACTGGTATCGGCTATTAGAGGCGGTATAATCAATCTCTTTTTCTCAAAAGAAGATACAGAGCACCACCCCAACCTATTTGTAGGATTATCTGCCGATTATTACAAGTATGCCATATCGATGATATTTATATACTCTTTGTCTGTCTTTTCATTGGAGGCGTTCGATGTGAAATTCGTATTGAACGTACTGCAAAAAACTCTTGTAAGCACCATTGCTACAACGATATTCGTACTTTTCGTACAATCTGTGGTTTTCAAAAAATACAATGAGAGATAATTTCAAATATCGGAATACATACATACAAATATTTGTAATACTGGCTACCGCCGTATTGGTGGGACAGCTCGTAAACCTACAGATAATAAAGGATTACAGTGATCAGGCAGACGATAATGCGTTTTTTCGAAAAACGATATATGCGCCTCGCGGACTGATATACGACCGCAACGGTAAACTATTGGTATTCAATCAACCGATATACGACATCGATATCGTAATGAAACAATGGGACGATCTCGAAAACCAAGGTAACCCAATAGATACCACCGAATTGTGTCGAGTGCTCGGTATCGACAAAGACGATTTTGTACGCAAACTAATAGATATCAAAGACAGAAGCAAGAACCCAAACTATTCGCAGCTATTGCCGCAGAAGTTTATAACACAGCTCACTCCCGAAGAAGCAGCCGTCATTCAGGAGGTTATATGGAAGTTCCCTGGAGTATCGCTCGTAAGCCGTACTATGCGACAATATACCACTACCAATGCGGCTCATGCCATAGGCTCTATCGGTGAAGTATCGCGAGCGGTATTGGAGAGCGAAATAGGCAGTGAATATCGGCAAGGCGACTATATAGGCATTAGCGGTGTAGAGAAGCAATACGAGAGCATACTAAAAGGTAGGAACGGACTCGAAATATTCTTACGCGACGTAAAAGGACGTATACAAGGCAAATATAAAAACGGCTCCAAAGACATTGCCCCTATAGGAGGTAAGTCGCTGACGCTAAGCATCGACATCGACTTGCAGGCATACGGCGAACTACTTATGCAAAACAAAGTGGGAAGCATAGTCGCTATCGAACCCTCTACGGGTGAGATACTTGCACTTGTATCGTCGCCTACATACGACTTATCGACACTGATAGGCAAACAACGCGGAAAAAACTACTCCATACTGCTGGGCGACCCCTACAAACCGCTGCTCGACCGTCCGCTGATGGCACGATATCCGCCGGGCAGTACATTCAAGGTAGCAAATGCACTTGTATTCGAGCAAGAGAATATCATATCGACCGAGTCGCGGTTTCCGTGCCATGCGGGATACGTAGTGGGTAGCTTCAGACTCGGATGCCACAACCACATGTCGCCGCTCGACCTACCCAACTCCATATCAAACTCTTGCAACGCTTATTACTGTGCCGCTCTGAGAAAAATGCTCGACGACGGTAAATATAGCTCTATCGAGAACGCTTTGAATGTGTGGCGACACGATATATCGTCGTTCGGATTCGGACGCAAACTCGGAGTCGACTTCCCAAACGAGAATAGAGGCTTCATACCCGACGCCGAGCTATACGACAAAAAATACGGCCGACACCGCTGGCAGAGCCTCAACATAGTATCTATCGCTATCGGGCAGGGCGAGATAGTGTCGACTCCCATACAGTTAGCCAATTTCTGTGCTATCGTAGCTAATAGAGGTTATTGGATACGCCCGCATATAATAAAGAAAATCGATGGTTTACCGCTCGATACAGCATATACCAACGTCATACGTACGAGGGTCGATTCACAATATTTTGCTCCCATAATACAAGGTATGCAGTGGGCTGTAAATGGCGGAGGTAGTGGCTCTACGGCACGTATAGCCCGTATCGATAGTATCGTAGTATGTGGCAAGACGGGGACAGCCGAAAACCCACACGGCGGCAACCACTCCATTTTCATAGCATTCGCACCGAAAGACAATCCGAAGATTGCTATGGCAATAGTGGTCGAAAACGCAGGATTTGGAGCTACTTGGGCAGCTCCGATAGTATCGCTTATGATAGAAAAATATCTTAAAGGAAAAATTTCCGACAGACGTATCTGGCTCGAAAACAATATGAAAGCTGCCAACCTAATGCCCCGACTCAAATAAAAAACAATTCCGATACAGCTATGGTTTTAAACCAAAATCAGAGTCGTGTGTCTGAAGTAAAGTATCTTATGTTTTTTCGGCTATCGAAATATTTTTCCGCAATGGACGATAAAAAAATTTGATTGACGCATTGTAATAACAAAAATAGTATTACCTTTGTGCAATCGTCGGTTAATGAATGGCGAATACGATTTAAGACAAATAACGATTATTATATTTTCAATTAATTAACAAATAAAAAAAACAGTACATTTTATGAAGAAAGTATTTGGTTTTGGGCTGCTTATGGCAGCAGTGATGATGGTTGCTTTCGCTTCTTGTAAGAAAGACCCGAAAGTAGAAAGTGTTACTCTTAGCGTAAAGACTCAGAGTATAAAAGTAGGCGAAGAGTTTACTCTTAAAGCTACTATAAAACCCGCCGATGCAAAAAATAAGGCAGTAAAGTGGGAGTCTGATAAGACAGATGTAGCTACTGTAGACAACGATGGTAAGGTAAAAGGTATCGCAGCAGGTGAAGCTACTATTACAGTTACTACCGTAGATGGAAACAAAAAAGCTACTTGTAAGGTAACGGTAACAGAGTCGTCTGTATCTGCAGAGACCGATATATTCGTTGCTGCTTATCAAGGTGATTTGGGTGTGCCCGGCAAACACTTCTACTATATAAGACTTGTAGGTAAAGGTATGCTCAACAGCAAAGGTGAGATAGAAAAAGATGGTCCTATATATAACTTCTTGATTTCGTCTGATGCTCCGCAGCCGGATCCCAACTACGCTCCAAAGATGGGTAAATATACTATGGGAGAAGCAAATCAATACGATAATGGTCTTTTAATAAAACACGACAAACTTACTTCTGTTGGTAGAGTAACAGAACAAGGAGTTGTAGACAGAGTACCTTTCGTATCGGGTGAGCTTACACTTGCCGCAGGTAAGATCACTTTCATTGGTAAAGATGCTAACGACGTAGAATACAATCTCACAGCCACAGGCTCTTATACATTCACCAACGCTCTCGATGAGCCATTCTTAGATGAACCGAAACAGAAAACAACTCTTACCGAAGAGTGGACTACAGCTACGCTTATTGGAAGAGATATAAAAAACTCCACCCTAAAAAGCGTAACTTTAAGAACAAGTGCTAACGCAAACGGCTATGGCATTGTGGTTATGTTTATTGCAGATAAGAACGCTGCTAAACTACCGGAAGGACAATACAATGTTGCAGAAATCTCTAAAAAAAATCCTCCCGTTGCTAATACTATAGTAAAATCTGAAGGATCGGTTTATGATCAGAAAAGTGATAAGTATTTTCTTACCGCATCTTTCCTTGCTAAACCAGGTACTGAAGGCTATGGAGCTCCTTTCTACTTCTTCCATAGCGGTACAGCTACGGTAACAGCTACGGAAATAACATTTAATATTACTACTCACTTCGGTAGCACCCTGAATCTGAAATATACAGGCAGCCTCGATATCACTGCTGCTCCTGCCGGTGCTCCTATGAAGGCATTTCGTGCTATCCGTTAAGAGACACTAAGTCTTTTCAGATAGACATTGATTACAAAAGACACTCCACTCTAAGAAAGAAGAGTAGGAGTGTCTTTTTTTTGTCTTTTTCATCAGACAAAAGAGAGCTGTATAGCGTAGGTAGCAAATAATAGTTGTACAAAAATGGAGTATTTTTCATATCTTTGTAGATAGAAACAATATTTTTAATCGTATATGAATAGATTGCTACAATCGCTCTCATACATACCAAGTTGGAGGAAAATATCGGTCGACCTCTTTGCATGGATATTCACTCTACTAATACTGCTTGTTTGGCGTATCTCGACCGAAAAGACCACTATCATAAACTACATCTATGTCTTCGGCTATGTGCTTGTATACTGGATAGTCGTATCGTATATACTGCAGCGGTATCGTAGGCAGAAGACCTATCGTTTCACACGAGAGTTGTTGGTAGTCTTTCTTGTATCGCTCATAGTATATGGCTCGTTTTACTTTGGTATGGGCTTTATACCGTTTTTCAAAGACGTATCGATATATGTCGTAACTACGATGGTAGTGATAATGTTTATAGTGAGTTATACGATTATACTTATATATCAGTTCTATCGCTACGCTACGAATATGGACGATGAGCTGCCTCAGGTAGAGCCTCGTCAATCGGCAAGTGTACTCAAAGCTCCAAAAGAGATAGACTCAACTGAGTACGAAGATATAAAAAACGAGATATGCAGATATACCGACCAAGAGTCTCTCGATTTTCTTCAGCAGCATATCGACTTGAAGTCGTCGAATACACGTGTATTTGCTTCTACTACATTATTCAATTTCAATACCATACGTCAGTATCGCTACAGTACTTTGGTAAATCTGGCACAACTCAATTCGATACGGGGTATCAATCGGATATTCAACAAGATAAACGAAAAACTCCCCGACGACGGCATCTGGTGTGTCTGTTACAAATCGATAGAGCAACTGCACGACGATATCGACAAAAAATATCCGCCCGTAGTGAGAAGTATAGTACAGGCTTCGGTATTTTTCTTTAAAAGGATATTGCCCAAGATAATACTTACACATCGACTATATTTCGATATCACTAAGGGCAAAAATCGCTATCTATCTCACACCGAGATACTTGGAAGATTATATTACTGTGGCTTCGAGGTAGTAGATACAGGTACGACTCCCTCACTGAGTTGGATAGTAGCTCGTCGTATTTCAAACCCTCAACACCTCGTACACAAGCGTTACGGCATTATCATCAAACTTCCGAGAGTCTGCAAAAACAAAGAGATACGTCCCATATACAAGATGCGTACGATGTATCCATATGCCGAATATATTCAGAGCTATATGTACCGCAAAGCAGGTGTAGACGATATAGGCAAGATAAAAGACGATATGCGTGTAACCGGCTGGGGCAGAGTCTTTCGCAAATTCTGGATCGACGAACTGCCGATGATATGGAACCTGCTCAGAGGCGACCTCAAACTGATAGGGGTACGTCCGCTGAGCGTATCGAACTTCAACACCTACCCGCAATACCTGCAAGATAAACGCACTAAGGTGAAACCCGGACTTATACCACCGATGTACAGAGACTTACCTAAGAACGAAAAAGAGTTTTACGACTCCGAGGAGCGATATATCGACAGATATCTGAAAGCCCCGCTCAAAACCGATATTGAATATTTATTGAAAGCTCTGTATAATATTTTTATAAAAAGGGTGAGAAGTCGGTGATTATAAACCATATGTCTCAGTATATAATATCGACTAAATAGTACGATAGCAATATTTTTGTAAAAAAATAGCCGACCTGTGTTGTCTGTTTAAAAAAATAGTGTTACCTTTGCAGTCCAATTCGGATATACGAATAACATTTAAGGCCCATTCGTCTATCGGTTCAGGACGCCAGATTTTCATTCTGGAAAGAGGGGTTCGATTCCCCTATGGGCTACAATTTTTTAACGATAAAAATTTGTTTTAGAAATGGCAAATCATAAATCATCTATTAAAAGAATTCGTCAGATTCAAAGGAAACGTTTGCATAATAAATACTATGCAAAGACTGCCCGCAATGCTGTAAGAAAGCTACGCGCTACGACCGATAAGGCTGCTGCCATTGAGTTTTTGCCCAAAGTATCGTCGATGCTCGACAAACTTGCAAAACGCAATATCATACATCAAAACAAAGCAAGCAACCTCAAATCGAAGCTGTCGAAACATATCGCTAAACTGGCATAAAAAAAGATAGAGAAAACACATTTAAATTTTTCATATTTGTTATAGATGATGGCTACCTATACAATACATTTGTATAGGTAGTTTCTTGTATTGATATGGCTAAACCCGACAACACTTCGGAAGCAACAAAAAAAGAGCAAAATACAAGCCTAACCACTTGCACCGCTCCTATAATATTAATATAATATCAGACAACCTTAAGCGTTGTTACTTGTATCTGAACGATATACGACCCTTCGATAAGTCATAAGGAGACATTTCGACCTTCACCTTATCGCCGGGTAATATGCGGATATAATGCATCCTCATTTTTCCCGATATATGGGCTATTATCTCGTGTCCGTTTTCGAGTCTGACCCGAAACATTGCATTCGACAACGCCTCCAATATGGTACCGTCTATTTCTATTGCTTCTTGTTTTGCCATAAATTGATATTTGTGTATAAGTTATTCCGTTTTAAGAGCGTCTTCTATTATAGCAAAGTCCGATAATATATCTGCTTTGCCTTTCCGTACGGCTACTGCATGCTCGAAATGAGCCGCCCATTTGCGGTCTGCCGTACGAGCCGTCCACCCGTCGTTGTCAATGGATATACGATAGTTTCCCATATTTATCATAGGTTCGATACAGATTACCATATTCTCTTTTAGCATTGGTCCTTGCCCCCGCTTACCGTAGTTTGGCACCTGCGGGTCTTCGTGCATACTTCTGCCCAGACCGTGTCCGACCATCTCGCGTACACAAGAGTAACCTGCCGCCTCACAATAGGTCTGCACGGCATTCGATATATCACCGACACGATTGCCCGCTACTGCCATCGCTATTCCCTTATACAGAGACTCTTTCGTAGTCTTCAGCAACTGTCTTACCTCGTCGGATACGTCGCCTACGGCAAATGTATACGCACTATCGCCGACAAATCCGTCTTTGTACGTACAGAGGTCGATAGATATAATATCGCCCTCTTGGAGTATGGTCTTATCCGAAGGAATACCGTGCACAACTACGTCGTTTACCGACATACAGGTGGCACACGGATAGCCATAGTAGCCCTTGCAAGGGGTCTCGGCACCATTGTCGCGGATAAACTCCTCGGCAAGGCTATCGAGATATTTGGTCGATACGCCGGGCTGCACCAGAGGCGCAAGCATTGCCAGAGTCTTAGAGACCAAAAGGCAACTGCTGCGGAGTTTTTCTATCTCTTCGTCTGTCTTTATATATATCATTTCAATAGATTATCGAATCATAAAAATAGGGTGCAAAATTAATATTTTTTCTCGAATAATGCCCACTCATACACCAAAACGGCAGTATAAGACTTACTAATATATAGGATTAGGTTGGGAGTACAATATAGTAGACTTCGATGAGTAGTGCCTATACAGAGCTTCGAGCCGGCTATCGGGTGCGATATATCCGAAGACTATCTCGTCGGCGAGCTCGGCGATATATCGGTTTCGCTCGTAGGCGGCAGTTTGGCTCGCCCGCGTCGCTTTCGGTGCGGTGCTGACGATAAGCAGTCGCCCCGCGTCCATCGCGGATTGCAGTTCGGAGGCAAGGACGGTATACATTCGCCGAGCAATAACCACGACAAGGGGCTTATGCCCTTGCAGCATAAAATGGAGCACGTCTCGCTCTATTCGCGACTGGAAGCCGCTTACGACCACCCCGTCGGATCGACACGCCTCGGTCGCCCAGTCGTAACAGCGCAGCACCGCCGGACTACTCACACTGCGTGAGCAGAGAAAAGCCGTCTTGTGTGCCTCGAGCAACTCACGATTGCCAAGATATTCTACTTTTATCTGCATAAGATTATTTCTTTATGACTTCTTCGGCGTCGCCTTTCTTTCTATTGTTCGTGCGTGCTGCGATACGTTTTAGGTCTTGGTCGAGCTGCTTGATACTCTCGAAGTGTTCTATTTGCTGCTGTTGCTCTTTGTAAGCGATGTACTCTTTAGTGGCTTTCGCTACAGCCATCTCGTGAGAAATTTTTCCGGCATGTTCGAGGATACTCTTCTCGTTCATAGTTAGCACAAGGCGGAGTTTCTGAATCCAGTCGCGCATATACATCGGTTTCTCTGCCAAAGCCTGAGCCTCGGCATAGGCAAGGAACTGCTCTACAATGAGTTTTAGTTGGCTAATTTCTTTCTCATTCAGGTAGTTCTTACCTATCAGAGCATCGCCCTTGGTAACCTTTCCCTCCTTCTCGGTAGATGTAAGTCCCATCAGGGGCAGAGAGGCATTGGCACGATAATACATAAGCTCGGAGGCAGTCTTGCCACTGACAGCCCAAAGCAGCTTGTTTTGCACCTCTTTGAAGAAAGCCAAGGTCATAGCAGCAGAAGGATCGTAGTCTATACTGGTGGCATAAATATCCTTTATCTGCTGATAGAAAACCTTTTCCGAAAGGCGTATCTCACGAATACGCCCTAAGAGTTCCTTAAAATAGTTGTAGGAAGACCCCGTCTTGAATCGCTCATCATTCAACGCAAAACCTTTGATGATATATTCTTTCAATCGTTGTGTAGCCCAGATGCGAAACTGTGTGCCTTGCTGCGACTTCACCCGATAACCTACCGAGATGATTACGTCAAGGTTGTAGAACTTTACAGGCTTATCGGAATTTGCAATGTGCAAAATTTGCACATTGCTATTCTCATCAAGCTCTTTTTCTTCGAATATGTTCTTTACATGCTTGGTAATTACACTACGCTCGCGACCAAAGAGCACGCACATCTGCGACTGTGTCAGCCACACCGTTTCGCTCTCGAATCGGACATCTACCTTTATCTTGCCATCTTCCGACCTGTAGATGAGCATATTGTCGTCTCTGTTTGCTTCCATCATGATTATATCTTTTATTCTTCATTCAGCCCGCCACCCGTGCAGTTTATTTATTGTTTCTTTTGGACACGTTTTGGACATTTTCAATCGTCTTTATATCAGACGATTAACAACAAAGAAAGCCTCAAAATGTCCATTATAAGATGTTTTTTTGGACACGTTTTGGACATTTTATTCATCGTTGAATTTCATTTATAGATTACATTGGGGATGTCTGGATTTAATCTTGAATATCAGCCGACGCACCTATATTATAAGTATTTGCCCAAAACAAGATAACTCTAATTATTCACAACAGCACTATTATTGGAAACCTCATTCATTATCTCATTTAAATTAGTTGCCTCCGATAATTTTGTTCTCTCTATTTGTAATTTTTCCATAAGATACTTCAATCGTAGTTCAACATCATTAATTATTTGACTCCATTTCTTTACATAGAGTTTACAATTATGATTCTGCATTGTTAAACCTGTACGTATATCTGTAATCTTACGCTCAACAACACTGTCATAATCTTGTCCTATAAGATAGAATGCCCATTCTTCACGATTGTCATTAAAACAATCTGTTTTCATAATAACATCTATATATGATTCTATTTGTCCATATTCTTTGTTTGTAAGTGTTTTTATTGTTGTCGGATTTTTTATCTCTACTATTAAGTTTTGAGGACAGCTATTTCTATATTCTATACCAGCGAGAAACAGATCCATCTCTTTATATTTATCGGGATGTTTCACAAATGTTTGTTCGTCGACACCTCTTAAAATATACAAATATTTGCGTAATGCTTGCTCAAACTTTACTTCTTCTGAACACACAAATCTATACTCTTCTCCAAATATCCAATAATGATTTTCTATAAACTTCTGTAAATGTTTTACTTCACCCGCTTTCAATTGATGATTAAAAACCAATTGTTTTAAATCATCAAGCACTAAGATTCTATCTTTTATCAATTTTATTGTAGAAATCACATACTTTAGTCTCGTTGTGTCTAATAGTTTCGCAAACTCTTTTCTATCATTAGAATCCAAATCCACAACAGCACCAATAATCTTGAACAAACTATCTCTTTCTCCACTATCAATTACTAGATTCAGTAATTGAAGAAGTATAGATGTTTGTTTTATATTTAGTTTAAAAAAAACACGAGGCTCTACTTCATATAAAATTTTTACAAGTTCTTCTAGTTCTTCTTTTCTTTTTTTCTCCCATGCAGAATCACCGAAATTTGGAAACACTTTGTCTTTTTGATAAGAACATACAAGCAAGTCCGCTTGTTTTCTAAGAAATGGTTTTCTCTTGTTTTTCAGAAAATTATTTAGCTGTTCTATAAGACTTTTATAAATTTGATTTACCTCTTTGTTTTCAAAAAGGCTAGCTACTCCTGTCTTGTCTGTTCTACTTTCAAGCATTTCTTGATCAAAAAAATTATCCGTAACGACAATACTATGCCAGAAATTATCACCCTTTTTATTTAATAATGTTGTCTTTGTCCCTTTTACATCTAATGATTCATTTAAAAAATAGAAACGTGAAAACTCATCATTAGGTTTTACATTCCAGCGAAGATATCTACATTTAAATTTTTTACCATTTACTTCTATCTCCATACGAATATTTTCTTCTATTATAGAACTATAATTAAGTACTTCATTATCAATAATTATCTTAAATTCGTGATTTAGTTCCAAATACCATGCAAATTCTGCTCTCAAAAAAGGCTTTAGTCTTTTCTCGATAAAAGCAGAAGATATTTCTTCCGACATATTCTGAAACTTGACAGAAGTCCCTTTCTTATTTGAGACTTCAACTTTTTCGGTTGTAGTATATTTTGTTAAATTATTGCTGTTTATCGATATTTGATAATTATACTTCATGTTATCTTTTTCATATATTGTATTCCCAATAGCATAATCAGCAAACTTGAAAAAAGTCAATCTACCGTAACCATTTTTTCCTCTGACAAAACCACTGTCGTTTGATATGAGTCTTTTTTGAGATTCCAAGATTGGTCTAAACATATATTGCAATTCATCAAAACAAATCCCATTTCCATTATCAGTAATAGTTAAAGATCGCATTGTATCTAACTCTTTTGATTCAAGTTCAAAAGAAAGTTTTACCTCTTTGGCTTTAGCGTCAAAGCCATTCCAAATATACTCTGCAATAGCCCTTTCAGAGGTAAATTTATTTAGCATTCTACGAATACCCGTTGATGTCAATTCTACATATTGAGATTTCATGTGTTCCATAACTTTATATTTCCGTTTTTTTATTCTTCATTCAGTTCGTCGCCCATACGGTACTTGATGTCGTAGTTGATGATAAAGTCGAGCTCCTCTTCGGTAAAACCGTAATGTACCGCCAAAATCTTATCTATCTCGTCTATGATGGGTTTGGAAAGCTTCATATAAAACTCATCATATTCGACACGCCCAGATGTTTGATAATTATATACACGCCGAATGCTATTACTCTTCATATCTTGAGCCAATCTTTCAGCAACTGTACAAGCATCTATTTCTATACTTTCATCATATTTATAGTTGAAGTTAGCTATTTCAACCTTGTTAAGATGATAACAATCTGAATTAGTAATCCACCAAATAAAGAATAATGAACTATTCAATATACAACTTCCAATCTGAACCTGCTTATCTCTTTCAAAAGCAATAAATTTCAGTTGCGTCGTTACACCCACTCCATCTCGTTCACTGCAAAAATAGGGTATAAAAGAATGTGAACGTATCCAGTTTACAGGGGCATTGTGGTATAAGCATTTCTGACTACCTCGGTCAATAAAATATTGTATCTTATCAGCATTTATTTTCTTTGCAATACTGATAAACAATGGACTTGCAATTTTTGGAATGATATTCTGGTAGCTATAATCCTCAATACTATTATACCGTACTATCGCATTGAAAAGATACTTCCGCTCATCAGCAAGCCATCGTGTGTATTTAGTGGAATATCTACCTGTACCATTGTTAGTTGCTATAAAAATTACCAAACGAAACTTCACACCCTCAAAAAGTTTTTGAGGGTGTGCATCTGCACTTAGATTTAAGTGCAGATGCAAACCGAATTTCTCATAGAAATTCGTTACGAGCGGAGTCATCCGCTCGGTACTATGTCCGCTCAATGGAACTATCATACTGATATAGGCATCTTTCTGCATTATTCCCTTTGAGCGTTCAAGAACGTATGCATATAGGTTTCCGCATGACAATGTTTTATATCCATTCAATTTGTAACTATCTGACACAGCAACGCCATTTACTTTCTTATTATACTCCACATACGGCGGATTGCCGATAATCACATCGAAGCCTCCTCGGTCGTTGATGATTTCGTAAAATTCTGCAATCCAATGGAAAGGCTGGTGCGAGCGTAGCCACGCGTCGTAGTCGATAGTCGATTCGACGGCTCCGTACATCTGTCGGTTGAGCAGTTCGTCGAGTGCCGTAAGGCGGGCTTTGAGTTCGCCCTTGGCGCCGGCGAAGGCAGCCATATCTTCTGCCTGCCGTAGTTGGATAGTCTTAAACACGTCGTAGGCACGAGCCACCTTTTGCATCTCTTCGGTTACCTTGTTTCGGAACTCTTGTACCGTGAAGAAGTCGGAAAAGGCGATGCCTCTCTCCAACTCTGCCTGCGTGGCATATCCCACGAGCGTATTGCCGCAACGGATGTTGAAATCGATATCGGGCAAGGGGTCGAGCCCGAGATTGGGAGCACGGCGGTCGGCATCGACCACAGCTACCATCTTGAGGAAGAGTCGGAGCTTGGCTATTTCGGTAGCTTCGACCATGATATCGACTCCATATAGATTGCGTAGAATGATGCTCTTGTAGATGAAGTATTGGATATTGGAGCGGTATCGTTGGGCTATTTCCGCCAATTCGTTACGGAAAAGTCTGTCGTTGGCTTGGTTGAACTCCTGCATACGCCCGATACAGACTTCGTAGAGCGGTTCGAGGATATTGAGAGCCGCAAAGAGGAAAGCTCCCGAGCCACAAGTGGGGTCGAGTATCGTCGTCTGCTGCAAAGCTTTGTAGAAGTGCGATACAAACAGATGGTTCGATGTGTAGGCGAGATAGTCGTACACAAACCGGCGGATATCGAGATTGTAGGTGATAAAGTCGTTGATAGCATTGATTTCGCCATTTTCGATTTTCTCTTTGATGCTGCGGTAACGACTGAGTCTCTCGATGGTTTCACGCCAAATCTCGGTAGGCAGTGCCCATGCTTCGGGAGTACGCTCGTTCCAGTGTCTACGACGTTCCAAGAGATTGGGTTGCGTCGTATCAAGTCCCACGGCAATCTCATCGGGGATAGGCAGGTCGGCACCTTTTTTCATAGCATCGTATATGTAGCGGTCGCCACTACAGCGCAAGAACTGCCAAAAGTCTTTTTCCATCTGCGGATGAGACTTCAGCCCCGCAAGCGTAGCATCGACGAGGTAAGGCACGATAGTGTTTCGTCCGATATATTCGGTAATATCCTCTTTGGTGTAGTAGGCACCCATCTGTGCGCGGTCGTTGATATATTGCTCGAAGATATAGCCCAGCACGTCGGGATTGATGTCGCGACCTGTAGCAGTCATACGGTCGTCGAGATGCCAGTGCCACTTGTCGAAAAAATCGAAAAGGCTTTGGAAAGCCTCGTCGGCAATATCAAGCTCTGCATAGTCTTGCTCTATCTGATGAATATCGAACATTCCGCCGTTAAGATATGGAATGCGTCCATAAATACCTTCAAACTCTTGATTGTGTTGCGGTGCGTTGAGTCCGTTGTGGAAAAGGTTGACAAGAAATCCTTTATAGAACTTATTGAAGAAGCGGTCTTCGCCCTCACGACTTCGTGTCCACTCCAATTTATGACGCAGATAATCGACATCGCCATCGAGAAATCCTTTTTTCTGAATAAAGTAACAAAACATTAGTCTGTTGAGCATCACGGAAGTGTACCACTGCTTGTTTTTGTTGTCGTTATCGGCAATGTTGTCGTCGATGCCGGTAATAAACTGGGTAAAGTTGTGGTGTTCTTTCTTGAATCCGGCATAGAAATCCTTGGTGATTTTCTCGGAGTTGATGAGGAAAGCCGCCTGCACCTTATCGATGATATCGATAATGGTAGGTTCGTCTTCGAGCGTGAAAGAGAGGCTTTCCATCTTCTCGAACAGGAAGCCGGCTTTGTCGAGTGTGTCGTATTCAATCAAGACCACGTCTCGCTTTTCTACCTTTTTGACGGGTGCTACCCAAAGATGGTGTCGTGTGCCGGGTACGAAGAAGATACAGATATAGTTCTCGGCATTTCGTCGAATTTTTGCATCGAGTTTCCTGCAGACCGATGAGTTGGGAATTTCGTCTACCTCGCATTGCAAAATCTGAAACCCGCTACGACCGGCAATCTGCTCTATACGGAAAGTTGTGTCGTCTATGGTAATTTCCGGCAACAGTGTAGCTCCCGTGGGATTGTTCCACAACATTTCGCTGACGAACAATTCTTTGAAATTAGAATCTGATATGTGACTATTAAAAATATTTCTTTGCATTATATTATTATTTAAGATTTTAGCCCCATCGAGCAAATGATGACGGGGTCTTTGTGTTTTGTTTTGTCTTCATCGATGTGGCATAGATTTGCATTCTCGTACATCTCGACAACAGTCTCCACTATATCGTCGTGAGTACTGCCGGTTCGCATCATACGACCAAGTATAAATTTGGAATTTTCCAGCAACGGATAGTTGTATATCTGGTCGATAGCAAACTTCAGCAACTCTTTCTTTTCTTGGGTATAGAAGAGAGTTAGCGGTTGCTCGTAATAGTGATTCAACAACTCATAAATTTTACGCTTGGTACTGAACCTGCTGCCGATAATACCACTCACATTGATATTTTCATTCTTGATGCCCTTTACAGCTTTCTCTACCAATGCCAGATGGTTGTCTTGTGCAGGCAGACACGGCTCATTTATAGTACACGCCATAGCCTGAAGAATCCGTCGCTGCGACTGACTTACAATCTCTCCTCGTGAGTTGTACCACGTCAGTACGTCGAAGTCGTTGTAAGTACGGGCGTAGGTAATGACACCATCTTCAACGACGTTATCGGTTTTCTTGGTAGCGTACGCAATATTGGGTACTTCGGGTATGATACGTTTCAGGTCGGGATTGGCATCGGTGGCATTCTTCCATATCTGATAAGCCTGAGAACCAAGGTCTACGTCCATGTCGTCGTCATCATCGTCGAGACTGCCACTCTTCTCATTGTACATATCACGTAGATTCTGTTCGTTGCCCTCGAAAAACACCTCGTCGCTACCCACGACACTGGCATTCTCATTGATACGTTCGTTCAGGCGAGTACGCAGACGGATGATTTCTTCCACCTTATCCGTAGGGAAGAACGAATAGCAATATATTTGCTCAGACCTCTGGTCGATACGGTCGACACGCCCTGCTCGCTGAATGAGTCGGATGATAGCCCACGGCAAGTCGTAGTTTACGATAACGTGAGCATCCTGCAAGTTCTGCCCTTCGCTAAGCACGTCGGTGGCTATCAGTACACGCAGTTCACCTTCGGCAGATACCTCACTCTTATTGCTTAGCGGCGAGAAACGTTCGACAATGGCTGTCGGGTTCTTCGTGCCGCCCGTAACTTTGCCGATATGTTGCACTCCTCGTCTCTTGAGCTGATGATATACATAATCGGCTGTATCCGAATACTGTGTGAAGACTATCACTTTTTCGTCTTGATGCTTATTATTAAGTAGCTTCTCCAACTCATTGAGCTTTTGGTCTGTCTGCGGATTCCAAGCCTCACACAAATTGACCATGGCAATCAGCTGTCTGCAATCCTTATTTAACTGCTGCCTTAGAGTATGCTTAAAATACTTAGTATCTATCCATTGTACATTACCCTTACCAATAAGACCATTGTAATACTCTTCGGCTTTGCCCATATAAATGTCCATATCGTTCGGAATCGACACCAAATTATCGTCGTACGAATGCTCCTCACCTTCACTATCGTTCGTAAAGATATCGTTTATATCGGCATCGTCGATGAAATCTTCGGGCAGAGTGTTTTCGTCGCCAATAGGCAGTTTTAGGTTATTGTCGATAGCATAGAGATACACTGCATTGCGTAAGATGTGGCGATATAAAGTGAGCAGAAAAGCATAGCCACTACTATCTACGCGTTTGAAGAATGTACTCTTGCAGAACCCCATCATACGCTCACCTGCACGCGAAAGATTTGCTATCAGCTCAGTCTCATATTGCGAGGCTGCCTCAGCTTTGTTTTTGTCTAGATAGTGAATAAGCCCATAACGTGGAAGTTTCAGACGCTCCATCATATCAATCATTTGCTCAGAATAGAGACGGCTATATTGGTCGCCATCGACAGTTTGAAACTTCACTGCCTTAGGCACACGGTCGGGAAAATATGATTTATGTCCATCTCTGAACTCCAAATATTTACGTCCATTTGTCGGGTCGGTCTTCGCATAATTGTCTTTGATAAATGTACGTGTACGACGAATCAAAAACAGTTTCATCAATTCCGACCAATCTTCTTGGCAATCACTGCGTTCGAAAGCTTTAATACTACGGACAAAATCCTCGTGGAGCTCTGCAAACTTACGCTCGCCCCCAATACTGCGTATATAAGCCTCCGGACGGATGCCCAAATCCGTATCGTCGTCTACAAACAATCGCAACTGACTGCTCAGGTCCTTGTATTGCTTATTATAAGGCGTTGCAGTCAATAGCAATACTTTGCAATCTTGTTTCTGAATGAGGTCTCTGATATTTCGATAGCGTATCCCTTGATTGTTACGCAGGTTGTGGCTCTCGTCGATAATGATAAGTTTGTAGTATCTGGCGTTATCTACATCGATAGGTCTTGCCATAGACAAGATATCGGCTTTAAGGTCGTATTGCTTCCGATACTTCGCCCACATATCTTGCAGATTGGCAGGACATATAATCAATGTGTTGCTTCCAAATGTATTTTCGTACATCTTTGCAATAGCACAAGCAATGATGGTCTTTCCGAGCCCTACCACATCGCCAATCATTGCACCGCCACGTTTGTCGTTGTTCAGATGGCGAGCGGCAATCTTTACTGCAGTTTGTTGGAAATCAAACAAATTATTTTTAAACTCCGATGGAATAGTAAACTCCTTAATGCCCGAACGTGCCTCTTCGCTCAGATGGTAGGCTGTCTTCAGATATATGTGATAAGGAGGAATTTCTCTATCGCCCGCCCAACTATTGTCGATAATATCTATCACCTCCTTAGTGATGTCGAGACTGAACCTATCTTCCCAGCGGTCGTCGAACCAGCGAGATAGTTTCTCGGCACTGTCGCTATCGCCAAACGCAGCATTGAGTTCACCCTGCTTAGTGAGCCCAGAATAGGTGAGATTGCTACTGCCCATGATTGCCTGAATCTTGTTGAAATTATCATCAGGTCGATAGGCAAGATATAGTTTTGCATGAAGCGGCTCACGCAGATATAACTTCACACATATCTTCTCGTATTTCATCTGGGCGGAAAGGCGACGAAGCGTAAACTCATCTTGCTTCGTTGGCATACCTAGCTGAAGCTGACGTCTGAAGCCACGAGCTATTTCTAACTTACACCTATTCACATAATTAACATCAGGTAAGGGTTGCTCTGTATAAAGCTCTCTTATTAGCTCCTCCGCAGGACGATGCATGCCAATCAATAATCGACATTTTCGAAAAATACGATTGTTGTTTTCATCGACATAATCCCCTGGTAATGTATCTACTTGGTCGACTACAAGGTTCCAGCCTCGCAGATTGAAATAGCCGACGCAGAAATCCACACGCTTTACCCTACCATTGGTAATAATCCCTTGCAGCCCTTCGGCAAATTTAGTTTCTATATTATCGTATATAAGTGCCATATTCTATTTTGAAATTATACGTTATAAATACCATTTAGCTGATATGCGTAATAAATACCCTCCATTAGTCGATGTAAAGTTGTAATGCGAGCCTATTGACTGATGATTTCAAACACATCGTTTTAGTTAAAAAAACACTGCAAAGATACCTTTTTTTAAGCAGAGCTACAAGCGTTCACACAAGATATTGCCACCTTTTGCAAATGCTTTAGAAAAACCTCCTTCAATAAGAAGTTTACAGACCAACAACAAAAGTCAATTAGTTAATTATCAACCAATAACACACCTACAATTTATTATTTTATTGTATTATTGATTGTCGCAAAAAGCACACAGACGGAAAATATTTTTATTGCATATATCGGAAAGAATTAGTAACTTTGTATGTTTTTCGTGTTAGTTCACGAACATTTTTCAATCATTTATTTATCAGTATTTAATAGAATTACAGCATATAATGTCAGACACAACAAACAAAGCAACATCCAATTCGGAATACGGAGCCTCTTCTATCCAAGTGCTCGAAGGGCTCGAAGCCGTACGCAAACGCCCAGCGATGTACATCGGTGATGTAGGCGAAAAGGGACTCCACCACCTTGTATACGAAGTAGTAGACAATTCTATCGACGAGGCTTTGGCGGGATATTGCAAAAATATCTCGGTAACAATCAATAAAGACAATTCAATAACGGTCAAAGACGATGGCCGCGGTATACCGGTAGATATTCACGAGAAAGAGGGAAAATCGGCATTGGAAGTAGTCATGACTGTTCTGCACGCAGGCGGTAAGTTCGATAAAGGATCTTATAAGGTTTCGGGCGGTCTGCACGGTGTAGGAGTGAGTTGCGTAAACGCTCTTTCAGACCATCTTAGAGCCGAAGTCTGCCGCAATGGCAAACGATATGTACAGGAGTATTCTCGTGGCGTTCCGCTCGGCGACGTCAAAGAGGTTGGTACCTCGTCGGAGACTGGTACTACTATTACTTTCCATCCCGATAAAGAAATTTTCAACGATATAAACTACAAATACTCTATCTTGGTGAAGCGTATGCGTGAACTTGCTTTTCTAAATGCAGGTATAAGATTATCTATCACAGACTTACGCACAGAAGAAGAGGGAGGAGCCAATAAGACCGAAGAGTTCTACTCCGAAAACGGCCTACGTGAATTTGTAAAATATATCGATTCTACTCGCGAACCTCTCATAAATGAGGTAATATACATTGATACAAATAAATACGGCACTCCTGTTGAGGTGGCTATGATGTACAATACTTCGTATACCGAGAATCTACATTCGTATGTAAATAATATAAATACTATAGAAGGCGGTACGCACGTTACGGGTTTTCGTTCGGCTCTTACGCGTACCCTGAAGAAGTATGCCGACGACAACAAACTACTCGAAAAGGCTAAAGTGGAAATTGCATCCGACGACTTCCGCGAAGGTCTTACGGCTGTAATCTCGGTCAAAGTGGCTGAACCTCAGTTCGAAGGACAGACCAAAACCAAGCTCGGCAACGACGACGTAAAGGGTATGGTCGACAGAGCTGTAGCCGAAGCCCTCAATACGTTCCTCGAAGAACACCCGAAAGAAGCTAAAACCATAGTAGAGAAGATTATACTTGCGGCTACCGCTCGTAATGCAGCCCGTAAGGCTCGTGAGATGGTACAACGCAAGTCGCCCCTATCGGGCGGAGGGCTACCGGGAAAACTTGCCGACTGTTCGAGCCGCGACGCTTCGCAATGCGAGATATTCCTTGTCGAAGGAGACTCAGCAGGAGGATCGGCCAAGCAGGGACGCGACCGCAACTTTCAGGCGATACTGCCGCTTAGAGGTAAGATATTGAACGTAGAAAAAGCTATGCGTCACAAGGCTTTCGAGAGCGAAGAGGTACGCAATATATACACTGCTCTCGGCGTTACCATCGGCACCGAAGAGGATTCGCAAGCTCTGAATCTCGACAAACTACGTTACAATAAGGTAGTGATAATGACCGATGCCGACGTCGACGGAAGCCATATAGCAACGCTTATACTTACGTTCTTTTTCCGCTATATGAAAGAACTCATAGAAAACGGACACGTATATATAGCTACGCCTCCACTGTATCTGTGCAAAAAAGGTAAGGTACAGGAGTATTGCTGGAACGAAGAGCAACGTATGCGTTTCATCGAGAAATACGGCGACGGCAAAGAGAGCGGTATCACTCAGCAACGTTACAAAGGTCTGGGTGAAATGAACGCCGAACAACTCTGGGAGACTACAATGGATCCTACAAATCGTACTCTGCGACAGATAACAATCGAAAATGCGGCAGAGGCAGACTATACTTTCTCGATGCTTATGGGCGACGATGTAGCTCCACGTAGGCAATTTATAGAAGAAAACGCTACCTACGCCAATATCGACGCTTAAAAGCGTGACATAAGGGTAAAAACGAAACTTGTAATGAGCGACAACAAAATAGTAGTAGCAATCGACGGTTTTTCGTCGTGCGGCAAAAGCACCATCGCCAAACGACTGGCAAAAGATGTGGGCTATATCTATGTCGATACGGGCGCTATGTACCGTGCCGTAGGCTATTTTGGTATCCAAAACGGCATAATAACCGAAAACAAGATAGACGAAGAGCGTTTACAAAGAGAGATTGGCAACCTCCGCATAGCGTTCCAAAACGTTGGCGACGAGCAACATACATTCCTCAACGGGGTCGACGTAGAGCACCGTATACGTACTCTGGAAGCCGGCGACGCTGCCAGCAGGGTGAGTACCATCGATTTTGTACGGCAAGAGATGGTTCGTCGGCAGCAAGAGATGGGTGCAGCCAAAGGCATAGTGATGGACGGACGCGATATAGGCACAGTGGTGTTTCCCGACGCTGAGCTGAAAATATTTGTCAATGCCGACCCCGAAGTACGCGCCCGCCGCCGCTACAACGAGCTTACGGCAAAGGGCGAGGCGGTCGATTACCGCTCGGTACTCGACAACGTCATGGAACGCGACTACCGCGACACACACCGCAAAGAGAGTCCGCTCGTACGAGCCAAAGATGCCAAACTACTCGATAACTCTTCGTTCGATATCGAACTACAGCAGAAAGTAGTTATGAATTGGTTCGAACGTGCGGTGAAAGGCATATCGTCGAAACGATAATTATCTCCACCACACACAAAAGTAAGACTTTACTTCGTAATCTTTTTCAATAGATTGTAGGCATCGTATATGCCGAGTTCGCCGGCTTTGCTCAGGTCGGCTATTCCTTTCGAACGCTCACCTGAATAGATATAAGTAAGCCCACGATTGAAGTAGGCTTCGGCAAAGTTAGAGTTGCTCTTTATTGCTTCCGTATATTGCTGTATGGCTGCGTTATAGTCTTTTGCCCTAGTAAGCATATTGGCTCTATTGTAGTAGGCAAAAGAGAAGTCGGCCGATAGCTCTATGGCTCGGTCGTAGTCGCGTAAGATGAGTTCTACTTCGTGCAATATCTTTTTGTTGTCGGGCTTAGCGGTAGACCTGTTTTTATCGTCGTCGGGCTGTATGTTGGCAGACATTACCTCAAATTGTTTCCTGCGTACTACCGCACGGCAGAAGTAAGCCAAAGCATCGTTTTTGATATCTATGGCTCGCGAAAAGTCGTCGACTGCACTGTCGAGGTCTTGTACGATAGCGTAATGTATGCCCCTTACGAGATACAGATAGAAGTCGAGAGGCTCTTTCGATATTTGCCCCGAAAGTATATCTATGTTTTTGAATAAATGATTTATAATAGCATCGGTGGGAGATATCTCTTCGGATACAAGATAGAGCTTGTAACTACCCCTGAGCTGACGATTTGCCTCGTTGAGCAACGACGAAAAGTAACTATCGGTTTCGATGTCTTTCTGTCGTCGATATAGTGACAGTACGAAGTCGCCTTGCGGTCGGACTTCGACGTTACGGTTTTGAATTGCTCCGCGAATATCGTTGTCTTTAAACTTATTACCATGCTCCTCACTATCCGATACGTCGAATAGTTTAGCCCAATCGCTTATCTTCGACTCTTCGTCGGCTATCTTTATATCGGTATTTATAGTGTCGGTCTCTTCCTTTTTCGTCGAGGTGTGTCGCTTAGCATTTTCGGCATTTATACTTATGATAGCCTGCATATCGCCAAATGCGGCTTTCTTCTTTTGCAATGCGTTGTACGAAACGGCTCTGGCTTGGTATGCGGGGGCAAATTTCGGATAACGTCCGATTACACGCGACAAGTCGTTTATGGCTGCCGTGTGGTTGCCGAGCTTTTGGCTTACGGTAGCACGCATATATATAGCCTCGTACATATTGGGATTGTTTTTCAGGATGCGGTCGAGGTCTTTGAGAGCCTGATTGTAATCGCCGATTTCAATCATTATCAACGAACGGTTGAAGAGTGCTTTCTCGTCGTTCGGGGCGAGGCTTACGGCTTTGTTGTAGTCGGCTATGGCTCCAGAGTAGTCGTTTTTCTCGTGTAGCAGATTGCCTCTGTTTACGTAGTGTGTGAAGTTGTCGGACTTTAGGCTTATGGCTTTGTTGTAGTCGGCAAGAGCCGAGTCGTTGCGGTTCATAATCATATATATCATTGCCCTGCCGCCCCACGCTTCTGCGAGATGGCTGTGGCTTCCGACAAGCGAGTCCATCGTGCCGAAAGCCGCCAACGTATCGCCGAGTAGTAGCTGTACACGTCCCTTTTCGAGAGTGATTTGCGGGTCGCCTGTCTTACCGATTAAGAGGTTGATAATTTCGAGTTCGTCGGAGTATCGCTTCAGATAATCGTACGATTCGAGTTTACCTATGAGGTAAGGCACGTTGTCGGGACTGAATTCGAGTGCACGTGCAAAGTCTTTCTCGGCATCGGTATATTGTTTGAGACGATTGTATATATAGCCGCGAGCGTAGTAAGCACGGGGAATAAACTCATTTTTGCTTATAACCGTATTTATATCCGACAAGGCACCATAATAGTCTTCGAGCATGATTTTGGCAAAAGCTCTGTAAAGATACGGCTCTTCTAGGTACGGTTTGGCTTTTATTATCTGGTTGAAATACTGTATCGCCAATACGTAATCGCTGAAATATAAAGCGTTACTACCCACACGCAGTAAACGGTCGGTATTGACCTGTGCACATGGGCAGAGCACGTGAAGTATCAGTATGGATATAAGTATTCCTTTTTTCATTGGCTGTTTTTATTGAGTTGCAAATTAACAAAATTTCTGCCACCTCCACTAATTAAAAAGCGTTAATGTAGCAACCGCACCATTGCATATCGCTTAAACCTTTCGACGATTACACGATTGAACAAAAAAGAACTACGCTATTTCTCGTAGTTCTTTTTTAGGGTTTACCAACTTGCCTTCTTAACCCCCGGAATAAGTCCTTTCGAAGCCATCTCGCGGAACTGTATTCTCGATATTCCAAACTGACGCATATAACCCTTCGGTCTGCCCGTCATTTTGCAACGGTTGTGAAGACGGATATAAGAACTGTTGCGTGGCAGCGTCTGCAAAGCGTCGTAATCGCCTTCGGCAATCATCTGTTTACGTTTCTCTGCATATCTTGCCACAAGCTTGGCACGTTTCACTTCGCGTGCTTTCATCGATTCTTTTGCCATATTCTTCTATCTATTTTAGTTAGTTTTTTTAAACGGTAATCCAAATTCTCTCAGCATAGCAAATCCCTCTTCGTCGGTATTAGCCGATGTTACGAACGTGATATTCATACCCAGAATCTTATCGATGGCATCGATGTTGATTTCGGGGAAAATAATCTGTTCGGTAATACCGAGCGTATAGTTGCCGCGTCCGTCGAGTTTGCTTTCGATACCTTTGAAGTCGCGAATACGGGGCAGAGCCACACGTACAAGTCGTTCGAGGAACTCGTACATTCTGTCGCCTCGTAGGGTAACGCACACTCCGATAGGCATTTTCTTTCTGAGTTTAAAGTTCGAAATATCCTTCTTGGAGTATGTCGCAATAGCCTTTTGTCCTGTGATGGCGGTCATTTCGGCAATAGCCGTATCGATTATTTTCTTGTCGGCAGTAGCTATGCCAAGCCCCTGATTGAGCACAATCTTTTCGAGCTTAGGCACCTGCATCACCGTCGTGTAAGAAAACTCTTTCATCAACGCCGGCACGATTCTCTCTCTATAATCCTGTTTTAACGATGTTGTTGTCATTTTATTACCTCCTTCGACCTTACTGCTATACGAACCAATTTACCCTCTTCGTTCTTCACTCTTTGTATGCGTGTGCGTTTGCCGTCTTTGGGGTCGACAAGCATCACGTTAGAGATATGAATTGGAGCCTCTTTCTTTACGATACCGCCCTGCGGGTTTTGTGCATTCGGTTTAGTGGCTTTCGATACCATATTGACCTCTTCCACCAAAACACGCTGCTTGTCGGGATAGACCTCCAATACTCTACGCGGTTTGTCGCTTTTATCGTTGCCTGCGATTACTATTACGTTATCGCCTTTTTTAACATGTAATTTACTCATCTCTAATTATTAGCTAATTATAAGTTATAAATAAAAAACTCTCCCACTCTTAGAGCACTTCGGGTGCAAGTGAAATAATTTTCATATTAGTTGCACGGAGTTCGCGTGCTACGGGTCCGAAGATACGGCTACCGCGAATTTCACCTGCATTATTCAACAGAACACAAGCATTATCATCGAAACGTATATACGAACCGTCGGGGCGGCTTATCTCTTTCTTGGTACGCACCACGATAGCCTTGCTGACAGCTCCTTTCTTTATTTCGCCCGAAGGCAGAGCACTTTTTACCGCTACGACAATAGTATCACCAATTGTGGCATATTTCTTCGAAGTGCCACCAAGTACACGGATACACAAAACTTCTTTTGCTCCGCTGTTATCTGCTACTCTCAATCTCGACTCTTGTTGTATCATAACTTATTTTGCTCTTTCAATGATTTCTACTAAACGCCAACGTTTTGTCTTACTCAACGGACGAGTTTCCATTATGCGAACCGTATCGCCTATGTTGCACTCATTCTTTTCGTCGTGAGCGTGAAACTTCTTCGTTTTGTTGACAAATTTACCATACATCGGGTGTTTTTCTTTCCACTTGACAGCAACGGTGATAGACTTATCCATCTTATTGCTGTAAACAACACCTTCTCTTACTTTTCTTAAATTTCTTTGTTCCATTCTTTTAGAATACAAATTTATTTAGATTGTTGTTGTTTCAACTGACGACTGCGTATCTCCGTCTGTATACGGGCAATCGTTTTTCTAGCCTCTCTTATTGTAAGAGGGTTATCTAACGGAGTGATAGCGTGTGACAGAGTCATTCTCGTAAGATTTTCTCTCTCTGCCATCTCTCTTTCGTGTAGTTCGTTGTCTGTAAGCTCTCTTATTTCATTAATTTTCATACCGTGATTCTTTCTTTTTAAGCATTAGTACTAAAATCATAATCTCTACGGACAACGAATTTTGTTGTTACAGGCAGCTTTTGAGCAGCCAATCTCAAAGCCTCTTTGGCGAGTTCGAACGAAACGCCCTCTATCTCTATAATCATACGACCCGGGGTAACCGGTGCCACGAAACCTTCGGGAGCACCTTTACCTTTACCCATACGTACTTCGGCGGGTTTCTTGGTTATAGGTTTATCGGGGAATATTCTCACCCACACTTGTCCTTGACGCTGCATATGACGGGTAACGGCCACACGTGCAGCTTCTATCTGACGCCCTGTAATCCATTTCGATTGAAGCGATTTGATGCCAAACGAACCAAACGATAGCTGGTTGCCGCGTTGGGCATTGCCCTTCATTCGTCCTTTCTGCTGTCTTCTAAACTTTGTCTTTTTAGGTTGTAACATAAGTACTTTCTATTTTAATTCGTTCAACAATTACTTTTTATTCTCTTCTCCGCCACGACGTTGTCTCGGGCGGCGTTCTCCGTCACCGCGTCTTGGACGACGTTCGCCATCGCGTCTGCCGCCAAAGTTACGCTTGTCTCTCTCGCTTTCGAACTTAGGCTCGAGGTCTTTTTTACCATAAACTTCGCCACGGCAAATCCAAACCTTTACACCTATCAGACCTACTTTCGTAAGAGCTTCGGCGTGACAGTAATCTATATCGGCACGGAATGTATGCAGCGGGGTACGTCCCTCTTTGTACATTTCCGAACGAGCTATTTCAGCTCCGTTCAGACGTCCCGATACTTGTACTTTGATACCTTCGGCACCGTTCTTCATCGTGTTGAAGATAGCGCTTCTTACAGCCTTGCGGTAAGCTATCTTACCCTCTATCTTACGAGCAACGTCGTTTGCTACTATCTGTGCGTCCAAATCGGGATTCTTCACCTCGAAGATATTTATTTCTATATCCTTATCGGTGATTTTCTTTATCTCCTCTTTGAGCTTTTCCACATCTTCGCCTCCGCGTCCCACGATAAAACCGGGACGAGCTGCACATACGGTGATAGTAACAAGTTTCAATGTCCTTTCGATAACGATTCTCGAAACCATTGCCTTAGCAAGACGAATATTCAGATATTTTCTAATCTTGCTGTCTTCAACCAAGGTATCGCCGAAATTGCCTCCGCCATACCAATTGGAATCCCAACCACGGATTATTCCCAAACGATTGCTAATTGGATTAGTTTTCTGCCCCATCTTGCTTATTTTCTAAATTATTATTATTAACGTTTCTTGATTCTACAAAAAGTGTAACGTGGTTCGAGCGTTTGCGGATACGGTGTCCACGACCTTGCGGTGCCGGACGCAACCGTTTGAGCATACGAGCAGCATCTACACTTACTGCACTGACATATAAATTGCCGTCTTCTGCCTTCTGTTGCGACTTTTGTTCGTAGTTAGAGATTGCAGAGCGGAGCAATTTTTCCATTCTTATAGAAGCCTCTTTTGTAGAGAAACGCAATATAGCCAATGCTCTGTTTACGTCTACGCCACGTATGAGGTCTGCTACCAGACGCATCTTTCTGGGCGAAGTAGGCACATCGTTGAGTTTGGCAAAATATTGTGTCTTCTTGGCTTCCTTTCTATTATCGGCAGATATTTTTTTTCTTTTACCCATAATTACTTTTTTCCTTTTTAAATAAAATTAAAAACACCAACGGTTATTTCTTCTTACCGCCGTGTCCTCTGAATATACGTGTTGGGGAAAACTCGCCGAGTTTGTGTCCCACCATATTTTCAGTAATGTAGACAGGGATAAATTTATTACCGTTATGTACTGCTACTGTATGACCAACAAAGTCAGGAGAAATCATCGAAGCTCTTGCCCAAGTCTTGACAACGGATTTTTTGTTGCTTTCGTTCATAGCAAGAATTTTCTTTTCGAGTTTCAGGTTGATATAGGGTCCTTTTTTTAATGAACGACTCATAAATATTTTCTACTTTTTTTTAATCGTTATTTTTTTCTTCTTTCAATAATATACTGGCTCGATGCCTTTTTAGGTGCACGAGTCTTTTTACCCTTAGCCAACAGACCCTTTCTCGAACGCGGATGTCCGCCCGAGGCACGACCTTCACCACCACCCATCGGGTGATCGACAGGGTTCATAGCCACGCCGCGAACTCGCGGACGAATACCCAACCAGCGGCTGCGTCCGGCTTTACCCGAACGTTCCAACGAATGGTCTGCGTTACCAACGCTACCAACAGTAGCCTTACATGTTCCTAATATCTTGCGAGTTTCGCCCGAAGGCAACTTTACGATAACGTATTTGTCCTCGCGAGACGTAATTTGAGCAAATGTTCCTGCAGAGCGGACAAGGGCTGCTCCCTGTCTGGGACGAAGCTCTATGTTGTGAACTATCGTTCCCAAAGGAATATTCTCCAAAGGAAGTGCGTTGCCGATTTCAGGTGCGGCATCTGCTCCCGAGAGTAATTTCTGTCCAACCTGCAAGCCGTTAGGTGCAAGAATGTACGCTTTTTCTCCATCAACGTAGTAAAGCAGAGCGATACGAGCCGAACGATTCGGATCGTATTCGATACTTTTCACAACGGCAGGAATGCCGTCTTTAGTACGTCTGAAGTCAATTACTCTGTACTTTCTCTTGTGTCCGCCACCGATGTAACGCATCGTCATCTTTCCCTGATTGTTGCGTCCTCCGGTTTTGCTGTAGCCGGACACAAGCGACTTCTCTGGCACAGTCGAAGTAATTGTGTCGAACATGCCAATAATCTTGTGTCTTTGCCCCGGTGTTACGGGGTTTAATTTACGTACTGCCATTTAACTAATTATTTATAATATAAATTTATTGTACTTTTTTGTCGATTTCATAAGAGATGCCGAATAAAAATTCTTCCAAAGCTTGGCCTATTTCCGGGTCAGCCAGCTTTGCAATCATAAACCGTTCCCACGATTCATCCAGCTCCATAGAAAGCAAAAAGAGTTCACTTACGCCAAGCATGGAACCGAAGTTCGGTGCAAGTTTATTCCGCGCTGCCCAAACCTTGTGC
>ERZ773022.367-NODE-367-length-38711-cov-20.107875_pt1 | contig 38711 bp, 54 predicted proteins | sample MGYA00580839_ERZ773022 | MGnify/ENA primary metagenome ERZ773022 (study PRJEB29015, sample SAMEA2738020) | human oral metagenome | biome: human oral; feature: human-associated habitat; material: dental | place: China | collected 2044 ... | reverse complement strand
ATAAGCGTTATATCTTTTAGACTGTCATCAAGTGGATTGGTGACAGTCTTTTTTAGTTCCTCAACAATTTGTTGTCCATAGAGTTTTGCCTCTCGTTGAGTAGGAAACCCCTGTTTGGATTTTTGCTTCCATTTTATGCCATCTTTATAACTAACAATGATTTGGTAATTGCCATCTTTTTTGCGAACCGTCATATTGCATTGCATAGTTACACGTCCTTGCTATTAACCACGTGATAAAAGAATTCTTCATCGATATCTTCGTCTAATTCTCTTTCATGAGCGATCCGTTCTATTAGATTAATATGTTCTTCAGAATGGAAGTCATTGTGTTTAATATGTCCTAATTCGTGTAATACACTAACTCGTTGAGCATCTATTGGTTTATTTAAATTAACCAATATTGAATGACTGCCATCTTCATTAAGACGTACTACTGCTGTTTGTGTTTTCTTTAATTGCGTATAGATCAAGTTAATAGACATAACAATACTCTCCACTTATGATTTATTTAAAATAATTGATTGGGTAATGGATAATTAAAATACATATTATATGACTTATAGAATATATACATTGCCACTTGATATGCTGGAGAAAAAGGAGTTGTTTTACCAGTAGGAGCTTTCCCAGATGGATATGAAACTGTAGCTTTTAATATATTTCCGTCGAAGTCGAAAATAGTTATTGCATTTATTCTCCAATTTACCCCATTATCATTCGATATAGCGTTTACGAAGTCATCCATATTTTCGTATTTAGGTGCTAGCATTTTGGCACTTCTTTCATAATTAAAAAATGATGTTTGGTTTGTTTGTACAATATAATTGGTATCATAAAATATACCATATAAAGTAGCATTAATAACGTAATAAGGCGGATTATATCTTGATACTAAAATAGTTGTATTATCAACATAAACCTCACTAGTCTCATTTGAATATACCATTGTATATTGGCTAGAATTTTGACGGAGTTCATTTACAGAAATCGCATTACTTAAAAATGGAATAAATAATATCCAAATAAATACTAATATTTTCTTCATCTTATTTCCCCTCCCGTTTCTTTAATTTATCAATCAAATCCACAACAAAATCTATATCTTCCTTACTCATATCCTCGGCAGCATCAAATAAGATACGCATGCCGGGGTTATTTTTTAGTTTATTGGCATATTCAGATACTTCAGGGTCTATGTAATACGAATCATTTATATCTGACTTATCTTCAATTAAATCTGATTTTTCTACACCAAAGTAATGAGCCAACTGTTCTATTTTGTTCATTCTAGGCATCTTAGTTCCATTAACCCATGTTGAAACAGTTGATTTGTTTAATTTCAAATCAGCTACTAAATCCGCTTGTGTCTTTTTGTTTGCTGCTAATAAATTGCTAAGGTTTTGAGCAAACACTTTCTTGTAATTAGAATCCATAGTAAACTCCTATTCTCCTCTCCTGCGTATCTATATATTAATACTTAAAGTAGTAAAATACAATACTATTTTATAAAAAAGTTTACTTTTAGTATTGACATTCTACTTTTAGTAAACTATACTAATAATCAAAGGAAGGAGGGATAAATTGAAGAGATTGAAAATTTCTTTAAAAGCTGCGAGAGTTAACGCAAATCTATCGCAAGAAGAAGTAGCAAGGAAAATGAAGAAATCTAAGGTTACAATCAATAACTGGGAAAACGGAAAAACAGAAATTGATTATGGGAATTTGAACGAATTGTGTCGATTATATTCCGTCACCATAGATGATATTCTTTTGCCTTATTAGTCTACTTTAAGTAGAAAAAGGAGATGAAATATGCTAGTACAAAACAAACACGATTTATCCATAGCCAATAAGGTCTATGGAAACACACCAACTGTATTTGGCTGGGCAGGTCGTAATGCTGAGTATTCACAATATTGGCGAAAGATTATTAGGGAATACTTTGCTAAACGGCATATAAGCAAATTGTATAGAAAAGCTATCCACGGCAAAATCAGAGAATGCCGTGAAGCAGATAGAATGGCAAAAATGGAGGCACATTATGCAAGATATTAAAAAACAATTAAAACAATACATACTATACATTATGGAAACAGGAAATACACCGCAAATACTTCCGGAGTTAATTAGACAGTATGAAGTACTAGATGGAAAATATCCGGATTTTAAAGAAGCGACAGCTCCGGTTGGGGAAAAACCATTCGATTTTGAAGATACTCTTTTATCACATATTAAAGCAATTACACAAGCTTTAAATAAGGAAATGAAGGAAACTGGTAGCAGTTTTGATTTAGCTATATATAGGTCTTGTACAATTCTTAATGAAATAGATAATAGTGATACTCCAGTCAAAACTTCACGTGTTATTTATATGGATGAATAGAAATGGATCCTGCAGTTTACACAATTAAAGACGTTGCTGAACTGCTCCAATGCAGTGAAAGCAGCGTCAACAACCTTAGGGAGCGTGGCATCCTACGTGAAGTAAAAGGGCTTCCGGGAGTACGGTTCAATAAAAAAGAAGTTGATGCTCTTGTAGGAATTGTGGACGAATACAGTCCACTGCAATACAGGAAGTTAGAAAAGGAGCGTGATGAACTTTTACAAGAAAATGAAAAGTTAAAAATGAGTATAAGAAAAATAACCAGTGATTTACTGGTTATGGTAGGAGGGGAGTTGAAATTATGATTTATGAAAAAGAAAACGCCCGCTAATAGCAATTGGAAAGACTAGCGGGCGTAGGCAAATTATACCTAAGGTAATTATACCATGGAGGGGAAAAATGCAAAAAAAAATCGAAATCATATTAACACCTAAAGAAAATAGCAACGGTTATAACATGGAATTTATTGTTAATAAAGATGAATTTAATGGTAACGCAACAGAAGTTGCTGCTCTTTTGGTTTCAGCTGCTTATAACTTCGGTTATAAAAATCTTGATACCACAGAATTTATAGCATTTTTAGCAGCTACAAAAGAGATGTGTGAAAAGCAAGAAGAACTGGCTCTTATAAATGATTTTCTTAATACATTTGAAAAGGAGAAAACAAATGAATGAAAAACAACAAATCTTAAATCTAACTAATATTTGTGATGGAAAGTTAGAAGCTGAATTTGAGGAAATGTACAAAGATGCATTACGAAAAATTTCAAAAGGTCAGAAAGCTAAAATCACCATTAACATTGAAATGTTACGAGTTCCAGATACTGATACCATCGTAGAACTTGGTTACAATATTAAATCAACATTACCAGCTATCTCACGTCGTGCTATTGGTTCTTATGCGGATGACTTCACAGTAAAAGTTGATGTCAACGAAAAGCCGCAATTAGAAGTCCTAACATTTAATTCAACTACTGAAAAGAGAGGTTAACACAATGGAAGAAAATATCAAATTGAATGTACAAACAGCAAATGGTGAAGTTATTATTCGTCGTGGTGAAGCCAATGACATATTTCAATATAACGGATTTAGATATGAACTTAGTAGCGCTGAATCATTTGTTAAAGGTGTAAAAGCTAAAGGCGATGCTAAAACGACTGTCATTACATATTCAGACAAAAAGGTTGTGGCCGTAACAGACTGTACCGTAACAGATCGTACGCAAGACAAAATTGTATACGCATTTCAAAAAAGCGAACAGTTTAAAGAATGGGATTCCATCTTTGGTATAAGTTTAACGCAAAAAGAAATGCTTGATTTACTCCGAATTCATGAACATGAAATCGAAGATTACGAAAAGCTTTTAATTGCTGTTAGAAACTTCAAATACGTAACACAAACGGAAGGCGATTTTACTAGAACTGATGATGACAACTATGTTATGAGCATCAAGGTAAAAGAAGCTGAAGGTACTTTAAAAATGCCTCGCTTTATCTTCGTAAATATGGTCATTCTTAATGAAAGCCAATTTACTCAAAAAGTTGAAGTGCAATTAGACATAATTAAGCCTAAAAATGAAGGGGATAAATTATCATTCAAGTTATCTTGTCCAATCATGAATCGTTATATTAAAGAAGCTATCAAATCTGAAACTGATTTAATTAAATCTGAATTAACTAATTACTTGTTATTGTCTGGTATTCAAGAATAAGGAGCAAATGCATGGGAGAATCAATCAAAATTAATTCATTTGAATTAGAAAATGTAAAACGTGTTAAAGCTGTGTCTTATGAACCATCACCTAATGGATTAACCATTATTGGTGGTAAGAACGGACAAGGAAAAACATCTATCCTTGATGCCATTGCTTGGACATTAGGCGGTGCAAAGTTTGAACCATCTAGTGCGGTGCGTGATGGGAGCTACAACCCACCTAAATTAGAAGTTAAGCTATCTAATGGGCTAGTGGTTACACGTAGTGGGAATAGCAGCACATTAAAAGTCGTAGATCCAGAAGGTAAAAAATCCGGTCAACGTATTTTAGATGGTTTTATTGGCCAATTAGCCTTAGACCTTCCTAAGTTCATAGAAATGAGCGATAAGGAAAAGGCCCAAGAATTATTAAAATTATTGGGCGTAGAAGACGAATTGAATAAACTCGAAGGCAAACACCAAGAGGTATATGCAAAACGTCATTCTATAGGGCAAATTGCCACTCAGAAAGACAAGTACGCTAAAGAGTTAGTTGGTTATGATGATGTACCACTTGAACCAATTAGCGCATCGGAGCTTATCCAACAACAACAAGCCATCTTATTAAAGAATGCGGAAAACCAAAAGAAACGTAACAATGTTTCAGCTATTCAAGCTCAAATGGTTACCATCAATAACTTGGTTGATGAAGCACAAAAGAAACTCGAAGAATTACAAGCTAAACAAGCACAATTAGCAGAAGATTACGACATCGCAACAACAGCAGCTAAAGACCTTGAAGATGAATCAACGGCTGAACTCGAGGAGCAAATCAAAAATGTAGATGCCATCAATCAAAAGGTACGTGCTAATCAAGAACGTGCAAGAGCATTGCAGGAAGCTGCTGATTACAAAGCAGATTATGACAACTTGACTGGTGAACTTGAAACCATCAGACAAGATAAAAATAAACTGCTTGAATCCGTACAAATGCCTTTGCCGGGATTATCTATCCAAGATGGCGTTCTTATTTACAATGATCGTCAATGGGATTGCATGAGCGGTGCTGAGCAGCTCAAAGTGGCTACGGCCATTGTTAGAGCTTTAAATCCTAAGTGTGGATTTGTACTTATGGATAAACTTGAACAAATGGATGTAGATACTATGAAAGAGTTTGGGGCATGGCTTGAATCGGAAGGCCTACAAGTCATTGCAACTCGTGTTACTAATAACCAAGATGAATGCTCCATCATTATTGAAGATGGACATATCAAAGGTGAAGAATACAGTAATGTGGCAGCACCAGTTAATGAGACTAAACCTGAAAATGAATGGGGTGATTTTTAATGAATATTATAACAGGTAAACGTAAACGTGCTCAAAAAATCATCATTTATGGCGTCGAGGGGATTGGTAAAACAACATTTGCAAGTCAATTCCCATCGCCTGTATTTATTGATACAGAGGGCAGCACAGACCATTTAGATGTAGCTCGTACCGATAAGCCTACATCGTGGCAAATGCTAATTTCCTTTGTTAAGGAATTTGCAACAATGCCGGGTTTATATCGGACTTTAGTTATTGACACTATTGATTGGGCAGAACAGCTATGTGTTGAATTTATCTGTTCTAAACATAATAAATCTGGCATTGAAGACTTTGGTTATGGTAACGGTTATGTGTTTGTCCGTGAAGAAATGGGACGTTTCCTAAATCTACTTGATGAAGTTATTAACGCAGGTATGAACGTAGTTCTTACTGCTCATGCTCAAATTCGTAAATTTGAACAACCAGATGAATTAGGCGCATATGATCGCTTTGAATTAAAGCTTGGTAAAAAGACAGGAAGTCAAACCTCTCCACTTATTAAAGAATGGGCGGACATGGTACTCTTTGCCAATTATAAAAATGAAATCATTACGACTCAGACAAACAAAAAGAAAGCAACCAATGGTAAGCGGTTGATGTATGCTACTCACAATCCTGCGTGGGATGCTAAAAATCGTCATGGGTTACCAGATATGATGCCATTTGAATACAGTCAAATCGCTCATGTTATTCCTGATGATATTCTACCAACTGCTGCAGCACAAGAATTAGCGCAAGCCGCTAATAATGAATATGCTCCAGAAGTAATGAACGCTATCAAGGAACAAGTTGGGGAAGTTACTACAACACAACCTGTAATAACACTACCTCAGGAAAATGTCGACACCAACAAAAACGAAACACCATTAGTTGAAACGGTTATTCCTAAACCGCTAAAAGACTTAATGGTTAAAGATGGTATCACATTAGAACAAGTTCAATCAGTAGTAATCGCTCGTGGTAAATATCCAGCTGGTACATCATTTAAAAATTATGATCCAGAATTTGTTAACGGATGGATTATTCCATTCTGGCCAAATATTGTTGAAGCAATTAAGAAAGGAAATTAATTATTATGACAGCACAACAAAGCAATTTTGAAACATTCGGTAAAGCAGAAGAGGTATATTCATTTGACCAACCTATTTTAGCGGAAGAACGTGAATATACGTTACTTGAAGCTGGTTCTTATCCATTTGTTATTACTAATGTAGAAAAGAAATTCTATGAACCAAAAGAAGGTAGCAAGCTGCCATCTTGTCCACAAGCTCAAATCACACTAGAAGTAGATGGTGGTGATCAAGGCAAAACAAAATTAATTCACAACTTATTCTATACAAAGTCAACCATTTGGAAGGTCACAGAATTATTTATGGCCGTTGGTCTTGCTAAAAAAGGTGAAAACTACAATCCTGACCCTGAACAATTACTTGGCAAATCTGCTATGTGTGAATTGACACAGCAAAACTATGTAAAAAATGACGGAAACAACGGTACTCGTAATGAAATTAAAAAATGTTTTGCAAGTCCTAATGCTCAAGCAAATGGATACGGTGCATTCTAATGGAACTTAGACCGTATCAACAACAAGCTGTAGACTCGATATGGCATGAATGGGAAACGGTTAATAAAACATTGTTGGTTCTTCCGACTGGCACAGGTAAGACAATCTGTTTTGCCAAAGTTGCTGAGGAAGCGGTTCGCAGGGGTAAGCGTGTTCTTATCCTTGCGCATCGTGAAGAACTATTACAACAAGCCTCTGACAAAATTATGAGTGCGTCAGGGCTTACAACTGCAATGGAAAAGGCTGAACATACATGTATTGGGCAATGGGACCGCATCATAGTAGGTTCTGTTCAAACTTTGTGTAAAGACAAACGATTGTCAATGTTCAGTAAAACGTACTTTGATGTCATTATCATTGATGAAGCACATCATGCTGTATCTAGTAGCTATCAAGCTATATTAAATTACTTTGACCAAGCAAAAGTCTTAGGTGTTACTGCTACACCAGATCGCTCCGATATGAAGAATTTAGGGCGTGTATTTGAAAGTTTAGCATTTGAATATACGTTACCTAAAGCTATTCAAGAGGGGTTCTTGTCTAAGATTAAGGTACAAACGTTACCGCTCACATTAGATATCTCATCGGTTAAGATTTCAACTGGTGATTTTGCTGTGGGAGATATCGGTAGAGTATTGGAACCTTACTTAGAAGAAATTGCCAATAAATTAATGGAATACAAAGATAGAAAAATTGTTGTGTTCTTACCATTAATTGCTACCAGTCAACGATTCTGTGAAATTCTTAATGAGCGAGGATTTAAAGCAGCAGAAGTAAATGGCAAAAGCCAAGACCGTACAGAAATTACACAAGCATTTGCTGAAGGTAAATATAATGTGCTTTGTAATTCAATGCTACTCACTGAAGGGTGGGATTGTCCAAGCGTTGATTGTGTAATTGTATTACGCCCTACTCGGTCTCGTGCTTTGTATTGTCAGATGATTGGACGTGGTACACGTCTTTCACCGGGTAAAGATCATCTATTAATTTTAGATTTTCTATGGCATGTGGAGCGTCACGAATTGTGTAGACCGGCTCATTTAATCGCTAAATCAGATGATGTGGCCAAACGCATGACGGAAATTCTTGAAGAAAAAGGAATGGACCTTGAAGAATGCGAAAGGGATGCAGAATCTGATGTATTGGCTCAACGTGAAGAAGCACTTGCAAAAGAACTCGCTGCTATGCGGAAGAAAAAAGCACAACTTGTTGATCCATTACAATTCGAGTTCTCTATTCAAGCTGAAGACCTTACCCATTATGTACCAGCCTTTGGTTATGAAGTACAAGCTATTACACCTAAACAAATAGACACTTTAGAAAAATTTGGAATTAATCCTGATTCAATTGAATCTTCAGGTAAAGCAACTTTACTCATTAATCGATTAATTAAACGAAAAGAAGAAGGGTTGGCTTCACCAAAACAAATCAGAATTTTAGAACGCTATGGATTTCAAAAAGTTGGAATGTGGAATCAAAATGATGCATCTAAAATGATAAGTAGAATTTGTGCTTCTGGTTGGAGAATTCCTAAGGGAATCATACCTAAAACATATTATCCAGCATAGGAGAAAATAATGGGTAAATTAATTGATTTAACAGGAAAAACATTTGGCCGATTAAAAGTTATTAAATATTTAGGAAAAATTAAAGGTACCTGTTCACCCTATTGGGAATGTAAATGTTGTTGTGGAAACATAAAGGTCGTTCGAGGTGATCATTTAAGATTTGGAGAAATACAAAGTTGTGGTTGCTATGAATCCGAATTTAGAAATGCAGGAATGCCACATAAAATTCACGGAAAATCTAAACGTAGAATTGCAAAGATATTTTATGGGATGAAAAAACGTTGCTGTAATCCTAACTCAAACGCTTATAAAAATTATGGTGAAAGAGGAATATACATTTGTAAAGAATGGTTAACAGATATTTTACTATTTATAAACTGGGCGGAATCTAATGGATATCAAGATAATTTAACAATTGATCGCATTGATAATGATGGACCATATAGCCCTACTAACTGTAGGTGGGTAGATGCCAAAACACAAGCCGGTAATAGAAGACCAAGAACAAGGAGTAATAATGGAAAGCAAAATTGATTTACGAGAACTACTCGAATATATAGACCCTGCCCAATGCTCCTATGAGGAATGGTTAAACGTAGGACTTGCTCTCCATCAAGAGGGCTATCCTATGTTTATATGGGAAGAATGGTCTGCAGATGATGGAGAACGATTCCATGAAGGTGAATGTGCTGCTAAATGGGAATCATTTGGCCGGTATACTGGAAAGCTTGTTACAGGGGCCACGATCACTCAAATGGCAAAAGAAAACGGATGGACATCAAAACGTAAGATTGAAAATAATGAAGCATTAAGTTTTGATTCCATGGTATTGGCCACAACTCCAGAACAATATCAAGTTGTTGATAAGAACTGGATTGAAGAATCTGATGTTCATATTCCTAAATCATATCCTTTAGAGCAACGTAAACAAGATATTGTTACCTATTTGACTACGTTATTTGAGCCAGAGGAATACGTTGGGTATGTAGTTAATACATTCTCCTTACCAGATGGGAAACAGTCTCCTACGATGGGAAATTATAGCCGTACGGTACAACAAATCATAGATGGTATTAATGGCACAACGCAATTAGAAAATGTGTTTGGCACCTTTAACAAAGAAATGGGCGCATGGATTCGGTTTAATCCAATTGATGGTAAAGGTGTTAAGAACGACAATGTAACAGCATTTCGGTATATGTTATTAGAGTCTGACAATATGTCACTCGGAAAACAAAAAGCCATTCTTGAACAATTAGAATTACCAATTGCAGCTATGGTATTTAGTGGTGGTAAATCAATTCATGCTATCGTTAAAGTTGATGCTTACTCCTACGAGGAATACAGAAAGCGTGTTGACTTTATATATTCCATTGCTCAAAAGAATGGATTTAAACCAGATAAAAAAAATCGTAATCCTAGCCGATTGTCTCGAATGCCGGGCGTTATGCGTGATGGTAAGCCCCAATTCCTTATGGCAACCAATATTGGTAAAGAAAACTATAAGGAATGGGAAGAATGGATCGCATCCGTTAATGATGACTTACCGGAACCAGAAGAACTTGACGCATTATGGGATAACATGCCAGACCTTGCACCTCCATTAATTGAAGGGATTCTTCGTGAAGGTCATAAAATGCTCATTGCTGGACCATCTAAAGCCGGCAAATCATTTGCGTTAATTCAATTATGCATTTCCATTGCTGAAGGTAGACCATGGTTTGGATTTGACTGCACGCAAGGCAAAGTTCTATACGTCAATTTGGAACTTGATAGGGCATCTTGTTTGCATCGGTTTAAAGATGTATACGAGGCCCTTGAACAACAACCAACAAACATTGGGAATATATCCATATGGAATTTGCGTGGTAAGTCCTTACCAATGGACCAATTGGCACCTAAACTTATCCGCAGAGCCCAAAAGCGTAACTATAAGGCTATCATTATTGACCCTATCTATAAGGTCATAACTGGTGACGAAAATAGTGCTGATCAAATGGCAAATTTCTGCAATCAGTTTGACAAGGTTTGTACTGAACTTAAATGCGCAGTCATTTATTGTCATCACCATTCTAAAGGGAGCCAAACTGGTAAGCGGTCGATGGACCGTGCATCTGGTTCCGGTGTATTCGCTCGTGATCCAGATGCATTGTTAGACCTCTTAGAACTTGAACTCGAGAACATGAACGAGGATAAACTCCAAGATGCTCCTATTGATACTAGCCAATGTACTGCATGGCGAATGGAAGGAACACTCCGAGAATATCCGAAGTTTAAACCGGTGGACTTATGGTTTGAATACCCTATTCACAAAGTGGATACAAACGGGTTTCTTGCAATGGCTCAATTTGATAGTCCGCAGTCTAAAGGATTAGACAAAATGAATAAACGAAAGCAAGCTATCAAAGAAAAGAAAAAAGAGCAATTGGTAGATGCGTTTAATATTGCAGCGGCTGAAAATGGTTTTAACGGCAGAGCAGATATTAAACGAGTAGCCGAAATTATGGAAGTTAGTGAAATGACCGTTCGTCGATATTTAAGAGAAACACCAATTTTTAATGTCGATAAAGGCGAGTTATTTAAGGTTGATGATTGTTAACACAATTTTATTCGCAATAGGTTAACAATAATAACAACACACCTTATATATATATATAGGTATGTTGTTATTGTTTGTGTCCCAATGTAAGGTGGATTCAAGCTAAGGGGGTAAGGAAAAGGATTTCTAAAATCATCCTTTTCTTACCTCTTCCCCTTAGGTTGAACCCTACATTACAAAAGGGCTTTCAAAATGGTATTGGTTATTATCAATTAAATTCTCAATAAAGGAGGATTGGTTATTGATTATTGAATTTTTCATTCCTCTTAAAAAGGTTCCTACTGTTACACATCAAACTAAGCAGGTAAACACACAACATGGTAAACCTATCTTTTATGAATCAGATAAATTGAAACAGGCTAAACAAATATTCTTGGCTGGTTTAGTTGATCATGTTCCTAGTGAACCTTTAGAGGGGCCTATTCGATTGGTTACCAAGTGGTGTTTCGGTAAAGCGAATTGCAAAGCACCACATTGGAAAACCACTCGGCCAGATACAGATAATCTCATTAAGTTATTTAAGGACTGTATGACCAAGTTGAATTACTGGCATGATGATGCTCAAGTATGTAGTGAAATTACTGAAAAGTATTGGAATCCAGTTACAGGGATTTGGGTACATATTGAAACGTTGAAAGGTTGATGCTATGAAGAAAAAACTTGTATATGTTGCTCACCCATTTGGGGGCAAGGAAAGTAATCGTAAAAAGATTGATGTGATCATGGGGAATTTAGTTTTAAATGATACCAGTCATGACTATATCTCTCCAATTCATAACTTTGGATATGTATATCTAACTGGTGACGATTACCAACGAGGATTAGACATTTGTTTAAGTCTACTTGGACATTGTGACATTTTAGTATTGTGTCCTGATTGGGAATCTAGTCGTGGTTGTAAAGGTGAATTTGAATATGCCAAGAAACATAGTATTTCCATTTTTACGTTGAGTGAGTGGAAAGCATTAAATCGGATTTGATAAAGGAGACTAAAAACATGTACGAATTACAAACAAAAGCAATTGAAGCAGCTCGTAAAGTATTAATTGAAAATTTAGGCTATCAATCTGTTAATCCAGAAGATATGTTCATTGTTTGGTTTTGTAAAACCTTGCAGAATTGGAAAGCCATTGTTAGTGGACGGACTATCGAAGAATTTATTGAAGTAATACACAATGGTGATCGTAATGAAACATATGTTGATGTGTATTACAAAACTAAAAATGTGTGTATTAAAGATGAAAGCGAATTAAAAAAAGCTTATTTTAGTGGTAACAAAAAATGAAAGATAAAGTGTTTGAAACTGTAATAATTGGAATGTTAGCGTGGAGCTTTGTATTGTTGATTTACATAACGATAATGTTATTCTTGCCGTTGTGCAATAAGTAAAGGATATGGGCGGTGAAATATCCGCCTTATCACAAGAGGTTAGTATGTTAGGTTATAGCTGATGTGTAAGTGAAAGGATATGGCTTTGAAGGACGATAGAAATAAACAATATCGAAGAGCGTATTGGTTAATGCGTGATTATTTAAGTTACTATGAATTAACGGCCCCAGATGGTGGCGACTTTTGGGATTGGTGGTTTAGTTAAATAAGCAAGAAAGGTAATCAGTATGATTGAGTATTAGGGGAGAATAGGTAAATGGCTAAAATATATGTGAAAAAGGCTAATAAAATTGAAGCTATACAATACAACGGCACTAACGTTATGGAAATAGTCGATTTTATTGGTGATGTAATTGGTATTGATTGGTATGAAAACGCATCATTAGAAATCACAACAGATAATGAAACGATCGAATGTTTTAAAGGGGATTATGTTGTTAAAGATCATAAAGATAAAATTAAAGTTTATGAGGCAAACGAATTTGAAAAGAATTATAGCGAGGTAGAAGATGATTAATGATAAACAATTTACAGATGAACTATTTAAACGCATGTATGATATAGGGTATCGAAAAGCAGAAATTGAAAGTGGTGTATTGTTCTTTTTTAACGGTAAAAGGGAGCTTTTAAACTATTTCTTGCCACGTGTAATGGTGGCCAGTACGTGCTTTGAGGGAAAAGACCAGTTGATTGATATTGGTGAATATCTAGGTATTGTTGACTGGTCAAAAGTGGCGGTTGATACACCGATATTAGTTAGGAATAATGGGTGTGTGTGGACAAAAAGATACTTTGCGGAATACAAAAACGGAAAAGTGCGAACTTACCATAATGGTGCTACATCGTGGAGTTCTGATGGTAGGATGGGTAGTTGGGATTATGCAAAACTAGCAGAGGTATAAACATATGATATGGTTTATGTTATTTTGCTTGGTAGTTGCTATGGGTAATGTAAACAATAGTTACGCAAATGCAATTATATTTGTAGCATGGAGCGTGTTGGTTCATATGTTAGCCATTAATGGTGCATTTAAGGATTGAGGTGATTTGTATTTGAATGAACCAACAAAAAGTGAAAAAAGATTAATTAGTAGTGCTAGAAAATACCTTGAGCCTGTAAAGACAGTTGATGAACAAATAAAGTCGATTGCAAAAGAAATAGAGCAACTACGATGCAACATTACATCGATTAGTGCTATTGATTACTCAAAAGATAGAGTGAGCGGTGGCGGTGTTCCATGTGGGTTGGAAAATAGCGTAGCAAGGTTTATTGATACAGAAAAAGAACAACGCAGACGGATTGATGAATTGAGCGAGTACAAATGCGATGTAATTAACACGATCAATAGTCTAAGCGAAGAAATAGGCGGTACAATGTTACGTTATGAATACCTGCTTGGAATGTCAGCTAAACAAGCACATTCGGTTTTTGAAAACCAATTTAACGAAAGGCAGGCTATGAGATACAAAGAGAAAGCATTAATTGAAATAGGCAAGTTGAAATGTCAGTAAATGTCATGAAATGTCAGTAAATGTCAGTATCTATAGCTAAAAACATATAGTAGAATATAAGGTGTAAGAGTTGCCAATGAGCAATTCTAAAAATTAAATAGCAATTGAGGTGCGGTTTTATATTTTTGTATTTTAAAATCAACGAGTATTGTTTCTAAGTCATTACAATCTATATTATTTTATAATCGCACCGCACCTCACATATTGCGCTTTGTAAACTAATACCGCTGATTATCATTCAATACTACAAAACAACAACCTTGTTCATAAGATAAATCCTTAAGCTGAAATATTACAAAACTATCAGCGGTATTAGTTTAGAGAGTGCAATTGTATATTGAAAACTAAAGCTATATATGTTCCATTAAGAACCGAGTAATGTACGTGAGTTAGATAGAGGGTACTAACCATGATTACAATTCATATGCTCGTGTTGGTAAATAGCCAACTATATAACTTTGGTTTTGAGTATGCAATTATTATTGAAAAGTGAATATCGTATTTTGTTTTGATTAAATATTGGAACATGTGCATGTGTTTTGACTACGTGTTAGAACGTGTGCAAGCGTTGACTATACGATATTCAGTTTTGAATGATTATTACACTAAAAATGAATAAAACTATCAGATAATGAGGTATATCCACGGCGATATATCTCATTTTTGTATAAAGATATCAAAAAGGGGAAATATGACACAGGTACATTGCGATAGAAAGCATTGCTTGAACAACGATAAATACGGAATATGCACTGCTGATGCAATCGAATATAACGGATTGTGTCAGACATACATAACAGCTAAACGTTCCTGTAAGACACATTGCGGAATATGTCGCAAGGATAAAGGTAAATTAAAACGGAAAGGCGGTGAGGTTCTTAAATAATGGAAATTGTAACAAAAAGCATACATGAGTTAACTCCATATGAAAAGAACGCACGCAAGAATAATAAAGCCGTTCCGTTAGTTGCAAAATCGATAGAACAATTTGGGTTTAAAGTGCCAATTGTCATTGATAGAAACAATGTAATTGTGTGCGGTCATACGAGATATAAGGCAGCACATGCATTAGGTATTGAGGAAGTACCTTGTATCATTGCTGATGATCTAAATGACCAACAAATCAAAGCGTACAGGTTAGCAGACAATAAAGTAGCTGAGGTATCGAAATGGGATAAAGGCATATTGTCATTAGAGATGAATGAAATATTTGATTTCGATATGTCAGAGTTTGGGTTTGAAATTGCAGACCCAGTAGATACAGTTGAGGTAGAACTACCACAAAAGGATAACGAACGAGAACGTACGGCTAATGCGTATAATCTGTATGAGTTTGATGAAAACAGATGCACAGGGATATATGACATACCTACACTAGATAAGGTGATACACACGCCAAAGTCATTAATGGGGTTCAATTATTGCAAAAGCACACCGCCACAGGATGGCATAGGAGTGCATTTCTTTCTTGATGATTATCAATTTGAAAGAATATGGAACAGCCCAGCCGATTATTGTGCGATGCTTGCTGATTATGATTGCGTATTAACGCCTGACTTTAGCTTGTATATGAACATGCCAATAGCCATGATGATATGGAACACATATAGAAGTCGCTTAATCGGTCAGATGATGCAAGATTATGGTTGTACTGTTATTCCTACCGTATCGTGGGCTGGTACTGATAGCTATGATTTCGCATTTGATGGATTACCAACAGGCGGAACGATAGCTGTATCCACAATTGGCGTTAAGAGAAATAAAGATGCGTTTGATATATGGGTACAAGGTATGGATGAATGCTTGAAATTTGTTAAACCGCATAACGTAATCGTATATGGTGGTGATATAGGGTATACATTCGATTGCGATGTAACATACATTAGCAATGCGGTAACTGACAAAATGAAAGGGTGAGTACATGGGCGGTAGAGGTGCTGGATATTCGCTAACTGGTAGCGGTGAAGAAAGCAAAGGAACAAAAAAGAGCAAAGCAAAACTTGCAGTGTTACAAGCTAGCCTTGATTCTAAATTCAATGATCACGTGAATAACATGAGAGCAAGGCAAGGACAGCCTTGGCATATTGAAAAAGCACGAGGACGTGCAGAAAAAAATAGAGCCGATAAAGAAATGGCAAGTATTAACGGTTTGCGTGAGAAAATTGAAAGGCAAAAACAAGTAGTAGAAAGACAAATTGCACGTGATAAAGCTAGAGGAAGTTTGTTCGATTATAAAGGTAATTTAAACATTACAACTCGAAATATCAAACAGGTAAAAGCATATTTAAAAGATTTGGATAGTGGTAAGGTGCCTAAAACTAGAACAGCTGCAACTATCAGGACGTGGAAAAAGAAAGTTGCAAATTTAGAGGCTAGTATGAAAACAGCAAGTAAAACAAAGGTATCGGCAAGTGCTAAAAGTTTAATTGATAGTGGTAAAGTAACGCAATGGGCGAAAAGGCCTAATACGTATTTTATTAAAGGTTTAAAGAAAACGGCACTAGAATTACAGCCAGATGGAACATTTAAACATAGTCCTCGGTATTTCGGCCCAGCAACTGATGAACATAGGGCAAGAGTAGCCAATTTTATTAAAACAGGTAAGTTGTAAACAGTGGTGTAACAGAGAAAGGAAGTGAGCAAAGTTAGACGGACTGACAATTTAAAAAGCATTGACAAAATGTCTAAAGAAGAACGCAGTGAATTTTGCTCACGAGGTGGTATTGCTAGTGGTAAGAAACGGCGAGAGAAACGTACGTGGAAAGAAATAACCAATGCACTGCTTGATACTCCGTTAAAAGATGGGCAAGTTGATGAGAAGATACAAAGCCTTGCCAGCGCTAAAGGGTTAAATGTAACCGCACAGACGGCCATTGTATTGAAACAGGTAGTAAAGGCTATCAATGGAGATAACAAAGCAGCAGAATTCATATTGACTGTATCTGGTGGACTTACAGAAAATGAGCAACCAACAGAAGATACAAGCAAGCGTGTTGACTTAACTGATGTTATTATTCCTCATTACGATGTGGTGAGTGCTGACATTAAACGGCATAGGCATACGCATTACTGGATGACTGGCGGACGTGGTAGTACTAAATCGTCATTTATCGGGATTGAAGTAGTTGATACATTGATGAGCAACAAAGATTGTCATGCGGTTATCTTGCGTAAAGTAGGGCAGACGCTCAAAAACTCCGTATACGCTCAAATAGAATGGTGTATAGAGAAATTGGGGGTATCTGATAAGTTTACCTTTAAGAAATCACCGCTGGAGATTATTTATAATCCAACAGGGCAACGGATATTATTCCTTGGTGTTGATGATCCGCAAAAAGTAAAGTCAATTAAATTACCATTTGGGTATGTCGGTATAGTATGGTTCGAAGAATTAGACCAATTCGCTGGCATGAATGAAATACGAAATATAAACCAGTCCTTATTACGTGGTGGTGATAAGTACTGGTGTTTTTATTCTTTCAACCCACCTAAAAGCCGTGATAACTGGGTAAACGTGGAACAACTAACAGACGATGCAGATAGAATGGTAGTTAAAAGCGATTACACCATGGTTCCTGTAGAATGGTTAGGACAACAATTCATTAACGAGGCCGAAAAGCTAAAAGAGGCACGGCCTGACTTATACGCACATGAATATATGGGTGAGGTAACTGGTACAGGTGGTGATGTGTTCCCTAATGTTGAGGAATTGGACATCACGGATGAAATCATAGATACATTCGATAATGTATTCCATGGCATCGACTTTGGTTTTGCTACGGACCCATTTGTATATATGAAAATGAACTATGATGAAAAGCACGATACTATTTATATCTACGATGAAGTATACGGTACCAAATTAACCAATAAGAAAGCCGTAAACCTTATCAAGGATAAAGTAGGCGATAGGCCTGTATATTGTGATAGTGCTGAACCTAAATCGATAGCAGAATTTACAGAGTTAGGGATTAGAGCGTATCCAGTACGTAAGGGGCCAGATAGTCGAGATTTTAGTATTAAATGGTTATCCGATAGGGCGAAGATTTACATCGATAAAAAGCGTTGCCCTAATGCGTATCGTGAGTTTATGTCTTACGAATTCGCACAGGATAAAGATGGCAATTTTATTTCTAGCTATCCTAAACATAATGACCATACTATAGATGCGGTGCGTTATGGATTACGTGAAATTATGGATGGTGCAAGATTTAGTTGGTAAGGGGGGTACAATGCTAACAATTAATGAAGTGTGGCAAGCAATCATAGAGGGGAATAGTGGTATCTCCGAACGTGAATTCTTGCAAAGTGAAATACGAAAATTTTTAAGCAGCAAAGATAGAAAAGACATGCTAACAGGTAGGCGATACTATGAGGGTAAGCATGATGTTCTAAATAAAAAGCGGACTACTATTATTGAAAATGGCAAGTTGATGGAACTTGAAAACCTACCGAACAACAAGATTGTTGATAACAAAATAGATGATTTGGTAGACCAAAAAGTCAATTACATGTTGGGTAAACCGCTTGAAATTAAGACGGAAGATGACCGCATCACTGATATATTTAATCGTAAATTTCAACGCACACTATTAAACGTATGCAGCGATTCGCAAATAGCTGGTAAAGGGTACTTGTATCCATATATTAATGCAAATGGTGATATTGCTTTCAAGCGATTAAAACCTGAAAACATTATTCCTTTTTGGCGTGATGATGATCATACACAGTTAGATGCATTTGTCTATATGTACGACATGGAAGTGTATGCTCCGCTAGGTACTAATCAGACAGTAACCTTTGTAGAGTTTTACACAAAGGACAAAGTAAAGTACTATACCTATCAAAATCAAAACTTATACATCAATCAAGAGAAAGACGAGCAACGCTATATCAATGCTGGTAACGTGTTCTATGATTGGGGCCAAGTACCTTTAATTTGTTTCAAGGGCAATCATACGGAACAACCTATTATTAATCGTGTTAAATGTTTACAAGATGCATTGAATGATATGTATTCAATATTAGCCGATAACATGATGGAAGATAGTCGGAATACAATTCTAGTATTAAAGAACTATGACGGAACAGATTTAGCAGATTTTAAGAAAAATCTAGCACAATATGGGGCTGTCAAGATTAATACTGTAAATGGTGATGGTGGGGTAGAGACTTTACATATTGAAGTCAATACTGCTAACTATCAATTCATTATTCATGCATTGAAAACGGCAATTATCGAAAATGGCCGAGGGTTCGATGCAAAAGACGATAGAATGGCTAACAATCCAAATCAGATGAACATCATGAGCATGTATTCTGATATTGATTTGGATAGCAATCAAATTGAAGTTGAATTTCAAGCGTCATTTGAAAAAATGCTAGAGTTTATTGGACAGTACTATAACATTCTAGGCAGCAATGCACTTGATGATGTGGAATTTATATTTAATAAGCTCACACCAGTTAATGAAAGTGAAATCATCAACAATTGCCGTAACAGTGTAGGTGTCATCTCGAACGAAACCATCGTATCTAATCACCCATGGACTACTGATACCAATGAGGAATTAGAACGTTTGAAGAAAGAACAAGCTGAATTGATGCCTGATTTTGTAATTCCTAATGGTGGTAAGTAACATGGCGAATGATTATTGGCAAAAGCGATATGAACGTATCCTAGACGAATCATTTCAAAAGGCAACGCTAGCAGATAAAGAAATCAAAGAGCAGTATGCACGAGCGTTAAGGCGGATGGAAAAGGCTATTAATGATTGGTATCGAAGATTCGCCAATGAAAATGGCATTACCTTACAAGAGGCACGCAAGCTACTGGATAAATACGAAATGAAAGCCTTTAAAATGGACTTGAAAGAGTTTAAACACGAGGCGAAACAACTCGGAATGTCTAAGGAACATCAACAAATGCTATCCAATGCATCGATACGTGAAAGGTTAAGCCGTGAACAGATGCTATATATTAACATGGTGCATGAAATAGAAGTCATGGCACAAAGTCAGAATGTATCTGTTAAAAATATGCTAGATGATGTGTATAGATCATCAGTATATAAGAGTGCATACACGGCACAAACACAACGAGGTACATACTCGATGATTAATAGTATTGATAGCAAGCGTGTTGATAGCGTTGTAAATAGCCAATGGGCTAACGATGGCCAAGATTTCAGCAGCCGCATATGGAATGATAAGGTTAAGCTGGTAGCTAACTTGCAAAATGATTTCACGCAAGCGTTGATGATAGGGCAAGGTGCTGATACCATGTCAGATAATCTAAGCAAACGAATGAAAACATCATATAGCAATGCTAAGAGGCTTGTAGAAACAGAAACAGCACGAGTACATGAACAGGGATTTCTTGATAGCATGGCTGAACTCGATGTTAATAAACTTGAGATACTAGCAACGCTAGACAGTCATACATCGCCTATTTGTAGACGCATGGATAGAAAGATTGTTAGACGTGTGGATGCAAAACCTGGAATTACTGTACCGCCGTTTCATTGTTATTGCCGTTCTACTACTATCCCTTATATAGAGGGGTTAGAAGGTGAAACACGAACAGGAAGAAATAAAGATGATAAGAGTACCGATTATGACGGTGCTATATCCTATGAAGAATGGGAAAAGAAATATATTGATTAGCAGCTTAAAGGCTGCTTTTTATTTTGCCATTTTAGTATTGTTGGGCGATAACTAACAAGGCCGTAAATGTGAGGTGTGGCTCACGAAAATAAAGCGAAATGGGTATTTGTATTAAGGGGGTCAATATGACTAAAGAAGAATTAATTAAATTGGGTTTAAGTGAAGAATTAGCGGATAAGGTGGTAGAGGACTACGGCAAGAATTACGTGTCAAAAGACCAATTCAACGCTAAAAATGACAAACTCAAATCTGTAGAGGGGGAATTATCAAAGGTACGTGGTGAAATTGATAACCTTCAAAAAGCCAATGCTAATAACGATGATTTGAAAAAGCAAATTGATGCATTGAAAGCCGATTCAGATAAAAGAACTGCTGAATACGAGGCGAAAATCAAAAGCATGGAAATTGATAACATCGTAAATACGGCATTGAGTGGTGTCAAATCTAAGAATAACAAAGCTGTTCGTGCTTTATTGGATTTAACTGATGCAAAAATTGAAAACGGCGAAATTAAAGGGTTAAAAGACCAACTTGATACGGTCATGAAAGAAAACCCTTTTTTATTTGGTGAAAATACGAAACCAAAAGGCACACCAGTTGGCAACGATGGCGATAAGCATAGCACACATACTATTACAGTAAAAGAGTTTGCAAAAATGAACTATGCTGAACGCTCAAAACTTTATGATGAAAATCAAGAACTTTATAACCAATTATCAAAAGGAGAATAAAAATATGAGCAAACAAAAATTCGCATTTAATTTGCAATGCTTTGCAGCAGGTACTACTACTTCTACTAATATGATTAAACCGCAAGTTATGGCTGACATGGTGTCCGCTAACTTGCCTAAAGCAATTAAATTTACTCAAATTGCAACATTCGATAATACTTTGGTTGGTCAACCAGGGGAAAGCGTAACAGTACCAGTATGGGGTTATATCGGTGATGCGGTAGACCTTACAGAAGGTACTCCAATGAATACAGAACAAATGACAGCATCTATCGATGATTACAAAATCAAAGAGGCAGGCAAAGCAGTTGAATTGACTGATAAAGCTATCCTTACAGGTTTGGGTGACCCAGTTGGTGCAGCTGCTCAACAATTATCCATGTCTATTGCGTCTAAAGTTGATAATGATGTATTGGCTGCATTAAGCGGCGCTACACTTGTTTCTACTTCTGCAAATGCAATCTCTTATGATGGCATCGTTGATGCGGTTGCTAAATTCGAAGAAGAACAAGAAGGTGTTGTGAAATATTTATTTATTTCTCCAGCGCAAGAAGCAACATTGCGTAAAGACGCTAACTTCATCGATAAAAACAAATATGGTAACGATGTAATGGCTAGTGGTGTAATTGGCAAGGTAGCTGGTTGCAATGTTGTTATATCTCGTAAAATTGTAGAAAATGGCGGTAATTTTGATAACTATATCGTACAAGTTACACCAGAGCCAGAAGATGGCATTCCAGCACTTCCAGCAGTAACAATCTTTATGAAACGTGATGCAGTAGTTGAAACTGATCGTGATGTATTGAAACGTACAAATGTTATTACAGTAACTGAACATTACATTGCTGCATTAACTAATAAATCCAAAGTTGTAAAAGCGATATTTAAAAAATAGTAGGTGAAATCATGGGAATGTTATTAAGACGATACCACAAAGTATCTAATCCTAACGTAGATGAAAATACGAATGGTAAAGGATTGGTGAATAATGCTGAAAAAAATTCTGAATCTAATTCTGAAGATAACGAATATAAGCGTTGATACTGACACACCTATTCTTGAATACCTAATTACTGCAGAAACTCAACGAGTACTCAATATTATCAATTGTGAAACGCTACCGACTGAACTCGAACATGTAATAGTGTATCGAGTGGTTGGAGCGTATTTACAGACTAATATTGTTGCGTTGGTTGGTGCTGAAAATCTCGATGTGCCTACACAAATCAAAATGGGGGATACTCAAGTTAATTTCAGTGGCAAAGGTGCAGAGGATAGATTGAAAGAAATGGCTCTAACATTCGTGAATTATGGAGAGGGTGAATTGACATGCTTCCGACGGCTGAAATGGTAGCAAAGTACACAAAGCAAATCGAAAAACTTTACGATTGCGAGTGTACGATTGAAACCGAAATCGACCAAATGGACGAAGAAACTGGGATAATGGCAAAATCAACCAAAATTGATGGCCCATATCCTTGCAGATTGTCATATAAAACATCGAATATTGCCAATATGGCTGAAATACCAAAATTTACGCAGTATACGAGCCTTTTCTGTTCGCCTAGTGTAATCATACCAAAAGGCTCACGAATAGCCGTTACAGGGCGAAATACGAAACAATTTTTTCGCAGTGCCTCAATTTCGGCACGATATGACACTCATCAAGAAGTGCAACTCGAAAATTTAGAGGTGCATTGATATGGGTGTAAATTTCGACCTAAAAGATTTTACTGATTTTAAAGATAGTTTAATAAAACTAAGGCAATCAGGGAATATTCAAGCATTCAATAAAAAAGTGGTTGAAAACATGGCAAGTGTGTATGTGCGTGAGGCAAAGTTGAATACGCCAGTCGGCAAAAGGTCGGTAAAATTCATGCAACATGGAAAAATACAGACTAAATACTTTGATAGCGAACATACACGCCAATCATGGAGTATTGGTAAATATCAATTAAACAATCAAAGCGGTAAGGTTGAGGTGTTTAACACATCATCATATGCATCCTTCCTAAATGATGGACATAGGCAAGAGGTTGGGAGATTTCTTCCTTGGATAGGTCAATCTAAAGGCGGTGTCATGCAAGGTGGCAGATTAAAAAAAACTTGGGTAGATGGTGCGTATATGCACGAGAAAGCGGAAAAGGTAGTCAATAAGAACGCTAAACGTATTATGGAGATTACATTAAAGAAATGGGTTAAAGATCATGGTGGATACTGATGTATTAACGGCTGTATCTAAGACTGTACATAAGGCATTGAACGTGCCTATATACCTAGAATTCAAAGAAAACAATATGACATTCCCATGTGCTTATATCAAGGTCATTGAGCCGAGTATGAGTAGACATGTTGGAACGCTATATAATACCTCTTTGGATTTAGACATCATGTATTACGCCAATAATCTTGATGTGGTTACTGATACAAGAAAGTTATTAGGAATTCCAAGTGTATTGTACCAGTTGCTTGAATTTGTACAAGTTGGGGAACGTACGATTATGGGTACTGGTATGAAATATAAGGTGTCAGATGGTGTATTACATTTCTTTGTAACATATGAAAATATTTTACGAAGTGTATCCAAACCAATTGAACGCATGAAACACATGGAGTTAACAGAAAGGGTAAAAGATGGCAGAGATTGAAACAGTTGAAACGCCTGTAATGGCTGAACAACAATTTGATGCATATACAATCGTTGCATCTGATAAATATAGACGATATCGTGATTTGCTCACATGTCTATTAGATGAAGATGTGATGTATACGCATAGTGATATTGATAGAATTTTAAATCAGGCATTAAAAACGCCTGTGAAAGGTTAGTGAAATATGGCATTAGGTGGTGGCACATTCTTATTCCATAATAAAGTATTGCCAGGTACTTACATTAATTTCGTATCTAAAGATCGAGCATATGCGGAAGTATCCGATCGTGGCTTTGGTGCTATGATGCTTTCCTTTGATTGGGGCCCTAGCGGTGAAGTATTCCGTGTAGATAACGATACATTCCAAAAAGAATGTCAAAAGTACTTTGGTTATGATTACGGCCATGAAAAAATGAAAGGCTTGCGTGATCTATTCCGTGGCTTAAAAACTGGCTATTTCTACCGCTTAAATTCTGATGGTGCTCAGGCAACTGGTACTATCGGTAAAGCTAAATACAAGGGCATCCGTGGTAATGATTTGGGTGTATCTGTACAAGCTGACCCAGATAATAGCGGTAAATTCATTGTAAATACATACCTTACAACTGGTGATGTTCGCAAAGTAGTAGACACTCAAAAGAACTTAAAAGATGCAACTGAATTGAAAGACAATGATTACATTGTATTTAATAAAACAGGTGCATTGGCAGCTAGTGCATATTCTGCACTAACTGGTGGTACTAATGGTAGTGCGGTAACTGTTCAAAACTATCAAGACGGCCTTGATATGCTTGAACCTTACTACTTTAATACAATCGGTTATGCTGGTTCTGACGATACTGTTAAGAACTTGCTTATTGCATTTACAAAACGTTGCCGTGAACAAAGTGGTGCTAAATTCCAATTAGTTATTCATGGTAAACAAAAAGTAAATTACGAAGGTGTTATCTCTATCCTTAACGATGTAACCGATGAAGGTGCTGAAAAAGGCTCTTTGGTGTACTGGACATTAGGTCAAGAAGCATCTTGTAATATCAACGCAACAGTAGGCAGTATGATCTATGATGGCGAATTTACTGTAAATGTGAAATACAAACAGTATGAACTTGAACAAGCCGTTAAAGATGGTATGTTTATGTTCCATAATGTAACTGATGCAGTAGGTGGTAATATTCAAGGCGATGTACGGGTATTAAAAGATATCAACACATTCACAGAATTTAGTAAAGTTAAAAACCGTGATTTCTCGCTTAATCAAGTTATTCGCATACTCGATAATTGGGCTATTGATGGCGGTAGATTGTTTAATAAAACACATCTCGATAAATCGCATAATGACCAAGCCGGCCGTGAATCCTTGTGGGGCGATTTGGTAAACCTTGCTGAACAATATCAAAAGGTACATGCTATTCAAAACTTTGATGATAAAGATATCCCTGTACCGACACAAGGAGACAAAAAGGAAGATATATTGGCAAATGTACAATTGCAACCAACAGTATGCATGGAAAAATTGTACATGACTGTAGTAGTAGCGTAGGAGGTAACACATGGCAGATGAAATTTTAGATGCTTTGAAAACGATGGAGGCTAGCGATGTAGTTTCTTCTAAATTAGCATCTTGCTATATCGTAGCTGATGGCAATCGATATTTGTTGTTTCAAGCTAAGAAATTGACGGCAAAAATCAAGAAAAATAAAGAAAAAGTGGCTATTTTAGGCCGTATCGGTGCTGGCAACAAATCTACTTCTGTTGAATACAGCGGTAGTTTGACAATTTACCATAATACAGCTCTATTTGACAAAATGGTTGAAAAATACTTGAAAACTGGTGTTGACACATACTTTGACATGCAAGTAGTCAATCATGATCCGACTTCTAAAGCTGGTAGACGTTCTGTTATTCTCAAAGGCGTAAACCTTGATGAATTAACGGCAGCAGAATTCGATGCTGATGGTAAATATATCGAACAAGAACATAATTTCACTTATGAAGGTGTTAAATATGTTCAACATTTTAATGAATTAGATGGGATGCAAGCCTAGTGCTTGCTCCCCTTTTTTAATAGGAGAATTTTACAATGGCTGAAAATTTAAGTGCATTTCTAAAACAAAACGTAGAAGTAGTCAATGAAACAGAATATGTGGCATCTAAACGCATTAAAGGTGCTAATGGTGAGCCTATCGCATGGAAAATCAAGATATTAACTACTGATGAAACAGAAAAAATGCGTAAGAAACATACTAAACGAATTACAGACAGAATTACACGTCAATCCGAAGAACGCTTTGATATAACTGCATATAACGAAGAATTGATATCTAAAACTATTACATACCCTAATTTGTACGATGCTGAATTGCAAGATAATTGGGGTGTAACTGAACCTGTTGATTTAGTTAAAGCTATGCTTACACCTGGTGAATATGCTGACCTTTTAGCAGCTGCAACTGAGGCACAAGGCTTTGATGCTGGCATGAAAGATAAGGTAAAAGAAGTAAAAAACTCCTAGATTCCAATGAAACAGAAACGATGTTCGCATATTTGGCGTTTGTTAAATACCATATGCGACCTTCTGTTTTTGCGGAAATGAGTATAAATGAAAAAGCGGTAGTAATTGCTTTTATCCAACAACACGCAAAAGATGAGAAAAAAGAGTTGGATAAGGCAAAAGGGGGGTAATGAATGGCTACACTTTCAAACTATATAAGCCTATCAACTAATATTCCTAATGCAATGAACGCAGCCGCAAATGCAACCCAAAAAGCCTATCAATCAATGAACACGTTGCACAACAAAATGAATGGCGTATCAAATGCAAGCGAAACGCTAAAAGCTAGCCTTGGTGGCATCATGAATAGCTTTGCTGGTAACTTATTGGCAAATGCAGTCATGAATGGTGTTGGAATGGTTAGGGGTGCTATTGATTCAATCACAGATACGGCTGCAGAATGGGCAAGCGTACAAGCTAGATTGAAACTCGTGGCAGGCAGTCAAGAAAATGCCATTTATCTAAATAAGCAAATATTTGAATCTGCTCAACGTGCAAGAGGCGGATATATGGATATGGCTGATGCGGTAATTCAAGTATCACAATCGGCACATGATGCATTCCATGACCCTCGGCAAGCCGTAGAATTCATGGAAGGCATTCAAAAGGTATTCGCCATTGGTGGTGCATCGAAAATAGCACAAAGAAACGCTATGCTCCAATTAACGCAAGGCCTAGCGAGTGGGCAGTTACAAGGCGATGAATTCCGTTCAATCGCTGAAAATGCTCCAATGATTGAGAATATCATTGCTAAATCAATGGGGGTATCTCGTGGCGAACTTAAAAAACTAGCATCAGAGGGTAAAATTACTGCTGATGTGATAAAAAACGCTATCATGAATAATATGCCTGAAATCGAAAAGCAGTTTGAATCATTACCGAAAACTTGGGGTGATCATATGCAGTCGATTAAAAATAAAGCGGTTCAAGCATTTGAACCTGTATTCCAACGTATTTCTGACCTTGCCAATAATGAGGGAATACGTGAATTAGTTAATAACGTAACAGGAGCCATTCAAACTGTGGCACCTGTATTCTATTGGCTTGTAGGTGTGGTTGGTGAAACGATTAACACCTCTATATGGGCCTTTAACACGTTATCAAACTTTATCCGTCAACACTCGTCTATCATGTATTTAGCTATGATTGTATTAGGCGGTGTGATGGCTTATTACGCTATACAAGCTGGTATCGCAGCAGCAAGAACAATAGTAGCAGCTGGAGCAATGGCAATTAAAGCGGCGGCAGATTGGATAGAGACTGCAGCAATATTAGCAATGATAGTCGCGCAAGAGGGGTTAAATGCAGCGTTATATGCTTGCCCGTTGGTTTGGATAATTGGATTAATTGTGGCGGTTATTGCAGTATTTTACATTGCTATCGAAGTAATCAACTATTTTTGCGATACTAATATCAGCATATTGGGGATTGTAGTCGGTGCGTTCTATGCGTTTGGTTCTGTTATTTACAACGTATTTGCTTTTGGTTGGAATATCATTGCAGCGTTTGTTAATTTCTTGGCTAACGTGTTCAAAGACCCATTACATGCAGTATCTAATTTATTCATTGATATATGGAATGGTATTTGGGGATTTATCAAACAACGTATCAACGATATCATTGGTGCTATCAATAAAATCCCTGGCGTTAAAGTCGAGGAAGTTGGCGATTCAACTGGTATGTTACAACGCTTTGAAATTGCTGGTGGTGAAACTACTGTGATGTCTCAAATGAATTACACAAGTCCAGTTGCAGCGTTTGGAAAAGGTTATAACATAGGTAAAAACCTCAGCCTTGATAGTTTAAAACCTAATATGAATGGGCCTCAAACGCCTAAAGAATTTGACCCTAGCAAAATCACACCTGGTGGTGAACAGGATTCTGTGAATAAGACAGCCAGTAATACTGGCAAAACCGCTAAGAATACCGACAAAATGGCTAAAGCAATTGATATGACGAACGAGGAAATCAAAGCGTTGCGAGAAAGTGCTATCGATAAGTCATTGAAGAAATGGCAAGATGCTAACATCATTCACATTCAAATGAATAATGATGTGGAAATCAACAATGGTATTGATTTAGACGGATTTACAAGTAAAATTGCAAAAGGCTTAAAAGATACGTTCACAATTCAAAGAGAGGGGATATAAATGTACTATTTCTATTTAGGAACGATGCAAATACCAATTCCCCCTAAGGAATTAACCACTACTATTAATGGTAAGAATGAAACTATTGATTTGTTGGGTAAGGGTGAAGTTAATATCATAAATCCAGCTGGATTGACAGATATTTCATTTAAATTCCTTTTACCTAACTCAGACTATCCATTCAATGAATCGATGCTGTTTAAGTCTAAAAAAGCCAAGTATTACGTTGATGAACTCGAAAAGCTAAAAACAACTAAAACAAGATTTCAATTCATAGTAGTTAGAATGAAACCAGGCGGACAGATGCTATCAATGACTAATATGAAATGTACGCTTGAAAATTACAGTATCGATGAAGATGCTGATAATGGCTTTGACCATTACGCTAATGTATCGTTGAAACAGTGGAGAGATTGGGGAGCGAAACGCATTGAAGTAAAAACCGATAAAGATGGTACTGCAAAAGGTAGCGTTAAGTCGGACAGACCAACTGATGGTAAGGTAGCAGCATCTACGGCTAAAGTATCACGAGGTCAAACATTGCAACAAATGGTTAAAAAGCAATTAGGGAATACAGAAAACTTATTTCAAATTGCGGCACTTAATAAAATAGCCGTGCCAGCTATCTTGAGTGTAGGTCAAGTTATCCAATTGAAACGAGAAGGTAATAACGAATGGCTATAGAAAAGAAACCAGCAGAAAAAACTGTTGAAAAATCTCAAATTAATGGCACAATCGTTCCAATTCCTATGCCTGTTCAACTCCACTATGAACTAACAATCAGAAATAAAAGTACTGGTGATTTATGGCTTATAGAACCACAAGATGATGTCAAAATTACTAGGGCTGTTGATTGCATTCCTAGTAAAATGACATTCAAAGTGCCTAAAGACCCAAACCTCAATTTTGAAGAAGGTGATGCGGTAAAGTTTACTTTAAACGGTGGGGCCGTATTCTTTGGGTACATATTTGAGAAACAGCGTGATGGCAAGAATTCTATATCTGTTACTTGTTATGATCAGTTACGCTATTTAAAAAATAAAGACTGTTATGTTATCGGCGCTATGACTGCAACTGATTTTATCAAAATGGTAGCTGATGATTTTGGGTTAAAATGTGGTTATATGGATGATACCGTATGGAAAACTCCTGAGAAACCGCAAACCATATTCAAAGATAAGTCATTGCAAGAAATGATATGCCAATTACTTGATAAAACAGCCATATACACACCGAATCATGCGTTCTATCACTTGTACGATGATGCTGGAGAGTTACGGCTAGCATCATTTGAGACCATGAAAACAGATATTTACATTGATGATGAGTGCATGGAAGATGTGCAGTATACAACATCTATCGATAAAGACACTTATAACTATGTGAAGATTATTCGTACTGTTCCAAATGGTGCATCAAGCAAATTGGAGAATACTTTCATAGCTAAAGACGATAAGAACATCGAGAAATGGGGGAGATTACAATACTTGCTCATTCCTAAAGAAAAGGACGTCAACGCTGTAGCGCAAGCCAAGGCAATTATGGCTCACAAAAACAAAAAAAGCCGTGAGATTAAGTTGAAAAATGTCATTGGCGATGTGCGTGTGCGTGGCGGTTCATTGGTATATATTAATCGAAACTTTGGCGATATGATTGTTAATAATTACATGATGGTAACATCTGTTACTCATACATTTAAAACAGGTTTTCATGGAATGGATTTAGATTTACGATACGTTGAAAATGACGCAGCATATGAAGTTGCCAAAGATGAAGATGCGGAAGCAGTTAAGAAGATTGAAGCTGCTAAAAAGACTACGAGCGCATGGGCTGCTGGTGGAGTAGCTACTGGCGCAGGTGGTACAGCAGGTCAAGTCGATACTGCATTCCAAATGAATGATGGCCGTGTATCCCAATATGGTAGCGTTGGTTGTGCTGAACAAGTATGTGCGGCTGGTTCATATTACAATTCTGATTTAAAAGCAGAATATGACAAAGGAACGGCATCCGTTCCTACACTTCGCCAAAACCTAGAAGCGAAAGGATACGTTACCGAGCAATTTAACGGCTATGCCAATAAAGGCGATTTATTAATTTATGGCGATGATGATCATGTTGTAATTGCTGATGGTGCTGGTGGGTGCTTTGGTAACTCGTCTAGCCGTGGTTATGCTATGAAATATGGTAACGCAAATTATGCGTGGCATGATGACGAGGCACCAAATAAGATTATTAGAATGGGGGCTAAATAATGGATAGCGAATATATGAAAATGGTTAATACCATAAAGGAAATTGCTAGTACAGTTATTCAAAATGGTGAGCCTATGGAAGTAATCGTTGGCGAAGTTGTTAGTGTATCACCGCTTGCTATTAAAATAGACCCTAACCTAACCATTCCAGAAGGAAATATCATTCTTACTAAGAATACCTGTGAGTGGACTGTTGAAATGAGCGTTGACCATGTAACAGAAAATAGAGCGGGTGGCGGTGGTTATGCTGAATATGCAAGCCATAATCATGATTACACAGGGCGAAAGAAATTTCTTGTACATAATCAATTAGTAATGGGTGATAAGGTCATCATGTTAAAGGAAACTGGCGGACAACGCTATATAGCATTAGACCGTTGGTATAACCCAAATAGGGGGTGTACAACTAAGTAATGGCGGAAAATTTATTATTACCAAAACAAAGTAATGATACCCTTATTCCTGATACAGTAAATTATATTGAACCATCGCATACATATGATGTTGATTTTAGGACAGATAGCCAAATTAGAGGCTATGCGGATAAGTTGCGAGCTATGGAGCAAGCAATTTATAAAATCATCAATACTGAGCGATACCAATATATTATTTACAGTTGGAATTATGGTATAGAATTACAAGACTTATTCGGACAGCCTATTCCATATGTGTATGCTGAGTTACAACGGCGTATAGAAGAGGCTTTGCTGAATGACGATAGAATAACCAAGGTATATAACTTTGAGTTTAGTAATAATGGTGGCGATGTTATGACTGAATTTGATGTTGATACTATATATGGTACATTGCAAGGAATTAAGAAAGGGGTGAGCGGTATTGTATGAGCATATGACGGCTGACAGGATAGAAAAGCGAATGCTCGATAGGGTTAAGGACGAATTTGACCGCCGTGAGGGTAGTGTAATCTATGATGCTACTGCTCCAGCTAGTATCGAATTTGCAGAACTCTATATCCTAGCCGATGTTATATTGAAACAAGCATTTGCAAGGACTGCTGATAGAGAATTCTTAATTCTACGTGCAGCCGAATTTAATATCTACCCTGAGCCAGCTACACAAGGGGAGTTTGAGGCACAGTTTAATATGGACGTGCCTATTGGTTCTAGGTTTAATTACAATGAATACAATTTTATCGTAACGGAAGTATTAAATACTGATGAGCATACATATAAAATGCGTTGCGAACAATTTGGGCGTTCCCCTAACTTTGTAACAGGTGATATTACACCAATTCAAGGTATTAATGGTTTAACTACCGCTAAAATCTTGAAGAATATCACACCAGGAGAAGATGAGGAAGAAACAGAAGTATTCCGTCAACGCTACTTTGAGGCTTTGAAATCTAAAGCCTATGGCGGTAATGGTGCTGATTATAAAGAAAAGGTGTTAGCCATTCCTGGTGTTGGTGGTGTTAAGGTATACCGATGTTGGAATGGTGGCGGTACTGTTAAATTGGTAGTGTTAAACAGTGATTACGGCCCAGCAGATGATGAACTTATAAAAGAGGTTGAGAACGTTATAGATCCGATGCCTAAAGGTAAGGGGTACGGACTAGCACCTATTGGGCATACTGTAACAGTAGTTAAGGCTGAACCTGTTACAATTAATTACACAATTGAAGTAACTATGACACAAGGCCATCAAGTGGCAGAAATCAAGAATGCCATTGAAACGGCTATTAAAGAACGCTTAATCAATCGTTGTAAAGAATGGGCAAAACAAGATGAAAATCAATTCATCACAGTGCGTTCTAGCATTGTAACTGCATTGACGGTAGAACTACCTAACGTGCTAGACGTTGGACACATTCAGATTAATGGACAGGATATACCAAAGCTAGAACTAAAGGATAATCAAATCCCTGTAATGGGTACGATTAATTTGGTGGCTGTATGATTACAGATTTTGGAATATTTAAGCGTGATATAGATGTATCACAATTTGCCGTTCCATTAACTCGTGATTCTCGTGATATACAAGAAGTGTATCGTGTAGAAAACGCAGAATTAAATATACTATGGGAATTAATGCTCGGAATATTCAGGGAAGAATACATCTATACCGCATCAGACTATGGACTAGATGCATGGGAGAAAATACTTGATATTTCACCTGTTAATTTAAAAGACACACAAGGACGTAGAAACGAGATACTATCAGTATTAATCGGTCAACGTCCTTTTACTATGCCTAAAGTACAGGAAATGCTTGATTTCAAGTACGGAAAAGGGATAGTAACTCATAATGTAAACGGCAATGCATACGAATATTGGCTAGATTTTAAACCAGGCAATGAATACCTACTATTTAATGTTTGGGAATATGTTGAGCCAATCATTCCTAAAAATTTAATTATCAAATTTAAAAGTACAACTAAACTATCACAATCTGTATATATCGGTGGTGTGGTTGATGTTAAGGAAATCATTAGGATTGATGCAAAAATCAATATTGATGAGTTAAACACATCGAACAATACATATATCGGTGGTGTGGTTGATGTTAAGGAAATCATTAGAATTTAGGGGGTAACATGGCGAAATATCCTAGTATTTCTCAAACTAAAAATGGACGTATCTTGATTGCAAAATCAAATGCGACTGGTAAAGCGTTAGTGCCTATCAAAGTAGTAACTGGCGATGGACAATTAACCAATCAAAATATTGAAACAATGGAAAATGTCATTAATCCGTTGTTGGAATTGCCTTTTGCATCTCCAGGGCGATTCGTTAAAGAAGGACAATTTCAATTAGATTTCGCATTAAGCAATGAACACCTAGAACATGGCTTTTATGCTCGTGAAATTGGTGTATTTGCAAAATTAAATGGTGAAGATGATAGTATGGCTGTTATGATCGCATACACTAATGGCGGTAACTTTGTAGATTATATTCCAGCAAAAGACACACCAATTAATTCAAAAGTGTTTGAAATTACAATTGCAGTAGATAACGCAGCAAATGTTGTAGTACAACGTAGTGATGCGGCTTACATCACGGCTGGCGAAATGGAACGTCATAATACCGATGCAAACGCACATGGTGGACTTTTACAAAAAGTAAAAACTAAATTAGCCACTCATAACACAGATATTTCATCTCATCCAGCGATTACGGCTATGATTGCAAAAATCCTTGGTGCGACTAACTGGCAAGAAAATCCAGTTGCTACATTGAAGGATATAAAAAATCTTCTTGGAATGGGTGGCATCGTGGCACAAAGGCTTGAGGAGAATGGGTTTGTTAAATTTGCCAATGGATTCACTATCCAATGGGGAGTAAGCGGCGAAGATGGACAGCTGCATAGTTGGATACTTCCTTATTCTGCCTGCTTTTTCGCTAAGGCGGAGTACCAAAATATACCACGTAAGAATTGGAATTTAATACTAGAATATACCTTATTAAATTTTAGAATTCGTCTTGAAAATGATGATGCTTTTGTATATCCAGATGTCAAATGCAGCGTATTTTCGTTTGGTATTTCCTCCTAATAACCAACAGCTAAATATACTACCCCATTAACTGTATATTGTGCGTGGCTTGCATCAGCGACCAAAGTAAATCCCACGTTACTTTTATTTGTAAAATAAAAAACCTCATTACCACCCACTGCAACATTATGTTCAATAGACGTCCAGATACCGAGACATTTATTGTTAAATAACGTAGGAAAAGTAACAGGATAGGTTAATCCGTCATATGCAGTTACACTTTTCTTGTATCCCCATTGGATAGTGAATCCATTGGCAAATTTCACAAACCCGTTTTCTTCAAGCCTTTGTGCTACAATACCGCCCATTCCAAGAGTATTTTTTATATCCTTCAATGTAGCAACTGGATTTTCTTGCCAATTAGTCGCACCAAGGATTTTGGCAATCATAGCCGTAATCTCTGGATGAGATGAAAGATCTGTATTATGAGTGGCTAATTGAGTCTTTAAATTTTGAAGAAGGCCTCCGTGTGCCTCAGGATCTGTGTTGTGTGCTTCCAAATCATGCACAGAGGCTACCCCGTTATCGGAAACGATTGCTTGCACATTTTCCGCATTGCCAATTACGGTAGTGATAGTAAACGTGTAGCTATCCATCGGCGTATTCTTATCAGGAATGTAGTCAACATAGTTGCCGCCGTTTGTGTAAGAGAATAGCACCTCTTGCCCGTTTTCACCTGCTTTGGCCATGAGCCCTATTTCTCGTGCATAAAAACCGGCTTCAAGGTTTTTATTCGAGAGTAGCCCTTGCACCATGAATTGTCCATCACCTGTTTTAACACTTTTAGTAATCGCCAATTCCAGGCGCTTATCAGTCAATGCCGTAGCGCGTGGAATTGATGCGGGCATGTCGCCTGCACCGATAACGATTTTTGTAAAAATCAAAGCCTGCTTACTAGCATTAGCTTCCGCAATAGTATTTGTCCCCGCCATTGTAGTAATGACGGCAGGATATTTTGCCATGTAGACCTCCTATATATGAATAAATTGGTGAACGGTAATTACGCCACCGACATAAAGCTGTTGCGTTTGTGGTCCTGTCGCGATTGTAAGGCTTGGTTCAGCTACGGCACTGCCTGCCGCTGTTGCAATACCACCGACATACACACCGCCTGAATTAATAGCGTGCACATATTCGATACCATCTAGCCAGGACCTTTTATTCTTGACGAATTCTAATATACGGAGCACGCGCTCTCGTATATTCGGTGTCATCATATAACCGGACATCTGGAGTTTGAAATGATAAGGCTTCCCGTCCTCGTAGCCCCAGTTCTCCACAACTTCGCAGTCTGAATACAGTTCGCCGATAGCTTCCTCAACTAATCCAACTGTGCCCTTTCTTCGATGCCAAGCGATAGAACTCAAAATTAATTTAATCTTTTGTTCTCTAGCTACAGCTTCATCGTAGAAGTCCACATGTAAGTGCCAAGCTAGCTCATCAAGTATTGGCGTACTTAGCTCGGTGAGATGAGACAGGATTGTTAATCTATCCGCAAAGGGCATTAAGGCCATTAGACGTATGGTAATTACTTCGGCCAAAGCTTGGATATTCGTATCACTCCCAATCGAGCTCGGCAGAGTATCCTTTAGCTTAAATTTGTAGAGATCATTCATGCTCTACACCCCCATATGTGATAGTCTTACCAGTACACTGTGCCAATTCCACTTGATAGCCATCTTCCTTCTTGCCGTCTTTCACAACAGTAAATACAGGGGATGTTACGCTAACACGTTTAGCCCCAGCTTCCATTACACGGCGAATCAATTCGGACGGAATGATGTCACGCCCTACTTTGCCGGACTGCCATTGTATATAATCCGTAACCGCCGCATCGACTCTACTCTTAATCGTGTCCGCATAATACGAATTATCCGAATCAATGTAGTACTGCATATCGATACTATAATTCTTAGCAATTGGCGCTTTTACGGACACATTATCGGTAAGCGGCCGCACTTTCTTATCAGTAAGAGTCGCTTCCACTAATTTAAGAATTTCTTCTCCGGCTATTTCGCCAGATACAAGACCCGGATATACAACCACATCCCCCGGTTTAGGCGATACTACTTTTACAGAACTGATAAGAGCAGATGCTTTTTTGGTAAAAAATTCATAAGCCCCTTCCGCACCAGCACATGAGAAGCTTTCAGGAGCTTCCCTGATACGTTCACGGAACGCATCGTCCGTCTCCGTATCGGCGCCACCTTCAGAGATTGTAATATTGGTTACACTTGCGATATACGGAATCGGATCCACAAGAGTGGTAATCGCCCCTGCTGGATATCCATTCCCTTTAGCTGAAGCTTCTGTGCATACCGCTTTTACTTGTATCGTGGTTTGTGTAGCAGATAGATAGTAAGGCTCTGTAGTTGCAAAAAACACGTTATCACCTGAAGTAAAGCGTGTACCTTTTGGAATGGCTATGCCTTCGGGTCTTGCCATTGATGCGGTTAACTTCATAGTAGTGACTGCGCCCGCAGCTTGTAAGCGTTCCACACCTAACGCAATGCCGATATGGTCTAAGTTATTTCCCCTAGCATAGGCCAGAAGATTCTGCTTGCCCGTATCGTTGATGCGGTTTAACAATAAAATCACAATATTAGTAATCGTTAATAGGAATAAGCGAATAGGGTCCGCCGGTGCTAACTTTCGCCCAGTAACAGAGGTGTAGAGGGCGAATATTTCCTTTTCAACGGCTTCTTTATCCGCCGTGACAAAGTTGATTTCAGGTAAATTCATTATTATCGCCTCCACGGTGGTAAATTAATAGTCGCCCTTATATCTACATCAGGGCATTTCAAAATAAGGTTAGCGGGCAATATCACATATTGAGCGTACTCTTGATTGGCTTCTAGCAGCACGCTCATATAAGCTTCATTGCCATACACTTTAAATGCGATACCGTCCCACATATCGCCTTGGATGGTTCTATATTGATTCATAGCCACCTACACTTTCTAGCCATTCATCTTTTATAGCAATCGATACCTTAGGCAGCAAATGTCCTTCTTCCGCATCAGTTGCTTCTGTGCTTTCAAAGTCAACGGACACAACTCTACATCGTGGCTCATATTCCGTAATTGCCCGAATCACCTCTGCAGATATTCTGGCCATTGCTACCGGTAGTGGTAGGTCAATGACGGTTCCATCAATACCAAATCGCCTATCAAGGGGTACGGAAAATTGCGTTGTAGAAATAATGGTCCGCACATTTTGAATGATTTCAGTAAGAATATCCTTGGGGGCAAAATCAATACCCTCAAGACGAGCACTTACATCAATTTGCATTTGTATCGCCTCCCTGCTTAGGTGTAATCACAACTTTAGGAATATCCGGAGCTTCTTTCAGCGTTACATTGATGGATGCAGACAACACGTTGCCCCGATTATCAATCGTGTTCATCGCTGCACTTATACTGGTAATCAGTAATTTATGCTCACTAAAGGGCTTCCCGTTAATAATCAACTGTTCGGCGTGCCCTTCTCGGCACATCTTGGCCACTTCTTCGATTTCTTTTAATGGATCAACGCCCAATAGCTTATTAAAGTTCATCGTAAAAGTGATATCATCCGCATCAGGTCCTAGAAATTCAAGTATCGGCTTTTGCCCTATAATTTCATGAGATGCTGTTCGTGCGTTGATATTCCGTGCCAATGCATCAAACGTACGCACTGTATGAGAAGATGCCACAAACACAATTTTTCCAAAGCTTCCTAATTGGCGTTGTGGTAGATATCCTCCTAGGCCAAACTTATCAGCTAAATTAGATAGACGAGAGTAAGCCACATCGCCTAATTGTGTATTTTGTAAATCCTTTAAACCTTGTGAATTAAGGTTCTTCTTATAGTTGGCAGCAGTACTGCCTAATTTACTAAATAATGATATGTTACTCACCTCCTATCCGTTCGGCGTTCCTGTGCTTCCGCCACCTGGAACAACGCCGCCGTGCGTATGTGACACTAAACTAATTCCGTTAACCACTACATCCCCAGAAGTGGCATTTATAGTTAAATTACCGGTGCAATTAATAACAAGGCCCCCTCCGTCCGCATCATATGAGACTGTCGAGCCGTCCGCAAATTTAATGCCGTGGATATTTTGGCCATTAAAAGAAGGCT
>ERZ773022.366-NODE-366-length-38731-cov-70.863947_pt1 | contig 38731 bp, 36 predicted proteins | sample MGYA00580839_ERZ773022 | MGnify/ENA primary metagenome ERZ773022 (study PRJEB29015, sample SAMEA2738020) | human oral metagenome | biome: human oral; feature: human-associated habitat; material: dental | place: China | collected 2044 ... | reverse complement strand
CTCGTCGAACGGGTCGGGCGGTTCGGGGCTCGGCCCGCACAGGGGCGGGAGCAGCTGGTGGGAGGGGCCCGACTGGTACCGGCCGTCGGACAGGATCTTCACGGCGTCACCGCAGGTCACGGCGTCACCGCAGGGCCGGGACGTCTCGGAACCCGGCGCGGGCACCCGTCTGGGAGGGGCGGCCGGGCCAGGATGGTCTCGAGTTCTTGCTTCCGGGCGCGGGCGGGTTCCGTCGCGTCCTGGTTCCCCGCGTGCCCGGCCGGGACCCGGCGCATCCTGGTGGCCTGCCAGTCGGCCGGCCGTTCCTGCACGGTCCTCTCCGTGCGCTCGACCGTCTCTGCGATGGTGCCCGCATCGACGCCTCGGGAGGCGTGCAGGACCGCTTCGGCCTTCATCCGCACCAGCACATGATTGTCGGAACGCTTCTTCCACCCGACCAGGACGGCGGTCTCCTGCGGGGCGACCCCGACCCGCACGCCCCCACCGCATCCGAAACGGCACAGGAAATCCACAAAAAACACGGTTCCGTTTCATGTCAGCCATACATGGAATCCTTGCTAAAAAGGAGGCTTATTAACAGGGGGCCAGATCGCGATCATCGCCCCTGATCACAGCGTAATCTACAGGCGCTGTGAATAAACCTGCAGGATCGTGAAGCGAGACTTTGAGGGTTATTTAAAACTAGCTCGTTATCAAGGGAGAACCAAGATTGGATCTGACAAGGATTTTAATAAACCTCTTTGCATAAGTTTTTAGATCGAAAGGTTGCCAATGGCTAATTTTGTGGCATTAGCTGTTTGCTGTGCAATAGTTGGAGCTGCATTATTTTGCAGTGCTTTTTTGCTTCGAGGGGAATTTTACCAAGAAATCGTTGGATTGGGATTAGATTAGGATTCACGCTTTCGAGTGATGTCGCATGGAGAATAGGGCATCGAGCAGCATTGAAATGGGGTGCTGTGGCTGTTATGGATGATGTTTGCTGCTTGACGGCAGGGTTGGTGCTTCTTCTCTATGATGGAGGGCCGCAAAGAGCTGTCTGGGGCCCGGGTGCGGCACTTGCCTCTAATGTGTTAATTTTTGTCCCATATCTCGTATCTGCGTACAAGGCGACGAGAGATGTCTCAACGATTGATAATCATTAGAAATTCACAGATAAGCTTGGTCAGTGGGATCATGGGGGCTTGTTCGCAGAACCCATGGAGGGTGCTTCGACCAGGAGCTGTGGTCGTGATTCAACCCCTGTGAATGAGTCTCGTGGAATGAAGCCTTGCACAAGCCTCGCGGCTTCTGCGACTGCTGAGGGTGTGGCAGGAAGGCGGCGCCTCTGCATGGGCCCTGCGAACCAGGACCCGAAGGATTCTGCCTCTGTTTCACATGATGGGAGCGGGTCATGACTGATTTCGTCGTGCTGACTGTCTGCTGCATGGTGCTCGGTGCCGTGGCGTTCTGCTGTGCTCTTCTCGCCTCGACCGGGGTGCTGCCGAGGAACGGGTGGGTCGGGACAAGGCTCGGGCCCACCCCCGCGAGCGATGCCGCGTGGCGGGCCGGGCACAGGGCGGCGTTGAGATGGGGGATCGTCGCGGTCGTGGATGATGTCTGCTGCCTGACCGTGGGATTCGTGCTTCTTCTTGTGGATGATGGGGTCCGCAGGGCGATCTGGGGTCCGCGCACCGCGTTCGTGATCGATGTGTTGACCGCCTTTCCGTATGTGTTCTCCGCGTACAGGGCGGCGAGGGGCGTCGCAGCGGACCAGAAGCACGATGGTGCGACGAAGGCGGTGCCGAGGGTGTGATTCTTCCGCGGCCCGGCCCCGCGTCTGACGGCTCGCGCGGGCGCCCGCGCGTCCGGGCCCGTTTCGGTTCTGCGTGGTTCCACGGCAAGAACTCCACCGGAAACCATTTCGTCCGCAGAGGGTTGTTCACAGGAGGCTCGACGGAAGGGTAATCCTTGGTTGCGGGCTGATCCATGGGGCTGTGAATGGGTCTCACGGTCCGTCCCGGTTCCGAGCGATCTCGCGCGGAACAGACGGGACGCATCGACTGACTCGGCGGGCGATCCCATGCGGTGAACAGCCCCTGCGCCCCAGGCGGCTCCCGCCCGATCGGCCGACCGTCACCACTCGCTGCGCCGGTCCCTCGCTCGACAAGCCCTGACGAGGGCTGATACTCGCCGCGGGCGCCGCCGGTCTCGGCAGCCGCGCCGGTCTCCCCGCTCGACAAGTCTTGATGTGCACCGTGCTTGACGAGCGCCGTGCTGCACGGCCCCTGCTCCGGGTCTTTCCAGGGGACCGTGCCCGTGGGCGCCGCCGGGCACGCGGATCGCCCCGGCGCGGACGGGCACACGCTGCCGGGCGACCGGCCCCGATGGTGGCTGTGCGCACTGATCCGGCGGCATGCGAGCGGTGTTCCGGCGGGGGCTGCGCCCGCGGCTCCCCGGCGTGAGAATTCAGGCATGCATAACCTGATCCAATGGTGAGAACGTAGTCTTTTCTCGGGGTTCTCCCCCGATTCCCTGAAATCACCCTGAGTGATGCGTTCATGCACGGCCTGGAGCTTCTTCGGGGCCGTTCGGAAGTCCTTGACAGTGGAACGCGTCGGGGTGTTCTGTGAAGTCACGGTGCTTCCACGGCTGCTGGCCGTCAGAGGCGGTCGTCGCCGAATGCCCGTGCGGAACCCGTGGCATCACCGGTGATGGAAGAAGATGAGATCGACATGATCGGATCGACATGATCGGTATGTCCGTTGCTGCTGAGATCCGGAACTCATGGGGCCGCCGGACAGGCGCGTCGTCCTTTGCGGTGCGATGTGATTCCCCTGTGTTGGGGGGTCGTGCGGTGGTGCTTACTGCAGGGGAGTCATCCCCGGTCTCCTAAGGAAGTGAGGGCGCCCATGCGTGTCAGTATCGTGGTTCCACCGGCGGCCAATCCTGACTGGCCGTCCATGGGCGCCGAGGTGATCGCTGCGGTGAGCCGTCGTGCCGGGCACGACACCACAGTGCACTATGCGCAACTCCTCCAGCCGAAGGGGGACTCGCTCGAGGAGTTCTCGATCTCGACGGCTGGGCTCTATTCTCCCACGTACTTCGGGCAGAGCGTGCCACAGTTCGCCCAGGAACTGGCTGCGGCTGTCCACGCTGATCTCAGGGTACTCAGACCCCAGCTCGGTGATGCCGGGATCGCTCCTCCTGATTACATGACGAAACGATACATCCGCGCCATGAATGCTGCTCGTGATGTGGTGCGGCGTGCCGTTGTTGAGATTCTCGACGGCTCCCCGGATGTCGTCGGTTTCAGTATCACTCTCGACGTTCAGAAGATGCCGGCAGCGGCCATCGCAAGGGGTCTGCGCGAGAAGGGATTCTCTGGTCGTCTGGTGGCCGGCGGCTCAGCCATGGACGGCCGATCGCCATTGGCGTTCCTGCGAACATTCACCGAATTCGACGCCGTTCTGGTGGGCGAGGCCGATGAGTCCTGGGTGAGCTGTCTGGACCGGATCAACGCGGGCCGCACGGATCTTGCTGGCATCCCGGGCATCCTCTGCCGCAAGGGCTCAACTGTCCTCGTCGGCCCGCCGGAGAGGCCCCCGGAGGATCTCGACGGGTGCGCGACGCCGGACTATCGGGACTACATCCGGCAGTACGAGGCGAGCGAGTGGTCACAGGACGGCGGTTCCGTCCTCGTCCTCGAGTCGTCGAGGAGCTGCTGGTGGGGGGCCAGGAGCAGATGCACCTTCTGCGCGATCGACAGCGGGAAGCGGCCGTATCGTACGAAGTCCAGTGACCGGGCCGTTGCGGAGCTCCGCGAAATCTACTCCACCTACAGACCGAGGGTCGTGCTCTACTCCGACTCGATATTCCCGTACTCTTTCCGCGGGGACCATCTTGCCCGGCTGGCTGAGGGCGGTGGGAGTGATCAGTGGAACCTCTTCTACGAGACCAAGTCCACCATCTCGCGCCAGACCATCGCCCGCTTCGCCTGCGCGGGCGTGCGGGAGGTTCAGCCCGGGATCGAGAGCTTCAGCACGAGGACGCTGAGACACATGCGCAAGGGCGCCACCGCGCTCCAGCAGGTCAACTTCCTCAAGTGGTGTTCGGCGTACGGCGTCCATGCCGGCTACGGACTCATCGCCGGGACGCCCGGTGAGACGGCGGAGGACCTCCGGCAGGTGCTGAGCGTCCTGCGGGCGATCGAGCATCTCGACGCCCCGGAGCAGCTGAACTGGTTGCTCCTGTTCCAGACGAGCGACTACTACGAACAGTGCGACTCGTACGGCTTCCAGGACGTGCAGCCGCTCGAGGCGGAACGGCTGGCCTACCGGGCTCCCGGATCTGTCCTCCAAGACCTCGTGTCCATGTACCGTTACACCCTTCCCTCCCATCGGGATCCGGAGTACCTCGCCGCATTCCGCGCGGTCGAGGAATGGATCGCCGCTCATCATTCTTCTGCGCGGGCACCCTCGCTCACCGCTGACGACTGCGGGGACTGCATCCTCATCACCCGTCGCGCGCTCAACGGCGCGCAGTCCCTCACGGCCGTGGCGGACTCCGCGGAGCTCTTCCTGCTGCGCGAGTGCGCCGAGGTCCGCTCCCTTCCCGGCCTGATCCGAAACGGCCCCTACGACTCGGACGCCTTGCTGACCGCCGCCGAACGCCTCGTGACGGCCGGGCTCATGCTCGTCGACGGCACATGGATGCTCGCCCTGCCCATACCCGTGGATGCCGAGGCCTCCGTCGATGCGGCATGGCCCGCACACATCACTCAACCCAAGAGAAAAGAGGAGTGCCCATCATGACATCATCCCGGATGGTCGCCCATGAGAAGGAGATGATGACCTTCTCGGTCACCGACCAGTGCAATGTGAGATGCGCGCACTGCCTCGCCCTGTGCTCGCCGAAACAGACGACGATGCTCACCGCCGATGAGATGTACGAGAGCTATCTGTCGATCGCTGCGACGCGCCCCGTGAGAACGGTGGTCTTCACGGGAGGAGAACCGACCCTCCTCGGTGAGGAGCTCCTCGAGGCGATCGCCCGAATCAGCCTTGAGGGCCCGGTGACCCGCGTCGTGACGAACGCCTCATGGGCGACGGATGATGACGCCGCGAACGTCATGGTGCAGCAGCTGAGATCGGCCGGCCTCGCCGAGATCAACTTCAGCATGGATGACTACCACGCCTCGTGGATACCCCCGGAGAACGTCAGACGCGCCTTCGACGCCAGCCGAGGGCAGGGCTTCGAGGCGGTCGTCATCGCACTCGCCGAGGGACCGCGGAGCACCATCACCAGGGAATGGGTGCAGCACGAGATCGCCCCCGGAGTGCAGTTCGTCGACCAGCGGTCCTCCAGAGCGGGTGCCCATCCTCCTCGTTCGGCCGATGGGACCCTCTACGAGATCGCCCATCACGGGTACAGCCGGGTCGGGCGCGCTCGGGGATTCGGCGAGGAGGACATCGTGCCCGATGAGAGCATGCTCGCGCAGTACTGCTGCTGCGCTGAGATCCTCAGCCAACCGGTTGTCGATGCCCGCTTGGATGCCGGTATCTGCTGCGGGCTGAGCGTGAGGAACAACCGGGTGCTGCGCATCGGCTCCCTCCGTGAGTCGACATACGCTGAACTGGCTGACGCGGCTCAGCATGACGTCCTCATCCGTGCGCTCAGATTCCTGGGGCCCAAATACCTTCTCGACGTCGCGAGGAGCATTGATCCGCGGGTCCGCATGAGGCCGGAGTACGCCGGCATCTGCGAGGTGTGCGAGGACGTCACCGCGTCGCGGCGCGCACTCGCCGCCCTGGACACGGCGAAGGCGCGCATCGCCCTCGACGTCGCGCTGGCCGAGAGGGCCCAGCAGGGCGACGATGACCGGATTCTCGGTCGTGACGCAGAACTGAGGACAGCCCATGCCGGGACATGATCCGCTCGAACGGCTCGGCCTGCATCTGGAGCGGGTCGGACTGGCTGATCTGCTGTGCAGCTACACACCCGCTGCTCAGACGAGCGCTCTCACGGACTCGGTGATCCCGCCCGGCCTGCTACCGCTCGTCGAGCTCTTCTGCCTGGGCCGTGAGGTGCCCGAGGCGGACCTGGACCCGGTGATCGTGCCGGCTCTCGAGGACCTGACGAACGCCGGGTTCGCGACGCGGAGTGGACCACGGCCGACATGGTCGATCCGTGATCTCGTGCTCCAGCGGGTCCACGGGCTGTGGCTCCTGGCCGGCAGGCCGTCGGCTCAGCGGACCCTGTACTTCGGAGCGGACTCCCTGGCGCTGGCTGATCGGATCCCCCTCGTCGGGGGCTCTGCCCTGGACCTGTGCTCGGGGCCTGGTTTTCAGTCCCTCTGGCTCGCCGCCCGTGGCATGCGGGTGACCGGATGCGAGATCAATGAGCGGGCCGTTCATCTCTGCGGCGTGAACGCCCGGTTGAATGGCGTCCAGGACCGGGTTCACCCCCTCCGCTCCGATCTCTGTGCGGAGCTTCCGGAGGGGAGCTTCGACGTCGTCGTGGCGAATCCGCCGATGGTCGCCGTCCCGCCGGGGATACCGTATCCCTTCGTCGGGGACGGCGGCCCGGACGGATTCGGGGTGATCCTCCGCATCATCGAGGAACTGCCCGGGCGTCTTGCGCCCCGAGGAAACGCCTACACTCTCGGGGTCGCCGCGGCCGGCGATGAGCTCCCGCTCGCCCTTGACGCGCTGCGGTCCGAGGCCCGCCGTCTCGGTCTGCGGATGAGACTCACAGTGACCTCCGAACACGGTGCAGGATCCGGCAGCACCTGGGACAGGGCCATTGCCGCCACATCACTCAGTTTCGAGGGCTCGGCGGTCACTCAGTCCTCTCTCGAGGAACGGACCATCCAGGTTTCCCAAGGCTACGCGGATCTGGGGGCCCACAGGGTGGTTTTCTTCTTCATGACGGTTGCCGAGGAACAGCACGGATCTGTCGGGGTTCTCGATGTCCGATCCGAGCATCCTCAGAATCATCAGGGTTGGTATGTCGCGTGACTGGGCGCGAGTTAGAGAATATGAGGAGCAGCAAGATGAACGGAATCTCGATCACGGCGTGGGTGATATTTTTAGCCAATATTGTGACGCCGGTGTCAGTCGCTGCGACGAGTCGGTTCCAGAGCCGCTCGGAGGCCAAACCTACGCACCGGGCGGGTATTCGGGTCAGGGCGACAATGAAATCCTCCGAGGCATGGCGGGCAGCGCACCGGGCGGCCTTTCGTTGGTCGAGATTCGATCTCATTGGTGTCTGCGGTGCTGCCCTGATCTGCCTGTTCCTTCTCCAGGATCGCTGGCTCGTTCTGGCAGAGTGCGTTGTCTACGTCTGCTGCCTCGCCTCGCTCGGACTCAACACGTGGCATGCCGTCAAAGCGGCCGAGGCGGTCACGTTGTCGAATGCAACGGGCAGGTCGTGTAAACGTTAGCAGGAATGAGGGGGGGGGGTAACGCGATGGCTGGTATTTCAAATACTGGATGGATAATGTTTATATTTGATATTGTGCTGCCGGTAGCGGTTGCCCTGACCTATTACTCCCAGAGTCGTCCCAAGGCCAAACCCAATCGTTGGGCCGGTATCAGGATCAGGGTCGTGGCGAGTTCGCCGGAGGTGTGGCGGGCGGCGCACCGGGCGGCCTTCCGGTGGGAGAGGGTGAACCTCGTCTGCTTCTGCGGGGCAGCGGTGATCTGCCTGCTCACGCTCAGGTCGTGGCATCTGGTGCTCGCCGAGAGCATTCTCTATTGCGGCTATCTCATCCCGTTCGGGTTCAACGTCCGGCATGCCTGCACGGTGGCGAGAAGAATGGTCGATTCCCAGAGTCGCCGTGAGGATGGGGCCCGACCCATGATGGTTGCCGAGGGCGGGTTCGCCGGCTGCGGGGGCGTACGAGTGGGTGCCTCGCGTCGTGTCCGAGGTGCCGATGGATGGCGTCCTGATCGGACGGGGTGCTCTTGGTCAGGGCTTCGCGATCGGGTCATGCAGGAGTTGACAGGGATGAGGAGGTAATGCGATGTCTGACGTCACGTCCACTGGATGGATCATGTTTGCGGCGAACATCATTCTTCCGGTAGCGGTCTTTCTGTCCTACTATTTTCAGGTGAGGCCCGGCGGTAGGCCCAACCGTTGGGCCGGTATCAGGATCAGGGTGGTGGCGAGTTCGCCGGAGGTGTGGCGGGCGGCGCACCGGGCGGCCTTCCGGTGGGAGAGGGTGAACGTCATCTGCGTCTGCGGGGCGGCGGTGATCTGCCTGCTCACGCTCAGGTCGTGGCATCTGGTGCTCGCCGAGTGCATCATCTTCGGCGGCTATGTCATCTCGTTCCTGCTCAACTTCTGGCACACCAGCACGATGGCTGGGAAAATGGCTCACTCCCAGCGTCGGCATGACGAGGATCGCGGCTCATGACAGGCGTCCTGACCGGCTGGCGTGCTCGTGGTCAGGGCCTTGTACACATGACGCGGTGCATCACGTGCCTGTCCGTGATGACTGCGATGGTCGTCCTCTCGTCCTTCCCGGTTCCTGCGTCGGCTGATGCGGGTGGCGCTGATGCAACGCCCCGGGGCGCTGCCCCGAGTCCGTTCGACTGGGGCCCGTGCTCCTCGGATCGGGGTGACCAGAGCGTCGAGTGCGCGGTCGTCACTGTTCCCCTGAACCACTCGGATCCTTCGGTTGGGAGTACTGCGGTGAGGGTGGGGAGGATTCCCGCGACTGGTGGCAACGCCAGGGGGACGATCTTCTACAACCCTGGTGGCCCCGGCCTCTCCCCGATCGATGGTCTGGCGTCCTTCGCGGCCAGGCTGAGCCCGCAACTCAGAAATGACCACGACATCATCGGCGTCGACCCCCGTGGCGTCGGCGGCTCGGAGGGCATTCCCTGCGGGGCCATGACCACGGAGCCCCCGTCGACCTCCTACAGCGTCCTCCCCGCGAACGCCGAGCAGCTGGCGGAGCAGTTCGACGCCCTCGACCCGTGGCTGCGGGGGACCTGCGATTCCGACTCGCCCCTTCTCAAGCATGCCGGGAGTGTCGACGCGGCACGCGACATCGAGCAGGTGAGATGTCTTCTCGGGGTCGACCGGATCGACTACTACGGCATCTCGTACGGAGCCGTCATCGGCGCCGTGTACAGCCGGCTCTTCCCGGCGCATCTGCGCACCCTGACCCTCGACAGCCCGGACGACCCGAACGCCTGGTTCGGTGCGGGCCAGCCCGACCCCCTGTGGGCCCGGCTCGGCACGGCGGAGTACAGCGGGAAGACCCTGGAGGACCTGTTCAGCGCCTGCGAGTCGGCGGGCAACCGTTGCCAGTGGGCACCGATGATCCGATCCGACTACGAGCGCGTGACCAGGGCACTGCGGACGGAGAGGCTCACGGTCCCGGGAACGGGGAGCTTCGACGCCTCGGCGTTCCAGAGCACGGTCGTCAGCGCGCTGTACCGGTTCAACCAGAACGGCCGCGATGACTACGAGACGCTGCTCGGTCTCATCCATGCCTTGGCCCAGGTCGCCGACGGCACGGCGCCGGATGGGGAACCCGCATCAGGCGATTCTGTGATCGGTCCGCAGACTCGCGCCGGGTCAGGGGCGCCATCGCAGGACACGACGGTCTCCCGGATGCTCACCGTGGACGCGGTGATGTGCGTCGACGCCCATGAGCCGCCGCAGCGGGAGGCATGGTTCATGAGCGCCGCGGCCGCCGAGGCGGACAGCCCGGGATTCGGTTACTACTGGATCTCCCAGGACTCTATCTGCAACGGCTGGCCCGCCACCGGGAACCTCGAGGATTCTGTCGGCATTCCGGACTACGGCACGATCGACGTGCCCTTCCTCGTCCTGAGCAACGCCCATGATCCTGTCGTCGGGGAATGGGGCGCCGACCGGGTGAAGGGCCTCGGCCCCCGCGGCGCGGCGGTCGTCGTCGCCGACGGCTGGGGGCACGGGGTGCTGCGGGGATCGTCGTGCGCGGCCGCGCAGTTCTCCGAGTACGTCGCCTCCGGCGCCCCTCCCCGGCCATCGGCCGGGTGCGGCAGTGACGCGCCGCTCTTCGCCGGGTGAGCTCTCGCTCAATGCCGGCGCTGACAACAGCTGAAAGGAGGTCGGAATCTGCGGATCACGGAGTGCCTTTCGCCGTCGGTGAGGGGTACGAGAACTTCTTCACAGAGAGGAACACCACCATGACCACCACCATTGAACCGATCACCACCTCGGTTCCGACGCGACCGCTGGATCGCGTCCTCGAGCTGGAGCGGTTGCTCGACGAGGACGAGATGTTCAAGAAGCAGTTCGCCTCGGACCCGTCCGGGGCCGTCGTCGTCCGCTCGCTCGACGTGGAGCTGCCCGTCGAGGCGGGGCCCGCGACGCTGTCCGAGCTGCTCCGGGCCGTCCCGGCCGCCTCGGCGTCCTCGAGCATCGAGACCGTGCGGACGCTGCTCGACGACTCCGCCCCGAGGCAGCCGGCGGCATTCTGGGGCGCGAACACGAACGGTGCGGCGAACGCCGAGGTCGTCGCCAATGGCGTCGTCTACCATGAGGCCGCGGTCTACTCGATGGGAGGCGCCGTCGTCGTTGTTGTTGCCGGTGCCGCTTTCACTCTGACCGGTAATCCATCCGAGCCCTCGGAGAGCACTCCGCATGCCCTGCGGCTGCAGTTCGACGAGAGCGTCGACCCCGGCCTCATCTCCGGCCTTCAGGAGGGATTCGACCTCAGCCCGGCGAGGCTGCGGGCCCTGCTGCGGCGCGGCGTTCTCGAGGGGGAGACCGAGCGGTCGGAGTTCACCGAGGACGGCTACGAGCACAAGGTCGTCGAGTTCGAGGCGGACGGCACCCGCCTGCGTGTCGAGTCGAAGGTGGGCATCGACGACATCATCGTTCTGGACGCCGAGGCCGTCGCCGCCTGATCGCATCAACACCGGGGTGGCCTCCCGGATCGCCGGGAGGCCACACCCCGACCGAGGGGGACAGCCGAGATGGCTCATCGCGCCAACCCGCCGGCAACGGTGAACGCGGGCAGGGCGATCAGGCTCTGCTTCCGGGTGTCACCGCCGGGATCGTCCGCGGTCTGCGCCTGCTACGTCCTGCTGGCCCTCGTGCCGACCCTCAACGTTCTGCTGCTCGCCGTCGCCGTGAGCGCCGTCGCCAACGCCGTCTCCGCCTCGGGCCCCGCGACGGGGGCGGGCGTGATGATCTCGGTCGCCCTGCTGATCGGTCTGGCGTTCCTGTCGTATCTGCTCACCGTGCTGCGGGACCACGCCTCCGGGCTGGTGCGGCTCCGCGTCACCCGCACGGTGACCGAGGACATCGTGCGCAAGACCGAACGGCTCGACCTGGCGAGCTTCCAGGAGACGGACACCTACGACCGGATCGATCGCGCGTCCCGCGACGGCGGTCAGCGCGCGTACCAGCTGTTCACGGACTTCGTCTCGGCCATGACGGGGGTGCTGTCGCTGGTCGGCACGGCCGTGCTGCTCTTCTCGTGGAGCCCGATGGTCGCCGTGACCGTCATCGTCAGCCCCGCGCCGGGCATCGTCGCCAGCGCGCTGTACGGACGGGTCGCCTGGCGCATCGAGCACGAGCGCACCGCACTGCGCCGGCGGGTCTCCTACCTCTCCGGCCTGTTCACCACGGAGTCCACGTTCCGGGAGATCCGCGGGCTGGGCTGCTCCAGGGCCCTGGTGGGCCGGATCGTCGGGCTCGACGACGAGATGGAGAGCACCGACACCCGCCTCCTCAACCGTCGGACGCTCGTCGCGGGCGGGCTGGGCTCGCTGTCGGTCGTGGCGACGGGATGGGCCATCTTCATGGCCGCCCAGGGGGCCATCGCGTCCGGTGAGGTCGGCCGGTTCGCCGGCTTCCTCGCCGCGATCACGACGGTCCAGTCGGGGGCGCAGGGGCTCTTCTCGAAGCTGGGGTCGATCTACGAGGGCGGGCTCTTCTTCGGCGAGCTCGTCGACTTCCTGAACGGTCCGGAGCGCGACGCCGCACCGGTCGTTCCCCGGCCGCGGGACACGGCGGTCGATCTCGACGGCGTGAGCTTCCGCTACCCGGGCTCCGACCGCTGCGTCCTCCACGACGTGGACGTCCACCTGCCCGCCGGCGCGCACGTGGTCGTCGTGGGCCCGAACGGCTCCGGCAAGTCGACCATCGGGAAACTCATCGCCGGGTACTACGCCCCGACCGAGGGGCGGGTCCGCGTGGGCGGCGTCGATGCGAGCCTGCTGGCCGATGCGCCGGCGCGATCGAGGGTCGCAGTCCTCCAGCAGGACTTCGTGCGCTTCGACCTCACCCTTCGCGAGAACGTGGCCCTCGGCGATGTCAGTCGCCTGTCGGGCTCCGACGACGAGATCGTGCGCGCGCTGGAGCGGGTCGGGCTCGGCGAATGGCTGAGGGGTCTGCCCGCCGGCCTCGACACGGTCCTCGGCAACGCCTTCGGCGGCGCCGCGCAGCTGTCGGGCGGGCAGTGGCAGCGGATCGGACTGGCCCGCGCCCTGTTCAGCGATGCCGACGTCATGGTCCTGGACGAACCCGCCGCAGCCCTCGACTCGCTCGGGGAGAAGAGGGTCATCGAGGGCGTCCTCGCGGACCGCGCGGGGAGGACGACGATCGTCGTCGCGCACCGGCTGTCGACGGCGCGCCAGGCCGATCTGATCGTCTGCTGCCTCGACGGCCGCATCGCCGACGTCGGACGGCATGCGGAGCTTCTCGCGAGACGAGGGGTCTACGCCCAGATGTTCGCTCTTCAGGCCGCCGGCCTTCGCGGGGGACCTCGCGGGGCCCCGCCGGAGGGGCCGACTCGTGGAGCGCCGCTCGGCCCGGGCGCCGGTCGATCCGGCGCGCCTGGCCGCCCCGATCCCTCCCGCGCGGTCGTCGGGGTCCCGGGCACGGACGGCGCGAGTGCGGACGGGGGACGGTGGGGCGCGGCGCGGCGCGCGCAGCAGACCACCGAACCGGGAAGCTTATTCACAGCACGACAGGATAGAGGCTTGACAAGGAGAAACCCTCCTGCTGACGACCCCTGTGAACAAGCCTCCAAGAATCAATGAACCGAGGAAGTGACACCATGTCAGGAATTCCAGTCATCGCATGGGTGATGTTCGCGGCCGATGTCGTCGTCCCGGTGACGGCCACGGCCATCATCTCCCGGAGGAGCCGGGCGCTGGCCGAGGCGGCCCGGTCGTCCCGGGCGGCCGGGGGGCCGGCGAACTCCCCGGCGCCTTCTCGGGCGGGGTACGCGACGGCTCTGTGGCTCATCCGTTTCGACCTTGTCGGCATCAGCGGCGTCGCCCTCGTCTGCCTGATCGTCCTCCGGTCCCGGCCCTCTGATCTCGTCCTCGTCGAGAGCGTCCTCTTCGGCTGCTGCCTCGTCTCCCTGGGGCTCAACGCCGTGTTCTCCCGGTCCGCGGCCAAGCGGGCTGCCGAGGAGGAGGCGCGGGAGAACCGCTCCACGCGCCACGGGACCTGATCGTCCCCGACGGGTCGGCCCTGTCCGTGCCTGCTGGCATGATGGGCCCTGGCCGGTGGACGGTGTCGGCAGGCAGCGCTGACCGGTGCGGCCGCGGCCGGCGGGTGGCGTCGGCGAATGGCGGAGCCGAGGGGAGGGTCCACATCATGACGGGAAGCACGTCCGACGCCGCGCCTGCGGGCGTCGGACGATCAGACACCGGGCAGGCGGGCCCCGGGCAGTCCGGGGCCGTCCCCGAGCCTGACGCACCCTCCGCGCCCGGCCCCCTCACCGGCGTGTGGGCCGACCTCGTCGGCCAGCGCGACGCCGTCACCGCCCTGCGCCGGGCCGTCGCCGGCGGCGCCCACGCCATGACGCACGCCTGGCTCGTCACGGGCCCGCCAGGCTCCGGGCGCTCCAACGCGGCCCGCGCCTTCGCCGCCGCGCTCCAGTGCCCCTCGGGGGGCTGCGGCCGCTGCCGCGACTGCCGCTCGGCCTTGTCGGGCGCCCACCCCGATGTCACGCTCGTGCGCACCGAGAAGCTGTCCATCGGTGTCGACGAGGTGCGCGAGCTCGTCCGCAAGGGCGCCATGAGCCCCACCCTGGGCCGCTACCAGGTGCTCGTCGTCGAGGACGCCGACCGCATCACCGTCCAGGGCGCCGATGCGCTGCTCAAGAGCATCGAGGAGCCCCCCGCACGCACCGTGTGGGTGCTGTGCGCGCCCACCGCCGACGACGTCATCGTCACCATCCGCTCGCGCTGCCGCCGGGTCGGCATGCGCACCCCCGGCGACGCCGACGTCGTGCGCCTGCTCGTCGAGCGCGACGGGGTCGACCCCGCCATGGCCGAGTCCGCGGCCCGCGCCGCCCAGGGGCACATCGGCCGGGCCAAGGCGCTGGCCCGCAGCGAGGAGGCCCGCGTCGCCCGCGGCGCGGTGCTCCGGGTGCCCGCCCGGCTCACCGATCTCGGCGCCGCGCTGTCGATCGCCGCCGAGCTCGTCGACGGCGCCGCCGCCGAGGCCCGGAAGGTCACCGACGAGCTCGACGATCGCGAGAAGAAGGAGCTCCAGGAGGCCCTCGGCTACGGGGCCAGGGGCGCCCGACCGCGGAACGCGGCGGCCGCCCTCAGGTCGCTCGCCGACCAGCAGGCCGCCCGCGCCAAGCGTCTGCGCCGTGACGCCCTCGACCGCAGCCTCACCGAGCTCACCACGTGGTACCGCGACGTCCTGGCGGTCCAGACCGGCGCCGTCGACCCCGGGCAGGTCCCGCCGTCGTCCGCCGGCGGTTCCGCGCCGGAGCCCCGTCTCATCAACGTCGACATGCACGAGAAGGTGCGGGCGGCCGCCGCGGCCTCGACGCCCGAGCGCACGCTCGCCTGCATCGACGCGATCCTGGCCTGCCGCGAGGCCCTGGAGCACAACGTCGGCGAGGTGCTCGCCGTCGAGGCCATGCTGGTCCGGCTCGTCGGCGCGGCCCGCTGAGCGGGGCGACGCGCCCGCCGCCCCGGGCCGGGCGACCCGATCCGCCCCCGCCGGGCGTGTTGAAGCGGCTCGTCCCGCGACGGCTCCACGACAATGACGTGTGTATGTCCAGCGCCCTGACGGGCGCAGCGCACCGAGCAGCGGAGAGGACCAGCCTGTGAGCGACCAGAACGAGGGCCTGTACGACAGTGTGAGCACGCCCGCCGACCAGCCCGTGCAGACTTCCGGCGTCCCGTCCCGGGCGGGCGCATCCGTTGACCCCGAGCCCCTCGGCGGCGAGCCCGTCGTCGCCGAGCGGGCGGCCGTGGAGGAGCCCGACGAGCAGCTCGACGACGAGACGGCCGCGCTCGCCGAGTTCGACGAGGACACCCGTGTCGTCGGGACGTCCCCCCTGGAGGACTCGGCCGTCGGCGGCGGGCCCGGGGCCCCTGTTGCGGAGGACGACCCCGAGCGGACCGCTCTCCTCGGTGCGGTCGACGATGACGCCGCCGAGGACGCCGCAGCCGGGCCCGACGACGGCCTCGACGGGACGAAGGCCGACGGGACGAGGATCATCGCCCCGGGTGAGGACGCCTCCGGCAAGGACGCCGAGACCCAGGCCGCCTACGAGCGCGCCGCTCGCGAAGCCGAGGTCCGTGCCCAGCAGGCCGAAGCCGCCGCCCGCGCCCGTCAGAAGGCCGAGCGCGACCGCCGTCTCGGCACCGTCGCTGCCGCCGAGGCCCCTGCTGCCGCCGAGGCCCCCGCCGCCGCGGCGCCCGCCAAGCGCACGACCGACAGGTTCGCCGGCTCATTGGGCCTCGTTCTCCTGCGCATCGTCGCGGCCGCCGTCGTCGGAGTCCTCGGCTTCCAGATCGTCACCGAGACCGGCCCGGTCACCGACGCCCTCCAGAGCATCGGCGTCCCGCAGGCCGACATGGTTGCGATGGGCGTCGGCATCCTCGCCCTCGTCCTCGCCGCGATGATCCTCTTCGGCCTGGGCACCCGCATCGCCGCCGTCCTGCTCGCCGCGCTGGCCGTGGCCACCCTCGTGCTCTTCCGCTGGGGCCACTTCAACCCGTTCGTCGCGGGCCGGGCCGGCTTCTCCGGCGACTTGGAGTTCCTGCTGGCCGGCATCGGCCTGTGCCTCCTGTTCGTCGGCGCCGGCGGCTGGTCCGTCGACGCCGGGCTGCGCCGCTCGCGGGCCAGGAGGAAGGCCAGGCTCCAGGGCTGATCCCATCCCTCTCCGACGAACGGTCCCGTCCGGCGAACCGCCGGGCGGGGCCGTCGCGTTCGGGGCCGGTGTCGCTCACCCGGCCCGACTCCCGGGCGCCCGCTGTATCGTGCTGGTCATGACGAGGACCCCGGCCGTGTGTTCCGAGCCGTTCGGGCAGCGCCATCCTCCCGTCGGCGGTGACGGCAGGCCCGTGCCCGGGAACGGGGGCCTCCGTCCCGTCGAGGGCGTTGTCGAGGCGGACACCGCCGTGCGGCGCGGCGGGTCCGCCCACGGCTCCGGCGTGCCCGCCTGCGCCGCCCCGGCCCGCTGCGAGGTGCACCGGCGCCATGGGGCCCGGTCCGCCGCCGTGACCTCGAGGAGGAATCAGTGATGGATGATCCCCGTCCCGGCCGCCTGGCCCTTCTGCTCGCCGTGGTCTGCGCCGTGGCACTCACCGGATGCGGACCCGACCTCCCCTCCACACTGATCCCCTCCACGTCGACGGCTTGGAGCCCCTCGGCGGCGGACGAGGTGCTCACCGTGCCGGTCCCGTCGGCGACGTGGGACGATCTTGGGGATGCGCCCGATCGCCAGAAGCTGGACGTCGCGGGGCCGGAGGTGCCGGGGTTCACGGATGCGCCCGCCGGTCAGGGGCTGCAGCGGTACCTGAACCAGCAGGTGGACTGGGGCCGGTGCGATTCCGGTGGGGAGGGCTTCGGCTACCGGTGCGCGAGAGTCATCGTCCCGCTCGACTGGAACGACCCGGACGGGCGGGCGATCACCCTGGCGATGCGGATGCGCCCGGCCGAGAACGGGAACTCGGACGAGACCCTCTTCGTGAACCCGGGCGGGCCGGGCGGCAGCGCCCAGGACTTCGTCGGCTCCATCGACACGACCGGGCTCGAGGACTACACCATCGTGGGCGTCGATCCGCGGGGCTCGGGGGACTCGACGCCGGTGGTCTGCGGCGACCTGGAGCAGACGGACGCCCTGGAGGACGCGGACTGGTCGCCCGACGACCAGGCCGAGACGGATGCGCTCGTCGCGGTGAACAAGGACTTCGCGGCGCAGTGCCGCGAGCACTCGGGCGCGCTGCTCGACCACATCAGCTCCATCGAGAACGCCTACGACATGGATCTTGTCCGTGTCCTGCTCGGCCAGCGCAGGCTCAACTGGTACGGGGTCAGCTACGGCACGTGGCTGGGTGCGGTCTACGCGGAACTGTACCCGGATCACGTCGGGCGGATGGTGCTCGATTCGGCGGTCAACGTGACGGACCGGGACAGCGTGAGTCAGGCCGATGGCTTCGAACAGGCCCTCGACGCGTTCGCGGACTGGTGCGCCGGTTCGTCGTGCGGTCTCGGCGAGGACCGGGAGGAGGTGCTCGGGGCGGTCTCGTCGCTCCTCGACGGGCTGGACGGGCGGCCGCTGGCGGTGGGCGGCCGGATGCTGACCCAGACCCTGGCGGTGAACGGCATCCTGATGTTCCTCTACCAGGACACGAGCTCCTACCCGGATCTCGCCGAGGCGATCGGGCGGGCCCGTTCGGGGGACGGGGACCATCTGCTGAGGGCCGCCGACACGATGAACGGGCGCGGTGACGGGGGGTACGAGCAGCTGGCCTACTCGTTCCCGGCGATCGGCTGCGCTGACGCGACGGACCGGGGCGTCGAGGCGGCGATCGACGACTGGCGGGACGACGACCATGCCGCCGCGCCGGTGCTGGGCCGGGCGATGGGGGTCGGGTTGAGTTGCCCGACCTGGGCGGCCGAGCCGGCGGCGCAGATCAGGATCACGGCCGCGGACGCGCCGACGATCCTCATCGTCTCGAACACGGGCGATTCGGCGACCCCGCACGAGTACGCGCAGTGGATGCGCGAGCAGATGCCGACGACGGTGCTCGTGAGCCGGCAGGCGCAGGGCCACGGGGCCTACGGGGAGGGCAGCGGTTGCCTCGACGGCGCCGTGACCGGCTTCCTCGCCGACGGCGCGGTGCCCCAGGACGGTCTGGTCTGCACGGACTGAACCATCCGCCGGGGCCCGGTCGTCGCATCCACGGCGCCGCGCCGGCGGGACCCGTCCGGCCGGGGATTCGCCCCCGGACCGATCCACCCGGTATAGTGAATCCGCCGTCCGACGGGACGGCGCGCCAACTTAGCTCAGTCGGTAGAGCGACGCTCTCGTAAAGCGTAGGTCGCGGGTTCGATTCCCGCAGTTGGCTCCAGCGCGCAGTGGGCAGTTGACTCCAGCGCGCAGTGGGAGGGCCGCCGAGCGGCCCTCCCACTCGTGCCTCCCGGCCCGTGCGCGCGCCGGGCCCCTCCGTCGGCGCTCGCCCTCAGCGCCGGTGCGGCGTCGTCGTGCTGCCCCGCACCACGAGAGGAGCCGGCACGAGGATGCCGCGGGGCTCGTCGGGCTCGCCTCGCAGCTGGGGCAGCAGGGCCGCCACGAGCTCGGTGCCGATCGTCGCGAAGTCCTGCGCGACCGTCGTGAGCGGCGGCCACATCCACTCGGCCATGATGTCGTCGAAGCCGACCACCGAGATGTCCTCGGGGATGCTCCGCCCCTCCTCGTGGCAGGCCCGGATGAAGCCGAGCGCCATCTCGTCGTTGGCGCAGAAGACGGCCGTCACGTCCGGGTCCTCGAGCAGCCGACGCCCCGCCTCGTAGCCGGACCGCGGCGACCAGTCGCCGCGCACGAGCGGGGGCACGGCCCGGCCCTCCTCCCACAGGGTCGCGATCCACGCCTGCTCGCGGGCGCGGGCCTGCACCGAGGACGACGGGCCGGCGATGTGGTGCACCGTCTCGTGGCCGAGGCCGAGCAGATGGTGCACCGCGTCGCGGGCGCCGTTCGTCTGGTCGGTACCGACGGCCGTGTGCCGGTCCGTGTAGCGGAAGTCGCCCACGACGAGGGGGATGCCGTCGGGCAGCTGCACCGGCGTGGCGCTCGGCGTCTCCAGGCGCAGCACGACGACCCCGTCGACCGCCTGCGACAGGGAGTTGAGCGCCCGGGTGAAGTCGACCGCGCTGTTCGAGGGCGCGTCGACGAGCAGGATGCCGAAGCCCTCGTCCCGCAACGCCGTCGTCACGGCGTCGATGATGTGGGCCTCCCCGGTCCTGGCCAGCTTGTGCCCGATGACGCCGACGGTGTTGAAGGCGCCGCTGCGCAGCGCCTGGGCCGCCCGGTTCGGCGCGTAACCGAGCTGGCGCATCGCCTCGCGGACCCTCCTGGTCGTCTCGGGCCTGACCGTGCCCTCCTCGCGCGCGACGCGCGAGACCGTCTGCGCGGACACCCCCGCCAGGCGCGCAACATCCTGCATGGACGCCCGGGGGCGCCGACTCACCTGACTTCGTTCAGACACAGTCCCCAGGATACGGTCCGACTTCGCCCCGGGTGGAGTCTCATCAGATGATCACCGCTTGCCAGCGCGTTCGCCGGGCACGACATGGGCTCGGCGGCGACACCGGCCCGCTCCAACGGCCCCAGGTCGGGGAAGTCGCCGGTGCAGATCTGCCAGAAGTCCAGCGGGGCCCGGGACCAGGCGGCGGCGGTGAGGCCGTCCGGCGAGGCGAGCCGCACCCAGGAGCGGCCGTCCTGTCCGCGGACGGCCTCGGCGAAGCCGTCGTCCAGTCGTGCCGCGCCGACGGGCCGGGGGCGCGTGGAGTAGTCCAGCTCCGGCGGAACCGGCCGGACGCCCGCCGGCAGCAGCCTGTCGTCGGTCTCGACCCAGGCGGCCGCATCGACGCTCAGCAGGCAGTCGTCGACGCGCTCGGCGCCCGGCGACAGCCAGGGGTGGAAGCCGATCCCGAACGGCGCGTCCGTCCCGCCCCTGTTCGTCGCGGTCGCCGTGATCGTCAGGCCGTCCGGGCCGAGCGCGTAGCGGACCTCCAGGCGGATCGTGAACGGGTAGCCGGGCAGCCCGTCGAGCAGCACCGACGCGGTGACGGACGCCCCGTCCGAGGCCAGTCGCCAGCGCAGCTCGTGCGTGAAGCCGTGGTTCGCGTTGTCGCGCCCCGGCTCGTTGACCGGTACCCGGTGCTCCACGCCGTCGAAGACGTAGCGCCCGCCGTCCAGCCGGTTCGGCCACGGGGCCAGGACGGCGCCGTGCATGCCCGGCGTGGGCGCCCCCGGGGCGAAGGGGACGACGACGTCGCGCCCGCCCACCCGGTAGCTGCGCAGCGCCCCTCCGGACGCCGTGACGACGATGCTCTGGCCCTCCCGCGTCAGGGCCAGCTCGTCGCCGGATGTCCCGGCGCCCGTGCCCCGCCCGCCGTTCACAGCCGTGCCCCGTCCTCGACGCGCATCGGCCGCTCGGTCGGCCCCAGCACCGCGTCGCCGTGGACGACGACGCCCGAGCCGAAGGTCCAGTCGCCCTGCACCGTGAGGCTCGAGGCCTCCCGCAGGGACGGCACCCCGGCCGGGAAGCGGGCCTCGAAGTCGGCGATCCGCTTGTAGTGCTCCGGGTCGAGGCGCACCAGCGGGATGCCCCCGGTGGTGCGGCGGAGGCGGCTGTCGGCGTCCAGCTCGTAGACGTCCGAGCGCAGCAGCGCGAGGTCGTCGGTGGTCTTGACCGGAAGGAAGCGCTCGCGCGGCACGAGCACCGGGCGGGCCCCGTCGAAGAGCTCGACGATCGCCCCGAGGGCCGACTCGATCTGGAAGACCTCGGGCGACGAGGGGTCCGAGGGGTCGACGTGCTTGCGGTTGCGGATGAGCGGCAGCCCCGGCGGGCCGCCGCGGACGGCCAGCGCGTCGCGCAGCGCCACCAGGTCGAACCACAGGTTGTTCGTGTGGAAGAAGCGGTGCCGGTGCTCGTCGGTGAACCAGCGCATGTCCTCGTCGGGGGTCTGCGCCGTGTCGCGCAGGATCATCCGTCCGTCGCTGCGCCGGACGGCCAGGTGGCCGCCCTTGCGGTCGGCCGGCGTGCGCAGGCAGACCTCGGGGGAGTACGGCGCGCCCGAGGCGGCGAACCAGGCCGCCAGTCGCCCGTCGGGGGCGGCCCCCAGGTTGTCGGCGTTCGAGGTGCTCATGTAGCGGTAGCCGCGGGCGATGAGCTCGTCGAGGATGCCCGTGGTCTGGAGGGCCACGTAGATGTCGCCGTGGCCCGGCGGGCACCACTCGAGCCCGGGGTCGGACGGCCAGTCGACCGGCTCCAGCGTCTCGACGAGAAGCTTCGGCTCGCGGTGCTGGCAGAAGTCGGACGGGATGCCGTCGGGGTTCAGCGGCGGATGGCCGGCCAGCAGCGCGAGGCTGTCGTCCCTGGTGCGGAACGAGTTCATGAGGATGAGCGGGGCCTGCACCCCGGTCGCCGCGCGTACGGCCTGCAGCTGACGGACGATGATGTCGAGGAAGCACAGCCCCTCGCGCACCGGCAGCAGCGACTTGGCCCGGTCCATGCCCATCGAGGTGCCCAGGCCGCCGTTGAGCTTGACGAAGACGGTGCGGCGCAGCGCCTGCGCCTGCTCCTCGGCCCCGAACCGTGCGTCGGCGAGGTCGTCGACCTGTGTGATTGGCGTGATGGACTCCTCGGGGATGAGCCCCGTGCGCCCCTGCTCGAGCTGGTGGTAGTAGTCGGCGAAGACGTCGATCGCCAGCTGCGGCATGCCGGCGTCCCTCATCCGCGCGGTGGCGCGCTCCAGACCCGTGGCGCTCATCACCGCACCCTCCGTCCGGCCTCGGCGGCGACCGCCGGGATGAACCGCGGCGGGTCCCAGCCGTGCTCGGCGTAGGCCTCCTCGACGGCCCGCTCCACCCGGCCGACGAGCCCGGCGGGCACGAGCGCGATGGCCGAGCCGCCGAAGCCGCCGCCGGTCATCCTCGCGCCGAGCGCCCCGGCGGCGCGGGCGGTGTCGACGGCGCCGTCGAGCTCGGGGCAGCTGACCTCGTAGTCGTCGCGCAGCGACGCGTGCGAGGCGTCCATGAGGGGGCCGATCCGGTCGTAGTCCCCGGCGCGCAGCAGCGCGACGAAGGCGTCGACCCGCTCGATCTCGGTGACGACGTGACGCACCCGCTTGAGCTCCACGGGGTCGTCGAGGCGCTCCAGCAGGGCGTGCGGGTCGGCGATCCGTCCGAGCAGATCCACGCCCTCGCGGGCGGCGACCCGCTCGCAGGCGGCGCGGCGGGCCGCGTACTGGCCGTCGACGAGGGCGTGCTTGGCGCGGGTGTCGATGACGAGCAGGCAGAGACCCCGGTCCGACAGGTCGAAGGGGACGAGCTCGGTGGATCCGTCGAGCGTGTTGAGCACCAGGGCGCGCCCGGCGTCCGCCAGCAGCGAGGCCGACTGGTCCATCGAGCCGGTGGGGGCCCCGACGACCTCGTTCTCGGCCCGCTGGCAGACGCCCACGAGCTCACGGCGCCCGACCGGCAGGCCGAGGACCTCGACGAGGGCCAGCCCGACCGCGCACTCGATGGCCGCGGACGAGGAGAGCCCGGCGCTCGTCGGCACGCACGAGACGATCGCCGCGTCGACGCCGGTCAGCGCGTGCCCGGCCCGGGACAGCACCCAGGCGGCGCCGAGGGCGTAGCTCACCCAGGTCGGTTGCCCGCCGCCGGGCACGACGTCGGCCAGGGCGCCGGTCCACAGCCCCGGTTCGGCGCCGTCCGAGGTGATGCGCACCCTGCCGTCCTCGCGCGGGCTCAGCGCCACGTAGGTGGCGTGCGGCAGGGCGATCGGCACGGACGAGCCCCCGTTGTAGTCGAGGTGCTCGCCGATGAGGTTGACGCGCCCCGGCGAGGCCCACACGCCGGCGGGCTCCGCCCCGAAGGCGGTGGTGAACAGCTCCGCGGCCCGGGCGGCCCCGACGGCCTCGGGCCAGGAAGAGATCTCGTACGTCATCGTTCGTCTCCTTCATGCGGGACCGCTCTGGCCCGCACGTCAATATGGTGACGTAAACACCTGTTGTACGCAAGTGGCTCCTCGGGTTGACAATGATCCGTCATTTCGCGCAGACTGAGATGGAACACAAATGGTGACGTAAACATTCGGGGCCCGCCACGGAGGCCGGTCCCGTGTCACCCGCGAGAGAGGACATCAAGGACGATGAGCACCATCATCCACGCGAACCTCGTGGACTACCTGATCATCGCGATCTACTTCGCCGCCGTCCTCGGCATCGGACTGGCGGCCCGCCGACAGGCGTCCGACACCATCGGCTTCTTCCTGTCGGGGCGCTCGCTGCCGGCCTGGGTGACCGGCCTGGCGTTCGTCTCGGCCAACCTCGGGGCCGTCGAGATCATGGGCATGTCGGCCAACGGCGCCGAGATCGGCATCCCGACGGTGCACTACTTCTGGATCGGCGCGGTGCCGGCCATGCTCTTCCTGGGCGTCGTCATGATGCCCTTCTACTACGGCTCCAAGGTGCGCTCCGTGCCGGAGTTCATGCGCAAGCGCTTCGGCGTCGGCGCCCACCTGGTGAACGCCCTGTCGTTCGCCATGGCCCAGCTGCTCATCGCCGGCATCAACCTGTACCTGCTCGGCTCCATCGTCCACGCCCTGCTCGGCTGGCCGCTGTGGGTCGCGCTGGTCGTCGCGGCCGTCATCGTCTTCGCCTACATCAGCTTCGGCGGCCTGTCCGCGGCGATCTACAACGAGGTGCTCCAGTTCTTCGTCATCGTCGCCTCGCTGCTGCCGCTGACCCTCATCGGCCTGCACCGCGTCGGCGGCTGGAGCGGGCTGAAGGCCAGGATCACCGAGTTCGCCGACACCGCCGCCGCGCAGGGCGCCGACGTCGCCACCTCCTCCCAGCAGCTGCACTCCTGGCCCGGCCAGGCGCTGTCCGGCTTCAACAGCCCCGTCCTGTCGGTCATCGGCATCGTCTTCGGCCTCGGCTTCGTGCTCTCCTTCGGCTACTGGACGACGAACTTCGTCGAGGTCCAGCGCGCCATGGCCTCCGAGTCGATGACGGCCGCCCGCAAGACGCCGATCGTCGGCTCCTTCCCGAAGATGCTCGTGCCGTTCATCACGATTCTGCCCGGCATGCTCGCCGCCGTCCTCGTGCCCGAGATCATGCAGACGAAGATGGGCGTCGACGTCGCCGGCGGCGCCTCCGGCACCGTCGTCAAGTACAACGACTCGATCATCCTGCTCATGCGCGATCTGCTGCCGAACGGTCTGCTCGGCCTGGCCATCACCGGTCTGCTCGCCGCGTTCATGGCCGGCATGGCGGCCAACATCTCCGCGTTCAACACCGTGGTCTCCGTCGACCTGTGGCAGGCCTATGCCGTCAAGAACCGCGACGACGCCTACTACGTCAAGGTCGGCCGCATCGCGACCCTCGCCGCGACCGTCATCGCCATCTTCACCGCCCTCATCGCCGGCCAGTTCTCGAACATCATGGACTACCTGCAGACGCTGTTCGGCTTCTTCAACGCCCCGCTGTTCGCGACCTTCATCGTGGGCATGTTCTGGAAGCGGATGACGCCGGCGGCCGGCTGGAGCGGTCTGCTGGCGGGCACCTTCTCGGCGATCTTCGTCTGGGCGCTCAGCCAGGTCGGTGTCATCACGCTGCCCGGCCAGGGGACGGCCTTCGTGGCGGCCTCGACGGGCTTCGTCGTGGACGTCCTGGTGAGCGTCATCGTCTCGCTGTGCACGAAGCCGAAGCCGGTCTCCGAGCTCGTCGGCTTCGTCTACTCCGAGACGCCGAGGTCGCACTTCAAGGACCCGGAGGAGGCGTCGCTGCCGCTGCTCAAGCGCCCGGTGCCGCTGGCGATCACCGCCCTGGTCCTGGTCATCGTTCTCAACATCGCCTTCTGAGGAGGGTTCGGACAATGAGTGAATCCGCACAGACGCACCGCCACAGCGCAGGCCTGTTCGACGTCCGCAACGTCATCGGGGGCCTCATGGGCCTCTACGGCATCATCATCACCCTGATGGGCTGCTTCGCCGACAAGGCCCTCGACAAGACCGGCGGCGTCAACGCCAACCTGTGGGGCGGCATCGCCCTGCTCGTCGTCGGCGCCGTCTTCCTGACCTGGGCGAGGCTGCGCCCGACCTACGTGCCGGAGCCGGCGGACGACGCGGCCGCGAAGGCCGTCTGACCGCTGACTCCCGGTCCTGCTGGCGGAAGGCGCCGTTCCGGCCCAAGGGCCGGACGGCGCCTTCCGCATTCGTCCTCCTGCGCTCGCCGTCCCCGTCCGCCCGCCGCGTCCGGCGGTCCGGGACTGTTCACCGTGCGGAGATCATCCGTCTGATGTCGAGCTCCGCACAGTGAGTGCGCGCGGGGGTCGCGTCGAGCGGTCGCGGGCCGCTCGCGGTCGTTGCAGGCGTCCGTTGCGGGACGCCCGGTCACCGCCGGGCGCTCAGTCCTGCGGCATCGCCGCCTGGAAGACCTCCTCGTAGAGGGCGTTGACGCGGGCCTCGAGGTCCTGGGTCCTCGTCCGGCGGTCCTTGCCCCGGCGCACCTGCGTCATGTCGAGCGAGTTGCGCAGTGAGCCCGCCGTGCGCAGCCACTGTCCGGTCTGCTCGTCGGTGAAGCTGCCGGTGGTGTCCTCGCGGACGATCCGCTCGATCTGGTCGAGCGTGCGCCGAAGCTGCTCCGAGCGGCTGGGCCGCTTCGGCGGCGTCATCCTCGCGGCGGCCTGCTTCGCCCTCCTGCCGAGGTGGGCGTCCTTGACGGCGTCGACGACCCGCTGGGTGTTCTCCGGGGTGACGAGCCTCTCGACGGCCTTGCTCGCGAGGAGGGCGCTCGCGCCCCTCGCTCCCTTGCGCATGACGTCCTTCGCGCCCATCGCGCTCTCCTGACCTCGAGCGGGTGCGCCTCGGGTGCGGTCGTCCCCGGCGCGTCGACGTCCGTACTGTAACACCGCCCGGCAGCCGTTCACTGCGCGGTGATCGTCCGTTCGGTGTCGATCTCCGCACAGCGGGTGCGGGCCGGGGCGGGCACCATCGTCCCCGGGCGCCGCGCGGCGACGGCTCCGACCGCTGGTGGGCCCCGGCGTTCGCAGCCCTGCACGACGGGCCGGCCGGCGGGGAGTCGGCCGGGTGCGTCGTGCGGTTCCGTGCGGGCGGGCCCCGTGCGGCCCGGGCGTGCCCGGGGAGCAGCAGCCGCTCCGGCGGTCGGCCTCCTCCGGGGGACGGGATCGGGCGGGATGCCGTAGTCTTGCCGGAGAGGATCCGCGAGCCGGCGCCGCACGAACGGGCCGGACGGGGCGCCCGGGACAGGGCTGCACGAGGGGGCAGGGGGCATTCATGAGCGAGGAGTCGTCCGCCGGCGGCGCCGAACAACCCATCGTCGGTCCTGATTTCCTGTCGGGGGACGAGTCGGAGCCCGGAGGGATGTCCGCTCGGCAGGAACCGTCGCAGCCCGAGGCCGGGCCGTCGGAGCAGCCCCCTGCCGAGACCGCGCCGTTCCCGCCGCCGCAGCCCGCCCCGCAGCAGGGGGCGTACCTGACCGGGCAGTCCGCACGGGTCCCGATCCGCGAGCCGCAGGAACAGCCCCTGCCGTTCGTCGGGCAGCAGTCGCCCGCCCAGGCAGCGTCCTCCGCGGAGCAGCCCGTTCAGCAGCCCGCTTTCCAGCAGTACCCGTACCAGCAGCCGGTGCCCCCGTTCCCGTACGCGCCGCCGCAGCCGGTGCCCGGCCAGCAGCTCCCCGCGCCCGTCCCCCAGCAGTACCCGTACCAGCCGGCTCCCTACCGGCCCGTCCCGTACACCTCGTACCAACCCGGGGCGTGCATCGTCCAGGCGCCGACCGGCGCGCTGTCGTGGTTCCTCGGGCTCATCGCGCTGATCGGGTTCCCGTTCTTCAACCTCCTCATCACGGGCATCGTCATGATCGTCGTCGGCTCCAACCAGCGGCGTCCGGGCGGGACGCCGGGGCGGTTCGCGTCGCAGGCGATGTACTGGGGCATCGCCGTTGCGAGCATCTCGGCCGCGCTCCTCGTGCTCCTCTATGCGGTCGGTCTCACGACGATGGCGGAGTCTCCCGGCGACGCCGCCGCGCTCAACTCGGGCGTCATGCTCGACATCCTCTTCTGGGCCCTTCTGACGGTGGTGCACCTGCTCGTCTGCGTCGTGCAGGGCATCCGCGCGAACAGCGCCGCCTCGCGCGCCGGTTCGGTCTGGTCATGACCGCCCCTGCCCGGGGGGCGTGTCATGACGCTGCTCGTCCTCCTCGGGCGGGGCGCCCATGCGCCCGGCCATGGCGCGGTGGGAGCCCGCGCGGCGCTGAAGCGGTCACTCGCGCCGGCCGGGCGCGGGGCCGAGGGGCTGCCGGCCGGCCGGTCCGAGGCCCGTCCCGGCCCCGCCTGCCCGTGTCCCTCCGGCGGCGTCGGCCGGGGGTCCTCTTCGGACGGCGCCCCGGCGTCGATGCGCGACCGTCACCCACGCGGGCCGGACCCGTGCCGCCGGAGCCGGGCGGGATCAGCCGACCCGGGTGATGCCGTCGAGGAAGGCGTCGAACTCCTGCTCGTCGGTCGAGGCGCTCGCGGACGCCGACGAGTTCTTCGAGGGCTGCGCGGCAGAGGAGCACCCGGTCGGGGCGAGGACGGTTCCGGCGGCGATGGTGAGGCGGTTCTTCATGGGGTCCTTCGAGGGAGGCCGCTGCCGGCGCAGTGAGCGCCCTGGTGCGCCCGGCACCGACGGCCACGACCTTGTGCCACGATGAGGGAGGAGAGCGGGCACACCATTCAGCGGAGGATCCCCATGGCCACACCGGAGTACGTCCTGCGACTGCGCGAGAGCGTCGGGCACGAACTGCTCGTCCTGCCCGGCGTCAGCGCCGTCATCGTCCGCGAAGGCCCGGACGGGCGCGAGCTGCTGCTGGTGCGCCGCTCCGACAACGGCCAGTGGACCCCCGTGACCGGCATCGCCGACCCGGGCGAGGACGTCGACACCGCGGCCGTCCGCGAGGCCCTGGAGGAGACCGGCGTGCGGATCGAGATAGACCGCGTCACCTGGGTCGAGACCCTCGCGCCCCAGACCTACGGCAACGGCGACCGGTGCCAGTTCTTCGACACCTGCCTGCTGGCCCATCCGGTCGGCGGCCGGGCCCACGTCGGCGACGAGGAGTCCACCGCGGTCGGCTGGTTCCCCGTCTCCGCGCTGCCCCCGATGGCGGAGCGCTTCCGGCGCAAAGTCGCCCACGCCCTGTCCGGCGAGCGGCGCGTGCGGATCGGCGCGGACGGGCGCTGAGCCCGCCTCGGCCCGGCGCCGTCCTCGCGGGACCCGGCCGCCTCCCGCGGCGGGGCCCGGGCGCAAGGACGGTCCCCGCCCCTCGCCCCTCGGTCCGTTCCCGCCCTGCGCCTGCCGGCACTCCTCCCGCCCCCGGCGCCGACCTGCGGGCGTCGCTCGTGCCCCTCGGCGCCGACCTGGCGCCGCGCATCGGCCCGTCTGGGTGCTGGGACCCGCGGCCCGGCGCCCCGGTGCCGCGAGTAGATTGCGGGCCGTTGCGCGCCCGGTCCCGCAGGGCGCCGCGGTCACGGGAAAGGGACTCGAATGGTCACGGGGAACGCCTCGGTCGACAACGACGGGGAGCATCTGCAGCGCAGCCTCTCCAACCGTCACATCCAGCTCATCGCGATCGGCGGAGCCATCGGCACCGGCCTGTTCATGGGCTCGGGCAAGACGATCAGCGTCGCCGGACCGAGCATCGTCCTCGTCTACTCGCTCATCGGCGTCATGCTGTTCTTCGTCATGCGCGCCATGGGGGAGCTGCTGCTCCACAACCTGCAGTACAAGTCCTTCCAGGACTTCGCGGCCGATCTGCTCGGCCCCTGGGCGGCCTTCTTCTCCGGCTGGACGTACTGGCTGTGCTGGGTGGTGACGGGCATGGCCGACATCGTGGCCGTGTCGAACTACTGGCGGTTCTGGGTGCCGTCGAAGAACTGGTCCCTCGTCCTGGCCGTCGGCACCCTCGTCGTCCTGTTCCTGCTGAACCTGCTCACCGTGCGGCTCTTCGGCGAGCTGGAGTTCTGGTTCGCGCTCATCAAGGTGATCGCCATCATCGTGCTCATCGTGCTGGGCGCCGTGCTGCTCGTCATGCGCTTCACCGAGCCCGGCGGAGCCCGCGCCGGACTCACGAACCTGTGGACGCACGGCGGCTTCCTCCCGACCGGCGCGAACGGCTTCCTCGCCGGTTTCCAGATCGCCGTCTTCGCCTACGTCGGCATCGAACTCGTCGGCACCGCCGCCGCCGAGACGCACGACCCGGTGAGGAATCTGCCGAAGGCCATCAACGCGGTGCCCGTGCGGGTGCTCGTCTTCTACGTCGCCGCGCTCACCGCCATCATGTGCGTCACCCCGTGGAACAGCCTCGACCCGGGCCAGTCCCCGTTCGTCACGATGTTCGGGCTGGTCGGTTTCGGCGCCGCGGCGGCCGTGATGAACTTCGTCGTCATCACCGCCGCCGCCTCCGGCGCGAACTCCGGCCTGTATTCGACCTCCCGCATGCTCTACGGCCTGGCCCACAAGGGCATGGCCTCGGACGGCTTCGGTCGCCTCACCCGCAACGGCGTGCCCGCCTGGGGCCTGTTCGTCACCGTCGTCCTCGTCGGCTCCTCGCTGCTGCTGACCCTCTCGCAGTCGATCATGGAGGCCTTCACGCTCGTGACGACCGTCTCGGCCGTGCTCTTCATCTTCATCTGGGGCCTCATCCTCGTGAGCTACCTCGTCTACCGCCACCGGTTCCCGCAGGCCCACGCCGCGTCGGTGTACCGGATGCCGCTCGGGCGCTTCACGAGCTGGCTCGTGCTGGCCTTCTTCGCCTTCACGCTCTACGTGCTCACCCGCCAGCACGACACCCTGGCGGCCCTGGCCGTCACACCGGCCTGGTTCATCGGCCTGGGTATCGCCTGGCTCTTCGTGCGGGGGCGCGCCCGTCACGACGACACGATCGTCGGGGGCGAGCGCTCCCTGGCGCTCGCCCCCGCAGGGCCCGAACCGGGCGCCCCCGAGGAGATTCGCGAGGCGGAGGACGCCGAACCGCCGGCATGACGGGCGCCGGACGGCCGAACCGCCGTCGCGGCTCAACCGTTCCGGCCCCGGCGAGGCCGTACGACCCCGACTGCGTCCGGGCAGGGGGCCATGAGTAAAGTCGCGGGCACAGCATGTCCTTTTCGTCCACCGGGGAGTCCAGGAGGGGCAAAGTGCTTGATTGCGTGGTCGTCGGTGCCGGTTTCGCCGGCCTGTCCGCGGCGAGGGAGCTCATCCAGCGCGGCTACGACGTCGCGCTCGTCGAGGCGAGGGGCCGCGCCGGCGGTCGCGTCGTCTCCACCACCCTCTCCGGCGGCGAGGTCATCGACCTGGGCGGTCAGTGGATCGCCCCCAGCCACGACCGCATGCTCGAACTCGTCAAGAACGCCGGCCTCGAGCTCATCGGGGCCAACCCCGGGATGCTCACCCTCGTCCAGCACGGCGAGATCCGCGACGTCGCCCAGTCCGACAGCGACGAGGACGCCCGCACCCCGTTCGCCGTGGCCGACCTCGGGCAGGGCCTCATGCGGCTGCGCCGGCTCGCCGAGCGCGCCGGCCAGGACGACATGTGGGTCGAGGCGAACGCCGCCTGGCTCGACCAGTCCATCGACCGCTGGATCGTCTCCAATCTGCGCACGCCCACCGGTCGCCGTGACATCCGCGCCGCCATGAAGGCCGTCTTCGAGAGCCCGCTCGACAGGATCTCGCTGCGCAAGGCGCTCGGCAAGGTGCGCGAGGGCGTCGACATGGAGAACCTCATCGCCGCCAACGGCGACATCGGCCAGGCCCGCGTCCTGGGCGGCCTCGCCCAACTGCCCGAGCGCATGGCGTCCGAGCTGGGGGACCGGCTCAGGTACCGCTTCGTCGTCGACGCCATCGAGCAGGACGACGACCGCGTCGTCGTCCACCCGAGCCTCGGCGAGGCCCTCGAGGCCCGCACTGCGATCGTGGCGCTGCCGCCGTGGCTGGCCCTCCGGATCCGCGTCACCCCGCCGCTGGCCGGCTGGCGCGAGGACGCGGTGCGCAGGATCGGCGCCGGCAATGTCATCAAGTGCTACGTCGTCTACGACCATCCGTGGTGGCGCGACAAGGGTCTGTCGGGCCAGATGAGCGCCGACGACGGCGCGGTGCGCGTCACCTTCGACTGCACCGACTCCCCGGACGGGCGCGGAGTGCTCATGGGCTTCTTCGAGGGCGGCGAGGCCTCGATGCTCACCAAGTTCTCACGGTCGATGCGCCAGCGCATCTTCAAGGACACTCTCGTCGACGTCTTCGGCCCGCAAGCGGCCCGTCCGGTCGAGTACACCGACATCGACTGGGGCGCCGAGGAGTTCACCAGGGGCAGCCACGGCGCGCACTTCGCACCGGGGGTGTGGAGCGTCACCGGCGCCGAGCTCGGCAAGCCGTGCGGACGCATCCACTTCGCCGGCGCCGAGTACGCCGGCAAGTTCAACGGCTACATGGAGGGCGCCGTCCGCTCGGGCGCCGAGACCGCTCAGGAGGTCGTTCTGAGGCTCAACGGGACCGCCCGCTGACTCGCCCTCATCGGGCGGTCCGCGGTCGGTTCGTCCGGCCGGACGGCGCAGCGGGGGCGCCGACACGGAACGGCGCCGAGGAGCGCTGAGACGCTCCTCGGCGGCGGCCCGGGGCCGCGGCTCAGACGGCGCCGACGCCCCGCTCGCCGGCGCGGATCCGCACGACATCCTCGACGGGGCAGCTCCGCACCTTGCCGTCGCCGACGGTGCCGGTGCGGGCCGCCTCGCAGATCGTCGCGATGATCGGCTCCGCCTCGCGGTCGGCGGCGAGGATCTCGATGCGCACCTCGGCCTGGCCGGAGACCCGCAGGCCGATCGCCCGCTTGGCGATGAGGGCGATGAGCAGGCTCGCGACGAACGAGTGGAGCATCACGGCGAGCGCCCCGACCGCCTGGCGGCCCAGCTGGGCGGGGTCGCCGACCAGGCCGTGCCAGGAGAGTCGCCGAAGGCCTCCGAGAAGCCGGACAGCACCCATGCGACGCCGACGATGCCCATCGTGACGATCGACATCATCATGGTGAGGACGCCCTCGGCCCGGACCATGCCTCCGTGGAAGAAGGCCGGGGCCGGCGTCATGAGGAGGACCAGCGCGGCCCTCATGAGCACCCGCGCGGTGTCACCCGTGTTGATCTCCAGAGCTGTCATGCCCCGAACTCTCCCGGATGCTCCTGCTGCTCCGGTGACGTCCGCGCAACCCCGTGTTGACTTCCGCCGCCCCGTTACGGCCGCGTTTCAGACGGTGCCCGGCCCCGGGCGGTCGGCGTCGACGGATCGGCCCGGGTCAGCAGTGCCCGGCCTCGAAACCGCGGGCGGTGAAGTAGACCTGCCCGGCCACCGCGTCCGCGGCCTCACGGGCGGCGCCCGTCCGGTCGGGCGGGGCGGTGACGACGAGGCTCACGCCGACCCGCTCCCCGGTCGAGGTGGGGATGATCGCCATCTGCCGTGCGACGACCGAGTCGTCCGCGGTCGTGCCCTCGGAGGTCTTGATGTAGCTGCCGACGACGCTGCCGAAGCCGTAGGAGTGCTCGTCGTCGACGTGCCGCATGCGGCTGGTGACGTACCAGTCGCCGCTGGAGCACCACAGCTGCCCGGCGAACTCGGACTGGCTGGCGACCGTCCAGTCCGTCTGGGTGAAGGGCGGGACGCCCTGCCGGTCGGTGCTCGTGGCGACGGTCGTCACCGGGTCCCCGAACTCCTGGAAGACCTTGTCGACGGCCTGCGCCGCATCGTCGGCGCCGCCGAGGAAGGTGTAGAGCGCCTCGTCGGAGGACAGCGACGACTCGCTGATCGACTTGGTGAGCAGATAGGTCAGATTGCTCGGCATCCGGTCGAGGTCGAGGACGGCCAGGGCGATCGGCACGTCGAGCGTGCCCCACGTCGGGCCGCTCGTGAGCGAGCCGGCCGTCCAGGTGGCCGTGAGGCGCTGCCCGACGGGCGCGACGCCGGCGACGGCCAGGCCGACCCGCACGCCGTAGCGCGACTCGATCCCCTCGACCTGGGAGCGCAGCACGGCCAGGTTCACGTCGGCGACGGGTTCGACGGGGCCCGGCGGGGGCGGGGGCGTGCGGCTCGGCGAGGGCGTCGGCGTCCCGCTGGTGGTCACCTCCACGGGGGCCGGGCGCCCGTTCGCCGAACGGCTGGCGCCGAAGACGATGACGGCGAGGAGGACGAGCGCCATGGGCACGACGACGAGGGGCAGCGGCGCGTGCCAGACGTGCCGGGCGCTGCCGAGCGCCCCGCGGTAGCCGGAGGACGCGGTGATGCGCCGGCCCGTGCCGCGGAGGCGTCCCGAGGACGAGCGTCTGCCGGTCATCGGAGTCTCCTTACGTGCCTCGTGTTCCGTGCCCCGTGCGCGCCCGACGGGGCGCGACGCACCCGGTGCCGGAGCCGGGACCATCCTAGGGCCGGCGCCCGCCGGTCAGTCGGTCGACGGGCGGACCGGGCAGTGCGGCTCGGGCGCCTCGTCGGGGCCCGGGTCGGCGTAGTCGTACGGGTCGAAGTCCGCCAGCTCGCCCCACGGCACCTCGACGTCGAAGGCGCCGATCGCCGCGGTGGGGAAGGAGCCGTGCGCCGGGGCCGCCCCGGCGCGGTCGAAGGCCCGGGTGAACTCCCCGGCCAGCGCGGGGATCGTCGGGGCGTGGCCGAGGACGAGGAGGGTCCGCACCTCGTCGGGGGTCTCGGCGATGCGGGCCAGCATGGTGCGGGTGCCGGCGTCGTAGAGCTCGGCCCGGAACTCGACATGCACCGGGACGCCGTCCACGTCGGGCAGGCGCAGCTCGGCGAATGTCTCGCGGGTGCGTTCGGCGTCCGAGACGAGCGCCCGCTCGATGCGCGCCCCGGCCAGCCGCTCGCCGACCTCGCGCGCCTGGAGGCGCCCGCGGGTGCTGAGCCTGCGGTCCTTGTCGCCGTGCGGGCCGAAGGACTCCGCCTGGGCGTGGCGCATGAGGTAGAGACGTCGCATCATGGGGCGAGTCTATGGCCGCCCGGCTCCCCGTCCCGCGGTTCTCGCGAGGACGGACGGCGGCCGCGGGGACCGGCGCACCGGCCCGGCCGGCCCGCCGGCCGCATGGGGGCGAGCCGCCCGGGCGGGCGGGGTTCAGGAGGAGCGGGGCCTGCGGGCGACGAGGAGGTCCCGCCGGATCGACGAGTCGACCCGGTGGGCGAAGTCGTCCCATCCGGGGCCGGTGCAGACCTCGAGACCGGCCCCGGCGCAGATCGCGGCGAGCCCGTCCCGGTCGAGCCCGAGGGTGTTCCACGCGATGCCGAGCGCGCCGCCGCCGCGCAGCTGCCCCGCCCACACGGGGACCGCCTCGGCCAGGAGCGCCGCGGGGGAGCGCTCGGCCCTGCCGTCGCCGTCCCCCGCCGCGGCGTCCCGGCCCCTCCGGCGGGCGCCGTGGACGATGCCGTACGGCGCGTCGGTGACGATGGCGTCGAAGCGGCGCCGGCCGAACAGGGCCGCCGCGTCGCGGGTGTCTCCGGTCAGGACGCTCATCGTCAGCGCGGGGGCGCCCTCGACGGCGGGGTGCCCGCTCGTTGCGACCGCCGGGGCGGTGCTCGCGTCGAAGCGATGACCGATGACGCGGCCCTGGCGGCGCACCGGGCGGACCTCGGCGGAGTGCTTGAGGCGCTTGCGGCGCAGATAGGTCCGCATGAACGCGGCCAGCTGCTCGACGGCCCTCTCGTCGAGCTCGACGCCGAAGCCGTTGTGGCCCGTCTCCCATGCGGCCTGGAGCGTCGTGCCGCGTCCGGCCATCGGGTCGAGGACATCCAGCTGGACGCCCCCGCCCGGCAGGGCCGCCCGTTCGCCACCGGTGCGCACCTGGGCGCAGGTGACATGGAGGAGCAGGCGGGTGAACATCTCGTTCGTCTTGCCCGCGTACTTGGTGATCGTGAGGAGGTCGTCGTCCATGATCCGCGCCCGCGGCAGCTCCACCGGGCGCAGCAGCCCGTCGGCGAGCTCGAACAGGGCGAGCGCGCTGGACTGGCGCGCCAGCTGCGCCGGGTCGAGCCGGTCCGTGCCGAGGCCCACGTAGTCGACGCCGGCGATCCGGATGCGGTGGGCGCCCTCGATGCCGGTCGTGACGGCCAGCTCGGCCACCGCGAGCGCGGGGGCGGCCTCGGCGTAGACTCGGTTCGCGGACGGGGCGACGAGCATGACGTAATCGCTCACGCGCCCCATCCTCCCACGACGAGGACCCCGCCGTCCGGGTGCGGTCGGGCGCCCCTTCACGTATCACGGCCGGGGCCGTGACGCACCACGGAGACGAGGCACATGGCCGCATCACGGGGCGCCGGCGACGGGCCGGGGTTCGCCGTCGCGCCGCGGCCCCCGTACTCCCGGCCGTCCGTTCTCGCGCTCGTCGGCGCGGGCGGCTTCCTCGGCACGCTCTGCCGCTGGGGCCTCCGGCGGCTGGTCGGCGAGCGCGGCGGCTGGCCGCTCGCGACCCTCGTCGTGAACCTGGTGGGCGCCTTCGTCCTCGGGCTCCTTCTCGAGGCCCTCTCGCACCACCGGGACGAGGGTCTTCGCCGTGCGCTGCGGCTCGGTCTCGGCACCGGCTTCTGCGGGGCCCTCACCACCTACTCGACCTTCGCCGTCGAGGTCGTGATGCTCGCCGATGGCGGGAACCGCCTGCTCGCGCTCCTCTACCCGTGCGTCACCGTGGCGGGCGGTCTGCTCCTCGCCCTGGCCGGCGTCCTCCTCGCCGGTCGAGGCTCCCGCGCGCAGCGCGGCGCCGCCACGGCCCCGGGCGCTGTCGGGGACGCCGCCATCGGGGGCCGTGCCGCCGGTCAGGGTCCTGCCGGTCGAGGTCGTGCCGCGCGTGCTGCTGATCCGGGCCGTACCGCTCGCGGTGCCGGCGGGGGCAGCGCGGAGCGTCCTGCTCGTGGCGGACGCGCGGCGCGCGGGGAACGAGGCGGCCGATGAGCCCCGGACTCGTGCTCCTCATGGGCCTGGCCGGGGGTCTCGGCGCCGTCGCCCGGTTCGTCGTCGACGCCTTCCTCAAGTCCCGCGTCCGCACCGCGGTGCCGGTGGGCACGGTCACGATCAACCTCGTCGGCTCGTTCCTCCTGGGCCTGGTCGCCGGGCTGGTCGTCTCCGGCGCCGACGGCCGGCTGGCCCCCGTGGCGGGCACGGGCTTCTGCGGCGGGTTCACCACCTTCAGCACCGCCAGCGTCGAGATCGTGCTCCTGCTGAGGGGCGACCGGCCGCGGCCGGCGCTGGCGGCCCTCTGCCTCAACGCCCTCGGCGCCGTGGCGGCGGCCTGGCTCGGCCTGCTCGTCGCCGGTTAGGGCAGGGCCCGGCGGGGGCCGTGGCGGATCCCCTCCCGGGGTCGTGCTCCCCGGCCCCGGAGATTCCGCCGACGCACGCGGAGGAGTCCTCTTCCGGCCCCGGGCGGCGGCCGCGCCTGCAGCGGTCCCGACCATGCGTCGGCGCCCGCGGACCGGGATCGTGGGCCGTTGCACCGGGCCGTGCCGGCCGGAGGACGGACCGCCGTACGGCGCGGGGCATGACGGCGCGGGGCATGACGAGGGGCCGGACGGATCGCCGTCCGGCCCCGGTGCCGCCGTTCTCCGCTACGCCGCCCCAGCGGGACCGCTCACTGCAGGTCCACCTTGTGGTGCTCGTACGGGGTGCCCTTGGCGCGGGCGTACGAGGCGCGGATCTCCGCCTCGGCCTCCTCACGGCCCGCCCACGACGCGCCCTCGACCGATTTGCCCGGCTCGAGGTCCTTGTAGACGGTGAAGAAGTGCTCGATCTCCAGCATCACCATCTGGGGCACGTCGTCCAGGTCGTCCATGTAGTCGCGCCGACGGTCCGCCGTGGCGATGCACAGGACCTTGTCGTCACCGCCCATCTCGTCCTGCATCTGGAACATGGCGATCGCCCGGCACTCGATGAGGCATCCGGGGAAGGTGGGCTCGGGCACGATGACCATCGCATCGAGCGGGTCACCGTCCTCGCCGAGCGTGCCCTCGATGAAGCCGTAGTCGTACGGGTACTGCGTCGAGGTGAACAGGGTCCGGTCGAGGCGGATGCGACCCGTGTTGTGGTCCATCTCGTACTTGTTCTTCGTGCCGCGGGGGATCTCGACGGTCATGTCGAAGGTCAAGCCGTACTGGGGCAGGCCCGTGGCAATTCGAAAATCATCGGTCACAGCGTTGCGTCCTTATGATTGGGGAACCTGGGCCAGACACTACCCGTTCGGGGGCGGCAGAGTGAATTCCACGAGAAGACAGTCGGGACGACGGAGGGCGGTGCTCGGCGTCGTCGTCGCGCTCGCCGCCGTCGGCGCGGGGGGACGATTCGGGGCGCGCGCGGCGGGTCTGCTCGTCGACGGCGGGGCCTCCACGGCCCCGTCCGGCCTGTACGCGGCAGAGGACGAGGGCGTCGGCGTCGTCGACCCGGCGCTCGGACCCGGGCCGTACCCGGAACTGTCCCCCGGCGCCGTCTCGGGGGCCCTGTCCGACGCGGGCCTCGACCCCTCGTGGGCCGTCTCGGTCCGCGACCCGACGAGCGGCGACGAGGTCTTCGACCAGAACGGCGGGCAGGCCATCATCCCGGCCTCGAACCTCAAGCTCATGACGACGACGAGCCTGCTCGACGCCGTCGGCGCCGACACCCGCTGGACCACCAGCGTGGTGGCCGAGCCCGACGGCGGCTACACGCTCGTCGGCGGCGGCGACCCCCTGCTGGCGAGCACCGAGTCGGCCTACCACGGCGAGGGCCCCCGCCCGGCGACCTCGCAGGAGCTGGCCGAACGGACCGCCCGTGCCCTGTCGGCGCAGGGCGTCACCTCGATCTCCCTCGGCTACGACGAGTCGCTGTTCACCGGCCCCACCCGTCATCCGGACTGGTCCGAGGGGGACATGGAGTACGTCAACGACGTCTCCGCCCTGACGATCGACCAGGGCGACGACTCCGGCGACCCGGGCGCCGCGGCGGCCCGCACCTTCGCCGAGCAGCTCACCGCGGCCGGCATCACCGTCGACGGCGAACCGACGGCCCGCACCGCCGACGGCTCGGCGAGCACCGTCGCCCAGGTCGAGTCGCTGCCGCTGTCCCAGATCGTCCAGCTCTGCCTGCGGCACTCGGACAACGCGATCGCCGAGAACCTGCTGCGCCACCTGGCGATCGCCCAGGGCCTGCCGGCCGACTTCGCCGGGGGAGTGACCGCACTCGAGCAGCGGATGCGCGCACTCGGCGTCTGGTCGGACGCCGACTCCCTGCACGACGGCTCCGGCCTGTCCGGGAACAACCGCCTCACCTCCGACACACTCAGCCGGATCGTCGTCGTGGCCGCCGGCTCGGACGACATGCGGGCCGGCCTGGCCGGCATGCCCGTCGCCGCGGCGACGGGCAGCCTCGAGACCCGCTACCTGGACTCCTCGTCGTCCGCCGGGGCCGGCCTGGTGCGCGCCAAGACCGGCACCCTCGACGTGGCGAGCACCCTGACCGGCTACACGCCGACCGCCGACGGTTCGATCGCCGTGTTCACCATCGTCATCAACGGCTCCGGCACCGAGGCCCGCCCCTTCCTCGACCGGCTCGCCGCCGCCCTGGCCGGCTGCCGATGCGCGGCCTGAGCCCATGAGCACCCGCGCCCTCGGACCGAGGGCCCTCGCCGTGACGAGGGCCCTCGCGCCCGTCGTCGCCGAGGCCCTCGACCGGGTGCGCACCGAGGCCGAGGCCAAGGAGGT
>ERZ773022.365-NODE-365-length-38765-cov-75.796616_pt1 | contig 38765 bp, 33 predicted proteins | sample MGYA00580839_ERZ773022 | MGnify/ENA primary metagenome ERZ773022 (study PRJEB29015, sample SAMEA2738020) | human oral metagenome | biome: human oral; feature: human-associated habitat; material: dental | place: China | collected 2044 ... | reverse complement strand
TCGAACATCTCCCACTCCGCGAAACCAGAAACGATTTTGTTTCATGACGGCCATAGAAGACACAGGCGCTCGAGTAATACCGTGCGAAGACCGCGTTCGATCCGGGAGCCGCGACGATCACCGAATAGGTGCTGGGATTCCTCGAGAAGAATGAGTTGAGCGGTGTGTTCGCGGTGACGAAGGCCATGCCCAGAGGCGTGATGAGACCCTGATCGGCCGTTGTGAAGGTGAAGATCGCGCTCATGACGGCAAGACCGATCGAGTCCACGAGCGTCATGGTGCTGGACCGCAGCTCGCCGAGCAGGATGTTCGGATCGGCGGTCGCGTGCCGCGCGGTTCCGTGCAGGGCGCCCACGTCGTGGACCGCCGCGAGGCCCACGGCTCCGAGAACGAGGACGAGCAGGGTTCCGATGCCGTCGTGGACGATCCAGAGGGCGGCCGAGACGATCAGGCCCAGCAGCATGGCGAGCCGGACGACGGCCCTCGACGCCGACCGTGAGAGCACGGACACCACTGCCGCGCCCATCCCGAAGAGGACGGTGCACCAGGTCTTCTCGGCGTCGGGGCTGTCGGCCGAGAACACCGAGAACAGGATGATCGGGCACGCCACGTCGAGCGTCAGGACTCCCGCGGCGACGAGGACCGTCTGGCGGACGAGGGTCGCCTCCTCGATCGGGAAGGCCCTGAGGATGCGCCATTTCTGCGTGCCGATCCAGGTTCTGCTGATTGTCGACGCCGCTCCCAGCAGGGCCACGCACAGCGATGCGACGATGATTCCCGTTCCCACCCGGATGCCGATGTTCAGGGCGAGGAACACGGCGATCGCACTCAGGGAGGCCCCCCACAGCACGGAGCGAACAGTGATGAACTGCCCGCGGACCGCGATGAGAGCGCTCGTCCTACTGGATGAGCGAGGCCACGTCATGGGGATCCTCCGGCGTCGGGAACGGGCCGGTGAGCGCACCGCCCTTCAACACGTGGACGCTGCTGCTGCATCTCGTGAAGGACTCGGCGATGTGCGAGCTGAGGAGGACGGACCGTCCCCCGTCCCGTGCCGCCGAGATGGATTCGTACAGGAACTCGGTCGCCGTGAAGTCCAGGAAGTCGACTGGTTCGTCGAGCAGCAGCAGGGGCGTCGAGACGTAGAACGCGGCTATCAGGTTCGCCTTCTTCCGTGATCCACTCGACAGTTCGGAGAAGACGGTCGTGAAATAGCTTTCGAAGCGGAACCCGCGCACCAGGGAATCGAGCCGGGCCGTGTCGTGCGGCATCCCGTACGCTCGTTCGATGAATCGGATGAAGCAGGGCAGATCCCAGGTCGGGAAGGATGTTTCCTCGGTCAGGCTCAAATATCGCTGGCGCTTGAACAGTTCACTTCGCGGGGTGGTCGGCATCCCGTTGAGAAGAAACTTCTCACAGCTCATTCCTCGGTGCACCGAGCTGATCGTCAGCAGGAGCGTGGTTTTCCCGGCGCCATTGGCCCCGAGCAGGCCGATGACCTCTCCGGGGGCGATCTCGATGCGGACGTCCCTGAGCACCGGGCGGTCGCGTTCGTACCACGCTGAAAGGCCCTCGATCGTCAGCAGGGGGGAGCCTGGTTTCATCGGTTCAGTCCTCATCCATGGTCGTGGACGCCGCGGGTGATGGGTCGTCGTCGGGCCGTTTCCCTAAGCGGTCCCTTGCAGCTACAAAGCCAAGAGCAATGCCTCCCAAGGCAAAAATAATTCCGATGGCCAGGTCATGAGACGAGACACTCTTTATCGCCGAAACGATAAACACAACAGCAAAAACAGCCTTCAGGTAAGAATGGTTTAATTTTGGCATTGCATCAATGGCTGACATGAAAAGAAACCGTATTTTTCGTGGATTTCCTGTGCTGTTTCGGATATGATCGGGATATGCAGGTCGGGGTCGCCCCGGAAGAAACCGCCGTCCTGATCAGGTGGAAGAAGCGTTCCGACAATCATGTGCTGGTTCGGATGAAAGCAGAAGCGATCCTGTACGCCTCTGAAGGAGTCAGTATCAGCATCATCGCGAAGATGGTTGAGCGGGCCGAGAGGACAGTGCAGGAATGGCCGGCCGACTGGCAGGCCACCAGGATGTGCTCTGTCCTGACCGGCCATGCGGGGAACCAGAACGCGGCGAAACTCACCCGCGCACAGAAGGAAGAACTCAAGAAAATCCTCGTCCGGCCGCCCTCCCAGGCGGGTGTCCACGCCGAGTTCTGGGACGTCCCAGTGATACGTGAGGTCGTGAGGATCCTGTTCGACGTCGAGTACCAGTCGGACTCCTCGTACCGGCTGTTCCTGCGCTTCTGCGGGCCGAGCCTCGAGCCGCCCGACCCGTTCGACGAGCACCACGACGAGAAAGCCATCCCCCGACGCATGGCCGAGGCGACGACCCAAGTCAAAGCCCTGTTGGACGCCGGCTGGGAGGTCTGCACGGCAGGCGAGGTCCGCTTGGAGCACGAGGCCTGGACCCGCCGCATGCAGCCCCCGAAAGGGCAGCGCACCAGACCGTCCGTGGACCGGCAGAAGACGTCCCAGTCCTTCTTCGGCGCCCTCTCGCTGACCAGCAAAAAAGTCAAATTGTACCCGATCGAGGGGAACCGGAACACCTGGCAGACGATCCTCGCGCTGGAACGACTCCAACGCGAAACCGAGGCCGGCAAGATCGCGGTCGTCCTGGACGACGCCCGATTCCACCACGCGAAAGCGTTGACCGGCCTCCACGAGCCGGGCTGGCTGCTGGAGCGCATCACCCCTGTTTTCCTGCCGCCGTACGCGCCCGACCACAACCCGGTCGAGCACGTCTGGAACGCGGCCAAGAACAACATCGTGAACATCCAGCGCGAGACCCCCGAAGAAACCTTCGGCGCGTTCGCCTCATACGTCACCGGTCGCGCCGTCGACTACGACTTCGAACACCTCCCCGCCCCGTGAAACCAGAAACGATCCTGTTCCATGACAGCCATATCTTCATGTCGTTTCACCTCCCTTCGTGATCATTGTGTGCGGAACACCAGTGGTCGCGCCATGTTTTTAAAAATAAGACCGGCTGATAATACTGTCAATCGGTTCATCGCGGCTCAGGGATTTGCGGGGGATCTGGCGAGTCGGGCACCCAGGGCGTATCAGATGGTGATGATCCGAGTGAGTTGATGCGGCATCGGTGGTGACGGGATGACGACGAGGCGCCGCTCCGGGCTTCATCGTCAGGGTACCTTTCGTCATTTCCGGGATCTTCACTGATCATGTGGGGCGACATGGACGCTGAAGTCGCTGGTTCGGGGTGGGGGATCCTCGATAGGGGAGTGCCGGGGTGGGGTCGTCCGAACGATGATGCGGAGGCGCCGTGGCGGCTGGACGACCCATTCAGAACCCGGGCGATGCCAGGAGGACCTTGGTCGGAGGACTCCACCGGATGGGGTCTTGAACGAGCCTCCGGGTTCGGCGGCGGGCCGCTTCCTCTGTGCGCGGGGATGCCCCCGTGTGCTCCGTGTCCCTCAGCGCGTCCAGCCACCGCTTCCTCTGTGCGCGGGGATACCCCTGCGGGCGGCAGCGGGCCGGGCTCGATGAGTCTTGTTCTCGGCATCAGTGAACCAAGTTCTTATCCGGGGTTGCGCCTCTCGCCGGATCTCTCATGAATATAAGCCCGGTGGACTGGGAAGCTTGTTCACGGCACGACAGGATGGAGGCTTGACAAGTGGGAACGCTCGTGCGAACGACTCCTGATGAAAAGGTCCCGCACTGTGGCTCCGGTCGGATGCGGGGTCAGCCCCGATAGTCGGTGAGGCCCACCGTGTTGCCCCACGGATCGGTCATCTCGACGCTCCAGCCCGTGGCGATCCGGAACGCCTCGAGACCGAGCCCGGCGGCGACCGCGCGGGCGTCGTCCACCTCGAACCAGACGGTCGAGTGGCTGGGGTCGTCGGGGTCGAGCCGGAGGCACAGTCCCGCGCCGCCGTCGGCCGGGTGGAGGACCGCCACCTCCTCGCGGACGACCACCGGCCGCAGTCCGACCCGCTCCCGATACCAGTCCACGGCCCGGGCGAGGTCGGGAACCGCGAGGATGACGTTGTCGAGACGGAGGGGTTCGATCATGTCGGGGATTCTTCCAGGCCCGTCGGCGCCTGACCGGCCGGGCCCCTGCCGTTTACTGTCAAGAGGCTCTTGATAGTAAGTGGCAAGGGGCGGTAAATACAATGGTACGGGGTCTTCCCGGGCTCGAGAGGGGGGAATCGTCATGAACGCCGAAGGCGCCGGAAGAGCACCGCTCGCGGACCTGCCGGTCGACCGGACCTACATCGGCCGGGCCGTGCCGCGCGAGGGGAGGGGATGGCGGGTGCAACTGGAGCGCCGCACGAACCCCGACGGCCCCGAGACGGAGGTCGTCGCGGTCGGCGAGTGCGCCACGCTGGAGCGCCTCGAGGAGCGGGCCTGGGAGCTCGTCCGCTCGATCACCGACGACCCCGACGTGCGCGTCATCACGGCCCCTCGGATCGACGACGAGCTCATGATGCGCGTCGTCGGCGCATGGCGGGCGATGGCCGACGCCAAGCGGGCCGAGGCGGACGCCGCACGGTAGGTGCGCGCCGTTGTCGGGGAACTGCGCGACCTCGGCCTGTCGGTCACCGACATCGCCTTCCTCACGCACGTCTCGCGCGGACGGGTCTCGCAGCTGCTGGCCCAGGACCCGCGCCGCGGGCGCCGGTCCGGTGACGCGCGTCCCCGATCGGACTGAGCCCCGACCGGTGCTCGGCCCTACCGCGGGGTGTGAACCATGATGGGCTTCTCGGGCGCCCGTCGACGGCGCCGGACGGCGTGGGCCCGGTGCGCCCCCGGCCTCCGGGTCATGCGGTCCGCGCCCTTCCGGGGATTTCTGTCGGCCCGGGCCCGCCGCCGGGCCCGCAGCCGATACGATGCATCCCATGTTGACTAGCTATTTCGTTGCCCCCGACGATGAGCAGGCGGCGCAGGTCATCGACTGGCCCTCCGGTCCGGTCGAGCCCGCCGGCGACGCCGAGGGGCAGGACGCCTTCCCCGTGGTCGACACGAAGATCGAACCCGTGGTCACGCTGACGAAGCTGGCCGAGATCCTCAGCGGCACCCCCTACGACGAGCTGGCCGCCGACAAGCGCATCTCGACGCTGCTGGCGCAGAAGGACGAGTACGAGGTCCTCGTCCTGACCGTCTCCGATTCGGTCAAGGCGGCCCTCGCCGGCGCCTCGGACGAGGACCTCGTCCGAGCGGCGGGGCCCTGGTCGCAGATCGAGGAGTTCCACGGACTCGTCGATCCCGACGACTTGCTCGAGGTGATGCGCGAACTCGGTCTTCTCGCGCGCCAGGCGGTCGACAGCGGGCACTCCATGTACGTGTGGTGGTGCGCATGACGATGGCGGGTACGACCCGTGAGGGTCGTGTCCGCCGGATCATGGCCGTGGTGGCCGTCCTCCAGGGCGTCTCGACGCTCGTCGGTTTCGTCGAGCTGCTGCTCGTGCCGCAGTGGTTCGCGCCCCAGCTCGAAGGCACCTTCTTCGCCGGCCGCCAACAGCTCGTGGCAGTTCCTCGGCGTGCCCGTCGGCGGCTTCCAGTGGGCGGCGCTCTGGCTCCAGGCGCGGGGCTCGCGCTGGTCCGTCCTCGCCCATGCTGCGGCCGGGCTGGTCATGACCTGCTGGATCGGCGCCGAATGCCTCGTCATCGACTCCTTCGGCTGGCCGCACGCGCTGTGGGGAGGACTGGGCGTGACCCAGCTGCTGCTCGTGTGCGTCCTCCTCGGGGTGCTGCGCGCCCCCAGCCGTGGGCGCGAATTCTCCTCGCGGGAGGGCGGGCCCCGATGATCGTCCCGCGGATAGCCGCGCCCGCGGTGGGGTCGAGACCGTCCGCATTGTGCGGACCGGCCGTGGTCTACGGACAGCCGCGCCCGCGGTGGCCCGTGAACCGGGGTCGGTCACGCACAGTCTGCGGAATATGATAGATTACTGAGAAATTCTCAGACGGACATGTTCTTCCGCAGCACAGGGAGCACCCCCATGGCCTCAGCCTTCCCTCGCCGCGGCTTCTCGAGAAGCCGCTCCCGCCTGCCCTCGGCCGTCCTCGCGTCGCTGGCGATCGTCCTCGCCTGCGTCGGCGGCCCCGTCCCGGCGGCCGTCGCCGACCCCGTGGACCCGCAGACCCCCGTGCTCGACACCGGGGTCTCGCTCGAGGACGGCCTGAAGGTCGGGGCGGCCGTGACGGTGGACCAGCAGGCCGTGCACGACCGGGCGCAGGCCGCGCTGCGCGCCCTGCGGATCAGGATGTACAACGACCCGAGCCTGCCCTTCGAGGGCAGCCTGGGGCATTCCGAGACGCTCAAGGACTACGCCGCCAAGGCCGGCTACGACTCGGCCGAGGCCTACGCCGACGCCTTCACCTGGAGCCAGGAGCTCGAGATGATCGCGATCCAGCGCGCCGCCGAGAACTCGATCACGGGCATGAGCCACGACCGGACGGCCGGCTCCTCGACCTTCACCGCCGCCCAGCGCAGCGGGACGACGAGCAACGGCGAGATCATCACCGAGTACCGGGACATCGACAGCGCCATCGACGGCGCCGGGCCCGGCTCGTGGTCCGGCGAGTACGACAGCCTGAAGGCGAACGACGGCAGGTACTCCGGCCCCGAGGTGGCCGGCCATCTGCACACCCTGCTCGATCCCGGCTACACCTGCTACGGCTTCACCTCGGCCGGCGTCTCGATGGGCGAGGCCGGGCTGGTGCAGACCTGCTCGTCCGCCACCGACCGGCCCTCCGCGTCCTCGGGCACCTATCTGGTCCCCGTCGCGATCCCCGCCGACCGGGCCGCCGACGTGGCCTACGGCTCGGACTCGCTCGACGTCGGCCGGAGCGAGCGGCTCACGGCGACCGTCTCGTACCTGAACGCCACGGACCTGCCCGTCATCGTCGACAGCTACGGCTCCTCGGACGAGAAGGTCGTCACGGTCGCCCCGGACGGCACGATGCGGGCCGTCGGCCCCGGCACCGCCACGATCACGATGGTGAGCAACGGCGTCACCCTGACGCACAGGGTCACCGTGGACGGGGCATCGCCCGTCGGGACGCCGAGCCCGACGCCGTCCGAGACGTCCAGCCCGGCCCCGATGCCGCCGCCGACCCTGGCGCCCCCGGCCGGGGGGACGTCCCCCGCCGCGCCGAGCGCGTCCGCCCCGGCGGCCGCCGACACGGCCTCCGCCACCTCGGCGAAGGGCCCGGCCCTGTCGAAGCCGCTGGCCCGCACCGTGCTCAAGGGCGGGGTGACGCTCCTCTCCACCGGCCTGCTCATCCGCGGCGTCACGCTGGGGCTCGCCCGGCTGAGAAAGCCCTGACCCGTCTGCCGCCCCCGCGGGCCCGGCCCCTCGGCCCCTCGTCGGGCTCGTGCGGCTCGTCACCGCCCGGGGCGAGGTCTCGACGGCGCCGGGCGACCGCCACGAGGCGGCGGGCGACCGCGCGGGACAGGGAACCGTGGAGCGGTTTCGCGGTCGGCCGGGGCGATCGCGGCGCCACCCCCGGGGCGAGGAAGAACCGTCGGGGGCGTCGGAGCGGACCATTCGGCGGACCCGCGCTCGACCGGCCCGGGCGCCCGGCCTAGCCTGATGCCGCGGTCCACCGCAGCCCGGGGGTGGACGCCGAGCAAGGAGAGCCGTCATGACCACGCCGACGATCGCGCAGCGGGCCCTGTCCGCCCGGCCCTTCCACGCCATGAGCATCGGGGCGCGCGCCCGTGAGCTGGAGGCCGAGGGGATCGGCGTCGCCAAGCTGAGCCTCGGCGAGCCCTCCTTCGGCGCCCCGCCCGGGGTGCACGAGGCGATGCGCGAGGCGATGGACGGGCGCCCCCTGCCCTACACGCCCGCCGCGGGGCTCCCTGCGCTGCGCGAGGCCGTGGCCGGGCTCTACCGCGAACGCCACGGCGTCGACCTCGATCCGCGCCGCATCCTCATCACCGCCGGCGCCTCCGCGGGCCTGCTGCTGGCGACCGCGCTCACGACCGACCCCGGCGACGAGGTCGTCATGGCCGACCCCTGCTACCCGTGCAACCGCGAGCTCGTCGACGCCTTCGGCGGCCGCGTGGCGCTCGCGCCGACGACCCCCGCCACGCGCTATCAGCTCGACCGGGCCGTCATGGAGGCGGCCTGGAGCGGGCGCACCGCCGCCGTGCAGCTGGCGACGCCCTCGAACCCGACGGGCACCACCATCGCCTTCGACGAGCTCGAGGCCGTCTGCGGGTCGGCCCGCGAGCGCGGCGCCTGGCGCATCGTCGACGAGATCTACCTGTCGCTGGCCGATCCGGCTCCGGACGGCTCGTCCGCCCGCACGGCCCTCGAGGCCGATCCGGACGCCGTCATCGTGTCCTCGTTCTCGAAGTACTTCGGCATGACGGGCTGGCGCCTGGGTTGGCTGGTGCTGCCCGAGGCGCTCGTCGGGCCGGCTGACGACCTGGCCGTCAACTTCTTCCTGTGCGCCTCGACGCCGACGCAGCTCGCCGCGGTGTCGTGCTTCACGCCCTCCTCGCTCGCCGCGTGCGAGGACCGCAGGCTCGAGCTCCTGGCCCGCCGGGGCATCGTCCTCGACGGGCTCGAGCGGATCGGGCTGCCGGTGCCCGTGCGCCCCGACGGCGCCTTCTACGCCTACTTCGACGTCAGCGGCACCGGGCTGGACGCGTGGACCTTCTGCGAGCGGGCCCTCGAGGAGTCGCACGTGGCCCTCACCCCCGGCATTGACTTCGGCCCGGCGACCGGCGACACCCACGTGCGCCTGTCCTACGCGGCCGGCAGGGACGAGCTGGCCGAGGGGCTGGAGCGGCTGGGCGGCTTCGTCGCCGGGCTGTGAGGGCGCCGGGCCCGGAGAACCCGGACCCTGGAGGAGATGGAGCGGGCGACGGGAATCGAACCCGCGTGTCCAGCTTGGGAAGCTGGCGCTCTACCATTGAGCTACGCCCGCGATGCCGTGAGGCTGGCCCACACTCTAGCGCATCCGTCCGGGGCTCCGACACCGGCCGTCTCCGCCCTCCGCTGGGTTCGTCGGCGGGGCGCGTCAGTCGTTCCAGTGCCTGTCCACCTCGGCGGCGACGACGTCGAAGCGGTCCTTCGCCAGCCTGCCCGCCAGACGCCGTACGTTGTCCGGGTCGACGCGGAGGATGCGGTCGGTGCGCACCTCGGAGTCGCGATGCCGGGAGTCCCAGTCGCCCGAGCCGATGTTGCACCACCAGCGGCCCTCGCGGTGCTCCCGGTCCGCCCGGTCGTCGTGGTCCTGGCTGGTGAGCATGAGGCCGAGCAGCCAGTCGCCGTCGCGCCCCACGATGAGCACCGGCCGGTCCTTGCCCTGCGAGTAGTCCTCCTCGAACGGCACCCAGGTCCACACGACCTCGCCGGGATCGGCCATCCGGTCGGGGTGCGGGTCGTAGCTCAGCTGGGGCCTGCGGTCGTAGTCGCCGGGGTAGTCCTTCGTCGGGCGCGGGCCCCGCTGCGCCGCGGTCCCGTGGGCCCCCGTCCGCCCGGCGCGCGGGGCCGGGACGGGCCCGGAGCACCTGCGCGGGCCACGGGCCGCTTCGCCGAGGGATGCGCGCAGCACGTCGCGGGCGATGCGTCCGAGCGCGTTCCGGACCTGGTCGGCCACGGGCTCTCCCCTCTCACTGGAATCGGGGCAGGCGACCGTAGAAGACGGGCCCGCCGGTGTCCTCGCTCCTCGGGGCCGGCGCGCGCAGCGCCTCCCAGGCGTCGAGGTAGTCCGTCGTGCCGCGGGCGCGCGCCAGCACCGCGCCGGCGGCCGCCAGCGGGATCGCCACGCACGCCAGCGGGTTGAACAGCGCGCCCGGGCACGCGGCCGCCAGCGCGACGAGCGACAGCCGCCGCGCGAGCCGCTCGCCCGTCCACGCCTGGTAGGCCGCCACGCACGGCGCCCCCACCATCACGACGACGAGCGCCGCCAGCGCCAGGACGAGGGCGATGGAGCCCGCGCCCCCGGGCCTCGGGTCGAGCCAGCCGACGATCCACGCCGAGCGGTCGAAGCCCGCCACGTGCATGGCGCGCCACCAGTACAGGGCGTAGCCGAGGCCGCTCGCCCCCGCCGCTGCGTAGAAGCAGCACTGGAGCGCGACGAGCGCACCCGTGCGGTGCGGCTCCCCGGTGCGGGCCGACACGGGCACGCCGTGGTGCATCTCCTCCAACGGGGGCAGCGTCTCGACACGATGGTCGGGGGCCAGCCCGATGCCCTGCGGTTCGTTCGTGCCGTCGGGCGCCGGGGCGGGGGCGGCCGGTGCGGGGGAGTGGGCCCACTCGTCCGTCCGCGCGTCCGGGCTGCTCTGGTCGGAACTCATCGCTCGGGGCTCACCTCGTCTGCTTCTCGTCTGACGGGCCGGTCGGGCCGCGGCCCTCGCCCAGCCTATGCCACCGCCGGGCACGGCGGACGGACTGCGCCGGCGGCGGCCGTCGGCAGTACGAGGGGGACCACCCGACGGGCGGTCCCCCTCGTACTGCCGAGGACGTCAGCTCAGCCTCATCGTGCCGTTCTCGAGGAAGCTGCGGTGGAAGTCGAAGCTGTGCGCCAAGTCGTGCGGCGTGTGCTTGGCCTTCGAGGACGCCAGCGCGGCCTCGTAGTACTCGGTCAGCTGCGCCCGGTAGTCCGGGTGGGCGCAGTTCTCGATGATCTTCTTGGCCCGCTGGCGGGGGGCCAGGCCGCGCAGATCGGCGAGGCCCTGCTCGGTGATGATGACCATGACGTCGTGCTCGGTGTGGTCGACGTGGCTGGCCATCGGGACGATCGCCGAGATGGCGCCGTTCTTGGCGGTCGACGGGGAGACGAACGCCGAGATGTAGGCGTTGCGCGTGAAGTCGCCCGAGCCCCCGATGCCGTTCATCATCCGGGTGCCGCACACGTGGGTGGAGTTCACATTGCCGTAGATGTCGGCCTCGATCATGCCGTTGCAGCTCAGCACGCCGAGACGGCGGATGACCTCCGGGTGGTTCGAGATCTCCTGCGGGCGCAGGACGATGGACCTGCGGTACTTCTCCGCACCCTCGTTCATCTTGTGCGCGTACTCGGGGCTCAGCGAGAAGGCCGTGGCGGAGGCGACGGTCAGCTTGCCGGCGTCGATGAGGTCGACCATGCCGTCCTGGATGACCTCGGTGTAGCTGGTGAGGTTCTCGAGATCGGACTTCAGCAGGCCGTCGAGCACCGCGTTCGGGATGTTGCCCACGCCCGACTGGAGCGGCAGCAGGTTCTTCGGCATGCGGCCGTGCTCGACCTCGTTGGCGTAGAAGTCGAGCAGATATCCGGCGATGGCGCGCGAGTCGTCGTCGATCGGCTTGAACGGCGAGTTGCGGTCGGGGTCCTCGGTCTCGATGACCGCGACGACCTTGCTCGGGTCGAGCGTCAGGAAGGCGTCGCCGATGCGGTCGCCGGGGTTCGTGATCGGGATGGCGGGGCGGTTGGGCGGCGTGAGGTAGCCGTTCCACACGTCGTGCATGCCCTCCAGCTCGAGGGACTGCCAGGAGTTGACCTCGATGATGACCTTCTCGGCCATGTCGAGGTAGGTCTTGTTGTTGCCCACCGAGGAGGTCGGGACGATGCTGCCATCCTCGGTGATGCGGGTGGCCTCGACGGCGGCGAAGTCGAGCCTGCCGCAGAAGCCCTCGGCCACGAGCTGGGCCGAGTGCGACAGGTGGATGTCGGTGTAGCGGATCGTGCCGTCGTTGATCTTCTTGCGAAGGGTCGGATCGGACTGGTACGGCATGCGCCAGCCCATGCCGTCGACCTCGGCGAGCACGCCGTCGAGCTCGGGGGCGGTGGAGGCGCCGGTGAACGCGTTCACGGTGAAGTCCTCGCCGGCCTCGTGCGCAGCCTTGATACGGGCGGCGAGAGCCTTCGGGAGCTCCTTGGGGTAACCGGATCCGGTGAATCCGCCGAAGCCGATCTGGGCTCCGGCCGGGATGAGGGCGGCTGCCTCGTCCGCGCTCATCACCTTGCCGCGCAGCTGTGCGTTGGCAATGCGGTCAGTCATAGTTCCTCTCCTGGTCCGTGGCCGCGCACGCCCGATGGCGCACTGGCCGTCGCCTTGACCTTATCGTGACGGACCGTCGCGATGAGCGGCAGGGCGGAGGACCCGCGCGACGACGTCGGCCCGGCGCGGCCACTCGCCGCTCAGCTCAGCGAGGCGGTGGGGCGCATGACGAAGCCGGTGCGCAGCTTCGGGGTGAAGAAGGTCGACTTCGGCGGCATGAGCAGGCCCTCGCGGGCGGTGCGCATGATCTCGTCGAGGCCCGTCGGGCGGATGAGGATGCCGGCGGCGTGATCCTTGACGGCCCTGCGCATCTCGTCCAGGCCGTGCTGGTAGCCGAGGACGACGCCGGTGCCGTCCAGGGCCCGCTCGAGCCAGGCGCCGTCGAGGGCGCGGACGCCGGCGAAGGCGCCCGGCCGGGCGATGAGCCAGCTCGCCCGACCGTCGGGGGGCAGGAGCACGAGGCGGCCCTGCGCGACCATGGCGGCCAGGGTGGCCGGGGTCGGCTCCCCGTCGAGGGGCTCGAGGGTGAAGAAGCGCTCCAGCGCGGCGACCAGGTCGTCCCAGGCGACGCCGTCGAGCAGGCGGTGGATGGCCTCGATCGACAGCTGGTCGTCCACGAGTTCGTTGACGAAGGTCAGCGTCAGCTCGGCGTCGGTGTCGGTGCGGCCGGTGGCGGCTCGGACCTCGTCGCGGTAGCTGCGCGAGATCGTGTAGCGGTGGTGGCCGTCGGCGATGAGGACGTCGTCGGAGCCGATGATCGCGCTGATCGCGGCGATGCGCCGCGGATCGGTGACGCGCTCGACGGTGTGACGGACGCCGTCGACGACGATCCCGCCGGCCGGCTCGGCCGGCTCCCGGAGGGCCTCCGTGAGCCCCGGGGCCGGCGACAGCCCCCACACGGGCGAACCGTTCGTGGCGGTGGCCCGGGTCAGGTCGAGGCGGTCGGTGACCGCCTTCTTCGTCGTGCGCTCATGGGGGAGCACGCCGCCTGCGCCCTCGTCGACGACCTCCAGGCCGCCGAGCACGCCGGAGATGACGCGGTCGGCGCCCGTGGCGTCGGTGAAGGCCATCCGGTAGATCGTGAAGCTGGGCCGCTCGTCGGGCACCATGACGCCCTCGGCGAGCCACCGCCGCAGGGTGGCGGCGGCCCGCTCGTAGCGGTCGTCGTCGCCGCGAGGGTCGTCGACCCAGGCGATGTTGTGCGGGTCGCGGGCCTTCAAAGCCTCGACATCGGCGTCGCTCAGCACGTCGTAGGGCGGCGCGATGACGGCGTCGAGGTCGGTCTGCGGGGCGTAACGGAGTGCGTGGAAGGGTTCGAAGCGCGGCATGCGACCAAGGCTAGCGGGGCCCGCGCCCATCGGCCCGACCGCGCGCGGGCCAGCCGGCCAGCGTGCTCGCCACCGCGGGCCCCGCGCCCACCGGTCCGCCCACCCTTGGCGGGCCCTGGGTGGGCGGATCCGGCCTGGTGGGCGGGTTCGGGTTGCGGAAGCGGAACCGCCTGAGCCTCGACTTCCTGCGGCTCCCAGACGGACAGGTCCGGATGGCTCGCCAACACCGGCATCCCCACCCGGCTGCTTCGGCTCCCGGACGGGCGAGCCCGGGGTAGTTGCCGGCGAGACCGGTCGGTAGATCGCCCTGCGGCCTCCAGACGGGCGGGTCCGGGGCTGCGCGAGCCGTGCCCGCGTGCCGTCATCCCGGGGCGGCTCCCGGACGGGCGGGTCAGGGGCGCCCTGCTCGTGAGGCGCTCGGTCTCAGGGGCGCTCCGTCCACTGCACCATGTCGGGGTGGCTTCCCTGGCGCTCGCCGCGGTCGAGGGCGCTCACCGCGTCCATCTGGGCTGGCGAGAGCGCGAAGTCGAACAGCTGCGCGTTCTCGACGATGCGCTCGCGGTGCATCGACTTGGGGAAGACGACGTCGCCGCGCTGGATGTGCCAGCGCAGGACGACCTGGGAGGCCGTGCGGCCCAGCTCGGCGCCGATCGCCAGGATCGTCGGGTCGCAGGCGACCTTGCCGCGGGCCAGCGGCGACCAGGCCTCGGTGACGATGCCCATCTGGGCGTGCAGGGCCCGCAGCGGCTCCTGGGTGAGGTAGGGGCTGATCTCGATCTGGTTGACGGCCGGGGCGATGCCGGTGGCGTCGGTGATCTCGCGCAGGTGCTCGGCCTGGTGGTTCGAGACGCCGATCGCCCGGACTCGGCCGGACTGGAGGATCTCGATCATTGTGCGCCAGGTCTCGACGATGTTCGTCACCGCGGCCATCGGCCAGTGGACGAGGAAGAGGTCGAGGCGCTCCAGGCCCAGCTCCGTGAGGCTTCGGTCGAGGGAGCGCAGGGCGTCGTCGTGGCCGTGGTTGCCGTTGTCGAGCTTGCTCGTGACGAACAGCTCGTCGCGGTCGATGCCGCTGGCGGCGAGCGCGCGGCCCACGCCGGCCTCGTTGCCGTACATCTGGGCGGTGTCGATGTGGCGGTAGCCGGCCTCGAGCGCCTCGGAGACGACACGCTCGGCCTCCTCGGGCGGCACCCTGTAGGTGCCGAAGCCGAACTGCGGGATCTCGACGACGCCGTTGACGGCGTTGCTGAGTCTGAGCATCGGTGCGGGAACTGCGGTCATGCCACCACCGTAATCGGCTGTCCGGCCAGAGTCGACCGTCCGACCCGTCCGGTGGTTTCCGCGGGATGACGTGCAGGCCCGGCGGGGCGGGTGGGGAGCGGATCCGGTGTGCGCTCCCGCGGACGGAGTGCAGGAACGCGGGGCCGGGGCCTGCGCCGGGGCCGGGCAATGTCAGGCGGAGCGCTCGGCAGGATGGCATGAGAGGGGACTCGTGCAGGCCCTCGGGCGTCCGCGACCTTTCGCGGCTCAGGGCCCCGGCGACACGGGGCGAGTGGGGCGTGACGTCCGGGGGCATGGGATGCCCCGCCGACGCGCTCCTCTCCGACTTGCGGGGCGGGCCTTCCAGACGTCCGGGGCCGTGACGTCCCCCCGCGGCCGGTGGGCCGGGCGGCTCCTCAGGTCAGCCCGCAGGCGATGGCCGCTGCGCTGAGGGCGATCTCGACGACCCCCAGCGTCCCCGGTCGGAAGGGGAGGCCGTTGTCCTGGAGCCGCTTCATGGCCGTCGTGCGCGCCAGGGCCACTGCGAAGAAGACGATCCACCACGGTGAGCCGGTGCCGAGCCAGGGCCCGCACAGGACGACGGCAGCGGCGAACCAGGCCGCGTGCCAGAGAACCGAGTTGCGGGCGGCGGCCGGGTTGTTCCGCTCCCGGATGAGGGACTTCACGTGGAGGACCGTCCCGGCGAAGTAGCCGTACAGCAGCAGGCCGGTCAGGCCGTCGTGCAGGCCCGGGGCGAGCGGCGGCCAGCCGCCGCAGCGCAGCACGTAGAACATGAGGCAGGCCGCGGCGACGGTCGTCATGCCCGAGGTGACCGAGCGCTCCTCGTGGTTGCGCACGAGCGCGAGCGCCACGACGACGAGGGGCACGAAGCCGACGAGCCAGACGGCCAGGCAGAGCCCGTGCAGTGCCAGGATTGCCAGTCCGCTCGCCGCGCAGACGGCGAGGTAGGTGAGGATCGGGGTGCGCAGGCCCGCACGGCGCCGGGCCGGCGTCTTGATCCAGGTGACGGTCTGCGCGAACAGGCAGTAGCCGACGATCCACAGGACGGCCAGCGGGATCCACCACAGGGGCAGGCCGGTCGCGCGCTGGCGGGTCAGGGCGCCGACGACGAACGGGACGACGAGCATCGCCCAGGCGCCGTGCTGATTCGGCAGCCACCGCTTCTTCCAGTTCCTCGACCCGGTCACGGGCGCACGATAACGGCGATCCGGGCGCGACGGGGAGTCCCGAAGTCCGGGGTCCGGGACGTCGCCGCGTCGGGGACCGGGCGGCGCGGCCCCGGCGGTCGCCGCGGGGCGGAGGTCTGCCGCGAGGGCGACCGCTCCCCGGAGCATGGACGGTTCTCAGCGGGCGACCGAGCGGGTGACCGTGTAGAAGGGGTTCTGCCGGACGACGACCGTCGGGCCGACCTTCTCGGCCAGCCGCCTGCGCCAGGGCAGGTGCGAGTTGTGGACGCACCACATCCGCCCGCCGGGGCGCAGCAGGCGGGCGGCGTCGTCGAACATGGCCAGGGCCGGTTCGGAGTCCTTGGCGATGCCGCGGTGGAAGGGCGGGTTGGTGACGATGACGTCGAGGCACTCCGGGGGCCAGTCGTGCAGCGCGGCGGCCCAGTGCGCCTCCACGGCCACGCCGTTGGCCTCGGCCGTCAGCAGCGTCGAGGCGACGGCGGCGCGGCTCACGTCGACGGCGCGGACCCGTGCGCCCGGGTTGGCGCGGGCCAGCAGGGTGGCCAGGACGCCCGAGCCGCAGCCCAGGTCGAGCAGCTCGTCGCCGTGGATGTCGGGGCACAGCTCGGCGAGCAGGCGGGTGCCGTCGTCCACCCGGTTCGTGGCGAAGACCTCGCCGTGCGCGATGACGCCGATGCCCAGCTCGGGGTGGGTGCGCTCGCGTGGCCAGCGCAGGCGGCGCCTCCGCGGCCCCGAGGCGCGCAGGGCCCGGCACTTCGCGACGCCGGGGGAGGCCGAGACCGTGTCGAAATGGCGTCCGAGGACGTCGTTCATCGAGTGCGTCATGGCCCTCTGACGGCCGGCCGAGACGACCCGCACCCGCGGGTCGGCCCATGCGGCGATGCGTTCGGCGTCGTCGTCGAGGGCCGACAGGGCCTTGGGCAGGCGCAGCCACACGAGATCGACGCCGGCCAGCGACGACTCGTCGAAGTCCTCGAGCAGCAGCTCGGCGGGCACCGCGTCGGCATCGCGGCGGTCGTCGCACCACAGGCTCACCCGCGGCGCGGCCCGCCGCGCCGCCTCGACGAGGCCCGGGGCGTTGACGACGAGCACGTGCTCGGCGCGCTCGGGCGATTCGGCGGCGATGAGGCGCTCGACAGGATCCATGGGGGCAAATTATCCGTCCTGCGGGGCCGCGAGCGGCACGGTGGTGTTCCGGAACTGCGGTGCGAGCGGTTGTCCGTGCGTCATCCGCGGGTCGGGGCTGTCGGCCGCGTTCGGGGCCGCGAGGGCGTCCGGAGGCGGCACGACGCAGGAGGCGGCCGTCCGGTGGACGGCCGCCTCCTGTCGGAACGGTTGCGCGGTCGCCGATCAGACCAGGCCGAAGTCGAGCATGGCGTCGGCGACCTTGGTGAAGCCGGCGATGTTCGCGCCGACGACGTAGTCGCCGGGATGGCCGTACTCCTCGGCCGTCGCCCGGCAGGTGTCATGGATGTTGTCCATGATCGCGTGCAGCTCGGCGTCGGTCTTCTCGAAGGTCCACGGGTCGCGGGCGGCGTTCTGCTGCATCTCGAGACCGCTGGTGGCGACGCCGCCGGCGTTGGAGGCCTTGCCGGGGGCGTAGAGGACGCCGGCGGACTGGAAGGCGTGGAAGGCCTCGGGGGTGCAGGGCATGTTGGCGCCCTCGGCGACGACCTGGACGCCGTTGGCGATGAGGGCCTTGGCGTCGTCCAGGTTCAGCTCGTTCTGGGTGGCGCAGGGCAGGGCGATGTCGGCCTTGATCTGCCAGATGCCGCCCTTGCCGGCGGGCGTGAAGGTGGCGGAGGCGCGCTCGTCGGCGTAGGTGCTGATGCGCTCGCGGCGCTGCTCCTTGACGGACTGGAGGAGGGCGACGTCGATGCCCTTCTCGTCGACGACCAGGCCGGAGGAGTCGGAGCAGGCCACGACGGTGGCGCCGAGCTCCTGGGCCTTCGCGATGGCGTAGATGGCCACATTGCCCGAGCCCGACACGACGACGCGCTTGCCGTCGAAGGAGTCGTTCTTCGTGCCGAGCATGCGGTCGGCGAAGTAGACGGTGCCGAAGCCGGTGGCCTCGGTGCGGGCGAGCGAACCGCCCCAGTCGAGTCCCTTGCCGGTGAGGACGCCCGCGTCGAAGCGGTTGGTGATGCGCTTGTACTGGCCGAACAGGTAGCCGATCTCGCGGCCGCCCACGCCGATGTCGCCGGCGGGGACGTCGGTGTTGAGGCCGATGTGGCGGTACAGCTCGGTCATGAAGGACTGGCAGAAGCGCATGACCTCGGCGTCCGACCTGCCGTGCGGGTCGAAGTCGGAGCCGCCCTTTCCGCCGCCCATGGCCAGGCCGGTGAGGGAGTTCTTGAAGATCTGCTCGAAGCCGAGGAACTTGATGATGGAGAGGTTGACGTTCTCGCGGAACCGCAGGCCGCCCTTGTAGGGGCCGAGCGCCGAGCTGAACTCGATGCGGAAACCGCGGTTGACCTGGACCTTGCCGGAGTCGTCGACCCACGGCACGCGGAACATGATCTGGCGGTCGGGCTCGGTGACCCGCTCGAGGATCGCGGCGTCGAGGTACTCGGGCTTGCGCTCGAGCGCGGGCTCGATGCTCTCGAAGACCTCCTTGACCGCCTGGTGGAACTCGGGCTGGCCGGGGTTGCGGTCCAGGACCCCGTCGTAGATGGACTGAACGGCTTCGCGCATTGGCGTGGCTCCTTGTCGCTTTCGGATGTCCGGCTCCTCGCCGGTGACACCACCGAATATGGCACCAGCGCACGCCGGTTGAGAAGCCATCTCATGTCTTGACGTCAAGATATTTGTAACGATTGTGTTTCACCCCCGTGCGGCCCGGATGAGGTGTACCGGGCCCGTGACGCCGATGAGGCCGACGTCGCCCCGGGCCGCGTCAGGGGGCAGGTGGGGCCGCCGGTCGTGGGCGTCTCCGTCTGCCGTCTCCGGTCCGTCTGTCGTCTCCGGTCCGTCTGTCGTCTCCGGTCCGTCTGTCGTCTCCGGCTGCGGCCGTGTTCGATGTCGAGCGGCTCGTGCTCGTGCGCGCCCGGGGACGCCTCCGAGGCGATTGTCCCTCCAGTCCCGGAGCTCGGCGTGCGTCCGCGCGCCCGCAGGTGTCTCGTGGAGCCGAACTGGATCCCGGCGTGCTGCGAACGTGCGCCCGCGCGCCCGGGGGACGCCTTTCGGCCTCGGGCGCAGCAGCGTCATCGGACGCCGTGCGCCCGCGCGCCTGGGGGACGCCTTCGGATGCCCCCGACGACCCGGACGAGCGGTGACGTGCGCCCGCGCGCCTGGGGGACGCCTAGCTTGTACATGTCGTCGGCGCCGATACCAGCCCGTGCGCCCGCGCGCCCGGGGGACGCCTCCGTCTGCGTCGCGGCCGGGTAGCCTGCCTGTCCGTGGCCCTGTGGACGAGAACCGACCGTGACCTGCTGTCGCTGGCCCTGCCCACCTTCGCCACGCTCGTCTCCGAGCCGCTGCTCGTCATGGCCGACACCGCCTTCATCGGGCACGTCGGCGCCGTGCCGCTGGCCGGGCTGGGGCTGGGAGGCAACGTGCTGGGCGTCATCACGGGCCTGTGCGTCTTCCTGGCCTACTCGACGACCAGCGTCGTCGCCCATCGCCTCGGTGCCGGGCGCGACCGGGCCGCCTACGAGGCCGGACGCGACGGCATGGCCCTGGGCGGGACGCTCGGCGTCGTCCTCGCGGCACTGCTCGCCTGGCTCGCCCCGACGGTCGTCGGCTGGTACGGGCCGGCCCCCGACGTCGCCGCCGCGGCCGTCACCTATCTGCGGATCGTCGCGGCCGGGCTGCCCTTCCAACTCGTCGTGCTCGCCTCGACCGGGCTGCTGCGCGGCCTGCAGGACACCCGGACGCCGATGGCCGTGGCGATCGGCGTCAATGTGACGAACATCGGCCTGGACGCCCTGCTCATCAACGGCCTCGGCCTGGGCATCGCCGGCTCGGCGACCGCCACGGCCGCCGCCCAGGCGCTGTCGTGCATCGTGCTCGTGGCGGTCATCGTCCGCCGCTGCCGGGGGCTCGGCCTGGGGCTGCGCCCGAGCCCGCGCGGCATGGGCGCGGCGGCCTCGGCCGGCGGTTGGCTGGTGCTGCGCACCGCCACCCTGTGGTTCTCGCTCACGGCGACGACCGTCGTCGCCACCGGGCTCGGCTCGCTGACGCTGGCCGCCCACCAGGTGACGAACTCGCTGTACTCCTTCCTCACCTTCGCCCTCGACTCGCTGGCCATCGCCTGCCAGGCCCTCATCGGGCACCGGCTCGGCGCGGGCGGGACGGCCGGGGCGCGGACCGTCATGGCGCGCGCCCTCGGCTGGGGCTGCGTGCAGGCCGCCGTCCTCGGTCTGGTCCTCGTCGCCGTGCGGCCCTGGCTCGCGCGGCTGTTCACCTCCGACGCCGCCGTGCAGCGACTCGTCATGCACTCCTTCGTCGTGCTCGCCGCGATCATGCCGCTGGCCGCGCTCGTCTTCGTGCTCGACGGGGTGCTCATCGGCGCCGGTGACACCCGCTACCTGGCGCTGGCCGGCCTGTTCGTCGCGGCCTGCCACCTGCCGATGCTCGCGGCCGTCGCCCACTGGTGCACCGGCGGGCCGGCCGGGCTGGTCTGGCTGTGGACGGCCTACGCAGGTTTCCTCGCCGCCCGCGCCCTGACGCTCACCCTGCGCGCCCGGACGGGCCGCTGGCTGCGCACCGGGGCGGGGTGAGGCGGGGCCGGGTCAGCCCCAGAGGATCGGGTCCTGGCAGGTGTCGAGGACGTCGAGGACGCCCTGCACCGCCCGGGTCGGCTGGAACCGGTCGTACTCGTGGAAGCGCGAATTCCGGTCGGCCCAGTACAGGCTCCACAGTCCGGTGGCCCTGGTACAGCGGAACCGCGCGACGGGCGTGGAGATCCAGTCGCCCTCGCCGTCCCAGGGCGGCCGCGACTGGCTGGTCGTGACGCGCCGGTCGGCGACCTCGGCCACGACGCGCACCCGACTGCGGAACGGGGCCGGGACCCGGTTGTCGCACCAGCGCTGGATCCGAGCGGCATCGGGTTCGGGCGGTGGCATGCCACCCGGCCTATGAGGGATTGACGGTCAAGTCGAGGCGGGGGACGCCCGGGCTGCGGCGTCCGGCTCGCGCAGGGGGTCGTGTGCTGGCCGGACGGGCCCGGTGTTGTCCGTTGGGCGAGTTCCCAGGTGCGGTTACAAGAAGTGATGCTTGACTTGGAGGCAGAGGTGGCAGCGGAACCATTGGAAGCGATGGAACCATTGAAAGGGTGCGGCTCTCGGTGCGGTGAACGCCCGCGCCGGGCCCAGAGCATCCCGAGCCCGCCGGAACAGGAGGTGTCTGGTGGTCGTCCATGTCGATGTCGCTCCGGCGCTGCTCCGCTGGGCGGTCGAGCGGGCCGGCTGGGACGAGACGACGGCGGCAAGGCGCGCCCCGCAGCTGGGCGGTTGGCTGACGGGCGAGAAGCGCCCGACCCTCAAGCAGCTCGAGACCTTCGCCAAGAGCACCCACACCCCGTTCGGATTCCTTTTCCTGTCGGAACCGCCGGACGAACCACTACCGATCCCGGACATGCGCACCATCGGCAACGCCGGTGTGCTTCGCCCCTCCGTGGACCTTCTCGACACGATCTACCTGTGCCAGAGGCGCCAGAACTGGTACCACGATTATGCGTCCGACAACGGGGCAGAGCGGCTCAAATTCGTCGGGGCCGCGACGCTTGACGCACCGCCAACCCAGGTTGCCCTAGACATCGCTGGAAGGCTCGACTTCGGTGTTGAGGAGCGTCAGGCGTTCCCCGACAAAGGGGAGGCTCGGCGTGGCCTGATCGACCGCATTGAGAACATCGGCGTCCTCGTCATGGTCAATGGCGTGGTGGGTGCCGACACGCACCGCAGGCTCGACCCGGCGGAGTTCCGCGGGTTCGCGCTCTCCGATCCGCTGGCGCCTCTGGTCTTCGTCAACGGCGCTGACACGAAGGCAGCGCAGCTGTTCACCCTCGTTCACGAGCTGGCGCACATCTGGCTCGGACGCAGCGCACTGTCGGAGGCGGCCATGGACTCCCGGGAGAGTGAAACCGAGGAGCAGTGGTGCAACAGCGTGGCAGCCGAGGTCCTTCTCCCGCTCGATGACCTTCGCCCTGATGACGGCGGGCAGATGACCGTTGAGGAACTCGACCGCTTGGCGAAGCGCTACAAGATCAGCATCTTGGTCGTGCTCAAGCGCATCTTCGACGCCGGCTTCCTGACCTGGGACGAGTACACCGAACGCTACCGGGCCGAGCACGGGCGGGTCATGCGCCTCGTCGACGACAAGAACGGGGACAGCGGCGGGGGCAACTACTACAGAACCCAGCCTCTGCGACTGAGCCGTCAGTTCGCCAAGGCCGTCATCTCCAGCACTCGCGAAGGATCCACCAGCTACCGGGAGGCCTACCAGCTGCTCGGCACGAAGAAGCACGCGACCTTCGAGGGCCTCGCCGAAGAGCTGAAAGTCGCATGATGTTCCTCATCGACGCCAACGTCCTCATCGAGGCGAAGAACCGCTACTACGCCTTCGACATCGCCCCTGGCTTCTGGCACTGGTTGGAGAAAGCTTGCAGTGGGGACGTCGTGTACAGCATCGAGAGGATTCCAGAGGAACTGCTCCAAGGAAAAGATGAGCTTTCTGATTGGGCGCGAGACCATCGCGATTTTTTCTTTCCCTTGGATGACAGGACTGCACAGGTCTTCCCGGGGCTGTCTGGATGGGCTCGATCTCAGAATCTCACGGACGACGCGCTCAATGCTTTTGCCGCAGATGCAGCCGACTTCATACTCGTCGCTCATGCGAGTGCGCATTCCTGTACAGTCGTCACCCACGAGAAAACGGGGAATGGTTCGCGCAAGCGAGTGAAGATCCCCGATGCCTGCGCGGCCCTCGGTGTCCCGTGCGTCGACACCTTCGACATGCTCCGCGTTGACCGCGCCACACTTGAGCTTGCGCCGTGATGGCGGACCCTTCCGATAGGATCATGCACTCCGGCTACGGGACCGCCAGCCTCAGCGAACGCCTCTACGCCTGGCCGGAGGCAGAGGACCGGCCCGCGGCGGCGGGCCTGCTCATCACGACGACCGCCTCCGACTCCGACGGCACGCTCGGCGGTCTCGTCGCCCTGAGCGAGCCGAGCCGCTTGGCGGACGTCCTCGACGCCGCCCTGCGCGGGCTCATGCGCTGCTCGTCCGACCCGGTGTGCGCCCGGCGGGTGCCCGAGGACCCCGAGGACTTCCTGCACGGCGCCACCTGCCACTGCTGCGTCATGGCCTCGGAGACCTCCTGCGAGCGGGCCAATCGTTTCCTCGACCGCCGTTTCGTCGTGCCACTGCCCGGCGAGTGGGCAGGGCTCGCCTTCTTCGGGGACCCCCGTGGGTGAGAGCGCCGGACGGCGCACCATCGAGCTCGGCCTGCGGCTGGACGAGCCCCTGCTCGCCCGCAGCGTCGAGGACCGGTTGCGCGTCCTCGAACCATCCGTGTACGAGCGGTCGGTGACTGGCCAAGACGCCTGACTGGCGTCGGTGCCTGGCACCGTCGGTTCCGCATGCCACCAGCGGCCTTGGTGCATAGCGCCGGATTCCCCATTTTTGTCAGACCCTTCTGACAGTCTGAAAAAGGGTGAGGATCGTCGGCATCACCTCCCGCACCCTGACCAGCCGACGGGAATCGAGACAACCATGAGCGGACGCAAGAAGGTCCGTGTTGGCGAAACGCAGGCGCAGGACCGAGCAGGAGCCGAAACCGCTGTGCCGAGGAGCGAACCCGCACGGGAAGACGGACCCGGAGGTGAGGGCGCACACGAGAACGACGTCGAGGATAATTCTTCGCAGGTGGAGAGGCCTAGGAAGAAGCAGAGTCATGTCAAGGTTTTGGGGTCTGACAAAAGCTTGAAGTCGAATCAGCGGAGCAGACGCGACAGGCGATATGAACGGGGTTTGATTTGGAGGCATGGCGACAATCAATCCCTGGTGAGAATTTTGGGGGCACTGTGGGCCCTGGTATTTATTTTGACGTACGTCATTTCACTCCTGAGGAATCCTCGGAGGCTGCCATTTGTTGACCTGATTCGCGAACCCATGATCCTCAGGGAAGCTGGGAGGCGGTGCTTGACGGGGGAAGGTGTGCGGGGTGCTGGTGATATTGGTCACTGCTCATTTGAGGTCGATGGATCAGTGGTCACCGGGGTGGCCCTGGCGGGCGCGCTTTCTCCATCCAATGCGCCATTATTGCAATAATTGGTTTCCGGAGTTGCGTGGCAGTCAGAAGAACTGGTCGACATGAAACAGTTGCGGCAAGCATTTTCAGCTCTTTCAAGGCGTCATTGGTGTTCTGGGGTGTCATGTGCGACATATGGTTATCGATATCCTATGTCTGCCTCGTATGGTTGCCTGATTTGCCAACCCTGTGGGAGCAGTTTCCTCTCTCCTTGGTCGCGGTAATGCCCTTATGGGGATTCGAGATAGGTTCTGCGGTGCTTCCGACTTTGCCCTACTGGCACATAGTTGATTATGGCCAAGAAGATGTGACGGCAAGGCGAAATAGAATTGCTGACGAGTATGGGTGCATTTATTCCTGTGCGTGCAGGGCGATGAAGGAAAAAGATGTTCCTGCCTTCGTGCAGAAGTGTGGCGAATCACGTCGGGTCGCCCCGTGGCTTGTGTCGGGCGTGGCCCTGCTGGTGTTGACTGTGCTATCGCTCAGGTTGAGCGTGGCTAGAAGCTTTGGGGTGCTGTCTTGTGTTGCTTTGTTTGATACGACTTGCGTCATTTTTTCGTGTATGCAGTGGGTCTAGTGCAGGTCAGATCACCACTTGCGTGTGCCGACAAGGCATCAATATTCATTGCTGGAATCGTTTCACCACTTTTGCTGACGCTGCCCGTGTTTTCGACTGAAGGGTCCAGCTTTCATTTAGGTCCTCTAGTTTTTAGGGTGCTGTGGTTTGTTGCTCTTCTTGGGATGTGGATGTTTGTAATGATGCAGGGTTTTTATGGAATGTTGCATCCCATCAGGACAATTCGAGCCCGTCGATTGCTTCTTTTGAGTGACGAATTGGTGTGGCTGAGCAGGGAGAAGGTGAAAGTTGAGGGACGGGGTGATGGCGATTCGCTTGCAGATACGGCCTGCAGAGAACCGGATAGCTGTCTCTCTATGGCGCCGGAGCCGCTTGAAGGGCAGCGTGGCCCCTCGGTCGGAGAACGTGAGTTCAGACGCACATCGAAGCGGTGGTGTCGTTCATCACCGTGCCATCGTGGTATGATGGTCGGCCTGAGTGGTGCACTGCTCATACTTCGGGCTGCACGGTCGAAATCGTCTCGGGTAAAATTATCTCGTGGAGAGTGAGTGGGCCGAGACGGCGTTCTTCCTGCGAGGAGTGGACGAGGGCGGTGCACACCCCCGTGGACATGTGGAACTCGTCATCGTCGATCACCGGATCATCATGGCGGTCGGAGTAGACGTCTTCACCGAGGCTTATTCACAGCACGGCAGGACGAAGACTTGACAAGGGGAAACGCTCCTGCGGGTAACTCCTGTGAATAAGCCTCACAGTGTTGAGCGATGCAGACGGCGAGTTCTGTCTGCACTTGATCGCCGTGGCATCGAGGGGAGCTGCCGGCACGCGCCCACTCGGGAAATGGCATCGGCGCAGAGCTGACGTGGAGGGCCTGTTGGCCGGTCGTCTCGGCGCCGACTGCTGGTCATGCCGAGGGGCGGAGCCGGGAGGACACTGCGGTTGCGATGGTTGACGAATTGATGAATGCTGCCGAGAAGGGGCGTCGTGACAGCGGCAAGTCATGTCGTTGCCCCGGGTGAGTGCTTGAGGGAGTGGATCGAGGAACACGGCGTGTCGCTGCAGCGCGTCGCCGGGCTCATGGGGTGCAGCCGTGAGCGGGTGAGTTGGATCATCAACGGACGTGCTCCTGTCGCCATCGACACCGCGATCCGGCTGGAGTGCCTCGTGGGCGTCCCGGTGGATTCTGGCTCCGGTACGTGATTGTCAGCCGTGCTGACGCGGCACGGGCCACCGATCTCGGTCGACTGGTTGCTTGCCGGGGTGTTGACGCCCGCTTGGAGCGTCTCTTGTTGGTGCTGCGTGTGCGGAAAGTCATCGGTGCGGTGCGGAAGGAATAGTTTCGTGGGGTCTCGATTGGGTGTAATCGTCAAGAATGTTTCCGGTTGGGAAATTTATTATGATCATTGGGCTGCGCAGTCGATCGGTGTCGACATCGCCTTGGACGGCTTTGAGGCCACGCTGAGGCGTGTCAGGCGCATGACGCCGATGGGTGTCGACACGCCGCAGGAGTGGACCGGCGCCACATGGATCGAGGGCACGTTGCTGATCGACCTGACGACACAGACCGTCACATGGGCAGAGGAGAGCGAAGGTTTGTACCTGCCCAGGCTGGTCAACGCACTCACTGAACGTACCTGGCCGGGCTGGACCGCCGTCTGGTCGTCGGAAGGGACGCGCGGCGTGCTCGCGGCAGTTGGTGTTGACCCCGGTACCCTCTTCACTTCGACAGGCTGCACGACCATGTCCCCGGACTACTCGGCAGAGTCCCTCGTGGAGGGCGGCGTCAATGACTTCGACATGCTTTCCGTGGCGCTCGAAGGCGGTCGGATCGTTCAATGGTGGGCGGGCGGATTCCTGGAAGATGTCGCATGCCTCGGCCCGAGCGGCGTGCGTCACGTTGCGCTGAAGATGCTTGAGCGGTCGGCGGAGGGGGAGTGTCTCGTCCGGGGCGGCCACGCCGATGATGAACGGCCCACGATGGGCATCCACATCGATTACGGAACCCGAACGCTGCGTTGGTGGTCGCTCATGGATGAGGGCTTCGGTCAAGAAGAGTTTGCAGCGCTGTGGCCAGGGTGGCTCGTTGAGTCGATGGGTGACAATTACGAGTGGCACGAAAACATCATCGGCCGAGAGCTTCGGGGCTGGCAGGAGGACGTCGTGGAGTGTCGTGAGCAGTTCATTCGCGATATTGCGCAAGGCGCTCGTCCCAATCCGATGCTGTCAGCGGCTGGGCATCTGGCCAAGATGGGTCATGACATCCGGATCAATTCTTGCACTCTTCAATTCGTTCCAGCCGACAGAAGCGCGGGCAGTACCGCCGTTCTGGACCTTCTCGATGATCTTGCGTCTTCCGCCCCGTTGCCGCCGGCCCGCTACATCGACCGCTGTGGGGTCATCCATGCCCCAGATCGGCGCTGATTGCCACTCTTGCCTGAGATCTTGTTGCGCGGCAGTGAGAACCGGGTCCGGTGTGCTGTCGGGTGTTCTTGAGGGAACCGGACCGCTTCACTGCCAAGGGTGGTGATGATGATCCTGTCGTGATGGAACCCGAGTGGAACGCTCGGGTTTCCACCGGAAGCGGGTGCGGAACATCTCAGGTGATGGTGGCACAGCGCGAGAACCGGCCCATCGCATGCCGATGGCATGTGAGCGGGGCCGGTGTCGATGGACACGGGATACTGATGGACACGGGATACACAATGGTGGGTCGGTGTGCAGCACGGCTCCACAAGACGTTCTGCCCCAGGGCCGGCTGGTCCCGGATGGCGCGGATCCGCACCCCTCAACCCTGCGCCTCAGCCCTGCGCCGGCGCACCCGCCTGACCGGTCAGCACCCGGCCGAGCTCCTCGAAGAAGCGGTTGATGACCTTGCGGTTGCGCCGGCCCTGCCCGATGAGCGTCGGCAGGGCGCCGCTGGAGGTCAGCTGGACCGCCGTGGCGCTCTGCTGGGGGTCGACCGGGGCGATCCGCGCCTCGAGGCTCTCGCCCCAGGAGGCGAGGCTCATGCCGGTGGAGAACCTGATGGTCCCGCGGTCCGGGTCGGACGCCACGAGCTTGTACCGCAGGCCCTCGATCGCCTGGTGCGCGGCGTTGAAGACCGGCGCGTAGGCGAAGGGGTACTGCGTGCTGAGGGTCGTGTGCTGCTCGAAAACCGCCATGGGCACGAGTCTAGGGTCGCCGGGCCCACCGGCTGCCGGCGTCCATGTGCTGGCTGCCCGGCCGGAGCAGTCATACGGGTCCGGGCGGCCGGCGATGACGCCCGGACCGGCCCGGTGGCCCCACAACCGTAGACTTCCCGCATGGCCGCAGCACTGGAGATCCACGTCATCGCCGACTCCTCGGGCGAGACCGCGGCGCGCCTGGCCCGGGCGGCGCGCATGCAGTTCCCCTCCCGCGAGTTCCAGATCGTCCGCCACGCCCGCGTCCACAACGCCGAGCAGATGCTCGAGGTCTTCGACGCCATCAGCGCCTCGGTCGACCCGGAGCGTGGCCAGGCCGGACGCGCCGTCTTCTACACGCTCGTCAACGGCGAGCTGCGCGGCATGGTCGCCCGGTTCTGCACCGACAAGGCCATCCCCTGCGCCGACCTCATGGGCGACGCCCTCGACGCCCTGGCCGCCGCGGCGGGCACCGACGCCGACGAGGTGCCGATGCGCCCGGTCGGCGTCGAGGCCGACTACTTCGACCGCATCTCGGCCATGGAGTTCGCCGTGCGCAACGACGACGGCGTCATGCCCGATTCGCTGCGCGAGTGCGACATCTGCCTCGTCGGGGCCTCCCGCTCCGGCAAGACGCCGCTGTCCATCTACCTCGGCTACGCCGGCTACAAGACGGTCAACGTGCCGATCGTGCCGGGCATCACCCCGCCCGCCCAGCTGCGCACCATCGACCGCTGGCGCATCGTCGGCCTGACGATCGACGCCGAGCGCCTCCTCCAGATCCGCACCCGACGGGTGAAGGGCCTGGGCGGCTTCGGGCAGAAGGACGGCTACTCCGACCTGCTGAGCATCTACGACGAACTCGACGAGGTCGGGCGGGTCCAGCGCTCCCTCGGCTGCCCGGTCATCGACACGACCGGGCTCGCCCTCGAGGAGGCCGCCGCCCGCGTCATCGAGATCGTCGAGGAGCGCGCCCGCCGCGCCGGCGCCCATCTGCGCCGTCCGGCCGGGTCGATGAAGCTGGCGCCCTGAGCCGCCGGCGCCCCGGGGGCCGACGTCCCGGCCGGACGGGCTCGTGGCCCGAACCCGCATCAGGGCCTAGAGTTGCCCTGTCGGGGTTTCCTCCCCACCCACGCAGATGCATGTCACAGCAGATGCACGTCGAAGGAGATTGCGCAGTGAGCGAAAAATACATCTACGACCTGTCCGAGGGCGACGCTTCGATGAAACCGCTCCTGGGCGGCAAGGGCGCCGGCGTCGCCGAGATGACCCGTCTCGGTGTTCCGGTCCCCGACGGCTTCACCGTCACCACCCAGGCCTGCATCGAGACCATGAACAACAACGGTGAATGGCCCGAGGGCCTGCGCGGGCAGATCGCCGACGCCCTCACCCGCTTCGAGCAGCGCGCCGGTCGCGTGCTCGGCGCCTCCACCAGGCCGCTGCTGGTCTCCGTCCGCTCCGGCGCCGTCGTCTCGATGCCCGGCATGATGGACACGATCCTCAACCTCGGCATCTCCGACGAGTCGGTCGACGCGATCGCCGCCGAGTCCGGCAACGAGCGCTTCGCATGGGACTGCTACCGCCGCTTCATCCAGATGTACGGCGAGGTCGTCGAGGGCCTCAGCTCCCACGTCTACGAGGACGCGCTGACCGCCATGAAGCGGGCCAAGGGCGCCGAGTCCGACACCGACCTGAGCGCGGCCGACCTCAAGGAGCTCACCGCCGAGTTCAAGCGCATCTCCAACGAGGAGTTGGGCGGCAACTGGACGAACGACCCGCGCGAGCAGCTGTTCCGCGCCGTCGAGGCCGTCTTCCGCAGCTGGCAGAACCCGCGCGCGCAGGTCTACCGCAAGGCCAACCACATCCCCGACGACCTCGGCACCGCCGTCAACGTCATGCAGATGGTCTTCGGCAACCGCGGCGACACGAGCGCCACCGGCGTCTGCTTCACCCGCAACCCGTCCACCGGCGAGAAGGCCCTCTACGGCGAGTTCCTCACCAACGCCCAGGGCGAGGACGTCGTGGCCGGCATCCGCACCCCGCGTCCGCTGTCCGAGCTGCGCGACGTGCTGCCCGAGGCCTACGACCAGCTCATCAAGACGATGCGCACGATGGAGACCCACTACCGCGACATGCAGGACATGGAGTTCACCATCGAGAACGGCAAGCTCTACATGCTGCAGACCCGCAACGGCAAGCGCACCGCCGCCGCCGCGCTGAAGGTCGCCGCCGACCTCGTCGACGAGGGCCTCATCGACAAGGAGGAGGCCGTGCGCCGCATCGAGCCCGAGCAGCTCGACCAGCTCCTGCACCCGGCCATCGACCCGAACCACTCGGCCGCCCCGGTGGTCACCGGCCTGCCCGCCAGCCCCGGCGCCGGCGTCGGCGCGGCCGTCTTCGACGCCGACACGGCCGCCGAGAAGGGCGCCGCCGGCGAGCCCGTCATCCTCATCCGCTTCGAGACGACCCCCGACGACATCCACGGCGTGCTCCAGTCCCAGGGCGTGCTCACCGCCCACGGCGGCATGACGAGCCACGCGGCCGTCGTCGCCCGCGGCTTCGGCAAGCCCTGCGTCGCCGGCGCCACGACGATCAAGATCAACCCCGACGCCAAGACCGTCACGATCGGCGACGTCGTCATCCACGAGGGCGACCAGATCACCGTCAACGGCTCGACCGGCGAGGTCTTCAACGGGCCTCTCGCGCTCATCCCGCCGCGCCTGGGCGAGGACTTCCAGAAGGTCGTCGGCTGGGCCGACGAGATCCGCGATCTCGGTGTGGAGGCCAACGCCGACAACGGCCCCGACGCCGCCAAGGCCCGTGAGCTGGGCGCCGAGGGCATCGGCCTGTGCCGCACCGAGCACATGTTCTTCGGCGAGCACCGCCTGCCGGCCATGCACGAGATGATCCTCGCCACCAACGACGAGGAGCGCCGCAGCGCCCTCGACAAGATCCTGCCGATGCAGCAGGCCGACTTCGAGGCGATCTTCGCCGAGATGAAGGGCCTGCCGGTCACCGTCCGGCTGCTCGACCCGCCGCTGCACGAGTTCATGCCCGACCTGGTCACCCAGGCCCTCACGGTGCAGGAGCTCGAGCTCACCGGCGCCGACCCGGGCGAGCTCGCCGCCGAGCGCACGACCCTGGCCCAGGTGAAGAAGCTGCACGAGCAGAACCCGATGCTCGGCACCCGCGGCTGCCGCCTCGGCATGCTCTACCCGCAGATCCCCGACATGCAGGCCCGCGCCGTCGTCCGCGCCGCCCTGGCCGTCCTCGAGAGCGAGGGCGAGACGGTGCAATTGCAGATCATGATCCCGCTGGTCCACCTGCAGCAGGAGCTGAAGACCCAGCGCGAGATCGTCGTGGCGGCGGTCGACGACGAGCTCGCCAAGGCCGGCAAGCAGCTCGACTACAAGGTCGGCACCATGATCGAGCTGCCCCGCGCGGCCCTGTGCGCCGACCAGATCGCCCAGTACGCCGACTTCTTCAGTTTCGGCACGAACGACCTCACGCAGACGACGCTGGGCATCAGCCGCGACGACGCCGAGAACGGCTTCCTCGGCTGGTACGAGAGCTCCGGCGTCGTCAAGCGCGATCCGTTCGCCACCGTCGACGTCGACGGCGTCGGCCAGCTGGTGCGGATGGGCGTCGAGAAGGGCCGCTCGGTGAACCCGTCGCTCAGCACCGGCGTCTGCGGCGAGCACGGCGGCGACCCCGACTCGATCGCCTTCTTCCAGACGATCGGACTGGACTACGTGTCCTGCTCGCCGTACCGCGTCCCGATCGCCCGCTTCGCCGCGGCCAAGGCGAAACTCGCCCAGCAGGACTCCGCGAGCTGACCGAACGGTCGCCGCGGGGCGCGGAGACCGACACGGTCGGGGCCGGGGGCGCGCGCCCCCGGCCCCGACCGTGTCCGCCCCGAGCGGCGCGTGCGCGGTCGGCGCCGGGGATTCGGCGCATCGACCGTTGTCGCCGCGGGCCCGCGGGTTGTTGACCGGCCCCGGGGGTGTCGGACCACAATGAAGGCAAGCCGCCGAAGAGGCGGAACCCACGAAAGGACGACGCATGACTGAGCAGGTCGACGACGCCGTGATGGCACCGAACCCCTCACCCGCCGCGCTGGGCGGCTGGCGCGTCAGCTACCGGCCCGGATCGTGGCTCGTGCTGTCCGGCCCCAGCTCGCTGGTGATGCTGGACGCCCGGCCCGGCCAGGCCGACGAGTTCATCAACGGGCTGTGGGAGGACATCGTCGGGGCCGCCTCGGTGTCGGCCCTCGTCGGACGGCTCGCCGCGCGCGGCCTGGACCGCATCGCCGATCTCGCCGTCCTGTTCCTCGAGGACGGCGTCATGCGGACCCTCGTCCGCGGCGGTGTGCGCGTGCTCGACGCCGACACGGGCGCCCCCCTCGTCGACGGCGCCGGCGTCATCACATGGCGCGAGTCCCAGATCGCCACCGGTCGCGTCCACGTCGACGTCGGCCAGGACTCCGACGGCCCCGAGCTGCCGCTCGTCGTCGGCGCCGCCCAGTGCTCCGGGCTGCTCGTCGACCTGGACGGCCTGCCCCCGGTCGCCGTCGCCGAGTCCCGGCCCGCCGAGACCGGGGCCGGATCCTCCGGCGAGCAGTGGCACCCGGTCGGGCCGGGCGTCCCGAACGAGGGCGCCGCGGCGTTCACCGGCTCGGCGCTCGGCGCCGACCACCACCGCGACTGGGGCGCCGTGCCGTCCCCGGCGCCCGAGCCGGCTCCGCCCGCCGAGGAGGCGGCCCCCGCAGCGGCCGCCACCGAGCGCTTCGACGCCGTCGCCGGGGACGCCTCCGGGCCCTACGGCCGGCCCGAGTCCTCCTACGAGCAGCAGGGCTGCGACGAGCCCACCGATGCCGCGCCGATGAACTGGATGGCGCAGCGCCCTCGCGACGACTCCTTCATGTACGAGAAGACCGAGGTGCTCGGCGGCCCCGGGGAGGCGCCGCAGGCCCCGCAGGAGCAGGCCCCCGAGCAGCCGCCCCTCGCCGGGCCCCCGGCCGGCGGGGCCGAGCGCACCCTCGGCCAGGACGCGGTCGGCCCCCACGACGACTCCGAGCCCTCGCGCGCCGACTGGGCCCCCTCCCGGCCCCGGGCCGTCGCGCAGGTCGTCACGCTCAGCGGCCTCTCCCAGCCGCTGGACGGCCCGCTGCTCGTCGGCCGCTCCCCGCAGCCGCCCGGCGGCATGACCGCCGGGACGATGCGCGTGCCGAGCCCGCACCACGACATCTCGCGGTCCCACGTCCACCTGGAGCCGAAGGACGGGCAGATCCTCGTGACCGACATGAACTCGACGAACGGCACGATCATCTACATGCCCAACGCGAACCCGTTGCGCCTCGAGAACGGCCAGTCCATCCTCGTCCCGGTCGGCACGACGCTCGACCTGGGCGACGGCGAGCAGATCAACCTCTCGGTGCCGCTGGGCTGAGCCGTGCCGGGGGCGGGGGGAGGGCGCCGGGCCGCGGGAGGCCCGTGCCTGCCTGCGCGTGCTCGACCGGCTCCGGTCCGACGCCGCGGTCTGCGTCGTCGGCTCGCTCAACGCCGACCTGCGCGTGAGCACCGAGCGCCTGCCTCGCCGGCGGCATCCCCCTGGCGGACGGCGCGCGGCTCGCCGGGGCGGTCTCGGCCCTCGCCGCCTGCGGGCCGGGGGCCCGGGGCCCCTACCCGGACGTCGGGCGGGTGCGGGACTTCCTCAGTGCCGCCGCCCGCGCGTGACGATCGTCTGCACGATCGCGACGACGGCCGGCGTCACGGCCAGCGCGACGTGCAGCGCACGCGAGCGCAGGACCTCGTCGGCGAGACCGGCGAGGCCGCCACGGTCGTGGAGGATGGTGCTGAGCGCGGTGCCGGGGCGCTCCCGGTCGTTCTCGCCCGACTCGGTGAATGGGATCAACTGCGACATGTGCTCGCCCCCGAGATGCTCCGCCCGTTGCGGGGCCGTCCGTCGTGGACGGTCCCGCCTCCAGGGTAGACCCCGTCCAGGACGGGCTCCGCGCGGCGGGCCGGGGCCGCCCGGCGGGTCGTCGACGGGGCGCACTCCCCGCGGATGACGACGAGGCGGCCCGACTCGGTGCGGCCGGCGGAGGGGCCGGCGCCGCTCGCGGAGGCGGGTTCTGCCCGTCCTCCCGGCCGGAGCGCCTGCGCCGCGCTGCGCGAACGGTCCTCAGCGCCGACCGCGGAAGGGGCTCTGCCAGCCCCGGGACCGGGAGGGCTTGGCGGCCGGGCCGGTCCGCGGCTCCTCGCGGCGGGCCGCCGGACGCGGGGCCTCGGCGGCGGCCTCGCCCGGTCCGAGGATGCGCGGTATGCGCAGCGTGAAGCAGGAGTAGCCGGGGTGCGAGTCGACGGTGGCGGTGCCGTGGTGGGCGTTCATGATCGAGGCGACGATCGCCAGGCCCAGGCCGGTGGAGCCCTCCTCGGAGTGGGTACGGGCCATGTCCGCCCGCGCGAAGCGCTCGAAGACGTGATCGATGAGGTCGGGCGGCACGCCGGGGCCGTTGTCCTCGACGGTGATCACCGCGTCGCGCCCGTCGAGGCGGACCGTTGTCGTGACGATCGTGCCGGCCGGGGTGTGCTTGCGGGCGTTCGACAGCAGATTGGTGAAGACCTGGTGCAGCTGGAACTCGTCGGCGCGCACCATGAGCGGGGCGTCGGGCAGGTTGAGGCGCCACGTGTGGTCCCGGCTGGAGGCCTGGGCGTCGGAGACCGCGTTGAGCACGACCTCGTTGACGTCCACGTCGGTGAGCTCGTTCTCCCGGCCGGCGTCGAGGTGGGCCAGCAGGAGCATGTCCTCGACGAGCGAGCCCATCCGCTGCGACTCGCTCGCGATGCGGGTCATGGCGAACGCGGTGCTCTCGTTGAGCTGGTCGGGCCGTTTGAGGCTGAGTTCGGAGTAGCCGCGGATGGCGGCCAGCGGATTGCGCAGCTCGTGGCTGGCGTCCGCGACGAACTGTTTGACCTTCGACTCGGACTGTTCGCGCGCCTTCAGCGCGTCCTCCACGTTGTCGAGCATCCGGTTGAACGAGCGGCCCACCCGGCCGACCTCGTTGCGCGGGTCGAGGTCGCGGTCGTCGAGCCGGTCGGGCAGGGTGACCAGCCCCGTCTCGAGATCCATCTCGGAGACCTTGTTGGCCGTCTTCATGAGGCGGTTGAGCGGCGCCAGGGTCTGCCGGACGACGGCCGTCGCGATGACGCCGGAGACCACGATGGCGAGCGCCACGACGATGCCCTCGGCCAGCACCAGCCGCTGCATCGCATGCGTCCACTGGGTCATCGGGATGCCGACGTAGAGCGTGCCCCGTACGCTCGAGGTGCTGCCGTCCTCCTTCACGATGGCGACCATGACCGAGCGGGACATGGCCCGGTAGCCGCCCAGCTCGGGCAGCTTGACGTCATGGGACCTGCCGTCCGTGGGGACCTCGGTGATCTTCGTGTTCACCGCGTCGGAGGTGTTGACCGTGTTGCGCCGGTCGACGTCCTCGACGATGCCCTGGACGTTGTCCTCGGTGTCGACGAGGACGACGACGGCGCCGACCGGCAGGCCGCCCAGTGGCACGTCGCTCGTGCCGAAGATCGAGTCGGTCGCCGAGTCGCCTCGGCTCTGCTCGTCGGGCGTGGGCCCGCTCGAGGGCTGGGAGGCCCCGGACGGCTGGCCCCCGGTGTTCGTGCTCGGCAGGCCGAGCGCCTCGGTGAGCTGGGCGTCCACCTGCTGCACGAGGATGTGATGGACCATGAGGGCGCTGAACATGCTCAGGATGATCGCCACGGCGGCGACGATCGCGCTGAGCCGGACAACGAGCTTGTAGTTCAGCGTGCCCCGGCCCATCGGGCGCCAGGGCTGCTCCTCCTCGTCGGCCGTGTGCCCGCCGGCCCCGCCGCTCGGGGGATCGACGGGGGCCGCCGGGTCGTCGGGCGCCGAGGGCGCGGAGCGCCGGGGCTCAGCCGACAGCCGGCTTGAGAACATACCCGGCGCCCCTCATGGTGTGGATCATCGGTGCGCGGCCCGCGTCGATCTTCTTGCGCAGATAGCTGATGTACAGCTCCACGACGTTCGCCTGGCCGCCGAAGTCGTAGTTCCAGACGCGGTCGAGGATCTGCGCCTTCGACAGCACCCGCCTGGGGTTCCTCATGAGATAGCGCAGGAGCTCGAACTCCGTGGCCGTCAGGTGGATCTCGTCGCCGCCGCGGGTGACCTCGTGCGAGTCCTCGTCCAGGACGAGGTCGCCGACGATCAGCTCCGACTCGGAGCGCTTGGAGGCCGCGCCGCTGCGGCGCAGCAGGGCGCGCAGCCGCGCCATGACCTCCTCGACGCTGAAGGGCTTGGTGACGTAGTCGTCGCCGCCGGCGGTCAGCCCGTTGATGCGGTCCGAGACGGCGTCCTTGGCGGTGAGGAAGATCACGGGGATCTCGGGCTGCTCGGCCCGGATGCGGCGCATCACCTCGAGCCCGTCGAAGTCGGGCAGCATCAGGTCGAGCACGACGGCGTCGGGGTGCACCTCGCGGGCGACGCGGACCGCCTCGGAGCCGCTCGCCGCGGTGCTGGGGTTCCAGCCCTCGTAGCGCATCGCCATGGACAGGAGTTCGGTGAGGCTCGGTTCGTCGTCGACGGCGAGCACGCGGATCGGCGTGCCGTCGGGACGGGAGATGACCTCCGGGGACTGTGGACCTGGCATGACCCTACTGTGGCAGTTCGGCCGCCGGCTCGTCTATGTCTTTCCTTTTCGTTTCCTGTGAACCATCCGTTCCGGTGCGGGCGCCGCCCGTGGACGCCGGACCGGCCCGACGGGCATGCGGCGGACGTCCGGTGCGACGAGCACCCAAGGTGAACACTTGGTGAACAGGCCCACCTCGTCCTGGGTGCGGGCCCGGTGATGCGCAAGAATCGAATCCGACGGCGAGCGCCGCCCGAGCCCCGCAGGTGCTCCACCTGTGGGGCGGGAGATCCCAGGGCGACCGGTCCGACCCCGGGGCGGGCCGTTACGATCGCGTGAGGTGCGTATGAGAGCAGTTGCGAACGACTGCAGCGACGGGCGTGAGCTCCGATGACTCTCGCAATCGTCGTGATCGTTGTCGTGACCGCCTTGGTCTTCGACTTCACCAACGGCTTCCACGACTCCTCCAACTCGATGGCCACCGCCGTCGCGACCGGGGCCTTCCGGCCCAGGATCGCCGTCACCGTGGCCGCCGTCCTCAACATCGTCGGCGCCTGCCTGTCCACCGAGGTCGCCCGGACGATCAGCTCCGGCATCGTCAACGACGCGCTCGTGACTCCGACGATGGTCTTCGCCGGCCTCGCCGGGGCCATCATCTGGAACCTCGTCACCTGGCTGCTCGGCCTGCCGTCGAGCTCCTCGCACGCCATGTTCGGCGGCCTCATCGGCGCCGTCCTCGTCACCGCCGGGCACAGCGGCGTCCACTGGGGCGTCATCGTCTCCAAGATCATCCTCCCGGCGCTCGTCGCGCCGGCCGTGGCCGGCGTCGCCGCGGGCGTCGCCACCTTCTGCGCCTACCGCATCACCGACCACTCGGTCACCCATGCGGGCCGCTACTACCGCATGGGTCAGCGCATCTCGTCGTCGATGCTCGCCCTGGCCCACGGCACCTCGGACGGCCAGAAGACGATGGGCATCATCACGCTCGTCCTCATCGCCGCCGGCATGCAGGCCCCCGGCACCCACCCGCACTGGTGGGTCATCGGCATGGCCGGTCTCGCCATCGGCCTGGGCACCTACTCCGGCGGCTGGCGCATCATGCGCACCATGGGCAGCGGCCTCGTCGCCGTCGAGGCCCCGCAGGGCTTCTGCGCCGAGACCGCCTCGACCGTCGCCGTCCTCGCCTCCAGCCACCTCGGCTTCGGCCTGTCGACCACTCACGTGTGCACCGGCTCGATCCTCGGCTCTGGCGTCGGACGCGGCGCCAAGGTCAACTGGTCGGTCGCCGGCCAGATGGCCAGCGCCTGGCTCGCCACCCTGCCCTGCGCCGCGGTCGTCGGCGCCGTCGCCGGCTGGCTCGCCGGGCGCGGCATCGTCGGCATCGGCGTCGTCGCCGTGGCCCTCGTCATCGCGGCGGGGGCGATCCTCACGCGGGCCAACCGCACCAAGGTCCATCACGGCAACGTGAACGACGACCCCCGGGCCGTCCCCTCCCTGGCCCGGCAGCCTGGCGGGCGCGTCGTCGAGGACCTCCCCGTCGTCGTCGAGGGCTCCGTCGCCCACGAGGCCGAGAGGGTGCTCAAGAGCGCGGCCGGGCGGGCCCCCGGCGGCGATGATGACCCCCGGCCCGGCCAGCACCTGGCCGGCAGCGGAGTCGCCTCGTGAGCATCGACTGGGGCGCCCTCGGCGTCGTCAGCATCGTCACGCTCATCGGAACGGTCTTCGTCGTCTGCGTCGTCTCGTGCGCGGCGCTGCTCATGGACCTCTCGCACGCCAGGGCCCAGGCCGGCCGTCCCGCCGGGGCCATGCGGGCCGGCGCGGCCGCTCTCGTCGGCTGCTGCGCGGCCATCCTGCTGTTCGGGCTGTGGCTGATCATCCCCTACTTCCACTGAGCCGCACCGCCGATCCCTCGGCGGGCCCGGCGCGCCCGCCCGGTCGTCCCGCGCCGGCCGCTCGCGCGCTGCGCGGGCGGGGCCGCTCTCTAGACTGTTCCCCATGCGGCTGAACCGTCCCCACCTGAACCGTCTCGGCGTCCACCGGCCGCACCCGGCCCGGCCGTCCGCCGGGCCCCCGTCGGCGGGCGGGGCGGTCGGCGCGCTGGCCGGATACGTCGCCGCCTACGCCCCGTCCCTGCTGCCGCGCACCTGGCTCTTCCAGGGGGTCGTCGCGGCCGTCTCCTCGGTCTTCGGCTACCAGGTCGGCATGATCGCGGGCCGGGCCGCCGGTCTGCTCGGCGACGTCCTGGGCGTGCGCCCCGACCCGGCGGTGCGGCCCCGGGCC
>ERZ773022.362-NODE-362-length-38921-cov-5.022179_pt1 | contig 38921 bp, 38 predicted proteins | sample MGYA00580839_ERZ773022 | MGnify/ENA primary metagenome ERZ773022 (study PRJEB29015, sample SAMEA2738020) | human oral metagenome | biome: human oral; feature: human-associated habitat; material: dental | place: China | collected 2044 ... | reverse complement strand
GATTTTTCACCGCCGGGAGGATGCCGTCATTTTTCATGCGGTAGACGACATCCGTCGACACCCCTAAGATTTCAGCAGTTTCCGCGACGGTGTACGTTCTTCGTTCCATTTTTCACTCCTTTCTATGTTTTCTGTGGTAGGTTGTGTTACAATTTGGTTAATGTGTCAGCGGTAGTACAAGAAAGAAGGCTTTTATGAAAAAACTCATCTTATGCATCTTTGCTATTTCTGCATTTGTTTTATCTGCAAGTACAGCTAACGCTGCCTATGTTCGCGGGCATTATCGCTCAGATGGTACTTATGTACAGCCTCATTACAGAAGCAATCCGGATGGTAATCCAAACAATAATTACAGCCATAAAGGAAATGTAAATCCATATACAGGAAAACGCGGAACCCAGCGCTGAAAAGAAAAACATGCTGACACATGAGCCCCTTCGGGGGCTTTTATTTTACGCCATTTAACGAAATATCGTTTTTATTGGCGTAAAAAAAGGACTTCTAAGGGGATCTTACAACCCATAGCTTTTTTTATCGCTAAACATTCATCAAATTTAAATTCTGAATTTCCTTTCATTTTGGTAACCAACGTTTGATATTTGATCCCCGTTTCCTCTGACAACCTGATTATATTCCATCCCAGCCGTGCGAGCTCTACATTTAAATTTTTATACATTAGATCACCCCCTTTCTTGTAACGATATTTCGTTTTCTGGATTTTATGATATGCTATTATTTCGTTTTTGTCAACACTAATTTCATAAAATTTGTTGAAATTTCGTTTTTTATATGATATCCTACTTTCAAGTAGGAGGAATAATTATGACGCGAGAGCAATACTTAAGAGCAAAAATTGAAGAACAAGGCACATTAAAATGGTTTTCTGATAAGATTGATATGCCATATAGCACCCTACTTTCAATTTTAAAAAATGTAGGCGGAGCCTCTATGGATAACATTAATAAAATTTGCCATGGCCTAAATATCTTGTCTGATGATCTTAATTATTTAGCGGAGTCCGCATCTTCACTAACAAAAGGCGTACGCATTCCCATACTGGGGAAAGTTGTTGCTGGTATCCCAGTAGAAGCTATTACCGATATTGAAGGATGGGAAGAACTTCCCACTAAGATGGCTGCCGGTGGAGAATACTTCGCCTTGCGAATCAAAGGCTCCTCTATGGAGCCAAAACTACTGGAAGGTGATATCGTCATTGTCCGTAAGCAGAATGATGTAGACAATGGCGATACGGCAATTGTGCTTGTAAATGGTGATGAAGCTACCGTAAAACAAATAAAAAAGACCGATACGGGAATTATGCTTGTCGGTCTGAATGTAGAAGTATATCAGCCGCATTTCTATACCAATAAAGAAATAGAACAACTGCCGGTACAAATCATAGGTAAAGTTATTGAATCACGGCACACGTGGTAAATTGCAAAGGATTAATGACATGAGACATCCCATATTTAAAAAAGCGGTACGGATTATCCTTTTGATTTTATTGATTATTTGTTCACACCCCAGTAATGCAGATGAATGGACTTTCATAAAAAATACAAATGATAGGCAAATATATATTAAAAATGATGAGATTATACGGCTTAATGATGAAGTAACCGTTTGGATTGACATGAGATATCCCGATGATAGCTCCAATTTATTGAAAGTAAGATTTAAGAAGAATAAACAGCATTTTGCCGTAATGCAAATATTCTCATTTTATCCCAATGGGCATATAGAAGATTCTGGAGACATGGGACTCCCAAAAGTATTAAATAAGGATAAAATTGACCAAAAAATAAAAATTGCTGCTGGGGAAACATTTGTAACTTCAGTTAAATCTGGATTTTCACATGAAGAAGCTCTTGCAATTGCAAATACAAAATTAGAAGAAGATCGGCAATATTTATACTCTCAAAATACTACCATGGTATATACTGAAATTCCTATTCTCCCAAACTCATGGCCTGAAGAAGTATATAATTATTTATTCAACCAAGGGATTTAATCATGTCTCGTTAATTAGAATCACAGAAAGAAGGTATCCCAATGCCAAAACATGACCCCAGACTTGATGATCTGGACTATATCATGAAAAATATGACAGGCTTCATGTGTAATCCTTTAGATCCCAATGCTCCGCCACCGACAAAAGAAGAACGCCGCGAACTTGCTAAAATAGTTCAAAAACAACTAATAGAAGATTCAGAAAAGGAAAATGGTAAAAATCCATTAGAATAATCTTCAAATGCCTTTATAAAACACTTCATTATTCCTATAATGATTCCAGAACAAAAAACAGTAATTGACGAAGACGAGTTAAATTGAATTAAATTGAGTTAAGATGAGTTAAATTGAATTATCCACCGCTAATTCCTCAATAATATATAAACGAAAAATCCGTTTATATTTACATCAGAAAATCGTCTGAAATCGTTCGAAATCGTTTGTGTCAATTTTTATTCAAGTTTATTTTTCCCTCGAAAATCCCCCTATTTTATTGAAAGGTTTATTCAATCATCCTATTATGGCGTAACGATATTATTTTTAAGGAGGATAATTATGGATGACGAGACCAATATGCTCTATTTTAATTTAGAACCTCCAACACTTGATAACATGACAGACAACCTTTTAACGGCTCTAATTCACTGCAAAAAAGAAATTATATCTCATCCCAAAAAAGCAATGAAAGAAATAAACAATTCAAAGCGGAATGATTTTACAGCGGTTTCAGCGAAAAGTGTATTTACTACGCCACAGAAATTCTCAATATTTATCAGACAGAGCAGTGAATTTACGGAAGATTTTTCTATCGGTTTAGTCTGGAGACCGGATAGCTATCCTTACGGAATAATATTGGTCAGGTTTAACGGTGCGCACGGAAAGAACAGGAACGTTGAACATCAAAGGATTCCTCATGTTCATGAACTTACATTACTTGACATACAAAATCAAAAATACAATCCACACCAAATCAGTGAAACTAACGGCTATGTAAATATGGATGACGCTACTTTAAAATTTATGAAATATTGTAATATAATAGATTGGGAACGCGATTTTCCACACTTACTCGAAATGGATTTATTTGATTGTTGACGATTTAGTTAGGAGGTGGCAACATGTTAACACAATTAAATACTGCATTAGCTGCCGCATTTCATGATAGCTTCAGATTAGATGAGATCCGTCCTAACACATACCAAGTATTTTTACCGGCTTATTATCCAGATGGAGATATGATTGATATTTTTATAAAGCCACAGTTGGACGGAAAAATTGATATATGCGACTTTGGCTTAACCTTAATGCGCTTATCTTACACATACGATTTGACTACAAGAGCAAAGCAAACGATTTTTAACAAAATATTGAGAGAAAACGGTGCCGACATTGAGAATGGAAATATATTTATCAGTTCCTCAATAAACAATATGTATGCAACAATCATGCAATTTGTTCAGTTAATCGCTAAAATTTCAGATATGAAGCAATATCAACGACTTTCTCAAAAATCTGAATTTTATAACAATTTTAAAGATTTTATATTGGACAGCTTTAAAGAGTTCTCCCCAAAGGCAAATATTATTCCAATACCGGATAGAGAGGAAATTACTGTAGATTATGTTTTGCAACAATCGAATTGCAAGCCAATTTATTTATATCCTGTGTCAGGAAATTCTAAAGCCGATTTAGTTGTTATGTCTTTTATTAATCTCCAAAAGGCAAACATACCTTTCACTGGTGTTGTTGTCCATGAAGATTTTGAGAGTCTTGCAAAAAAAACACAAAAATTTATTACAGATGCAGCGGATAAGCAATTTACAGATTTTAGTAATTTCAAAAGTCAAGGCTCTCAATATTTAAATAGACTTACAACTGCATAATAAGTAAAAACCGCCGCCATACCGCAAATATGACGACGGGAACCGGAACGATAAAGGGTATCCTTCCGGCAGTTGTAACAACCCTACCACAGGCTGATTACGCATATATTATAGCACAATCAGCCTTAATTCTAAAAGGAGGCTGATTTTATTATGGAATATTCATTTTCGACGCGTGAGAAGAACGGTAGTATCTGCCTCATTTTATCCTACAAGGTGAATAGCAAATGGAAGCAGAAAACCAAGCAGGGATTTAAAACGCTGCGGGAAGCCAAACAATACCAAGATAAATTATTAGCTGCCGCAAAAGAAGATGCCGCCTGCGGAGCCGATCCGGAACTCGCGGATATTACATTTGAGAATTTCACACGAAATATATACCTGCGGGATAAGAAATCCTCTTTGGAATACAGTACGCTAAACAACTATTTTAGTATGCTTCTCTGTATTCCTGCCCTGTGTAGTAAACCAATAAGGACAATTACCGCCGGAGATGTAATTAATGTTTATCAAGATATGGGGCGATTCAGCGAAGGCACAAGAAAGAATCGTTTCGCCCAAATTCGTGCCATCTTTAACTATGCTATTAACCCGTATAAAATTATTACAGAAAATCCTGCGAATAGCGTTACACAAACAAAAGATAAAACCATCCGGAGAATAAAAGCACTGACAGAAAAAGAATCACGGCAACTGCTTGACGCATTAAGCGACAACCCTACCTTTTACATGATTGCTTTCATCGCCTTAAATACGGGTATGAGATACGGGGAAATAGCCGGATTGACATGGAACAGTATTAATTTAACAAGACAAACAATTACCATAGATAAGCAATATAACTGGATATCATCCAAAAAACGGGGATTTAAAGCCGTAAAATCACGGAATGGAAATCGAACTATACACATGAATACAAAATTGGCCGCCAAGTTAAATGAATGGAAACAGACCGCCCCTGTATCCATTGACGGGCGAATTATTCCTACAACACCAAGCACTCATCCACTCATGAATAGGCAGCTGCGTATATTAAAACAGGGTATCTCTGTTCATACTTTGCGGCATACCTTTGCTACCATGCTTTTGTCAAAATCAAAAGATATTAATCTTGTTGCGGCTGTTTTAGGTGATAATGTAGCCACCGTTGCCGCCACCTATATTCATTACACAGATGATATCCGCAAAGAAGCAGACCAATACATTGAAACCATGTATAAATGATTTTTTTGCCGTTTGTTTGCCGTATACATAAAAATCCCCGCAGTTATGGGGATTTTTTGCTTATATATTTTTTATAGCATAAACATAACGGCAGCGGTATAAATCAGATCGGCCCGTTATCACTTATTTCAAGCTTTCTGCCCGCCGGTTCATAGCGGAGTATATAGCGCCTGCCGCCGGTAAATCGGACCGTCTGTTCCTGCTGCTTTCCCTTACTTGGAAAAGACGGTATATTCGACAGCTGGTGCCGCAAGGTATATCCCGCCATTTCCAGCCTGTGCTCCCCGGGAAGAATATATACGCTCTTTCCGACCACAACAGCCGCTTTCGATTTTTGAATCGGCACGCCGTCTACGGAAAGGATTACGGCGCCGACGGCTTTCAGGAAACCGCCGCGTCTTTTCATCCGGATAAGGGCATGGGACGGATTCCTTTTCCGCCACCGCCATGCCAGCACAATACTTCTCATGTACACAAGGATGATACCCAATATAGGCATGCCGGGCGCCAGTAAAAATGCTTTTTCCCGAAACCGGGTCAGCACAAAATCCAATCCCAAAAAGAGCAGGGTTATCAAGGTGAAAATGATGCCTCCTATTTTCAGCGCCTGCTTCCAGAAACTCTCTTCATAAGCAGAGCGGAGCTCCATGATCACCACACTCATATACACAAAGAGTATGGTCCCCGTTGCTATGATCAGGAACGGCAGAGATATGGAATTACTCATGACCTTTATTCTCCTTGGATGTTTTAAAATTGGAGAAGCTTTTCTCCTTCTTTGCCAAAAGCATTTTATACCTTTCTCTTAAATCAGAAGAATATACTTTCGGTAGGTCAGATTCTTTCACTGCCTGCCATAGGGCAGCCGCCGCCCGCAGCGGATAACGAAATCCCATGTTCCTTTTATCCCGGAAGAAATCTTTTACAAATCGGTTCCACTCACAAACCGATGCGTCATATTTTGCATAGCCCGATTTCCCCCGGTATACATCCAGCATATCCTGCATGGTAAACAATCTGTCTTCTTCCTTCTTTACTTTCCGCCATGCCGCCGCCATATCCGCCGTGAATTTAAAAGGCCTGGTTCCTGTCTGTTTCGCAAAATACTCCCTGAAAAAAGCGTTAAAGGAAAAACCGCAGTCCAAAAGCGGCGTATGTAATTCTATATCAGATACTTTTTTAGAAAGGCGCGGTACACCTTTCCTTTCCGCCAATTTCCCGCAAAAGTACTCTTCTATATGATGATTCAGTTCCTGTTTGGTTCCCCTGTATTCGATCCCGAGTTTTCTGCATATACCGGACAGTTCTTTACGGTACCAGTAGTATTTTTTAAACTCTTCATAAGAGGCCAATGTCTCAAAATCAGGCCGTTTTTCCATTGAATCCTCCTGAAAATAACGCTGACAGACAGAATGCACCTATCCGTATGATTGTCATTTTCCCTCATTAATATTGAATATCTTACGTTTCCTGTCAAATATAATTTGATAGTGTCGGCCGGCTTTCAGTGCAACGGTCTTTTCACACCGCCCCTCCTCCACAGGAAATGAAGGCCGTTTATAGCCATGCCTTGCTGTGTATCCCGCCAGCTCCAGAGTGTGTTCCCCCGCGCGGATATATGCTGTCCTTCCCGCAACAACCGCATCATTGGAATATTGAACGGGAACCCGGTTTATGGAAAGGAGCATGACGCCCCGCTCTTTCCACAACCCATAGCGGTATTCCATCCTGACGACAGCATATAAAGGATTTTGTTTACGCCACCTCCGTGTTTTTCTGTAAGTAAAAGCAAGCAATAAACCTATCTCAAGTACCGCAATTCCTGTGAGCCACAAAAGAAATGACGGCCCCGCTTTCTCCCATGACAGAAACAGATTAGAAAGTGCTCCTATCCCCAACACGAGAACAATAGAAGAAACTGCAGCCGCCGTTACGATTTTCCCCTTCCCTATCGGTTTCTGATAAGACGAACGTATAGGAAAGCAAAAAGCTGCCACGATGAGAAGAAATCCCCATCCCGCCACCAATCCCAAAATTTCCGCCGGTACGCTTGAAAACATCTCTCTCCCCTTCTTTTAATTCGCCGGATCCTTCCGCATCCCCTCTTCCACAAACGGATCCCCTGTCCACAAAACAAGCACACCGGCAACACTGCCGCGGCAAGGGACATGTAAAGGCTTTTCCTTTACCGCCCGGCCATCCATCTTACAAAAATCAGACTGGCCGCAGCCATTCCCGTAGCAACAGCGATCGTAGCCCCCATGGACAAAATAATGGAAAAATAGTAAAAGTCCCTCCGCAATTCGGGCACAATTCCGGAATCAAGGCGCTCGGACTGCCGGGCTTTCCACAGAATCCACCATCCAAGAGGCACACCGTTAATTACACCACAGACAATATACGCCAGAAGGAGAGCTGCCATCATGCCCACATCAGACTCATTAAAATACCACGTATTCATGCCGAGAATAACCGTAACGGCAAGCCATGCTCCCAAATCAATCTCTATCCGTTCTGTCAATGTCAGATTTTTCAGAAGCCGTCCGAGTCTCACCCGATATCTTTGCAGGGAGCGTACCGTATCCAGACCAACAAGCAGGACAGCAGTCAATACAGCGACGCTTCCCAGAAACCATTCCATACTGTCCATTCTGACGAAGCTCCTCTCATTGCCTGTCTCTCTTTACTATATGATTATCTTTGATAATGCTGCCCACCACGTCTGTTATATTTTCCGCCGCATAAGTTACACTGTCCGGATCATGCACGTAACAGAGAATCTGCCCCTCTTTCCCCGCCTTTCCGGGCGCAAAGTCCAGCATCAAGTAGCAGCTGTCACAATACTCCGCAAAGGGAAACCATTTCGTATGAAATAAATACGGCCGCAGTCTGGCGTCCGCCATCCGCCCTATATCTTCTTTGGAAAAATAATCAGGAAAATCTGTCAGCAGTGCATCCCTGTTCTGAAAGTATCCCTTTACACGCCTTATCTGTTCTAAAGACAAGAGGGAAAATGCATACTCTCCTTTTCCCAATACGCAGGGCAGCATGCTGAAAAAACCGCTGCCGTTCTTATAGCGGTAAAGCTTTTTCCAGTCTTCAGGCAGAGAAACGCCATATTCTTCCTCAAAGATTTGAAGCTCTTTCTCCGAAGCGCCTTTTATTTCTTCATAAGCAGAAAAATATTCTTCCTCTACAGGATCATCCAGCCCCAGTTCTTCAAAATTTTCGCATACATATGTCTCTATTGCCTTTATTTTTTCTATGAGATTCATCTGCTCCTCCGTTTCAGATATACCGCCGGTCCAGCATATCACTCCAGAAAAATATGCCACCAACTCAGTATGTCACTCAATGGAACCCCACCGACAAAATACGCCATGAAGCCCCATATCACCCACCCCGCTCCGTACAGAAGCACCTTGTAAAGATAGGGCGCCGCCAAAAGAAATATAATAACTACCCCTGCTATGATGACAATTTTTTTCATTTTATTTTCTGTATTCATTCCCCATTCTCCCTTCACGAGCCGGATCTATCATATCTTCCCATTTGATGACTCTCAACTCCCGCAGCAGACATAAAACACAGGAATCCCATCGGGATCATTGATAAGCCCGTTCCCTTCACATTCATGTCCTTCATACTCCATTCCTTCCAGAAATACATGATCCCCCAGCTCTTTATCTGCCATCAGGTTCTGTAACTTGAAAATGAGTTCCTGCAAAGTAAATGCTTTCCCGTTATCCGCTTTCAAATGTGCCATGATTTCTACCTGCCACATATCATTATCCTTATTTTCCTCTTTCAGATCATCTTCTTCATTCAGCCGTTCATTGTCATGCAGCTGTGCAGGGCTCCGTATCCATGCTTCATAAATGACAAGGATTTCCGGTTCCTCCAATACAAACTCATCGGCCCTGCCCTCCGACCAGTCATCAGGATACCGTTTCGCCATATACATATTGAAGTCACGGGCAAATGCATCCGGTAAGTACTCCTGTTGGTTAAAAATCCATTCTATGGCTGAAACTTTTTTATACCTTTCCTCTTCCCCACTGCCCTCATTGTCCGGCCGCGCCTTCAAATAATAAGCACTTAGCCGGGGAAATGACGACGGATTCATCTTTGCCAGTTGAGTCAGATCCGGCCGTAAATCCATCATTTCCAGACACCAGTCAATCACTTCCGGCGTCTTACTGCCTGTGATCGCCTTTTCAATCATTTCAAGCGCTTTCCATTGGTACAAAAACTTCTTTTCCTGCAGACGCAAAGAAATAGCGGCATAGGCATAGCCGTACCGGTAATACCACTTGGCATCCCGCTCCTGCTCTTTGACCAAGTCCAGCGTTTCCATCGCCTTTTCAGGCTGAATACTGTTATTATAAGCAACGGCAAGCTGGTTCAGCAGTTCCGCACTTAATGCATTCGTACCGACAGATGTCAGGATACGGATGACTTCTTTCGGATCAAGAGATTTGATCCTTCTTATTTTTTCTTCTTCACTCATTGACAAAAAACCTTTAATATTCTCCATAAATTTCTCTCTCCGTTAAAATCCGGGAAATTTATTCTTTTATAGACTGCAGCTTCCCGTTTCTGCGCATTTACACCAAAAGACCGGAACTCCCGGGCCGGACAATTACGCTTCCGATTCTCCCGCAAAATGACTTTCCGCTTCTAAAAGGCGATATACCAGTTCCCCCGCATCATATAAATCTTTTTCTCTCAGGCTTTCACGATTGGTATGGAAATCTGTCATTCCCACGCCGACCAGGACGGAAGGAAATCCTTTCACACAGAAAAAGTTCGCATCGCTTCCTCCTCCGCAGGGCGCTGTTTTTACAGCAAATCCCGCTTCTTTGCAGGCCATGCGGAATAAATTCATAAGCGGCGCGGTTTCTTCGATACGGAACGCGTCGTATTCTTTTACTTTTTCTATTTCCAGTGTGCCGGAAGGAAATGTCCCGGCGGCATTTTCAAAAGCGGCCACAATTTCACCAACCAGCTTTTCCAATTTTCCTTCGTCACGGCTCCGTGCTTCCGCTTCTACTACACAAAGTTCGGGAATTATATTCGTCGCGCGCCCGCCGGTAATCGTTCCGATATTGCAGGTTGTCTCTTCATCAATCCGTCCCGATGGGCACGAAGCAATGGCTTTTGCCGCCATGGCGATGGCATTCAATCCCTTTTCCGGTTCCATGCCGGCATGGGCCGCTTTTCCGTGAAATGTGAATTTCATCGCGTAATGCGACGGCCCTGCGGTGAAAACATGCCCTGCTTCTCCGTCCGCGTCAAACGTATAGCCGAAATCAATATCCTGCAGATATTTTTCTTCTATATTCTTTGAACCTACAAGTCCGATTTCCTCCTGTACCGTAAAGATGGCGGTAACCTTCCCGTGGGGAATGAAATTTTCCTTCATCAGCGCAAGTCCTTCCAAAATAGCCGCCACGCCCGCTTTGTCATCACTCCCGAGAATGGTTTCGCCGCGGGAACGGTACACACCGCCCTCAAGAACAGGATCAATTCCCCGGCAGCATTCCACACAGTCCATGTGTGCCGTGAGCGCCACTGACGGAAGCCCTTCCGCATTTGCAGGAAAAACGGCAATCAGGTTGCCGCTGTCCCCCCCTTCTACGGAACCGTTATTGTCCTCGATGATTTCCGAGGCCCCCAGCGCTTTCAATTTCTTTTTCAAAAGGTCGCACACTTCCCGTTCCCCTTTACTGGGCGCATAAATGCGTACCAATTCTTCAAACGTTTCTCTCATTCTTTTTTCGTTGACCATGCTAACCTCCTGTGACATGTATCTGTGTCTGTTGTAAAACTCATCCGTTATGAAGGAGCTCTTACTCTTCTTCGGGCGCTTCCTTGTTTTCTTTTTCCTTTTCTTCCATCTCTTTCCTTTTTTCTTCCTCCAGCCAGAAGCCTTTCCGCAAAGCATGCTCCCCGAATTTTTCCTGTATGGCGTCCATCACTGCTGCCGCTTTGGCCTGCTTTTCCCTCACAGTCGAAAAAAGATCCACCGTTTCCAGCGGCGGTGCCAGGTTGGATGCCGTCACCCCGATCAGGCGCACCCCCTCATTCATGTAAATCCGTTTTTTGAGTTCCAGCGCGGCGGCATATATTTCCTCCTGCAAATCTGTCCCCTCTTCCAGAGAGAGGGAACGCGTCACTGTACGGAATGAAGCAAACCGTACCTTAAGGGAAATCGTCCGTCCCGCCAGCTTGTGCCTGCGGAGCCGCTTTGCCACCACATCGCTGTGTATGGCGATCTGCCGGTCAATGTCTGCAGGTTCCGTCAAATCCTTTTCGTAAGTCGACTCGTCTCCGATGGACTTAATCCGCCGTGACGCCTCTACGGCACGGTCATCCACGCCGAAAGACAGCCTTTGTATGAGAGACGCCTGGTTCCCCAAAACGGAAGCCAGTTTTGCGAAGGGCGCTTTTTGTATATCTCCGATTGTCAAAAACCCCGCATTCCGCAATTTCCTTTCCGTCACGTTTCCTACACCCCAAAGGCGGCGTACGGGAAGGGGCGCAAGGATTTCCCTTTCTTTCCCATAAGGGATAATACGGAGACCGTCAGGCTTATCCAGATCGCTTGCCAGCTTTGCCAGGAATTTATTGGGCGCGATGCCTGCCGATGCCACAAGCCCCGTTTTTTCTTTTATTTCCGCCTTGATGGCACGGCCTACCGCCCCCAGAGTTTCATACTTTCCGCAAAGACCTGAAATATCCATAAAAGCTTCATCTAAAGAAAGAGGTTCTATCGTTTCTGCATAATGTAACATGATTTCATGAATTTCTTTGGATATTTTCTTATATACTGTAAATCTCGGTGTCACAAAAATTCCTGTTGGACATTTACGCCTGGCAAGCATGATAGACATAGCTGAATGCACACCAAACTTACGTGCTTCATAAGATGCCGTTGCGACCACACTCCGTTTAGTGTTCCCCCCTACGATTACAGGTTTTCCTCGATAATCAGGATTATCACGTTGTTCTACCGATGCATAAAACGCATCCATATCAACATGCATAATCCAAGAACGTTGTTTTTTCATCATGATTCATTCTTCTAAAAATTCCAACAACGAGGAACATAAATCTCTTGATATAATGAAATAGCTCTATTATCCGTTAATCCTGAAATATAATCGGTAACTGCTTGACTTGTATCCTTTGCTAAACGAAGAAATTTCTCAGGAAGTTTTTCTGAATGTTTTATGAAATAAGAATACAATTGTGTAACTACATGATATCCGCGTTCTCTGTCAGGAACCATAATTGGTGCAATATACACATTCTCAAACATAAATTTTCTAAACTGTAAAAGAGTTTTTTCTCCGGTAGGCGACATAGATAAGGTGTGTTTATCTAAGGAATACGTAATTAAATCCATAACCATGGCAGTAATCATATCCGAATGTGTCATACCGAACAACTCTCGAACCTCTACTGGTAAATCTTTAGCTGTTAATATATTAGAGCGTTCTGCATCATCAAAATCATGACAAAGATAAGCAATTCGATCTGCATATTTTATTAAGCGACCTTCCCAAGTATATGCCTGAATATTTCCTGTATGATGCAAAATACCATCTCTTACTTCGTTTGTTAAATTAAGACCTTGCCCATTTTTCTCTAAGTGTTCTACAATACGTACACCTTGTTCATTGTGTTTAAAATGCCCACAAATATCATTAAGTGCCGATTCGCCAACATGACCAAAAGGTGTATGCCCCATATCATGACCAAATGCAATAGCTTCTGTAAGATCTTCATTCAAAGAAAGAGCCCTTGCAATAGTTCTTCCAATTTGTGCAACCTCTAACGTATGCGTCATTCTTGTTCGGTAATGATCCCCCTTGGGCGCTATATATACCTGTGTTTTATGTTTCATTCTACGAAAAGAATTACTATGTAAAATTCTATCTCTATCTCGTTGGAAAGCAGTACGAATAGGACAAGGCTCTTCCGGATAATCTCTTTTCGCATTGCAAGCAAGTGCAGCTTCTTTTATTAATAATTGTTTTTCTACTTGTTCTGAACGTTCACGAATATTCATAACTCTCCTTTCTCAATACCCGAAAGTATTGTTATCTTTACATAAATTTATATAGATAAAAAAACTGCGCTCTCAGGCGCAGTTTTTTAATTGCCAAAAATATCTTTTCCATCCTGGCCGTTAGCTTTTTCATCTTTACTATATTTTACATAACGACAGATGCATTTATCTTTTAGTCGATAAAGCTTAGGAATAAAGGCAAGTAACTCTTCAAATGTTTCTTCATTAATAGAATACTTTGTCCATAAACCTTCACGACGTGCATTAACAACTTTAGCTTCAATTAAAATCTTCATATGATAACTTAAAGTAGATTGAGATAAAGTAAAGTTACTAAGAATATCCCCTGCAGACATTTCATTACAAGATAACATGTCTACAATACATAATCTTGTTTCATCAGATAATGCTTTAAAAATAACCGCATAATCTTTATAAAATAAAGTATCAGCCATCGCCATTCTCCCTTTTGTTTTAGATAATCGTTCTTAAATCGATAGTTTTCAATTTATTATATAAAAAGATTAATAGAATGTCAATATATTTCGATAATATCTTGCATTATTGCCCCTAATGATATATTGCATTTCCTATCAACTTATCTTTTCTTTTTAATAACGCTCCCCATAAATTTGTTTATTTCTTTCCATAATTTCCATAATACGAGAAGCCGTTTCTTCAATCGCCTTATTAGATACATCTAACACAGCACAATGTAAATGACGCATTACAGATTTAGCATATAACAATTCTTCCTCAATACGAGAAATATCCGTATAATTAGCCGACCCGTTAAACCCTAATGCCTTAATTCTTTCTGTTCGAATAGAGTTTAATTTAAACGGATCGATAATAAGCCCTATTAACTTGTAAGGCGGTACTTCAAAAATTTCCTTAGGAAGAGGTAGTTCCGGAACAAGAGGTAAGTTTGCCACTTTGTAAGCTTTATGTGCTAAATACATTGATAATGGAGTCTTAGAAGTGCGAGATACCCCGATAAGAACTATATCGGCCTGCTTAAATCCCACCGGATTTTTTCCATCATCATATTTAACGGCAAACTCAATCGCTCCAACCTTTTTAAAGTATTCTTGATCCAACTTATGAATAATGCCCGGTTTCATCCTAGGTTTAGTTTGTGTTACTTGAGATAACATATCCAGCATAGGACCTAAAAGATCTACATATTTAACTTGCTTTTCCGTTGCTGCTCTTTCAAATTCCGCGCGAAGCTCTTCCGATACCAAAGTATGACATACTACACCGTTATTAGTTGCTGCTTCATTTACAATATTCTGAATCTGCTCTACATGCCTTACAAAAGGTACTCTAATAATATCCAAATGACTTTCATCAAACTGACTAATAGTCGCTTTGGCTACGCTTTCGGCTGTTTCTCCTAAAGAATCGGATACTACATAGATCATTTTTGGCTCATTCATTATTTATCTTTACCTTTACCTAATTCCAAGAACAACCTGGTAATATTTGTCTTAGATAAGCGTCCATGAAGTACATATTTCTTGCTACCGCCTTCATCCTCTATGGTAATAACCGGTAAACAGTCAATTTCATAATCAATTAACTTCTTAGCAACATCCACCATGCTATCCTTAGGTTCCGCAAAAATCATTTTCGACTTGGATGTCATCACCATGGAAATAGGCATACTCTGTAAATTTTCTCTTCCCATAGCTGCCTTAAGAAGATCCTTACGAGATACTACACCTAATACATCCTCTTTAGTTCCAACAAAGACAGTTCCTATATCTTGTGTAAAAAGAAGTACCGCTGCATCATAAGCACTTGCTGTTACAGAAACAATAGCAGGACTTGACATACAGTCTTCCACAATACACTTTCTGATTTCCATAGCTGCCGGATCTTCTCCGCCGCCCAGATAATAATACCCAAGACGACGTCGTGCCGCAATAACTTCACCGGATAATAACACTGCCAAGTCTCCACGAAGTGCACTTCTGGTTACATGAAGTCTTTCTGCAATCTGTTCTCCTGTAATGGGGCCATTTTCACGCACAATAGCCGTAATTTCCTTCTGTCTCTCAGTAAGCCTCAAACTACTCATCTCACTTTCTGTAGCCCCATATAAGGAGCTATTAATTTACGACAAAGCCGGAACTGTAGATACAGTTCCGCTTTATCCTTACCTCGTAAGTATATATGTTATTACCAATTGTAATCTTCTACTTCCACTTTTCCACGACCGGTAGCAGCATCAAGCATAAGTCTTTGTTCAAAACGTGCCACATTTCTCTTGGTAACCTTAACCATATCCGGGTTTACAGACACATAATCAATACCGCTCTTAATTAAAAATTCAGTAAATTCCGGATATACGGATGGAGCTTGTCCACAAATAGATACAGTCTTACCATCTTTATGTGCCGTTTCAATTAAATGGCGAACAGCTCTCTTAATTGCCAAATTTCTTTCATCAAACAGCTTAGCAACCGTATCGTTATTTCTATCACAACCAAGAATCAACATGGTCAAATCATTAGAACCGATAGAGTATCCATCGACAAATTTATTAAACTGATCTGCCAAAATAATATTTGCCGGAAGTTCTGCCATCAAATAGAGTTTGAAGTCCGGACCACGTTCCAATCCTTCTTCTCTCATAATATCTGTAACCAATTCCGCTTCCTTAACAGTACGGCAGAACGGAATCATACAATTTAAATTCTTAAGCCCAAATTCTTCGCGTACTTTACGTACTGCTTTTAATTCCAAACGGAAAGCTTCTGTATATTTTGGATCATAATAACGAGAAGCACCTCTCCAACCAAGCAAATCCGCTTCTTCCAAAGGTTCGTACTTATCCCCGCCTTTAAGATTTCTATATTCTCCGGACTTGAAGTCAGAGAAACGAAGCACTACCGGTCTTGGATTCATAGCACGGCAAACTTTAGAAATACCTTCTGCCAACATATCAATTACTTTATCTGCACGACCTGTTTCAATTAAATACAGTGGATGTTCATGAATAAAAGTAGTCCAAATAAATTCTTCACGCATTAATCCAATACCGTCGCAAGGAAGGTTTGCATACTTGGCAGCTAAATCCGGATCACCTAAATTCATCATAACCCCGGTACCGGTTGGTGCAAAATATTCTGCTACTACTGCCTGTCCTGCAGCCTGTGTATCCTCTTTCTTAATCATATCTTCAACGATACCATCATAAATAATACCGTTTTGTGCATCTACGGTTACATCCTGTCCATCTTTTAAAGTTAATGTAGCTTCCACACTGCGGCTCTTAGTACCTACTACGCAAGGAATTCCTAATTCACGAGATACAATAGATGCATGACAAGTCATTCCTCCTGCATCAGTAATAATAGCTACCGCTTTCTTCATTGCAGGAACCCAGTCCGGAGATGTCATCGGAGTTACAAGAATTTCACCCTTCTTAAACTTTTCAATATCTTCCGGATTAGTAATAACATGTACTTTACCTGCTACTAAACCGGGAGAGGCAGGAAGTCCCTTAACAAGTACCTTATGATCTGTTGTAATATTCACTTTCTTTTCTTCCTTTGTATCTTTATTTCTTCTGGACCATACAGTTTCCGGACGTGCTTGTAAAATCCAGATTCTGTTTTTATGATCAACAGCCCATTCCATATCCATATAGCAACCATAGTGCTTTTCAATAGCACGAGCATATCCGGCTAATTCTGCCAACTGTTCATCAGTAATAACCTGCGTTCTTGCTAGCTCGTCAGAAACTTTACGCTCTTCTACCCCACCATTGGGAAGACGTACTAATTCTACTGCTTTATCATTAATTTGCTTGGAACGAATACTTAAGTCACTCTTGTTGATAACGAAATTATCCGGTGTAACAGTTCCCTGTACTACAAATTCACCTAACCCCCAAGAACCTTCTACCATAATGCAATCATCCTCACCGGTTGCAAGGTTTACAGTAAACATAACACCTGCTGCTTTAGCGTCCGCCATCATTTGAATAGCTGCCGATAAAGCTACGTTTTCATGGTCATAACCTTGTTTTGCACGATAATAAACTGCACGATCTGTAAAGGTAGATGCATAACATTCTTTTACCTTACGAATTACTTCTTCTTTTCCATGCACATTTAAGTAAGTATCTTGCTGCCCTGCAAAAGATGCATCAGGAAGATCTTCAGCCGTTGCACTGGAACGAACTGCAACAAAAGGATTGTGTTCTCCTACTTTTTTTGCTAATTCTTCATAAGCAGCTGCAATAGCATCCGCTAAATCCTTTGGCATTTCTGCACCCATGATACTTTCACGAATGCGTGTGCATACATCATGCAACTCCACACTGTCTTCCACGTCATTAAGTCCTTCAAGAAGCTCATGAATCTTATGATTTTGACCTGTCACATCCATAAAATAACGGTATGCGTTAGCGGTGGTAGCGTATCCATAAGGAACCGGTACTTTTGTTTCACTAGTAAGTTCACCTAAAGAAGAAGATTTCCCTCCAACTAAACCTACATCGGCTCTACGCAACTCATCAAACCACAATACATATTCGTTTTCTCTTTTGTCCATCATAATCCTCCTAGAACATATGACTACTGACGATTGTACATGCATAAAGTATACACGTTTATCTTTTCTACACTAATTATGGTATACCACAGCATTTAGACTGTCAAATCTGTTTTAGTTATCATATTATGCATTTATATTATTGAAACTGGTATTTATTTATCTATTTAGTACCTTTTAAAAAGATTGTACTCATTATGATAATACTTATACAATTAATTATTGTATATTACGTGCTTTATTTTTAAAAAAGAGTACGCTTATTATATATTTTTTATGTGTACTCCCAAAAGATAAATAGAATGCCATCGGTATCTTTTATAAGTTGACTATCACAAAATAAAAATGAGACGTATCATAAACAGATACGCCTCATTTTACTATTCTTCAACAGACTGTCCCGCCACTTTATCCAACAATGTCTTCCCTACTTTTTCAGCAGAGTTCTTCGCTTTATCTGCTAAAGACTCTTTCTTATTCTTATCTTCAGAGGAGTCTTTCTTATTATCCTTCTCTTTGCTCTTATCTTTTTTATCTTTATTTTCCTTCTCAGTTTCAGCTTGTGACCTGCCTATTTCATTTCTGATAGATGGTGGAATATCAAAATTACCACTCCCCATTCGGGAAACAACTTGCCCCATAAAATCTCTCCAAATAGTAGCAGGTATAGTACCTCCGGTATAACCGGCATCCGTACCCGTATCATCACCAATCCATACTGCAGTTACCAACTCCGGTGTATATCCGACAAACCACGCATCATGCTCTTGATCGGTAGTTCCTGTCTTACCTGCCATAGCAGTGCCAATATAAGCTCCGCCACCGGTTCCACGAAGAACTACTTGCTCTAACATAGCATTCAAACGTTGTACCGCTGTCTCCTCTAATACACGTTCCTCTTTGGGTGTTTCGTTATGATCCTCCAATACATTACCATTGCGATCTTCTACTCGAAGAATAACTCGTGGTTGTACCAATTTTCCATTATTTGCAAAAACACTATAAGCTTTTGCCATATCCCATAAAGAAACGCCTTTAGTAAGACCGCCAAGTGCAGATGCTAAATTACCATCATTATAAGGACCACTTTCTACAAGACTGGAAATTCCACATTTTTTAGCGGTTTCTAATACATTTGACATACCCACCTTATTTGCCAAATTGACAGTTGGAATATTTAAAGAGTGTACCAATGCTTCTGTCATTGTTACCGGAGCACTTGTAGTCCCTGCATAGTTCTTAGGGGACCAACCACCAAAAGTTACTCTTTCATTCCCCAACATAGATAAAGGACTCATTCCCGCTTCCAATGCAGTTACATAAGTAAAAGGTTTAAATGCAGATCCCGGTTGACGATACATTTGCACCGCACGATTAAACTGATCTTCACCACGTCCACCAACCATAGCTTTCACATTACCTGTTTTAGCTTCAATAGTAATTAAAGCCCCTTGAGGTTGTGTTAATCCATTAGCGTCTTTATCCCCTGCAGGAAGCCCCTGTTTAACCGCTGCTTCTGCTTCTTTTTGCATATCCAAGTCCAATGTCGTATAAATCTTTAACCCCTCTTTATAAACAACATCAGAATCATATTTATCACTGATTGTTTGAATAACATAAGAAACAAAATAAGACGCAAAATTATTACTTTCATTAGAGTTTGGCTGCATCAAACCTAAATCGGCATTCTTAGCTTCTTCAGCTTGTTCAGGAGTAATATATCCATATTTAGCCATTTGATCCAATACTAACCCTTGTCTATATTTGGCCGCTTCCAAGCTTCTAAACGGAGAATAGTAATTAGGACTATTAGGGAGTCCCGCCAATAATGCACACTGTGCTAAGTTTAAATCTTTAACATCTTTACCAAAATAAATATGTGAAGCAGTTTGTGCCCCATAAGCACCTTGTCCAAAATAAATTTGATTAATATACATTTCAAGAATTTCTTTTTTCGTATATTTATTTTCAATTTCTATAGCAAGAACTGCTTCTAAAAGTTTTCTCTTAATAGTCTGATCTTGTGACAAGAATGCATTACGTGCTAACTGCTGTGTAATAGTTGACCCGCCTTGTCCTGTTGAATTACCGGATATGATATTCTTATATATCGCTCGTAAAATCCCACGCGGGTCAATACCATGATGTTGATAAAAACGCACATCTTCTGCTGCAATAAATCCGTTTTGCAGATTTTCAGGAATTTCATCAATACTGACCGGCAATCGATTCTGTTCTGCATGTACTGTAGTAATTAATTTCCCATTACAATCAAAAATTTGTGAAGATATTTCCGGACGGAAGTTTTGACTCACATCCGGTAAAGTACCTGTTACAGATAATAAAAATCCGGCACCTGCACCTGTAAAACAAATTACACAAATAATAAGAAGTGCAGTAATTAATTTTTTCCATAAAGGCTTTTTATCTCGTACCGCTCTCCGATAACGATTTCGTGTAGATTGAATTTCTGAATTTTTCATAATAGCCCCTAAGTCATATCGACTAGAAAACATAAATTCTTATAAAAACCCTCTATTTAAAAGAAAGTTTAAAATGCTTAACTTCACTAATTATAGCATATAGTCCCTTAATATAAGCTTATTTTAAGTACTTAATTTTGGAATTGTTTTTGATAAGAAATTGCAAAAGAACGCATCAATAAAATCATGTTTGTCGGCGATAAAAGAGCATCTATATCTGCTGCAGAATGAATGATTATCTCCTCTTTTAAAAGATATTTTTCAAAAGCAACTTGTATTTGTTCCACCTCATATTGACGAACAGGTAATTCTACTTCTTTTCCTTCTATCAATTTCATTAATACTTTCATAACTACCGGTCTAAAGAAATATTCCATAAAACAACTCTCAATCCAATAAGTATGTATTGTTTTATGAAATCTTGCTGTTAACGGCATAAATTGCATATATAAAGATACCCCATCATAATAGCCGCCCCAAAAATCACTAAAAGCAATATCATATTCGCCATCTTTCTGCTGCTTTACGAACTCCAATGCATCGGCTTCTATAATGTGAATCTTATCTTTATGTGGAAATTGAATTAATATTTTATCTTTAAATAAAGAAATTACATCCGGATTTTTTTCGATAATGGTGACACTTTCTACATTTTCTTTTGCCGCTACCATAAATGCATAATAGCCAAGTCCCAATCCATATGTAATCACCTTACCATGTGCCAAGTCTATATCCTTTTGCATGGACTCAATTTCACTCACAACTACACTCATCCACACATTCCCATTTTCTAAAAGAGCTGGAAAATATATCTTTCTATCAAAAAAACCTAATTTTGCGTAAAAGAACGGATTGCTTTTATCATATGTTTGGTAGTATGCCTGAAAAAACTCATACGGCAAGGTATCTTTGGTAGAAAGAGTAATTGCCCCACAAGTTGTTGTATCTAATTTCACATTTTTATAATAAGGATTATCGGTAATAGACTCATAAGAATAATAGTGGATATGTTTTGAAATTTTATCAAAAACTTCCTCCATGAAATCTTCCGGGTTCCATATAGAAGTTAATTCATTATAAGGTGCAATTGGATTTTCCCCCTCATAAAGCTGATAAGCTACCTCACGAATATCTTCGCCAAACCCACAAGCTGTTATTGCATCAATTAAGTATTCTAATTTTTCTTTCTTATCAACACTTTCTACAAGTGTTTCCATATTCTCTAAATAAAGATGATCGGAAACGGCTCCTAACAAAAGATCATTGCATATACTTGCAATCAAAAAATGTTCCCATAATTCTTGGCATCGTTGTTGTATTTCTACAGTCTGCTGTACTTTCATGATGTTCTCCATCCATAAAATTATTTGTTTTTATTATACATGATATAAAAAGCTGCAATGAAAAATTTCTCTCATTACAGCTTTTATACTATTTACTTGATAGGATGGCGTTCCGCTTCCCCTGCTTTTCTAGGAAATCGTGTAGGTGTAACCCCATTTTTCTTAATATAGAGAATAGCTCGTTGCTCTCCGGATGGTAATGTTAACTCTTTAACAGCATCTACAGACGCATGCATACAATGTAAAATCGATTGTGACTCTCCCAATTCCGTTTCTGCTCCCGGACCTTTCATCGCTGCAAAAAAACCGCCTTTTTTTACAAAAGGCAATGCCCATTCAGAAATTACGGGTAAAGATTTTACCGCTCTGGCAGTAACTACATCAAATGCATCTCGATAAACGGGCTGTATAGCTGCATCTTCGGCACGGCTATGTACAACCTCTACATTTCTAAGACATAATAACTCTACCGCTTCTTGTATAAAAGAAAGCTTTTTTCTAATCGCATCCATTAATACGACCTGCATATCCGGTCGCAAAATCGCTAAAACAACACCCGGAAATCCTGCTCCTGTACCTAAATCAAGTATTCGCCCTTGTTCGGGAAAATATTTTTTGTCATATACAGTCAAAGAGTCATATATATTTTTTATCATACTTTCTTGTAAATCTTTAATACCGGTAAGATTCATGACCTTGTTTTTTTCCATAACTAAGTCATTATACTTTATAAGTAACTCTGCTCTTTCCAAACTTATAAATGCAAAGGACTTTACTATATCTTGCGCTGTCATTTAGAAACTCCCTTACGTTGCTTTAAATACACCATAAGTACTGTCATATCAGCCGGTGATACACCGGATATACGAGCTGCTTGCCCTAAAGATAACGGACGTATTTTATCTAATTTTTGTCTAGCTTCTATTGTAATACCTTCTATATGTAAGTAGTCAATATCTCGCGGAATTTTTTCATTCTCCATACGTGCGGCTTTGGTAATCGCTTTTTCTTGCCGTGCAATATACCCTTCATACTTAACAATAATTTCCATTTCTTCTGTAGCATCTAAACTAAACGGTGTGCAACCTAAAAATGTAACCATTTTTTCATAAGTCATTTCCGGACGTTTTAATATTTGATCTGCGCCAATACCTGTCGTAATAGGTGCTGAATTAGCCGCCTTTAATGCGTCATTAGTTGTTTGCGTAGGGGTAAATCGCTTTGTACGAATATAAGTAAGTGCTTCTTCCAGTCTTGCCTGTCTTTCCAAAAAACGTTGATATCTCTCTTCTGTAACCAACCCAATTTGATATCCTTTTTCTGTAAGCCTAAGATCTGCGTTATCTTGACGAAGAATCAATCGATACTCACTACGACTTGTCATCATGCGATAAGGTTCATTCGTACCTCTTGTAACCAAGTCATCAATAAGAGAACCGATATATGCTTCATGACGAGCTAAAATAAACGGTTCTTTCCCTTGAATCTTTAATGCTGCATTAATACCTGCCATAAGCCCTTGGGCTGCAGCCTCTTCATAACCGGAAGTACCGTTAGATTGTCCTGCAGAATATAGCCCGGGAAGAGATTTTAATTCCAAAGTCGGATATAACTGTAACGGATCGAGTAAATCATATTCAATCGCATAAGCAGCACGCATAATTTGTACATTTTCAAGACCGGGAATTGTACGTAAAAAAGCATATTGCACATCAATAGGAAGGGAGGTCGACATCCCTTGTACATACATTTCATTTGTTTCCATACCTTCCGGTTCAACAAATAATTGATGTTGCTTTTTATCAGCAAAACGCACAATTTTATCTTCAATAGAAGGACAATATCTGGCACCTACACCATCAATCAACCCGGAAAACATAGGCGCTCTGGATAAATTAGCACGAATAATACTATGCGTAGTCTCATTTGTATAAGTCAGCCAACAAGTAGCATGATTTCTATCGACATCTTCATCCATAAAAGAAAAAGAATGATGATCCGGATCTCCTTCTTCCAATGACATATTTTCTAAAGTAAGAGTACGCTTATCTACACGACAAGGTGTTCCCGTTTTAAATCTCAGAAGTTTAATTCCATGCTTACGAAGATTTTCAGAAAATCCGGTACTGGGACGCATACCACTCGGTCCCCCTTTATACTTATGGTCACCGGTAATAATAGCACTTTCCAAGTAGGTTCCCGTACAAAGAATAACCGCTTTGGCACGGTATACTTCCCCTAACTCGGATATAACACCGCAAATGCGACCGTGTTCTTCCAATACATCTATAATCATCATCTGTTTTAAATCCAGATGTTCTGTATTCTCTACCACCTTTTTCATATAACGATGGTAAGCACCTTTATCAGACTGTGCACGAAGTGCATATACAGCCGGACCTTTGCTTCGATTTAACATGCGCATTTGAATAGCGGTTGCATCTGCAGCCATTCCCATTTCACCGCCCAGTGCATCCAGCTCTTTTACCAAATGACTTTTCCCCGGTCCCCCAATAGCAGGATTGCAGGGCATCATAGCTACATTATCTAAAGAAATTGTCGTAAGTAAAGTCTTGCACCCCATACGAGCCGCTGTCAAAGCAGCTTCACAGCCTGCATGTCCTGCTCCAACAACAATGACATCATAGCTATCAATCAAATACATTTTTTAACCTTCTTTCCCCTCCTGTCGGGAGGAAACACTCAATCATGATAGTTATTATACAAGTAAACAAGTAGCAAATAAAGAGCAGGATTAACCTATTATGTGTATTTATATTTTCTCTTGCTATTTTTTTACTTTGCGTTATACTATATATAGATTTTTTTAGATATAGTTTCTTCTTTTGAAAAAACTGATTATAAGGGGGTAACTCATGGAAATTATACTTACTAAAGATAACTTTGAAACAGAAGTTCTTAAATCTGAAAAACCGGTTCTCGTTGATTTTTGGGCAACTTGGTGCCCGCCCTGTCGATTATTGGGACCTGTTATTGCTGAAATTGCAGAAGAACAAATAACATCTTTAAAAGTAGGAAAAGTGGATGTAGATGAGCAAAAAGAACTTGCTTCACAATTTAATATTATGAGCATTCCTACCATGATTTTATTTAAAGACGGAAAAGTAGTAAAAGAAATTTTAGGTTACAAACCAAAAGAAGAAATTTTAGAACTTATTAACCTATAATAAGGAAATCTAGGAAATTCTCCATGTTTTATACAAACTCTCTATAAATAATTTATAAGTAGAGTTATAATAAAACTAGGCAAACCATATTGCCATCTATTTATACAACACAAGGAGTTGTAAGGAGGAATGTATTATGAAATTAACTGCTTCTATGGAAAAAGCACTCAATGAACAGGTAGTAAAAGAGTTCCATTCTGCTTATTTATATCTGTCTATGGCAAAAGATATGAAAAGAGAAGGATTCCCGGGATATGCCGCTTGGCTCACAAAACAATACAACGAAGAAAGAGAACATGCATTAAAACTTTCTGACTATATTGAAGATCGTGACGGAACTACTGAATTCGGTGCTATTGATGCTATCACTACCCATTTTGAATGTCCGGTAGTCGTAGCGGAAGCTGCATTAAAACACGAAGAATATATTTCTGATTCCATCCGTACATTGTTTAAAAAAGCAAGAGCTGAGGGAGATTTAGAAACTGAAGTATTCCTCCAGTGGTATATCACTGAACAGGTAGAAGAAGAAGCTAATGCACATGATGTCCTCTCCGGATTTACAGCTTCTCATGAAGATACCGCAGCACTTCACCACTTTGATCATTTCCTCGGAAAGAGAAAAGACTAAAAAGTTAAACCGACAAAAACACGTACCTGCTACACACAGAGTGTAAATAGTACGTGTTTTTATTTTCCCCCAAAATAAGATTTCTATATACTTTATATCTTAATTTTAAGATAATTTCATTTAGCCATTAATATGGAAACCCAAATCATCACTTATTTTCTCTTTACCATGGAAAGTTAATGCTTGTTCTTTGGTAAGAGAGTATTGTGGTGATGAAAAATCATACTCCGGATTATAAAAATTAGTTTTTGCCTGAAAAAGTCCTGCTACGGTATCAAAAATTAAATCATTCGTAAAAACGATTTGTGCATGCTTTTTAAGCTGTACCATTAATTCAGGGTAAAGAGCTCTATACTCCGGTGATAAATAAACAAAAAATGGAATATGCACCATATCAAAGAAGAAGGGAGATGTCCCATGATAATGAACCATATTTTCTCCATGGTCCGAAAAATATATCATAGCTTGTAAATGCATATGTTCTCTAGCGTACTCAAAAACATTTTTAAAAATCCAATCATTATAAGCTAAAGTAACATCATAGTCATGATCAGGATCCTGTGTTGAAATACCGAAATCATTCCAGCGATGTTCCGGTACACGAGATGTATAACTATAATGACTACCATTCATATGAACAAATATAACTCTTTTCTTTGCCGGTGGTAATTTTTGGATAACATCCAACATTTTTTCATCCGGATCTTGCTCCCAATATGTTCTATCACTACGTTCAGCAATCATAGTGACTGCTGCACTTGCCAACGAACTTCTAGATTGAAAAGATATCCAATCAGTCTCATATCCCGCTGCTCTTAAAGCATCCATAAGACTTATTGCATTTTTTAGAGAAGTATCCCCATATTGGTTAGCACTGGTCAACGCATAACTTAAGGACATAATAGTTGTGGGAAAATTAGAATAAGCTTTATAGCCAAGTGCAACATCCTCAGTCCCCACCATCTCAGAAAACCAAGGAGTAGTATTTTCTGCATAATGAGGAGTAAAAGCTTTCATATGATCTCGATTCGCACTCTCGCCGACAATCACTATATAAGTGCCGTCAGGTGCTTGTTGTCCCTTTTGTAAAATAATATTCTCCGCGTTTTTATCAAGACTCCCATTCATTTGTTCAAGAAGAGCGTACGCACCATCACGTTTATGCATAGCGCGATAAATATTTAAAGGAAACACATGCATTGCCATGCGAATGAATCCACCTAAAAATAAAATAGTAACAAAAATAAGAGCTATTTTTCCGGAACGTGAATGACTCCTTGTTTTATCTACACAATATTGCCCTGTATTCATAAGAGAAAAAGAGCCTTTCATCGTTAAGAAAAATAAGAATAAAGTAAGAACTATAACACCTATAGTTCGGGTTGGAGAAACTACCGTTTCAAAAAATGCTTGTACTTCTTCGATATTAGTTGCCATAATAGCTATTAAAGCAAAAATATCCATCTCGCCCCCCATGGCAATATAGTATCCTACATAAACGAAAGGACAAACAGCGATAATAAATGCTGCCAATCCTTGTAAAAAATTCCATACCCATTGTCCTTTGCGTAAATGAGAGGCCCATGTAACAGAAAGATAAGGGAGCGTAAATAGTAAAGAAGCATACATATAGTAGTCGCCTAAATGTCTTTTTTCAGGCAATCCGACAAACCCATATGCCCAAGTAAAAATCCCTGCCCATAATACAGGTAATACTCCCGCATATGGTAATAACTTTCTTATAAATTCTTCTTTAAATATAGAAAGCATCCCCCATACAGTAATAAAAATAACTGCAACTGCCGTAATAAGTCGAGGTTTTAAATAGCTATCTAATGTGGTAAATTCTACGCCCTGTGAAAGAATTCCCATAAGGAATAAAACAAATGCTATCGTATATAATAATGAATGAATAATGATCTTCCTCATATGAACTCCTGATATATACATACAAATCGGCAAAACCGGATTCTATATAATGATTTTTATCTTGCTAATCTCCTTTATGACTTTTATACTGAAAACAAATTACAAAGGAGGTGCTATATGAATTTTTTGTATAAAGAAAAACAAAAAATCAGTCTTTGGTGGAAAGGTATATCAAAAAAAGAAATTATCGTCTTTACTTTTAGCGCCATTACTTTGTTAACTTTAATTTTTATGTATTATAGGCAAATACATATATCCGGCTTATCTTCATGGCATCGTTTTTTACGCTGTATAGTAGAATCCTTTTTTCTGTTATTTTTAACACAATTAATGACCGGCAAGAGTATATTGCATCCCTTCTGGCGTATTGGATATTTCCCATTTGCATTGTGGATTACAATCTTCCCTTACTGCCTTACACATGCAATAAACAACACAACGCCTACTGACTTTAATCATCTAAGTCCCTATTTTTTAACCGGTATGGGAATATTTTTATTACTTTTCTTTGTTATGAATATCATTTCCAAAGCCGTTCTTGGTAAGAAAATGATGAGTTATATTACATTAGGATTAGTTGCTTACTTTTCAGCCATTCCTATGATTTACTTCCTACACACGCTATTAACCGGGTTAGTTATGACACCGCATGAACTATATATCGCCACTAATATGCCTACTACTTGGCTCTCTGTTATTATATACCCTAAAGTCGGTTTTGTCGGAAGTATCCTTTTATTTTTAAGTTTTATATTATACCTTATTATATACCACCGCTGGATTTGGTCGAGTGCTTACCATTTAAATCCTCGATGGAAAAACCAACGAGGCTCTCAAATTTCAATTATTTACCGCATTGTGCAAATCCTTGTATTTGCCGGATGTGTATGGCTAGTTATTCGGTGGAGCAGTGAATGCTTCCCTATGAAAGATTTGGAATCTTTAGAAGAATATGAAAATTACTTGGAAATGATTAAAACCACTCTTCCATAAAAATAAAAACTGATGAAATAAAATCATCAGTTTTTTTATTCTATTAAATATCGGTATAATTTCGAGAAAGCTTCTACATCCTTCATATGAAGAAAATCTAATGATTTAGCTATAACTCCTAACATACTGTATTTCTTTAAAAGAAGTTTTGCCTGTTCTTTGGTTTCCACCCCTACTATGGATAAATACCCATCTTCTAAAGCTTTAATAAAAGATGGATAATCATAAGGCTCTCGATATAAGCTAAGTAACATCAATAAATAATCCACTGCTTTTCTATTATCCAAATTCTCAAAAAAAGGAGTATTTTCCCAATCAATTAAAGTAATCTTTTCCCCGTCATATAAAAAATCACGTAAAGAAGGCCTCCCATGCGTAATACCTGCATGATGCAATTTACCCAAAGCCGTTCCTGCATCAAAAAGAATTTGTAACCGTTTTTCATCCTCAATATCAGACTCTATCCAGTCTCCGACAGAACAACCGGCACCTTCCGTAATCATATATTCTGCACAAAGATAAACTATTTTAGGTGAAAGTTTTGTTTGTACATAAGCAATGGAAGATCTTGCAATCTCAGCATAAAACTGTTGATTGACCGATTTTTTAGCAAACTGTTTACGTCCGTTTGATAAACGTCTTTTAATCCAATAAGTTTTCCCAAAATAAGGAAAACTTACATTTCTATAAGCAGGGTGGGTTTCCATCACTTTTTCAGCTTCTTTTATAAACTGTTCATCAGTAATCATAAAATCCTCCCTCTTTATAATACAAATTTCTTAGCGAATATAGTGTATCAGAAACTCATTTTTATAGCAAAATATGCATAGTCATTTCTTGTTTACTTCGTCCACTCATGGTAGAATATTACGAATAAAAACACAATAATTAAAACTAATAAACGAATACATATAAATGAGGTATTTATGAAAAACCAAACAGGATCTAAACCATTATATATCCGCCATTGTTTAATTACATTGCTAATAACTCTTATCGGTAATTTCCTATATGCGGTAGGGTTAAATTTATTTTTCGTTCCCCATCAATTTTTGGCCGGCGGTCTGGCCGGAATTGCAATGATTAGCTTTTATTTAACGGGAATTCCCATCGGTATAACCAACTTAGTATTAAATATCCCTTTATTGGGGCTTTCCCTTCGCTATATGGGTAAATTTTATACCATTCTTACTATTATCAGTACTATTGCACTCTCTGTATTTATTGATTTAACAAGCGGGCTTGCCGCTCCGATTTTAATTAAAAACCCACTCGTTTCTGCTATTGCCGGTGGCGTTATTATCGGTATAGGTAATGGCATCCTTTACCGTTTCGACAGCAATAGCGGTGGTTTGGATGTGATTGGCGCTATCCTCAAAAAATATTATAATTTAGACATCGGATATGTTGTGTTTGCACTAAATTTCCTCATCGTGGGAGTAAGTGCTATCATATTCTCATTAGAGCCTGCGGTATGTACACTCATCGGTATGTACTTAACAGCTACCATGTCCAACCGTGTAGTTATCGGATTTGCACAACGTAAAGCTGCTTTCATTGTGTCAGATAAACCTCTAGAAATTACAGATGCTATTTTACGAGAAATAGGTCATGGTGCTACACTCCTTGAAGGACAAGGTGGATTCAGTGGCGATAAAAAACATATTATATTTGCAATTGTTGATTTATTACAAATTTCCAAACTGCATCTCATTATTCATGAAATTGATCCGGCGGCATTCCTATTTATTATGAACACAACGGATGTTATTGGACGAGGATTTACCAAGCCATTACATACAGGCTCTCATCCTATAAAATCCTCACGCTACACGATTGCCAAAGATGGAACTTTAATCCCTACAAAGATTTGGGAGTATGAAATGAATTGTGAAGCCAATCCTTCTATAGAAGAGATGCAGTCTCCGCCGAAAATTGATAATAAGTAAAGGAGTCCATATGTCATTACGAACTTTTATCCTTTCAATCACTTTATTGTTTTTTATCCCTATATGGGGATTAGCCAATGTTCCGGAAAATACGGCACATATTCTTTCTTATACCAGTTATAGTTCCAGTGAAATCTTTAAAGACGGCTCTCATACTTCATCTACCTCTTCTTCAACCATGTACTTCAATGATGAAACGGGAGCACTGCTTTCTTTTGAAGTACAAACTGATGGACAGACCATGTCTATTATCATCCGAAAGAACGGTATAAAAATATGGAGTGAGTCTTTCAAAGAATCCAGTCCGCATTATACGATTACACGAAAAAGAGATAAAGAAGTCATGTCATTCCTTATGCAATTAGGTCATAGAACTTATCTGGCTTCCTATGCTCCTGACGGACAATTAATCGTTACACAACAATAACAAAAAGAGGAACACTATATAGTGTTCCTCTTTTATAATACGTTACTATACTATTCAATACCATTCATTAATCCAGTTAGCTTGCTTATTCCAAACTTTCATCATGAACCGAGTCACTTTTTCTCTCTTACTTTCATCGGTCGTAAGCCAAGTAATCATATCTCGATGCAAAAGCTCTTTAAAATCCGAAGCACCAAAAACCAATTCATTTAATGCCGGAATATTCATACAAAAAGCCGGTTCCGGTATATGATGATCTAAATCAACACCTGCCATATCTTCAACATGAATTCGTAAATTGTAGAATATATCATCTTGTAACGCATGAATATATCCATTTTCTGCATTGAGCATATAAATTCCATTATTTTCTGATAATACGGAATCTACCAATTGAAATGAAAACTCACCATCCAAGTCTTTATCACAAGGCATACCGTCCATAACAGCAACGGGGTCTATAATACGACACATCATAAATGGGAATGTTTTGTTTTCTATATAGGTATGCTCTGCACCATTAGGCCAATAATAAAAAGAACGATCATCTAAAGGTTCAAACCAACTGCAACGTGCAATAGATCCACGATGACCTGCCATGAAAAAGTAAAGTCCCTCTCGTCCCTTATTCGAAGAATATGCCATTTCCCCTGCCAAAAGATGTGTATCATTTACACCATAGAAAAGATATCCGGCAGCTCCTGTTTCATCTCCGACCACTGCAATATATCCTTCTTCTAATTGTCCTTCAATTAATCTTCGCCAAGAACTTTCCTCACGAATTGAAAATCCATTTCTTCCCTTTATAAAAGTACGATATATGCCATCCAATAACTCCCATTCGTCAGGAGATGAAAGGGTCTTCACCCAACTTGGTTTTGATCCGACCTTTCCCAACCACTCCGGTGACGTTTCTCTCTTCCATTGGTGTACATAGAAAGAACATCCTAACGGTTGATAAAAAGATGCGTCGGAAGGCATAAGAATCATAGTGGAATTTCCATTAGAACGAGAAAATCGAAAGGCATTTTTTAATAATTTTTTCCCAATACCATTTCCACGTGCAGCTGGATGTGTAGCAAGCCCTACTGCATAATCCACCAATAGAGAATTTCCACGTAAACAAATTTCATAAGGTCTTAAATGCACAGCAGCTGCAATATTTCCCTGTTCTTCAGCAACAACGACATTGTCATGTTCATAAATTTTTGAGAAAAACCATTGAAAAAATGCTTCATCCGGCTTTTCAAAACAATATGCCCATAAAGACTTAATATCTTTACTGTCAGATTCTTTCGCTCTCCTAAATTGCATATACAATCCCTCAAACATCAAACTGCTTATTCATTACTTGCTAACATTACATTATATTTTTCTGCAAAATGATCCGGATGATATTCCATCTTTGCTTGTCGAAGTCCGGGAATACCTAAATCTTCCTCTCGATTTACAAATAAGGTATCTGCAAATTCATGCATAATGAAATCTCTGTTAATAACTTGATATAATCCTCTAATTTCCGGATTTGCTTTTTCAAAATGAATATGAGCTACTCTATCATTAAGCTTATCTCCAATGGAAAAGGCTTCTATTCGTCCATAGATACGAATAACAGCACCTTTGACACCTAACTCTTCCCAATAGTCAAAACAACGCTGTATAGATACCATTTCATCCTCAATATCACCATGTCGCTTAAACCAAGCTGCACAAGCTTCTTTCACTTCTGCCATATTTTCAAGAGTAATCGGTTCATATACATAATCCGGATATTCACGTAAAAAACTATTTAAATGGTTCTTTTTCATTCTAAATTTTTTACCCGAAAGACGAATTAAATCTTCCGTCTTATAAATATATTCAAAATCATCTCTAAACTCTTCAAAAGTATACGTGTGCTTACAAACATTCTTAATTTGTTCTACCACCCAAGGAGATGCACCCATCAGACGGAATGGCTTACCTTGCGATTCCAAATGCTGCTTTATCACTTCAAGACCATGTTTAAAAGAAGCACCTTCTCCCTCAAACGGCGGCATAAAATATGCCATATCACCTCGACCGGCTCTGATGAAAAGAATATTATCCTCTACAGCCCAAACAGTATTATATGCATGCTGCCATAAAAACAAAGTATTAAATGAACAATCACATTGTTCATAATGATGTTCCCCAAAAAAAGAATTAATGTAGTCTTTATCCTTTATATCAAAGGAATGAAATTCCATGTTTACTCCTCACCGTAGTTATAACAACTACTATTCCCTATTTTATTTTATATTTAATATTATAAATCTACTAGTATTGTAGCACATTCATCAACCGGGCAGGTTTCTTATTTTTTATGTGCATTCCACATGGACATTTTTATAATATTTATACCCACAAAAAGTAAAATCCCCCATATAAAGCCGATTATTTTAAAAAGACTGTAAAAAAATAACCGCAATAAGTTTATGAAATATAAGTATTTCACAAACTGTTCATAAGTTATTCATTTTTTCACTATCATAAAATTTTCAATAATTATCGAAGATAATCACAATATGTCCCTCTTCCCCTCAAGTTTTTTATAAAGTTATCCACAACTATTCACAGCATCCTGTGTACATCTCCAGTGTACAACCTTCGAATAATCCTGATAATATCGTATTTTCAATATATATACGTATTGAAAATACACATGCCTCTCCATGAATGTGAATAACGCTGTGAATAAGTTGAATAACTCCCACTTTAATTAGAAAAAATGCCACCAAACAAAAAATCGATGAACAAATATTCGAATTATTCACAGGCTCGATATGGTCGAAATTCCTTCCATTTTTCAGCTATTTTCATTTAAAAATAACAAATAAATGCGAAGTAAATTGAACTTTTGTTCCCTTGCTGCAAAAAATACGCTGCAGCCATTTTTTATATGCATAATAAATGTACAATAAAAAAACAGCTCCCTATCAAAAGAGCCGCTCTTAATATAAATAACCATTAAATATTTAACCATTTTTATAAATTACATCACTCTCAAACTTGTTTACCTCTATGGGTATATAAAATAAAATTCTTTACTGAATATTTATTTCCACTTTTTACCTTAACATTCTACACATGACAATTACATCACTCGCAAACCTTGTTAAGTGCTTAAATTCATGTTTACTTGTTTAAAACGCTTTAATCTTTTATGCCGTTCGTTCTGCAAAAAACTTTTTCCAGTAGGGATTCTCTTTATCAAAAATTTCTTTTTGCTCTGCCGTTAAATTATGCGGATAGTCAGCAAACAGGTTAAAAATTTTTATTTTATCGAACGAAAACTCTCTAACTCCAACCTTTTCTGGCAAATCCACCCAATAAATGGAATCTGTTGACTTGTTCTTATAAAACGTTACCTTATTTGACACTTCCTTCATCCCCTTTCAATTGTTTATTCTCAAGCGTGTTAATATATCCTAGCAACACTTCAAATTCCTCTGAATCTTTTAAGGTATCAACGTCAATCATAAATCCGTCCGTTAAATCCCCTGTGCTATTGCCACAACCAAAAAGTTGCGATAGCGTGTGTTTAACCATATTCGTGAATTACATCACTCTCAAACATGGCTTTGGTACAGGAGATCTCGTTATGAGTTTAACCATATTCGTGAATTACATCACTCTCAAACGAACCTCCTCTTCCTCCCGTTTCTTGGGCGGTTTAACCATATTCGTGAATTACATCACTCTCAAACTAGTCGGCAAAAAGCCCAATCAAGCTTAAAGTTTAACCATATTCGTGAATTACATCACTCTCAAACTTGGTGTAAATTGCTATCATTGCTTTCTTCGTTTAACCATATTCGTGAATTACATCACTCTCAAACGAGGTGTCGAAAGAATCGGCAGTAATACGAGTTTAACCATATTCGTGAATTACATCACTCTCAAACACGCAATATATACATACGCGGTCGACTATGGTTTAACCATATTCGTGAATTACATCACTCTCAAACGTTGCTAACGCAATTTATCAAACAAATGAAGTTTAACCATATTCGTGAATTACATCACTCTCAAACTCATGCAAACTCTCTATCATCATCTGACCAGTTTAACCATATTCGTGAATTACATCACTCTCAAACCTTAAAAGAGGCTCGATGTGATATAATATAGTTTAACCATATTCGTGAATTACATCACTCTCAAACTTCAATTCGCTAATAGTCGCAAATCGAGGTTCTCTACAAGTGGATACACCCCACCGGATGTCGTAATTCCTTGTTAGAAAATCTGACAAAGATCTTCATCAATGATTAAACAACTTTCTTGTTCTATTGTATCATGACATGCCCCCTCCAGTAACAAAAATGGAATTTCTTCTTCCATCGCACAAGTATAAAACTCTTTTCGCATCGATTTGGGTAAATAGGTACGAAATTGATTAAATATAAAACAAGTTTTCCCGAATAACTCTGTCCAAAGTTTCATATATTCAATCATCTTTTCCATTACATTTAAATCGGATGTATCGACTTGTACATGTACCGCTTTAAATAAATTAGCTACATCCGGATTCCAGTCATAGGTAAGTGGTATGGGAAGTTCTTGTTCCAACTCTTGCAAATAACTGAGTACATGCTGCATAACTTCTTTTGTTTGCATATAATGTTGTTCACTGTTCGCTTCTTCTTGCAAACGATTACACAATCTTTTAGTCACCGCTGTCGTTGAAAAATCTATAGTCCAAGGGCTTACGAGAAGTTGTACATGTTTTCGAAAATCTAAAATTTCTCCATCATCAGATAATACAAAAGCACCTTCTTTCCCCTCTGTTTGTTGATACAATTCCTCTACCACCTGATAGTAGTAAGTAGAATTTTCTATCGATACAAGGGGAACTCTCTTAAAATCAAATACGATTTGTTTCTCCCATTCCGGATGTACTAATTTCATACAATCACCAACCGATCATCCGAATCTACCACTTCTTCTTGAACATGACCTGTTACTAATTCCATATTGGCATATTGTTTTTCTGTAATCATCATCATTTGAATAAGACCATGTTTCGGAGCTTCTATTCGTATATGTCCCATGACTGCCTGTGCAGCAGGGACATTTTGTACGATTTTACTGTATACGGATTCTTGCATCATAATAAATCCGTTTCGAATTAAAAATTTCCTAAACTGCGTATACGCTCGTCTATCTGCTGCCGTTTCTACAGGTAAATCAAATAATACCAACACACGCATAAACCTATTCCTCATGCATCATCTCATAACACCGGATGTTTTCCGGTTTTCCTTCTTCTAATGCCGTTAACACACTACGACAGTAAATACCAATAGCTTGTGATACCGTCGTTTTTCTATTGGCAATTCTTACTTTTTCATTGAGCACATTAACCAGTTGAGCCTTTTCTTCTTTCCCCATTTGTTTCGGTTTCATAGACAACACTTTATAATCCACCAAAGGACGAAAAGGCTCCATCAAATCACAACCCAAATTAAAAGGATTGAATGTGTTATCATGAAAAATTCCCAGTTGTGTAGAATAGCCGGAGCTTACAATTTCTCGATTACAAGCCGATAAAATGATGGCATACCCATAATTCATAGCTCCATTTTCTACCGACTCTTCACGACGTGAAAAAGTCATCCCCCATAAAGCACTAAAATACACTTTGGCGGCATGTCCTTCTCGATTAGTCGCATCTCCCAGTTCTACTTGCCGACTATATCCTTTAAGAATTTCAGATTGTACCTCTCTCTTATAAAGAGATAGTACTTCTGCCTGCTTTCGTATTTTCTCACTTACAATCCGCTGCCATACCTGTTCTTTCCGTGCCGGACTCCATGCAATTTGCTTTCGAAGGCAACGACTCGCATCACAACTTCCTGCATAAGAAATCAGTTCTCCGCAAGGATTCCGTTTTTCATCGCAAAAAATAATTTTAATTTTTCGTTGCATACACTGATTTAGCCAAGAAGTCGTCAAGGATATAGCGGTCGATTCTAACAAAACCGTTTGAATCTCATCCATAAAGATACGACGAGTTTCTTCTCCACGAATTACCATATATCCTAAACTGTAACTGACCTTAGCTCGCCGTGTTACAACCACCGTTCTCCAACTCATGATTTCTTATAGGATGCTAACGGAATATACTGTTCATAGAACCCTGTCACCGACTGATGAATAATTGTTATAGAATCATACCTAGATATTTTTTTACTCTTTGTTATTCTACCAACTCCTCCACCACCTTGAATCAACATTAAATTCGCTAAGACGGCATTACATTGAAACAAATGTAAAATTTCACTAAGTACTTGACATTTATCTTCCAAAGACAAAGTTAAGTATACCTCTCTCCCTTTTTGTAAAACAGTTCTTTGTGATTCAAACATTTTGTTAAAGCAACTATTTTTAATTTTATCTACAAAAAGATCATATAAGGAAATTAGCTGTGATTCTTTTAAATGATCATTATCAGTAATTACTAATTCTTTCTTTATTTTCCTTCTACTAATAAACTTTAATACATTCTTTAATATCATGGAATATTCATTTCTTAGAATTAGCTGCTCAGCAATTCTAAAGATATACCTCTCTGCAGTTCTACCCGCTATAGTAACTCTAAATCCATTTATGCTAAATAAAGATTGTATCGGAATTTGTTCGATAAGTACTTTAGGATTTTTGAGTTTTCCTCCGGATTCTAACCAGAGTTCTTCACAATATTTTTGTTTTTCTTCTAATGTAGTCAGCCGTGCTGCCATATGAAGCGGCATCGTTTCGATTACATACACAGGCTTCCCTTTGTTATCTTCTCCTTCTACGTACATAAAGTAAGCAGTCGATGCACTATTATAACCTCCATATTTAGAGATATCAGAGATAGGTCCTTCTTTCTTTAAGGAAACTTGTCCTTTCCCTTTTTTGAGTGGTAGTTGATCAAACAATTCCCCTTGACCTACATAGGACATACGCGTTACCAAGATATTATTTTTATTCATCCATCTCGTAACACTTGGCATCATCCCTTCTTTATTAGGTGCCCATGCTACAATTCCATTTCTTTCTACCGGATATTTATAAAGAGCATGTTCATTTAAGCTATATATCTGACAATCTTTTACAAAACGTATCGGATTCGATGTAAATTTGGTGTAATGTACATTCCCTGTCACTATATTCAAGTAGGCATCTTTCGCATGATGATAATCGTTCAAATCTCTTACTTTAATAAATTCCCCATACTGACGGAAACGGGAAGTAAGCCCTGCTTTCACGTATACGATAATACTCTTCGGCAGTACTCTCTTTAATATTTCAGCTACGGCTTTGGTACTTTGTCTTGTTTCCACTAATTGACGTGCAATAAATTCTGCTTTTTCCGCATCACTAAAAGGAGTATTTCGAGTTAATCGGAAGTACTTTTCTTTACTGATAAATCCTTTATCACGTAACAGTTTCCAAAAGCCGATTTGTCTTTCTCGAATATTTTTACTTAAAGGATAGGTATTACTCTTATCTCTATTTTCCCTATTGTCTACAATAACCAAATTATCCAAGCTGTCATCTTTCGTCTGTGATTGTGGATAAATATGGTCTCTATCATACAACTGCCCTTTTAGTAACGCTCCTAAATCAATCGGTTTTCCGGTGTACATACATTTACCCATTTGTGTATAGTACAAAAACAGTTTATTGCTCCTAAGTTGTGAATCGGACTTAGATTCAATTTCTTCAACCCAGTCTTTACTCTCACGATTGCTCCATGAACGAACATCCTCTTTACACTTCTTATATAGTTCAATCAGTTGCTTCTTTCTAGAGTCCGTCCTTCCTTTATCCGGTTGTTTATCTCTCGCCATTTCTATAAATATACGAGCCGGCTCAGCTCCCATAATATGGGTAATTTCTTTGATGATTTTTAAAGTTTGCCAAATCGGCCTTTTTACTGCAGGAGATACGGTCAATTCTTTTACAGTTTCATAACTTAATACAGTATTTCCAACTAACTCTTTATTTGCTTCACTAATCGCTGCGCTATAGCCATATGTCGAACTTAAAATTTCCATTAAATTTAAAGAAGACTTCTTTAAAGCAGTAATAATGTTCATAATTTCGCCGGTAGATGTATCTACCAACACTTGTACATCATCGGTTACTCTAGGTGTAATTTCAGTTAAAAATTCTTTAGAGAATCGTCCCCATCCTGTAT